>ENA-UOOA01002297-UOOA01002297.1-human-gut-metagenome-genome-assembly--contig:-P61old-NODE-2297-length-27612-cov-17.023406_pt1 | contig 27612 bp, 25 predicted proteins | sample MGYA00242467_ERZ724014 | MGnify/ENA metagenome assembly ERZ724014 | reverse complement strand
CAACAAGCTAATCAGACGCGGGTCCATCTCATACCACCGGAGTTTTTCACACTGTACCATGTGGTACTGTGCGCTTATGCGGTATTACCAGCCGTTTCCAGCTGCTATCCCCCTGTATGAGGCAGGTTACCCACGCGTTACTCACCCGTCCGCCACTCAGTCATAAAAGACTTCAAACCGAAGTAATCTGTCTTAAATGCTTCGTTCGACTTGCATGTGTTAAGCACGCCGCCAGCGTTCATCCTGAGCCAGGATCAAACTCTCATAAAAAGTTTGCCTTGTCAGTTACAAACTAACTAGCTTAATAATAGTTTCCTTATACTGTGTTTAAGGATTCATTCAATTGCTTGAATGATGTTCACAAAAGATGTATACTTAATTCTATTGAATTCTGTACTCATCTCGAAATTCTAAAAAGAATTTTCAAGGTTGTCTTTCTGTTCAGTTATCAAAGTTCATTGTTCCCAAATCCAGTATTCATCTGTGCTTGAGAAGCTTTTGTGTCGCTCATCTCTCGCGGCGACTTGATTATAATATCACCACCTCTCACATATGTCAACATCTTTTTTCAACTTTTTTTGATTTTTTTCGCCAAATCTATTATAAACATTCGTAAAGTCTTATATTTACTGGATTTGTACCACCAAACTTTTTTATAAATTTGGGGCATATATCTGTATACAAACATAAATCCACACTATTTCCGCTATAAAATTCAGTGACTTCAAATTAACAAATTGCAATTTTAAGTCACTGAATTTCTGTACTAAACTAACCCTTTATAAATAAATCATTATAATTATGTACTTTTATTACATACATTATATATTAACGTGCCAATATCTTACCTACGCTTTGCCATTATAAAGTCAAGTATCTTTGAAGCAACATCCTCTTTAGACATCATAGGCAGTTCAATATTATCTTCCCCGGTAATTATAGTTACAACATTAGTGTCTGTTCCGAAGCCTGCCCCGGCTACCTTTACATTATTAGCAACTATCATATCCATATTCTTCTTAATAAGCTTATCCTTGGAATTGGCAATTACATTTTCTGTTTCCATAGAAAATCCACATATAAACTGTCCCTCTTTTTTATGTTCTCCAAGCGTTCCTATTATATCCTTTGTGCGTTTAAGGGCAATTGACATATCGCCGTCTTTTTTCTTTATCTTATTATCGCTTACATTTAAAGGTGTATAGTCCGCTACTGCGGCGGCTTTAATTATAATATCTGAATTCTTTGCTTCTTCGGTGACAGCATCATACATATCCTGTGCTGATATAACATTTATAATATTAACAAATGGAACTGGTGGAACATCAACCTTTCCTGATACAAGTGTAACATCTGCTCCACGAAGCATTGCCATTCTGGCTATTGCATAGCCCATTTTCCCTGTAGAATTATTAGAGATAAATCTTACAGGGTCTATTGCTTCTCTTGTAGGACCTGCTGTTACACAAAGCTTAATGCCCTTCATGTCCTTTTCATATGCTGTTTCCTTTAAAATGTACCATAAAAGACTTTCTGGCGATGGCATTTTGCCCCTTCCAGTGTCACCACACGCAAGATAACCGCTATCTGGCTCAATAACTTCATATCCAAATCTTCTTAACCTGGCGATATTATCCTGCACAATAGGATTATCATACATATTAGTATTCATAGCAGGCGATATCATAACTTTGCATTTGCAAGCCATTACAGTTGTTGTAAGCATATCATCTGCTATCCCATTAGCTATCTTGCCTATTATATTAGCTGAGGCTGGTGCTATCATAACGCAGTCTGCTTTCTTAGCCAGTGAAACGTGTTCAACATTAAATTGAAAATTCCTGTCAAATGTATCTACTATGCACTTATTGCCTGTAAGTGTTTCAAATGTTATAGGATTGATAAAATTCGTAGCATTTTTAGTCATTATAACATCAACATTACAATGAAGCTTAACAAGTCTGCTTGCAAGCTCTGCAATTTTATAAGCTGCTATGCTTCCTGTAACACAAAGCAGTACATTTTTACCTTTAAGCATTTAATTACCCTCCACATTCTTATCATATATAATTCTAAGACCCTTAAGCAATAATTCCGCATCTATGTGTATATTATGCTTACAGTGAGGAACTATAACCTTTGCAAGTCCACCTGTAGCTACAACTTTCGCTTCTGGCTTTCCATTAACTCCAAAACCATTAGCTTCTATAATTCTGTCAAGCATACCATCTATGCACGAAGCATTGCCATATATAACTCCACTCTTCATACAATCAATAGTATTCTTACCCATAACACTCTTTGGTGTATCAAGGCTTATTCTTGGAAGCTGTGCTGTTCTTGATACTAACGAATCAACTGACACACGTATTCCCGGAAGTATAACTCCACCTATATAATTCTCTTTCTCATCTACAACACTTATAGTTGTCGCTGTTCCCATATCTATAATTATGGCTGGTGCACCATAGCCATTAAGTGTAGCAACTGCATCAACTATCATATCTGTTCCAACCTGTCTTGGCTGATCCATAAGAATGTTAAGACCTGTCTTTATTCCAGGTCCGACCATAAGCGGTGTAATTCCAACTGTCTTTTCTACTGCCGCTTTTATTATATTAACAAGCTGCGGGACAACTGATGATATAATTGCTCCTTTTATGTCATCTGAGTTAATATTATATATTTCAAGCACCGTCTTAAAACCTATGGCGTATTCCAATTCTGTCTTTGAATAATCTGTTGATAATCTTTCCTCAAATAATACTTTCTTGTCATCAACACAGCCAATAACGATATTGGTATTTCCCATATCAATTGCAAGTATCATTCCTTTTTCATTCTTTCTTAACTTTAATTCAGCCATTATAATTCTCCATTCCGATTATATGCAGCTTTTCTTTATCAAGACCGCAGCCCTTCACTGTATATATATTATTAATTATATTACCATTGCCTGAATTACTGCAAACATTTTCTTTATCAAATTCTTCTGCCGAAATCATAACTCTTATATAATTAGGTGTATAGCCTGTATAATACTCTTTTCCAGCTATATTCTGCTTTTCTTCAATAAGCACGCTCAAATCACTATCTGCATATGTACTTCTGTACTGTGCTGACATTTCATTAGCAAGCTCAATAAGTTCATTACTTCTTGCTGTCTTAATCTTATCATCTACCTGATCAGGCATAGTATCTGCAACTGTGCCTTTTCTTCTTGAATACTTAAATATGTGCATTTCATAAAAATGCACCTTCTCAACAAATGCTTTCGTAATCTTGAAGTCTTCTTCTGTCTCACCAGGAAAGCCCACAATAACATCTGTCGTAATCGCTGGGTTATCATAATATTTTCTAAGAATTTCACAGCCCTTTAAGTATTCAGCAGTATCATACTTTCTGTTCATAGCCTTAAGTGTCTTATCACAGCCGCTCTGTAATGATAAGTGAAAATGTGGACAAAGCTTTTTCATACTGCTTATACGGCTGACAAATTCATCTGTCACAATTCTTGGTTCTAATGAACCAAGTCTGATTCTTTCAATTCCGTCAATTGAATTAACCGCCTCTATAACATCTAACAAGGTCTCTTTACCTGTATCCCTGCCATAAGAAGAAAGATGTATTCCGGTAAGAACAACTTCCTTATAGCCATTGTCAGCTAATCTTCTAACTTCGTCTACAACATCTTCAATCGCCCTGCTTCTTATTCTTCCTCTTGTATAAGGAATAATGCAGTATGAACAGAACTGGTTACATCCGTCCTGTATTTTAATGTATGCCCTTGTATGCTCACTTACTTTATCTATCTTTAATTCTTCATATTCTGTATCGTGGCTTATATCAACCACATATTCGTCTGCTGTATTATCCTTAAAATACTGCTCAAGCACATCAACAATATTAATCTTCATATTGTTGCCAAGCACGATATCTACAGCTTCATCTTTCTTAACTCCTGCTTCATCTGCCTGTACATAACAGCCGGCAGCTATTACAACTGCTGATGGATTCATCTTTTTAGCCTTGTGTAACATCTGGCGGGACTTTCTGTCTGCTATATTAGTAACCGAACAGGTATTTATTATATATACATCTGCAATTATCGCTTCGTCAAATGGAACTATTTCATAGCCTGCATTTTTAAGCATAAGCTCCATTGACTCTGCTTCGTATGAATTAACCTTGCAACCAAGGTTGTGTATCGCAACTTTTTTCAAATCGGCCTCCTTTGTTCTTGACATAAATCCCATAAATATTATAATTAACTCAGTAAGCAAATTATTATATTATGGGAGGTATTCCAATGAAAACTGTACAGATTTCATTAAACTCAATCGATAAAGTTAAATCCTTTGTAAATGATATTACAAAGTTTGATGTTGACTTTGACCTTGTATCTGGAAGATATGTAATTGATGCAAAGTCTATTATGGGTATTTTCAGCCTTGATTTATCAAAGCCTATCGACTTAAATATTCACGCTGAGAATGATATTGATACAATTCTTGCTGTATTAAAGCCATATATTGTATAATCAGCCAGACAGTTTAATATGGTTATTCTATAACAGGATGTCACACGTTAATTCGTATGGCACCCTGTTATTATTTACATCATTTTATTTAACAACTATCTTTTCTGTAGTTTCTATGGCTGTCTTCATAAGCTCATCAATAACATCATCAAGGTTATGCTCGTGCTGTTTGATTATATTAAGATTAGGCTTTGTAACTGGATGTTTAGCTACAAATATTGTACAGCAGTCCTCAAATGGCTGGATTGATGTCTCATATGTTCCTATCTTTTCTGATATATCAATAATCTCCTGCTTATCAAAACCAATAACCGGTCTGTATACTGGCATTGTACATACTTCATTAGTACAGTAAAGGCTCTGCATAGTCTGGCTTGCAACCTGTCCGATACTCTCACCTGTAACAAGTCCCATACATTTGCTTTCCTTGCCAAGTTCTTCTGCAATCTTCATCATATATCTTCTCATAATGATTGTAAGCTCATCGTGAGGACACTTCTCATATATAGCAAGCTGTATATCTGTAAAATTAACTACATTAAGAGTTATTGGACCTGCATATTTAGACACAAGTCTTGCAAGGTCTACTACCTTCTGCTTAGCTCTCTCACTTGTATATGGTGGTGCATGGAAATATGTAGCTTCTATCTGCACACCTCTCTTGGCTACCATATATCCAGCTACAGGGCTGTCAATTCCTCCTGATAATAAAAGCATTGCCTTACCAGCAGTTCCTATTGGCATTCCTCCTGGTCCTGGAATTTCTATTGAATATATATTAATATGCTTTCTAATCTCAATCTGTAAAAGCACCTGTGGCTTATGAACATCTACCTTCATCTCAGGAAATGCGTCTAATATTCTTCCACCCATCTCCATATTAATCTCCATAGAATTCATAGGGTAGTTCTTTCTTGCTCTTCTTGCATCTACCTTAAATGTAACATTCTTATCAGGATATGCCTCATCAATATACTTAATAACGTGTTCAGCAAGGTCATCAAAGCCATTATCTTCTATCTGCACAACTGGACATATTCCAATTATTCCAAATACAGTCTTTAATGCTTCTACAGCCTCATCATAGTCAAATTCTGTCTGTGCTGTAGCATATATTCTTCCATTTTCCTTTGATACTACGAATTCCCCCTCAACCTTTTCAAGGGCAAATCTTATCTGTCTTACAAGTGCATCTTCAAAAAGGTATCTGTTCTTACCCTTTACACCTATCTCTCCATATTTAATCAAAAATGCTTTATACATCTTTTATCTCCATTCAATTTTAATTATATTATTAATGTCTTGTATACTTTCTTAACACAGGAAGAAGTTCTTTTAATGCACTGACTGCATAGTCAAGTTCTTCCTTAGTTGTATTATAACAGAAGCTGAATCTTAATGTGCTGTCAAGCAAGTCATTATCAAGACCTATCGCAACAAGCGTATTGCTTAAGCCCGGCTTGTTAGAAGAACAGGCTGAACCTGAGGATACATATATATTCTTATCCTCAAGTGCGTGAAGCAGCACCTCTGCCCTTACACCCCTGAAGCTTACGCTTACAATCTGTGGTGCTGACTTTATGCCTTTATATGAATTAATAACAACATCAGCAAGCTTTTCAAGTTCATCTATAAAATAGTCTTTAAGCTCGTACAGATTATTAATCTTATCCTCAAACTGGTCATTATATATAAGCTTGACTGCTGCCGAAAGTCCTGCGATTGCTGGTACATTTTCTGTTCCAGAACGCATACCCTTCTGCTGTCCACCGCCATATATTATAGGTTTAATTCTTGTCTTATCCTTAATATATAAAAATCCGCTTCCCTTTGGACCGTGTATCTTATGTCCACTTACAGATAATAAATCTATGTTATACTTCTTAGGTACTATTTTGTATTTGCCATATGCCTGAATTGCATCTACATGAAACACTATATCAGGATTGTAGCTTTTTACAATATGTCCGATTTCTTCAATAGGTTCAACTGCACCAATCTCATTATTGACATACATTACTGATACAAGAATTGTTTCATCATCTAACGCTTCCTTAAGGTCATTAATGTCCACAATTCCATTTCTGTCAACTTTAAGATATGTTACCCTGAAACCATTCTCACTAAGAAAGTTAAAAGGCTCTTTTACAGATGAATGTTCTACCGATGACACAATAACGTGATTGCCTTTTCTCTTATTAGCCATAGCAGTTCCTATTATTGCCATATTGTTAGACTCTGTTCCGCCTGATGTGAAAAGTATTTCCTTTTCCTGGCACTTTAAAGTCTTAGCTATTGTTTCTTTTGCTTCTTTTATATAATTTTCAGCTTCAACGCCCTTCATATGCTTTGATGATGGATTGCCATAATCTTCACTCATAACTTTTACGCACACATCTACAACCTCAGGTGCACACTTTGTCGTTGCTGAATTATCAAGATATGCCTGCATTATTATTCCTCCATATTGTACATAAGCACCGACATCAGCATAAGACCTGCTGTCTCGGTTCTTAATATACGTCTGCCAAGTGTTATTATATCAGCTCCTGCATTAGTTGCAAGCTCAAGTTCATCTTTATCAAAGCCACCCTCTGGTCCAATAAAGATACCTATGCTCTTTCCTTTCCCGATAGAAGCAATAACCTGTCTTGTATGTTCAATTCCTTCTGCACACTCATAAGGAAGTAATAATACATCTAATTCCGAAGCCATAGCAACTGCCTGCTTAAAACTTACAACATCACTAACCTTTGGCATAATACTTCTTTTACTCTGTTTGGCAGCACTTTCAGCTATTGTATTCCATCTTGCAACCTTGCTCTTTGCTTTCTTATCATCAAGCTTTACAACACTTCTTTTCATTGCTACAGGAACAATCTCATACACGCCAAGCTCAATCATCTTCTGTATAATAAGTTCCATTTTATCAGCTTTAGGAAGTCCCTGAAATAAATATACCTTTGATGAAAGTTCATTGCCTTTCTCATTAACTGATGTTATAAGGCTTCGTACATAATCATCGGTTATTGTATCAATAATACAATTATAATCATAATTATCACCACTGCTTATAAGTATCTCATCACCCTTTTTTAAACGCAGTACATTCTTAATATGATTAACGTCCCCGCCTTTAATATCAATGTAATCGTCAAATATATTCTCGTGCTCTGCAAAAAAATGATACATATGTAATCCTTTCGCGTTATCTATTAATTACTTTCTTCTGGCTGTTACATTAACCCATTCGCCATCGTGGTTAATCTCAACTATCTCAAGCTCTGAATTCTTCTTGAAAGCATTAACAACTTCATCTTCTTTAGTATTAATAATTCCAGAAGTTATAAAATATGCTCCATGCTTCATATGCTCGTGGATATTAACTGATAATGGCTCTAATACATCAGCAAGAATATTAGCACACACTATATCATAACATTCATATCCACATCTATCCTTAATATTCTTATCATCAATTATATTACCCTCAATAACCTCAAACTGCTCCTTAGTTATATTATTCTGAACCGAATTCTCTTCTGAGGCAATAATTGCATTAGGGTCAAGATCTGTACCAAGTGCATATTCCGCACCATATTTAAGGGCAACGACTGAAAGTATTCCGCTTCCACAGCCCACATCAAGTATTCTGTCACCTTTTTTAACGTACTTTTCAAGCTGCTTAATAACCATTCTTGTTGTTTCGTGTGAACCTGTTCCAAATGCAGTTCCCGGATCAATGCTAAGGACAGGATGTCCTTTCATCTCCTCTGTAATCTCTTCCCAGGTTGGCTTAATATACAGATTACCGATTGTAAATGTATGCCAGTACTGCTTCCAGTTATTAATCCAGTCTTTATCTTCTGTCTCAGACCTTGTTATTGTTCCTTCACCGATATCAACAAACATTCTTAAATCTTTAATTTCCTGCTCAGCCTTTTTAACTAATGTTCCATCGTCCTCATCTGAATCAATATAAAAATTAACAACTGCTGTTCCATCATCTGGTGGCAGCTCAGGAATAAAATCAACAAACATTGTCTTAGCTTCTTCTTGTGTAAGCTGTACATTGTCCTGTATCTCTATCCCCTCAATTCCTATATCATCAAGAGCACTGCTTATTAAATCAACAGCCTGTGTTGTTGTCTTAATTGAATATCTATTCCATTTCATATATATGTCATCCTTCCAAATATTAATATTTTGCAAATATTATATAATCACTTTTGCATTATTGTATTATTAAGCATTTTTTAAAAATGCCTCATAACCCTTTAATGTTTCATACAAATCTGCTTTGCTTATAACTTCATATGGCGCGTGCATATTCTGTACAGCAATGCCACTGTCAATTACATTCATATCAAGATTAGCTAATATATAAGCTATTGTTCCACCACCGCCGATGTCTACCTTGCCAAGTTCAGCTGTCTGGAATGATACATCTGCATCATCCATAACCTTTCTTAACTTTCCTACAAATTCTGCTGATGCATCATTAGAGCCGCTCTTGCCTCTTGCACCTGTGTATTTATTAAATACCATACCCTTGCCAAAATAAGCTGCATTTTTCTTCTCAAATACGCTCGCATAGTTAGGATCATATGCCGCACTTACATCTGATGATAACATATAAGAATTAGCAAGTGCTCTTCTTAATCCAAGCTCAGAATAATTTCCACATCTGTCCATAACTTCTGCAACCATATTTTCAAAAAATCTTGACTGCATTCCTGTAGCACCAACACTTCCAATTTCCTCTTTATCAACAAGAATACATACACCTGTTCTCTTAACTTCACTTGAATTAATAAGTGCTATAAGTGATGGATATGCACACACTCTGTCATCGTGTCCATAGCCCATTATCATACTTCTGTCTATTCCATAATCTCTTGCAGGACCTGCTGGAACAGCTTCTAATTCTGCTGACAGGAAATCTTCTTCCTCTATTCCATACTTATCCTTTAATATTGCAAGTATATTCTTCTTAACAGCATCTTTGGCTTCCTTATCGCATTCTTCCTTCTCCTGTGGCATACTTCCAACAAGAATATCAAGTGCTTCACCCTCAACAACCTTTGTGCCTTTCTTTTCCATCTGCTCCGAAGCAAGATGTATAAGAAGGTCAGATACACCAACTACTGTATCAGACATATCTTCACCAATTACAATCTCTACTGTTGTTCCATTCTTTAATGCAACAACTCCGTGAATGGCAAGTGGAATTGCAACCCACTGGTATTTCTTAATACCACCATAATAATGTGTATCAAGAAGAACAAGTCCTGTTTCTTCATAGAGAGGGTTCTGCTTTATATCAAGTCTTGGTGAGTCTATGTGTGCTCCGAGTATGTTCATTCCTGCACTTATAGGTTCTTCACCTATATTAAACGCAACAAGTGCCTTATTCATATTGACAGCATACACTTTATCGCCAGCTTTTAATGTCCTGTTATCAGCAATAACGTCTTTTAAGTCCGCATAGCCAGCTTCCTTTAAAAGCCTAACGCCTTCCTTTACACATTCTCTTTCTGTCTTACATTTTGAGATGAACTGTCTGTACTGTTCCGCAAAATCAAATACTTCTGCTTTCTTTTTAGAATCATACTTATTCCACGCATTTGCTCTTTCCATAATATACCTCATTTCTGCCCACTGTTTCAGATAACTACTTGTATCAGGTGAACTCATTATATTCTAACCATCTATACATAAATGTCCAGCTGATTATATGTCCAGGGTAAGCTGTTCCTCATTCATAGCTTCTTCTTTTAATTCGCTTGCTATTTCATATTCAGCCTCTTCCTTGTACTGTTCAACCATATCCTCGCTTATAACCGGCAGTTCGTCAATAGAACCTACACCAAATGTTCTAAGGAATTCTTCAGTTGTTCCAAAAAGCATCGGTCTTCCCGGTGCATCAAGTCTTCCAACTTCTTTAACAAGCTCTAATTCAACAAGCTTATTAACTGACCTGTCTGAATTAACACCTCTTATCTTTTCTATCTCTATCTTGGTAACTGGCTGCTTGTACGCTATTATTGAGAGTGTTTCAAGTGCTGCATCTGTCAATGTATATCGTCTTGGCTGACTGCATATTCTAATAAGATTGTCATAATATTCTTCTTTAGTACATAATTGAAAGCTTCCCTCTAGCTCAATTATCTTGATACCTCTGTCTTCATTTTCATATTTATCCATCATATTATGGATAATCCTGACTGTTGTATCAACATCGTGTTCTATAGCCACTGCAATCTTTTCTGCTTCTACTGATTCCCCCATAGTAAATAGTATAGCCTCTATTGCCGCTTCTGTCTTTTCTATGCTCATTTTGTTCTCCATTCTTATCCTGCTTTGATTAGCTTTCTTAATACACTCCAAGTCGTGTCATACACATATATATATTTAAACCCTATCTGCATTACTGTATTATCAATTATTCTTCGGTAATTCCTTCTATAAGTTCCGGATCTTTCGTCACTGTTATATATATTTCCTCGCAAGTCCCCTCCTGCTCTACAATAACAAATCCTGTCTTAATAAGCTCTAATACAACAAGAAATGTAACGATAACCGCAACCTTTGAAGCCCCCTTCATAAGAAGCTCCCTGAAATTGAATGTCCTATGCTCCATCATAAATGCCTTAATATCAACAAGCTTTTCTGACATAGTAACTTCTTCTTTCTCTATTTTACCGAACTTGCTTCTTATTGGGTCAACCTTTTCATCTTTTCTTCTCATTACATCTGCAAATATTGCATTAAGCTTTAAAAGATCGGTATCTCCTATGACATCTTTTATATCAACCTCTGGCACATATCCGCTGACCTCTTTAGGAATATCAGGCTTTCTATAATAAAGCTTTGTCGCATCCATCTGCTTATCTTTAAGCTCTTCTGCCATTGCCTTATAAAGCTTGTATTCTAACAGTTTTTCGACAAGCTCTGCTCTTGGATCCTGCTCATTACCTTCCTCATCAACTTCTTTTGGAAGAAGCATACGGCATTTTATATCAAGCAGTGTAGCCGCCATAACAAGGAATTCGCTTACTACATTTAAGTCTTCCTCCTGCATTTTATTGACATATTCCATATACTGCTCTGTTATATCAGCTATTGGAATATCATATATATTAACTTTATTCTTATCTATAAGATGCAGTAAAAGATCTAACGGACCTTCAAAAGCCTGAAGCTTTACACTAATCCCCATTATAAGCGAGCCTACCTTTCATTAACAGGTTACACTTAACCTGATTTTATTCATTAACTTATATATTGTACATAAAATATAATAGTAATGCAAGTTATTAACTTATTGATAATTGTGGGAAAATAACATATAATAATTTGAAAAAACCTTACATCTAAGTTTTTTCAAATATCAAGTTTGTGACAAGCACAAACTTGTGACTTTCAAAAGCACTGTATATACCGAGGTTTTTTCAAATATCAAGTTTGTGGCAAGCACAAACTTGTAACTTACAAAAGCACTGTATATACCGAGGTTTTTTCAAATATTTTATTAAAATTTTTAGAGAGGAGAAACAGCATGAAAATTGCCCGTGTGATTTTCACCTGTCAGGAAGCTTACAACAAAATCACCAAAGACCGGCTTACTGAATATGCAGCACAGACCTGCTACTATCTGCTTTTAAGCTTTATGCCATTCGTACTTGCACTAATAAGCATAATACATTATTTCCCAGTAACTTCAACCGACCTTATGAATCTTTTTGAGAATATAATTCCTACAGAATTCCACGGTCTGTTACTAAACATAATAGTTGATATTGAGAATTCTTCATCAATAACAATTCTGTCGGTAACTGCTATCGGCTTAATATGGTCAGCTGGCAAAGGCTTTATGACAATAAAGACCTGCCTTAACCGTATTAACAATTACGAGCTTAAAAGAAGCTGGCTAATACAGAGATTATTTTCAAGCATATATGCTTTAATACTGCTATTATCAATTGCAACAAGCCTTGTCATAATCGTATTTGGCGAACACCTTTCAGCATTTATTGAACGACATCTTAGTGCATTTTCAATTGATATTACAATTATTAACGCAATATTCAGCAACAGGTTATTTCTTGTTCCTACTCTGCTTACAATATTCTTCACTGTAATGTATTCGTTCATACCTACAATTAAAAAACGTCCTTTAGAAGAAATTCCAGGTGCTTTTCTTGCAAGTATTGGATGGTATCTGTTCTCTGAACTTTACTCATTATACATTACATATATGACACACTACTCATATACTTATGGAAGTCTTACAACTTTTATGCTTCTTCTTATATGGATGTATATATGTATTCTTATATTATTTCTCGGTGCTGAGTTCAATTCCCTTATCGAGAAGAATATACTAAGACCTTGGCGTATTTCAAAGCATTCAAAAAAAGCTAAGAAAGTAGTCGTCAATGCTGCTAAACAATAAAGCTATATTTATTATTGAAATAAATGGATATACAGACACCAGCAATATCGACATACTTATAAGTACAAATAGTAAGCAAACGGGACTGTCACATTGAATGCCCTTCCGTTATACAACGGGAGCATCACTGCAACAGTCCTATTTTTATATCTCTATCAGATTATTTTAATCCATTTTACAAGCACTAATCATTTATATTCTTAATCTCTATATTGTTATAGAAGAATTTTAAAATATCTGTATAATCCATAGTTTCTGACATTTTCTTAACCGCATTCTGGCTCATTCCAATTCCGTGTCCGTAGCCGCCGCCTGTTATTTCGTATGATACAAGCGTGCCATTATCATATACTGGTTTGAATATACAGAAAGCACTCGGAAGAATATCATTATATATCTCCCTGCTCTGAGTTATTATTGCACATTTATTATTACCCATAAGGCTTCTTACTGCATTTTCTCCTTTGACAATACAGGTTTCCTTACTGCCTTCTACCATAAGTGCAGCTACAACTCCGCCACAGCCACGTTCTATCACTTTAATGCCTGCAATATTTCCTATATCATTAACCACTTTATCGGACGGCTCTCCATTTTCTAATATATATACCGAGCCGTTCTTTCTTAAATAACTTCCTATAAGTGAATTAAAATGTGCCGTAAGCTCACTTATACCTATGACGGTCTTCCAACGGTACATATCTGCTTCACTGTCATAATCACTGCTATCTTTGGCCGTTATAAACTGCTCAAATGTCTTTTCCGACTTAATATCAGCATTATAATCAGATGTTCCTGCCCTTACAGAAGCATATTGCGGATAATTATCCTCATCACTCCCCCACGCACACACATCGGCCGTATAACCGCAGGAAGTCGAATAATAATAAGTCTTTACAAGTTCACCATTGTATACAGCGACCATTCCAGCCGTAGCAATAACCGCCTCATCAGACTCTGCACTGTCATATGTATTATTGTATACCTGAAACGACACACTATCATCTATGTGCGCACCATACTCACTGTAATAATTATTCGTAAGCTGTGTATATGCATAGCTTCTTGCACATACAGCCTGACATTTTAATGCATTGACGCCAAATGACACTGGCATTTCGCTAGGCACAACTTTTTTTAAGTAATCTTCGATATCAATTTCATTAATCACCGCAATACCCTCATCATATAAGGCAAGCTCTATATTACCCTTATAGGACGGATTTCCCTGACTTCTCTTAATAGAATTAATCGTTATGTTTCCATCATCAGTACTAAGCACAATACGCCCCGTGGCTAATCTTTCATCATTGCTGTCTATATCAAAGCTTTCACCTGCCGCAATATCCCATTGTACATCTGCACAGGTTATATGTATTATACTATCTGATGACAGCGACACACTGTTATGAAATAAATCCTTGTAACCTGTTGTCTTTAACATAACCCTTATATTATCATGCTTTAATTCTTCGCCAATAATTGCCCCACATACCTTTCCATTAGCAACTATAAAACGCTGGAGTGAATAACCGACTATAATCTCATCATAATTATGCGTTTTCACATCTGATACATTATCATATATTATAAATTGTTCATCTAACGGAACTTTTCCATACCCATCTATCTCTACATATTCATTAGTTACAGAGAGGACTTTTCCTTTGATAATATCCTTTTTGACAGATATATTCTTCACCTTTCCCTTACTCAGATGAATGTCAGCAAGCGTATTATCTATGTCATCATTAACCCTGCCTATCTTAAGCTTTTTCTCAACTCCATAGAAATTCACATATAACATTCCGTTATTGTCATATTTAAGCCACACATTACTGTAATCAACCTCGTCAGATATTTTTCTTTCAATACACAATAAACGGTTATCCCTTACTATTGCCAATACCTGCCTGTCTATATAAGGTGTTGCAATTATTCCGTCAAATATATACTTTCCCTTAGTTGTATACATTTCCCACTCACTAACATTAAGCTCCGCAGGTGTTCCAGCAATTCCAAGTTCAACTCTCTCAACCTCCTGCCCGCTACTGCAATACGGCAGAAGCAATATGTAATAATCTATAAATTCCTGCTTAGTCACAACTCTGTTATTATTCTTTAACTGGCTAAGTGATTGTATTCCAATGCTCTCAAATGTTGTATCACCTGCATTAAGTTTCTTTGAAAGTATGTATACATCTTTCATCATAATATAATCGTCAGCCTCTTCACACTGCATATATCCATTAATATTGACATATTCAATATATGGCTTGTACCACACTTCTCCTGTTTCAAATGCCTGCGTATCATCTACATTAGCATAAGCAATCATCTTTGCCGCCTGTGCATAAGTTATGTATTCGTCATTATTGGATTTATTAATAAATGTTTCCAGCACAACAACACCTATTGCCAGTACCAGCACTAATAATCCATATATAAATATTGTCCGTTTTCTGATTATTACGGTCTTTACCATATCAACCTAACCTCTCAAATATATTATGCCTGTACAGCATCAATTATATATATTCTTGAAAGTCACTGATTATTACTACATAAAGAAGAATGTGCAAAGCACATTCCTGTACTGAATGCGGTCATCTGTGTCAGACTACATCTTTGTGTAAGTGTGAATCTTCGCTAAGGGCTTTTTATTTAACAGGAAATTCTGATGGAATTTCCTGTTAAATAAAAAAACTATGAAAACAAAATTGTCTTCATAGTAACTTATCACAATTATCCCAAAGCGCCGTTCCCCACGTTTTCGACTCCTAGCAATGCTAGGTGGGTTACCGCATCCATACCGCTGCCATCCACTCAGAGGAGGCCCGACATTAGAATGGAGATATAGGAATCCCGTCGATGAAATGTAGGATCAAAATAAGTGAGGTTCTCGCACGCCCCAGGAATTATTAAATTGTTCTTCTTATTAACTATAATTATTCTACTACATAAATCTCTTAGATACAATATAATATATGTAATTTTAATTAAAAAATTCTAATATTTATTACCTATCTTAATTAATTACTTTTATAATATACTGCTTATCATAATTAATTATTTACCATTTTATCATATGTATAATTACATTACTTAATTACCATTTTACTTATCATTATCTTTATTAGTCTTGGCATCGCTTATGTCTTCAATTGCCTCTGCAGATAATGATACAGCTTCCCTTACAATATCCTCAGATACACCCATACGCTCTGCGACTTCCTTAACTGACGGCTTTCTTCCAAGTTCTTCTTTTAATCTTACTGCCCAGTCATTGACATAATTAACTTTATTAAGAACCTTTCCAGATATCTTATTGCTGTCCATCTGTTCATCAATCAGCATACGCATACTTTCTTCTGCCTGATACTTAACTTCATTGTCAATCTCATTAAGCACCTGAATTAAATCTTCTGTAGTTCCCTCTTTTATCTTATCTTTCCATTCGTAATTATTAAGCCACTGCCTCTGTCCTATATAAGCCATCATTGAAAGATTACTCTCCTGAACAAGGTCTGCCGCAAGCACTCCCCTGCACCTGAAAGGTTCAACCCAGCCTACAATTTTTCCAAGATATGACTCAGACAAAAGCTTTAAAGACTCTTTATCATTATCTTCAACGATATTAATTAAAAGGTAAGCTCTTGTAGTATCTGATACTGGCTGTATCTGTTCAAGCTCCTTCTGGTATCTTTCAAGATATATATCATCTTCAGAATAGTCCATATTATCTGCTATCATCTGAGCCGCCATAACAGCTTCTTTTTCTGGCAGATTATTAACCTCTTCCTCTGTAACATTTATCTTTTTAATAATTCCGTCGTCTGTTTCAGTATATGAAGTATCTTCCTGTGCTATTCCATTATCATCATTATTTACAGCATCATTTTTAGTACTTTCAAGCATATGGAGGAATTCATTGTCTGCTCCATCTACTCCATTTATTGTAATATTATTAGCCATAAGATAACCCATTATCATTGAGTATCTGTTATCATCTAATTCAAGTCCGTTAAAATAACTCTTAACATCGTCCTTGGTAACTATATTTCCATTAACCTTTGCGTATTCTTTAAGTCCGTCTAAAGCTTCCATAAATGTTGCTTTAGCATCTTTATTATTAACTGCCATAACACATTCTCCTTTTCCACTAAGGGATTTTAACATATATCTGCTATTTTATCAATTTGACAAATATTATATATTTCAGTATATTTAATATATCCGTAATAATCGGAATAATATCAGGAAAGATGAGGTTTTTAATAATGAGAATCGCTTTAATTAACGAAAACAGTCAGGCTGCAAAGAATGATTTAATTTACTCTAATCTTAAGAAAGTAGCTGAAAGCAAGGGACATACCGTAGACAACTATGGTATGTATTCTGCTGATGACAAAGCTCAGCTTACATATGTACAGAATGGTATATTAGCTGCTATCCTTCTTAACTCAGGTGCTTGTGATTTTGTAGTAACAGGCTGTGGTACTGGTGAAGGTGCTATGCTTGCACTTAACTCATTCCCTAATGTTCTTTGTGGACACGTTGTTGACCCTTCAGATGCATATATGTTTATGCAGATTAACGATGGTAATGCAATCGCTCTTCCATTCGCTAAGGGATTTGGCTGGGGTGCTGAATTAAACCTTACATACATTTTTGAAAAGTTATTTGAAGGCGAACCAGGTGGTGGTTATCCTAAGGAAAGAGTTGTTCCAGAACAGAGAAATAAGAAGATTCTTGATGAAGTAAGAAAGGTTACTCTTAATCAGGATTTAATCAGTGTTCTTAAGAACCTTGACCAGGATCTTGTTAAGGGTGCTGTAGCTGGAGAAAAGTTCCAGGAACTCTTCTTTGCTAACTGCAAGGACGAAAAGATTGCTGAATACGTTAAGACTTTACTTGCTTAATTTAATAAGCTCTACAGGATTATTATCAATCAATTTAATTTATTAATACGGATATTGATGTGTACATCAGCACATCTTTATCGCTAATAAAAAGCAGCTTTCCTATCTGTAGAAAAGCTGCTTTTTATTAGTTGTCTGTATATATAACAAATTATGCTGTTACCCCGCTTACTACCTTATCATTAGATAATAACCCTGCTTTAACAAGTGCATATCGCACCGCCTTTCCGAGAAATGTAGCTGCTACTATCTTAATAAGATCAAATACAATAAATGGATACACACATACCTTAAGTGCGTAACCCACTGTACAATGCTGTACATAGGCAAACCATGCTGTTCCTAATGCGTAATCAACCATTGTTCCAACTATCCACGCAATTATAACAAGAACCATATTACGATTAGTCTTCTCAATTACATATCCACCTATAAGTGCCATCAACACAAATCCAACAATATATCCACCTGTTGGTCCTGCAATCTTAGCTGGACCTCCTACATATCCTGAAAATACAGGAAGACCAACAACTCCTAATAACACATATAAACAATAACTGCATGTTCCTGCTTTAAGGCCAATCACATATACTGTAAAATATACCACAAGATTAGTAAGTGATATTGGAATAGGCCCTATAGGTATTGATAATGGTGCTAATATGCATGTAACTGCCGCCATAAGTGCCATAAAACATAACTGATAAACTGTAAACTTCTTCTCTTTCACTTGTCTTTACCTTCCTCATAAAAGATTTAAGGTTGATTGTTAACCTCAATTCCAGTTTAGTTTACAATTGTTTTTATGTATTGTCAAGCTTTATTGTTCTGAATATATATACTGAATCATTCCCGGTCCTAACGCCTCTGTCGGTCTTGCAATAAAATTATGCTTTTCATAGAATATCTCACGTCCCTTGGCACACATAAGACATAACATCATTCTTGAGTCCTCCATTGTTATAGACTTAACATACGCTATAATATGTTCTATAAGTTCACTTCCGATATGCTTCCCCTGATATTCCGGTATCACTATCAAATCCTGAATATAGCTTATAACTGCCTTATCTCCAACAACCCTTCCCATTCCTATAGGCTTGTCATCATCAAATACAGTAAACACTTTCACGCTGTTATTAAGTGCTTCCTGTGCCTGAGCTTTTGTAAGTTTTATCCAGCCCACTTTATCACGCAGTCCCAAATATATATTTACATCTTTTACATCTTCAACTATTCTAATCATTTTACACTTATCCTTTAATACACCTTTTTATTTTATCAATCAGTATACAATTTTTTTATATTTATGTCTATAAAAGCATTTTAACTTAAGAAAAAAATGATATAATAGCACATAGGTTTTGCATTTACTATATTTCATCAGATGTAAACCTAATAAAATTTATGGAGGCTTATATGATTACTGTTTCAAAAGATAATACAGGTGACTATGCATCTATTCAGGAAGCTGTTGATGCTATAAGCAGCTCAACAGTATCAGAGACAATTTTTATTAAAAATGGTACTTATAACGAGCGTGTTGAGATTACACACAATAATATAACTCTTATTGGTGAGTCTATGGATAACGTAATTATAACCAAAGACTATTACGCATTAATGACTATGCCTGATAACACCAAACGTGGTACCTTCAGGTCTTATACTTTCTTTGTACACGCCAATAACTTCCACGCCTATAATATTACCTTCGTGAATTCATCAGGCTTTGGTACTGAGGTTGGACAAGCTATCGCTGTATATGCGGAAGGGGATAATATTACTTTCAAAAACTGCAAACTACTTGGTCATCAGGACACTCTCTTTACCGGTCCTCTCCCTCTTAAAGAAAAACAGCCGGGCGGATTTACAGGTCCTACAGAATTCGCACCAAGAATTCTCTCAAGACAATTATATGAAGACTGCTTTATAAGCGGTGAGATTGATTTCATCTTCGGAAGTGCTACTGCATATTTTAAGAATTGTACATTATATGCCTTAAACCGCAATAAGGAAATCAACAGTTATTATACCGCACCTTCTACATATGAAGGCCAGAAATATGGCTATGTATTTGAAAATTGCAATTTCACTGGCAACTGTCCAGATGGAACATGTTATTTAAGCAGACCTTGGAGAATACACGCAAAGACCGTATTAATAAACTGTAAATATTCCTCTCAGATTGCTGGCTCAGGTTTTCATGACTGGAATAAGCCTGAAGCACACGAAACAACATTTTACGCTGAATACAACGGATATGGTGAGGGCTACAAGCCTAATGAAAGAGCTTCATTTGCACATATCCTGACAGCAGATGAAGCTGCTATGTATACTAAAGAAAATGTATTAGGAAAAGATTTCAGATAAAATGAAAAAAGTATCGGACAGGATCTGCCTCTCCGATACTTTTTATATTACTGTAAATTAATTGTTTCTACCTGCTGTGTTCCAGATAACACTTCAAGCTTCATACCAGAAGCTCCGGCATCTGTTGTTGAAACCTGAAATACTGCTGCCGCTGTATATTCCTCTCCTGCATTGATTGTAACCTTATCAAGATTACATATATCATTCTTTAACATTGACTTATACTGTGTGTAAGTGCCACTTCCTGCACTAAGCTTCATTGTGACATTAGCTGACTTAGTTGTTGCATTATATACCGCTGAACCTGTATTCTTAATTGTAAACTCAACTGCTACTACCTTACAGCCGCTATCTGCCGGAACACATACAGCATATGCATCTGTTGGATATCTGTTACCTACCGATACCTTCTTATAGCTAACAGTAACACCACTAAGACCTAAGGCTTCAGTAATGCTTGCCGCCTTAATACCTGCCTGAGTTGTTCCTGTTGTACTTGTCGTACCTGTCTGTCCCACGGCTGTTGTTGTCTGCTTGTTAGCTGCTGTTGTACCAGTAGTATTATTCTTTCCAGTAGTTGTTGTACTCTGTCCTGACTTATTAAATGTTGGATTACTAAGCTTAGAATACTTCCATTCATTAGCATAGGAATGTCTAAGCAGAGTACCTGCTATGTATTCAGCTACAATATCATTCTGTTCATTGTCCATTGTTACATCATCAGCACAACCTGCCAGCGCAAATACACATACTGCTGACAAGACAGCTATAGCTATCTTCTTCATATAATCTCCATTCCTGCGTTCCTCTAGTACGCACCACAATTCAATTCAACTATATGAATTCTATCATAATTTGCAATCAAGGTCAAACCAGAACTCAACTCCATCAGAAACATTTCTCACACCGCATTGCTTACCCATAGATTCAACAATCGCCTTAACAATTGAAAGCCCTATTCCGTTACCGCCATACTCTCTTGTTCTGGCTTTATCTACCTTATAGAACTTCTCCCATATATGTTCAATATCCTCCTCGGGTATATTCTTTCCAGAATTGTATACAGTAACCCTTACATTATCTTTATCAATCTGTTCAACATTCACTTTAATGATGTTCTCATTACAGCAGTGATTAATTGCATTAGAGATATAATTAGTTATCACCTCTTCAACCTTATATTCATCTGCCCATACATAAAGAGGTTCTTCACTCATAAATGTCTGTATTGTTAGTTCCTTCTGTGAAGCCCTTAATTCATTAGCGGCGGCTACTGACTTTACAAGCTCATTAATATCGAATCTTTCCATAACAAGCTCATCTTCACCAAATTCAATCTGGTTAAGCGTAAGAAGTCTCTTCACCATATTATTCATCTTGTTGGCTTCATCTATAATAACATCACAGTAGAAATCCATACTCTCCGGATCATCTGTAATGCCTTCCTTAAGCCCCTCTGCATAGCCCTGAATAAGTGCTATAGGTGTTTTTAATTCGTGTGATACATTTGATAAGAAATCTGTTCTCATCTGCTCAAGCTTTTCCTTCTTATCAATATCTCTTTGGAGTTCAAGGTTGGCAGCCTTAAGCTGTGAAATATTCTCCTCAAGCTTATGGGACATATTATTCATACTATCTCCCAAAAGTCCTATCTCACCTTTATCATCGCCCTCATAATGTGCCTCAAAATCAAGGTTAGACATTCTCTCTGCTATATCAGAAAGCTGCTTTATAGGACGTGAGATATATGAGGATAACACAAATGCCGCAACAACACCTATAAGAAGTGTTCCTATACCAACATAAGTTATAAGCGTATTAGAAATGTGCACGTTATCTTTGACACTCTGTATAGGAGTCCTTATAAGAATAAAATCACCATTATCCAATGTTCCCCATAATTCGATATAGTCATCTAACAGACGACTGTCATATACTTCCTGAACTGTATATTTATCATTCTCAAGTATAATCTCCCTGACCTCGTTAGCTCCGTTGCCTGACATATCGATAATCTTTTCCGGAGGTGTCTTCTTATCACCATTGTTATCAGAATTACCACCAAATAATGCTGACTTATCACTATCTGACAAATCACCAAAATCATTTTTCATATTATTATCATCTGTGCCACTTCCGCTGTTCTGGCCATTCCTGCTATCAGAAGAAGTACCATTATTATCAGTGCTTCCGTCTGTGTTAGATGAATCACTATTACTCTTAGATGGTATATTCTGGAAAATATCATTATTAAATATACTCTTTTTCAATCTTTCCAGAAGCATCTCATCTCCGTGAGTGCTTACATAAAAAGTCGTCCAGTCACTATTTACTATAATCATAGATATGCCCTTAGAGGTCGATATCTGTTCAAGATTATTCCGTAAATCTGTTTCTGAAATACTATCATCTGAATATTGTATACACGCATCATTTACTGAACTATATGCGTTCAACATCTCCTGCTGTTTATCTTCCATATAGAACTTTTCTGAAAATATTATATTAAATACAAGAAGAAGAACTATAAGAACACATATCATTCCACCAATCAGCAGCGTTATTTTAAATTTAATCGAATGTTTATTCATCTTGGTATTCCTCAGCTAATACTAAGTTAAATTTCAAACTTGTATCCCATTCCCCATATAGTCTTAATATAATCACCCTTATCTCCCAGCTTCTTTCTAAGCTTCTTAACGTGGGTATCTATTGTTCTAGCATCTCCAAAATAGTCATAATTCCATACGTTATTAAGTATCTTCTCCCTTGATAATGCAAGACCTTTATTATCAACAAAATATGTAAGCAGTTCAAATTCCTTAAAGCTTAAATCAATCTCCTGTCCGTCAATCTTAACAATATGTGCGGCTTTATCAATAATAATTCCACCTACATCTGTCACCTCACTGCTATCAATGCTGTAACTTCTTCTAATAAGTGCATCAACTCTTGCTGTAAGAATCTTAGGACTGAAAGGCTTTGCTATATATTCATCTGCACCACATTCAAATCCATTTAATTCGCTTGATTCATCGCTCTTAGCTGTAAGCATAATAATAGGCACTTTAGAATTCTTTCTAATCTCCCTGCATACATCCCAGCCATTCATCTTAGGCATCATAACGTCAAGAATAACAAGTGATATATCCTTATCCGCATAAAATCTGTCAAGTGCTTCCTCTCCGTCACCAGCTTCAATAACTATATATCCTTTTCTTGTAAGGAAATCACTTACAAGCTTACGCATCCTGCTTTCATCATCAACCATTAATACTTTAATATTATCCATTGTATACTCCAATCCGTGTTAATAATTACTTTAAATATGTCTATATAACTTCTATAATATTATATAAGGCAAAAGCTAAAGCACATTTTGCCACTCTTTATTGTATATTAAATAATAATTATGTTAAAAATGTGTCCTTAATGTTAAGAAAATGTGTTTACTGCTTTTTAATTACCTCTTTTTATTGTTAAGTTCCTGCTCCCTTGCCTTTAAAGACTCCTCTTCCGACTGCAATTCCTGCTGCCACTGGGCATACCTGTTCTGGATTGTGACCTCATAATTTAATATATTAGGGTTAGAACTTGTCTTTAATATTACAAACATCGCAATAATTACTATAACAAGAATAATATTTAATACCATAGCCCTTATGAAATTATTCCTGTATTTTGCTACCTGAATAGACAGATTTCTTAGTTCACTCTTAAATTCTATCTGTTCCTTTCGTTTGTCGAGTGCTTCCTGTGTATCCGCATTTATCGGGATAGGCTGGATTTTGTCATTAGGTATCTCACTGCTCTTGTATAAAAATGTCTGTAACTGCTTAAGGTAATTCATTCCTATCTGTGTCGAGAATAATTTACGTTCTATTATTTTATTATAAAGATTATATACCTGCTTAGGATCTTTCGTATTAGTCTTTGCCGACACATATTTAATAGCATTAAGTTCATCTTTGGCTAACTGGGCATCTTCTTTAGTATTAAACTCATACCCGCCAACCATATGCTTCTTGACTTCCTTGTCCATATGCAGACCTCCTATTCAACAGTAATATCATCTTCTTCTATCTTTATCACTTTCTTTAATTCGCTGTAATCGGTTTCTATCTGAAATCCTATCTTTCCAGCACTGAAAAATATTGTATCTTCTATATCAAGCACACTCTTATCTATAACAGTTCTAAAGAACTTCTTCATACCAACCGGTGAACAGCCACCGTGAATATAACCTGTAAGCAAAAGCAGCTCCTTTGACTTTATCATCTCAATATTCTTCTCACCTACACATTTGGCAGCTTTCTTAAGGTCGAGTTCTTCTGCTACAGGAACCATAAACACGTAATGATTGCCGCTCTTGCCTATTGTAACAAGTGTCTTAAATGCTCTCTTAGGGTCTTGTCCAAGTGCCGCCGCAACTTCCACACCGCTTACTGCACCTGACTCCTTATATTCGTGTACTTTATATTTAATCTTCTTCTGGTCAAGACTTCTCATAACATTAGTCTTATCTGCGGACATAATATATTCCTCCAATTCTATAATAATTGCCTTTAGTCAAAGTATTTAAACTCCTCGCAGGAATTGTAAATTGCTTTGCATTAATAATAAAATAATCAGCACACAAATGCAATCAATTCAACTATTAAATCTTATCACTACATATAAAAATCTACTGCTGTGCACATTCCATTATAATCTTCTCACACATATCATACCCTAGCTGTGAACTATTTAATGTCAATGTGTAATTTCGTGCCATTCCCCACTTCTGGTCTGTATAATAACGATAGTTAGTCATACGTCTTTTATCAATATCTGCTGTCATCGCTACAGCCTCAGTTTCTGTGACATTATATAATCTGCATATTCTCTTTACTTTTTCAGGCATATCTGCGTGTATAAAAATATTAATAACATCCGTCCTGTCTTTTAATATATAATCAGCATTTCTTCCTATAATTACACAGCTATCATTTTCTGCTATTTCAAGAATTACTTTTCTCTGAGCCTCATACACCATATCTTCTACTGATTTTCCTGTTGTATCACGTCCTGTAAGTGCATATGCAAACAACCCTTTTTTAGGTGATAGTTCTGCATTCTGACTGATATACTCTTTTGAAAATCCCAACTTTTCTGCTATCTGGCTGATTATATCTTTATCATAATATTTCATTCCCAGCTTCTTAGCGACTTCTTCTCCGATAAATCGTCCACCGCTTCCAAACTCCCTGCTGATTGTAATAATTTTATTTGCCATATGTAAGCCTCCTCATTCAATTAAAATTTTTCTTATTTCAGATTTGTCACAGACTAATCCATTTTATGAATTTATTCACTTAACTTCTCTACTTTATTTTTTCTGATTTTCTTTAAAAATACATATCCAGCCAGACAAGCGATAATCTCTGTTATTGGAAATGCCCACCAGATAAGCGATACACCAGCCTGTCCATTTCTTACAAAAGCAGAAAATATTCCCGCCAATGGCAATATTATAATAAGCTGTCTAAGAAGCGATATAACCAGTGACTCTATTCCACCATTTAATGCCTGATAAATTCCCTGATACGCAACATTTATTCCTGCAAATATAAAACTTATTGAAATAATTCTCATTGCTCCTATGAAATATTCTCTTGACTGCCCTGCATTAAATAAAGCTGCAAATGCACCTGGAAAAATCTCTGTAATTGCTGCCCCTGCAATCATAAGTACAATTGTATATATAAGACCATATTTTATTCCGTCTTCTATTCTCTTTCTACTTCCCATTCCATAAGCAAATGCTATTATTGGTGTAATTGCATCTCTTAAACCAAAAGCTAAGAACAATACAAACTGCTGTACTTTATAAAACAGTCCATATGCCGTCTGTGCAGAAGGATTGAACTTCAAAATCAAATTCATAACGTAAACCATAATAGACATAAGAGCCTGTGCTATAATCGCCGGAAGTCAGATTGCATAAATTTCTTTTATAATTCCGGCATCTGGCTTCATATATTTAACACTATGCTCAAATTCCTTATTTAATTTTATATGGAAAATAAATAATAATCCTGCTGATACAACCTGACCAATAACTGTTGCATATGCAGCACCTTTTACTCCCATCTGTGGAACAGGTCCTATACCATATATCATAATTGGGTCCAGAACAATATTTACAACTGCCCCAACTACCTGTCCTATTGTGGAATAAAGTGAACGTCCTGTTGCCTGCAATAATTTCTCAAACAACGAAAAGAATATAATTCCAAAGGAAATAACACAACATATTCTAAGATAGCTTACTCCCATCAAAATAACTTCTGTATCAACAGTCTGTGAAGAAATATATGCTTTCACCCCAAAAACACCAAATAATAAACATACCGCATAAATAATTACTCCAAGAAACAGACTGTTTCCTGCAATCTTGGCAGCTTTCTTGTTATTACCTTGTCCAAGCGTTCTTGCAAGAAGTGCATTTGTTCCTACACCTGTTCCAATTCCTATTGCCACCATAAGCATTTGAACAGGAAATACCAATGTCAGTGCATTAAGTGCCGCTTCACTTCCAACTTTCATATTTCCAACGAATGCACTGTCTACAATATTGTAAACCGCCTGTAATGCCATTGATAAAATCATTGGTATACCCATCTGTACCATAAGCCTATTTACTGGCATTTCTCTCATTCTGTTACTTTCTGCCATCAAAATCCTCCTTTTTCTGCATAAAAAAAGTGTGTATTTATACCGTAAGCTGGACTTACGCTGATAAGCTACACACTTTTTAATGACAATTATATAATTATTAAAATGCGTATAATTACGCACAAAAAAAGAGTAGCAAAACTGGATTTACGCTAGTCTGCTACTCGTTTGTTAGATATTATATTTCTTATTTTTTAAAAAGTCAAATAAAAATTGCTCTGATTTTTATAAGAAATTTTTATAATGACATATTCTTTTGTTAATATAAAAATCGAAAAGTTGCTAAGTGGACCTGAGGGGAGTCGAACCCCTGTCCAAAAGCCCATCCGCTGTTCTTCTACTATCATAGTCAGTTATTTGACATTCCCTTATGCATACGGGAACTAACACCCTTATGCACTTAGTAGCTTCATAATACGTCCATAACCGCAAAGCTTAAGCTATGTCGTTTCTCACATATTCGAAGCCTGGATCCTAAAGTGTGAGTGCTCTAGGTCAGACTGCTGCAACTTAGGCAGCGTATGCTAAATTATCTTCAGCGTTTATATTTAAGTTTGCCATTTAACGCATTGCATACGGATATCTTCACGAGTTTCAAAACC
>ENA-UOOA01002292-UOOA01002292.1-human-gut-metagenome-genome-assembly--contig:-P61old-NODE-2292-length-27621-cov-6.040811_pt1 | contig 27621 bp, 22 predicted proteins | sample MGYA00242467_ERZ724014 | MGnify/ENA metagenome assembly ERZ724014 | reverse complement strand
TTCTGGTTCCAGACTCCTAGTACTAAACTGTAAACGTAAAATGAACAAAATATGACCAAAAAGTCGAATGCTGTCGAACGATTTTAGGAATCTGGCGCGGGAATCCTCGGCCATTCTATGACCGAGGATATCAAACAATAGTTTTTACCTTGCGTGTAAATCGAAAGTGTGTTATAATATGAGCAGTGAGGTTGATTTTTTAGGTCGGAAACACATTGCTCGTGTTTCTAAATGTAAAAATCCTGGTTTGCCAGGTTTGTTTGCTGTACCTAAAAAGGCTTCAGCTATAGTAAAAAGGAAGAGAGTGCAGGCAGAGAATGCCGGCGCTCTTTTTTGTTAAAGAAAGGAGTGAAAAAGTAAGCAACTATTGACAAATAGGGCTTTGCAAAGGCATGGTTCTACACAAAGAGAAAAGGAGAAAAAATGACAGTATTAATTAAACGTTTCAAAGAGGGTAATCGGTATGGAGGAAAATGCCCCATTTGCGGTAAGCCAGACTGGTGTGGATACATTGATTTTGCAGATACAAACAGTAATTATGTATATTGCCATCGTTTTCAACAGCTTGGTATGAAAAACGTATCAGGCAATGAGGTATCTACCCCAGAAGGACGATTTGTCTATATGGGGGTAACAGACGATGGATTTGCAAAATTTCGTGACTATGCATCATGGAAGGCGCACCAAGATGAGTTAGCCAAGAAGAAAGGAAAAGGTTACGCTCGCAAATCACCGCAAAAGCCGGTGACGCGTATCAATATACCGGCAACGGAACCGAAGAAGACAGTCGAACAAGCTGCTATCAGGGATGTCGATTACCTTGATCGAGTCTACCGGAAAATGCTCGGTCTGCTAGTCCTTGAGGAATGTGATATCAAGGAACTGAGGGAGCATGACGGATGGAGCCAAGAAAGGATGGATACTATCTTAAGAAAATATCCGATTCGTTCTTTACCGCCAGCAGACTGGGAACGCTTCGACAAAGAAGGTTCACGATATGCTGAATTCAAGAAGCTTAAGAATCCAACCAGAAAGAAGTTGGTTATGAAGCTTCAGGAAGAATTTGGTCCAGAAGGTCTTTCTGGCGTTCCTGGATTCTACCAAAAAAAGGATGAAGCTTGGACGATTGCGGGAATGGATGGATATCTGATTCCGCAGTACAATCAAGATGGTAAGCTCTATCGCTTGCGCATACGTACTAGCCAAGCTGCCCGAGATGCCGCAGCAAAACGTAGCTTCGAAAAAATGTCACCATCCGAACGACAGGAGATTGCGGATAGCATTGATGCTTCTGTTGAGGATGAAAACGTACTTATTCAAAAAATTAGTAAGCGCTATGGCAAGTATGTTGCTATGTCATCCTCAGGCTATAAAGAAGGGTGTGCTAGTGGCAGCCAATTATCTTTTTACGGTTTGGAATATCTGAAAAGTTATCCAGCTCGGGAAAAGAAGAGAGTTATCATCTGTGAAGGCGAGAAGAAGGGAATTGTTGCAAGTGAGCATGAACAGTCCCTTGTGATCACACTTCCAGGAGTTGGCACATACCGGTTGATCGAAGAAATTTTCCCATGGCTTGTTAAAGTGGGAATTGATCGAATCGCTGTAGCCAATGACTTAGATATGATGCAGAACGCGATGGTAAGAGATGCTACCATCAAATTATTATGTCTAGTTGAGGAAAAGAGATTTATTCCAGAAATGGGGCTTTGGAGTGCTCCGTTCGGAAAAGGAATTGACGATTGTATAATTCGTGGTGGCAAACCGGAATATAAAAAAATCACCGGCTTGCCAAAACATAACTGAAAATATGCAGAAAAAGTCCTATGCAAAGTTTGCATGGGGCTTTTTTCGTGGAAGGAGAAATTATGAATTGGACCGGAAAACTGTCGTTAGAATCATTAACGATGCCAAAAACGACAAAGAAAGCTACAAAGAAGAAAGCCAAAGTTGAACTAGATATTCCTGGCGACTGGGATTGGGATGACTGGAATGATGCGGATGCGGCAGAGGAAGAAAAAGAAAGCCATGCTGAAAATGAGAAGTCAAGAGAAGAAATTATATCAGACCTTGACTTGTATCTAAAGAAAGGCGAGGCTCTGATGCTCACAGCGCAGAAAAAGACGTCTCGCGTTTACAGCAACCTGCTTGAGCAGTGTGCAGGTTCAAAGAGCGTCAGAATGGCAGCCAGGACAAACTCGAAAGCTATTGCCAAAGCGGTAGCAACGAGCATTTTTCGTCCGATGCTTGCGGAGATCACACCGGAAATGGAACCGGAAAAACAGCAGGAAGTACTAGATACTATTAAAAAGATGTACTTCCCAGATCAAAGCATTCGTTTACAAATCTGCCATGAGGAAACAATAGACGATGCGTTACCTGCATGCCAGGGAACGGCGTTTTCATTTGTGGAACGACCTGACTTACTGGTGGGTAACCAGAACGCTCCAAAAGCCGTAATTATTGCGGCTATTGATAGAGATAGTGTATGTTTTGGCGCAAATGTTTCGATCAAATCGAATTACGCCCAAACTTCACGACATTGGAAGCGAGGCAACAATGGAGAATCATTTGCCTGTGATAACATTGCACATATTTGTGCAGTGGCGTCACTGATCCAAGAACTATCAGTCTATCTTTCTGCTCGAAAAAACGAATTGCAACAGAAAGGTCAGACAGATGCATTCCTTCCTATTGATAAGGATGCCCAAAATCTGACGGAATGCTATATAAGCGAAAAATATTCTGATTGGATCTATTGCTATATAGTCAGACGGATTCAGGGGAGAATGGCGTATATGTCGGAAACCAATCCTCTTGTAAGACCATTTACCAAAGCCATTGCAGATTATAAATGTAATGTATTGGCGGCATCACAAGAGGAAGAGTTTCAAATTAAAAGCGAAACGCTAGATCCCTATGAGTTAAAATGGGAAGATGTCGAGAATATCAATTTGCTAGACTACATGGAGATGCTGGCAAATGGTGTAGAGATTGAGTACCGAGTCAAAGACAAAGGTCGTTTTCTTGTATCTGATAGGAAGACCGAGTATGCAGCGGCCTATATTCATGCAATGCTACCAGCGGTTGATCAGGCACGGCAGGCACGGCAGAACGGAGGACATGCGTTGTCATACCAGACGAAAAAGAATATTCCTAAAGAAACACTGGAATATATGCAAAAGTCTGGTTATAACAACTACTTTGGCTACATGGAAGTCGATCAGGACTGCGATTTGGAAAAGATTTCTGAAACGTATTCCACTTTTGTTGCCTTTCACGAGGCAGCTTTATGGTGGGTTAAAGGATCAGAAGCAGTTTCTTTACGCTTCAGAAGACTGGGAAACCACAAAGCAACCGGATTGTGGTATCCACAGCTGTTCTGCCTTTGCGTATCATCGGTGAACCCATCTTCGTTCATTCACGAGTATGGACATATGATTGATACGTTGTATGGGGATCTTTCCCAACAGTCAGAATTTGCTGGTGTACGTCGGGCGTACGAGAAGGAGTTAGATAAACTTCCTGATGGAAGTTTCGGTTCGGGAAAATATGATATTAACTATTTTCTTGAGCCAACGGAAATCTTCGCCAGATCGTTGGAAATTTATTTCCGACGTGTACGCGGATACAAGAATGCACTTCTTGGAGAATGCGAAGGCAATGAGTATCCAGAGTCGGAGAAATATATGAGTATGGTAGCATCATATTTTGACGATCTAATCGCGAAATATGGAAATTGAAAGGAGAAAAAGATGGTAGATAGCAAAAAATCAGAAATGGATGTGGACATCTCACAGATCAGCAGTTGCTCATACCATGGAAGAATGTGAGAAAAAGTGTGGCAAATATAGTAGATGCTACACAATAGCAATTGCTAACGATATGCTCACTGAGTATAAAGAAAAGGAGACATGTAAATGAGATTTTCAAAGGAAGAACTTAAAAACATAATAATTGTCCTAGAAGAAAGCGATATCTTAGCAGAAAATGAGGACAGAGCTGCTCAGAAGATGAGTCAGTGGTTAGCAGCGGTAGTGGATGATTCAGACTGTGATGAATGTTATGATCTAATTAACAAAGATCACTACGTTGCGACAACATTGTGGACTTTTGAGAGCATCAAGGATGCTCTCAAGGAAAAAGGGTTTCGCACGACGGATGAGAATGCAGATCTTGTGTATGCAGATCTTATCCCGGAAGCCATGGAAGATTATTCTGCTGGATGGGAGCATATTTATGCGACCATCGACCGACTGGGAGAAATAGAAATCCTGGAAAGAGAAAGCCGTGTGGACCATTGACAAAAATGTGGAGCATGGCTTACAGAAGGTGTATTGGAAAAATAATCGAAAAGGAGGAACAGGGGAGCTGCACATGTGGCTCCTCTGTATTAAAAAGAATGAATAGTTTAGTAATGTTGTTTGATGCAACGAAGGGTGATTTTGTTAAGGAAGCGTTATACACATTATCGCCTAAGAAAGCATTGATAACTGCAGTAATGCAATACAAAGGAAATATGAATTCTGAAAAATATCCGAAGGATTTAGACGGAATTTATAAGTCAAAAGCTGTCAAGGGCAGATTATTATATGATCTTACAGACAATTTAACAATGTACAGTCAGAAAGCGTAAGAAGGAAAAAATCATGAAAGAAGTATACGCTTGGATGCCAGCGCCTAAGATCGCCGTTCTTCCAGAAGGTGTGATTGAGGAGTAAGCAACATAAGAGGAGCTGCATGTGCGGCTTCTCTGCTTTAAATGGAGAAAAAAATGGAGAAAAAATGGAAAGAAATCATCAGACTCTTTGAAGGAATCGAAGAGGCAGATATAGAATTCTGCAATCTCGAAAGTATGAGCTGGTTGGATTACATGTTTCATTTCTTACTATTAAAAATCTTGCATATTGTATATCTCAGAAATGTCGAAAATGCGATAGAAAGTAATTTGTGGGGAATGGAAGGTACACTTCAGACTGTATTGCAGGCGTTCATTGACTGTTCGGATGATGCAGATTATAACACCCTGATTGAGGGTTTAGAAGAACTTCGTGGTGCTATCTGGAATCCCCTCGAAAATGAAATTGAAGTAGGAGATGCACTTATTGATTTGGACTGGACATCTGACGATAAGACAAATATAATACAAGAAACCGTTGGTTCATGTCTGAATGAAATCAGCTTATTAAATGATCGGAAAGTGATTTCGGAGCAACTGGCAACTATATTGAATGATTTCGACTTTGAAAGTTTTGAAAACGATTTTGAACTTAACTACTGTATTAAAGTGGTTAAGTTTCCATGGATTCACAAAGCTCTTTCAAAAGAATTAGAAAGAATCAATCAAGAGGTTGTTGATATGCTGGAAGAAGAGCTACAAAAAATAGATACCAGTTTCTGGTATTGGGGTTATGATAGCTTTTATTGTATTGAAATGGCAATTACAACAACATATAGCTACGAATATGCTCCGTCTTTATGTACGCCATTCAAATTGGCGATGTTGGAAGAAATGGCAAAGGAAGCTTGCTTGGAAGCAGGAGAGTCATCTGCTACGCCACAAAAGGAAAGCACAGTTACCGTGTAGCCTGATAAGTCAATCAAAGAAAAAGAAAGGAGGCAGAGGGCATTAAAAGGCTCTTGCAAAAAAATGGGAAATAAAGAAGTCAAAGAAAAAGTTCTTCGCTATGCAATAAGGGGCGAAGGAAATCTGATTATATATGGTCAGAAGGGACTTGGACAGAAAGCCCTGGTGCGTGAAGCAGTTCATGCGTACACCTGCAAAGGGGATCATTCGCAAAACTGTGACTGTCTGGCATGCCAAAACACGATTGAGCGCAATCCAGATGTCCTATGGATATCAGCAAAGAAGACTGCGCTGTCGGTAGAAGAAGTATCCGCAGTTGAGGAATTTACCGAATGTGGGCCTGCAATTAGTCGCATAAAGGTAATTGTGCTTGAAGGCATTGAAAATGCTTCGGAGCAAGCCGAAAATACCATCTTAAAGAGTATGGAGGATGGTATTGGAGTACGGTATATTTGTATAGCGTACACAAACAAGGTGCGGCCGACAATTGCAAGCCGATGTACGCCGTACACGCTGTCACCTCTTTCTATGGAAGAATTTCTTTCAGAAATGGAATCGACACCATGGAAAGATTCAGAAAAAAGATTTTGGTATTGTGCATCCAGTGGTTGTCCAGAAGCGGTTGATAGAATCAATGCAGAAGGAAAGACCAATCTATACCGCTCGGTATATGATGCCTACTGTGCCAAAGACCTGAAAGCATTGTTAGATGCACTGGGACTGTTCAGAGAAAAAGACAGAAACAGCGTATACCAGAAAAATCGAAAAGAGATTTATGGTATTCTGTCAATGCTACAGACCGCTGCATATGCAGGAGTGACACAGGATATCAAACTGAAATATTCCATTGATACATTAATGGAGCAAATTAAAATATTAGGAAAGGAAAAGGAGGAGTGTGCAAAGCCTGGCTATACACAGGGACAGTTATTAAATGCAATGCTTCTCTTGGTAAAATAAGATGCTATATAATGAGATAAGGCCAACAAAATTGGCCGAGGTAGTTGGACAGCCACAAGTAACAGAAGTTCTGGCTGCACAGGAAAAATCTGGAAGATATAGTAATACATATCTTTTTGTAGGTGTGCGTGGAACAGGAAAGACAACGACAGCCCGCATTCTTGCACGTGCAATGAACTGTACGAACAAGGATAAAAATGGGGAGCCGTGTGGTTGCTGCCCGACGTGCAAGGCAATCATGAATGGGTCCTTCAAGAATGTTGTTGAGCTGGATGCAGCGCGCAACCGTTCTGTTGAGGATGCAAGACGCCTAATCGAGCAAACACAGTATATGGCGCCGGAGGGGAAGAGGAAAGTCTTTATTATTGATGAGGTCCATATGTTTTCAACAGAGGCATTTAACACGCTGTTAAAGACATTGGAAGATCCGCCGGAGTCATGCACCTTTATCCTCTGCACAACAGAGGAATACCGCGTACCGGCTACAATTATCTCACGTTGCCAGAAGTTTAACTTTGGTACTGTAGATAATGATACGATTGCCAATCTTCTGGCGGAAACTCTTGACGCAAGAGAAATTGTCTATGAACTGTCTGGACTGATCCTGATTGCAATTGCTGCAAGAGGATCTGTTCGTGATGCCATCTCTATCTTAGATAAGTGCTTGTCTGATGCAGACGAGAATGGCGTAACAGAAACCCTTGTTCGCAGTCTGCAGGGAATTCCGCAGGAAGAAGAAGTGTTTGGACTGCTATCTGGTCTGGCACAGAAGAACAATGCAACCGTTGTTTCAACTCTGCAGGTCATGGAGCAGAAGGGCTATGCACCGGGACAGATTGTATTAAATGCACAAGAGGTTCTGGCCGACTGCATTCGCTTCCACAGCTTGGGTCTGGAAGGGATCTTTAACGTTCCTTCCTATAAGGACAGTTTACAGAAGTTATGCCAGATTATGAATGAAGCAACTGCCATTTCTGTTATGGCTGCATTTGTTGACGCAAAGAGAGACGTCAACGACATTGCTCCGTATACAAGCTTAATGGCTCGTATGATCTTCTACCTTTCAGAAAGCAAAAGGGTAGATGAATTGGAAGCTACTTTGAAAAAAGCGAAAGAGCAGCTAGCGGAAACCAATGCATTATTAGAAGAAACCAGAAAGGCATTGGAAGAAGTCAGAAATGGTGGCATACTTGTAAAAGCGACAGCAGAATCAGAGCCAGAACTGGAAGATGAGGAATCTGAGGAGTCAGCAAAGGAGCAGACTGGTGCAGAGGATGTAGAATTTTCAAAAGAAGAGGATATATTTGACAGTAACAGTTCTGAACCTTCGCAAGAGGAGGAAGCAACTATTGATATAAATGAATTATTCGGTGGTTGCGTCTCACAAGGAGAAGAGATGCCTTCCAAAAGCACAAGCTCCGAAGGTTACTCTGGAGGAGCTGATCCGCAACAAGATGAAGGAAGATGCTCATATCCAGAAGATGAGGGAGAGGACTTTGACGAGTTCTTCAATTGGTGAAGAACTTTGGAAGCTGAAAGATAAAGTGGACCAATATTGGGAAGCGGAATTTTTGCGTAGAGCCAATTTTCTAATGAAATCATGAGAGACAACATCAATAACTTGGCTATTCAATGATCGAACTATTGGCTTAGGAAATCATTAGACCCGGCAGCTTAGGCTGTCGGGCTTTTTTATTCGAAACTGAAAATATTTGCGCTTGTTAGAAAAAGTTTTGCCACATATTCTTCGCATATGCGTGGTCAAAAACCACTAGAAAGCTTTGTCTTATGCCTTTTTTTATGCTATACTTACAATGCAAAATATTAAGGAAAGGATAGACTAGAATGGCAAGTTTAGATATTGTTTTTGGATATGACGATGCAGAAAAAATTTCTTCTCGCATGAAAGCTTTATTTGAAGCAAGAGATATCAAGTTAATCCCCCATTATTGTTGTTCCAAACTCGGAACAATGGAATATCTGGCCAGCCGAAAAAAATGCGACTGGCTTATTCTCTCTGAGAATATGCTATCTGGAACATATAAAGCAACAGAATTGGTTTGGTTACATGAAGAGTATAATATACAGATGATTCCATTGTTAGAAGTAGAACATATTGGGTCAGACTATATGAGGGAATTGTATAGCGGTGGAATTTTAACGGCGGAGTTTCCAAAAAGAATTCCAGAGGATCAGCTTCCAGAAGTACTTGTAACACTGATTTTAAGGGGGAGGACCCATGAGACTGCAAAAGTCTACTATAACATTTTAGATGCAAAATAAAATAATAAGAAAGGAACAGGTAGTCATATGAAAACAAAAAGCATATTGTATGGATTTCATGATGAGGATCTGGAGTCAGACATTAAGCGTATGTTGCAGACACAAGGATATCAAGTCGTCTCAGTGGTGAAATATGGGCTGTCATCTATTGTTCAGTATGCTTCGGATAATCCTATTGATGCAGTCATTATGCGTTGCAAAACAAATCAGGAACTTGATAATGCACGCGGGTTACGAGATTTGAAAATAACGCTTATTCTGTTGGTTACTGCTGGAATGCGAGGAACACCAGAAATGGAAGAGGCACTTAAATCAGGGCTAAATAACATTGTATTTGCGGGACTACGCTCAAATTCCAGAAATCTACGATCAGAGATTGTTAATATCATAAGAGAAGAGCGTACTCAAAAAGAAGCAAGGGTTTATTATGGTTTTGCTCCACTCGAACGACCAGAGATTTTTAATGGGGAGTATTCGATGAAAAACGAGCAGCAATTGCTCATGTTATACGAATATCTGCTAGACAGAAAAGACCCACGAGGATTAGATGTTCGTTTTGCAAAGGTTCTTGGAATGCTTCCAGCAGATGAACGCAGAGAAATGGCAGAAACGCTTCCATTACCGATTAAAATGCTTTTGCAGGATAGCGCACCTTATAAAGCGGCGATGATACCGCAGAAAAAAGCGGGATTATTTCGAAAAAAGTCAAAAGATAGCGATAGGGAAATGTCATCTGGAACAGAAATTGTCCTGTCAGGAAGTAGCCACATGTTGGAAATGATTAATCGGATGGTTGAACACTATCACGAGCATCAATTTGATGAGTGGGAACTGATTCGCCCTGCAACTGAGGAGGAAGAAGGCGAGGAATGTCGTCGCTGCACATGCGGATATAAGGAAACACGAAAGATTCCAAAGGTAGAGCCTCAAAAAGCTATAAAAGAACCACCTTCTAAGGCTGCTGTGTTCGGAGTAGGTTTTTCACAAGGAAATGTCCACTGGGGACCGGAAGAACGAGTGGAGCCAACCTGTGAAACGGATGGTCAGATCGTTCGAAGAGGCGAAAACGACGAAGGTCAGGTAGTGGATCAGGTAGTGGGCGAAATACCGGCGCTTGGGCATATTCCAAATGAGAAGACGGATGAGCCAGACTGTGTTCATAGCGGACGTGTTATCAGCAGATGCAGTCGCTGTGGAAAAGTGCTTCATCAAAAAATGCTTCCACCGACAGGAATACACAGCTGGTCGGATTGGACGCTGGAAAGTAATGCAGTTTGCGGTACAGAAGGAAAAAAAATTCGTACCTGTAGCGTTTGCGGTAAGACGGAAGAAGAGGTTGTTCCGGCAACGGATCAGCATGCCTTTTCAGATTGGACAGTTACAAGGGCGGCAACTTGTGAAGAATCCGGAGTGCAAGTTCGTAAATGTACCATTTGTGGAAAGGAAGAAACACAAGAAATTCCAGCATTGGGTCATGACTATGAAAAGGTCATTGGAAAAGAGGCAAATTGTAGCCAGCCTGGATATTATCAACTGAAATGTCGACGCTGCGGAGCTGTTCAAGATCAGGAAGAAATTATTCCACCAACGGATCAGCATGTATTTTCTGAGTGGGAGGTGGAAAAGCCCGCGACATGTGTAGAAGAAGGAAAGCGTAAGCATACTTGTACATTGTGTGGCTATATAAAAGAAGAGGTTATTCCCAAGGCAGAGCATACATATCAAAAGATTGTGGCAAAGGAGCCTACATGCTCAGAGGATGGATATTACAACTTAAAGTGTAGTGTATGTGGCCATATGCAGGAACAGACTGAAATCATACCGGCAACAGGGAAACATATATTTGCAGACTGGCAAATTATAAAGCAGGCAACTTGTAAGCAGCCTGGAATAAAAGAACGCTTTTGTACGTTGTGTGGGCAAAAGGAGACAATACAGATTCCTCAAAAGGATCATGAGTATCAGAAAATAATCATCAGGAAGGCTCGCTGCCAGAAGGATGGTGTATATGACCTAAAGTGTATACATTGTGGAGATAGGAAGAAAAATGCAGGCATTATTCCAGGAGCAAAGCAACACTCTTTCAGCCAGCGCTTGATTAAGTCTGCAACTTGTACAATTCCGGGACTTTGTGAAAATCGTTGTTCCATTTGTGGAATAACAGAGAAGCAGGAGATACCAGCAGCACATCAGCCACGCGGAAAAGGAATCGTATTACGTCAAGCAACTTGTACGGAAGAAGGACAAGTAGAATATACATGTTCTATTTGTGGAGAAAAATATATTGCCACTATTCCATATGCACACAAATATGGAAAATGGGAAGTAATTAAGAAGGGAACAACATGCGCTGATCTGACTATTCGAGAGCGAACCTGTAGCTTATGTGGCAAAAAAGAGCAGGATGAGCAGTTATCAAATGTTCCACATACATTTGAATTGTTTATCGAAAATGAAGTGACATGCGAACGGGATGGAAGATCCATTGAGATTTGTACAACTTGTGGAGCTACAAAAAGAGCGAAGAAAATTCAGGCGATGGGTCATCGCTATGAAAAAGAGACGGTTATAGAGCCAACCTGTCAAACAACCGGAGAATATCGTGTGGCTTGTCAGAACTGTGGGATGGTAACAGAGACAGGCTCATTAGAAGCACTTGGGCATTTATACGGCCCACAGCTGGCAAAAGAAGCAACCTGTACAGAGTCTGGTAAAATTTATCAGCTTTGTGCAAGATGTCAGGATGAAAAGCTTTTACGGGAGATTCCACCGCTTGGACATGATTTTACCGAGTGGGAAATTGTGAAAGCGCCTGATTGCAAAAATGCAGGTGAGAAAATACGAAAATGCAGGCGTTGCGGCTTTGAAGAGTCACTTCCGGTTGACAAACTTCCGCACGAATGGGAAGAAATCACAATGCAGTCTACGTGCATTGCAGAGGGGTGTATAGAGCGTACTTGTAAGATTTGCGGTGCGACAGAAGCGGTCGAAGTACTGCCATTGGCCGAGCATACATTTGGAAAATGGAAGATGGCCGGTTTCAAAGATATTAGGACTTGTGAAGTATGTGGTGAGGAAGAGCAGCGAGTTTCGTATAAAAGAATTATACTGGCAGCTATTGGCGGTGTTGGCATAGTTGGAGCAGCTGGCATTGCATTACTGATCGGCAGAAACGCAAAGTCTGCGGATGGATATCTGGAAACAAAGAGGCAACAAGAAATTCAGGCATTTGAGACAGTTGAAACAACGGAATTCGATAAGAATTACAATCTGATTACTTCTCAAGAGAATGTTACTGATCCATCCGAAGCACAGACAAAAGAAGAGGAGATAAAGCGACCACAGGAATTACAGGAAATCAGTACATCAGACAATAGTACCATGGCAGAAGAACCGTACACCATGGAAAGCCTTGATACAATAGTAGAAAAAGTAGGAGAAAGTTCTAGTGAAGCAGAGGAAACTATCTCGAAGAACTATGAAGAATCTACGGAACAATCAAGTGTAGAAGTACCTGATGAATCTGACTTTGGAATTCTGAGTGACCTGCTTACATCGTATCAGATAAGAGAATCGGATTCGCTACAGCAGGTTCTATCGGACTGGAATGCAAGAAAGGAACTGTTAAACTTAGACACCGGAGATTTAGGAAAGATTGAGACATATCGCTTGTCACAAAGCGCTCTGGCAGAGGCTATTGGTAACATAACATTGTCCTGGCAAGTCGCACCAAATAACGATAGTGAAGAAACAGAAACGTTAGAAGGGACTCTTAGTGAGTCTGATTATGGGATTCTTACCAATACGCTCTATCCAAAGCAAGTAGCGGAATCTGAATCATTACGGAATGTCCTTTCAGACTGGAATGCAAGAAAGGAACAGTTACATCTGGATACTGGAAGCCTGGGAAATACGGAAACCTATCGTGTATCGCAAAGCAAGCTGGCAGAGGCTATTGGTAGTATTACATCATCCTGGCAAGTTGTTGACCAAGAAGAAAATGCAACTCAAAATCAGACCCAGACAGAGCCTTTACTAGATCAGGAAAGCAGCACAATTGAATAATAAGGGGGTGTAATATGTTTGATTTTTTCAAGAGAAAGCAGATCAAAGAGCTGAAAGCTCACTTGAAATACATGCAGAAAGAAATTGCAGAATCCAGATGTTCTCCAATATCATCTAAGGAACTGGCAAGTATTATGGCTGACTATTTTGGTGGAGTTGTTACAATTTTTCGTGTTGTCGGAACCCTCACTGTTATGGCATCTTCAAACAATCCAGAGACGGATGAGGATCAGGAAAGACAGCTTGATTTTGAGGAAGAAATGGAACGTATTTTTGAAGATTCTGGCAAAAATCTAAAAAATATGGATCAATTGCTACAAACTTCGGTTTTCTTAGAAAAGCGAAAGATATTCTGGAAAACGTTGATGACTTATAATATGGATTTTGGAATTGTTACAATTGAGAAGCCCTCAAAAAAGCGGGAATTTCCAGAAGAAATAGCAGATGAAATGTGCGTATACTTGAAGACTTATAATGTTTTGCAAGCACATGACCGTATGTTGTATTTTAATAACTTGATTCCTTCAAAAGAACGGCTGATCCAAATGGCTAAAGACAATGAAGGGGCAGTAGCGAACGCAACGTATTGGTGCATGATTCAGCTGCATAATCTTTCTGATGAAAAGAGGGGGAAGTGCCTGAAATATCTTCGAACAATCCTGCCACTAGACAACTTATTTTACTACAGTAAAGATGTATTGGCCGTGCCGTATGAAGGGAGCGAAGCTGATCTTCCAGATTATTTGGATGATATAATCAACCTTTTGGATGATCGATGCGAACAGGCAGCTGGAATTATTGCTATTCCTTATCATGGAGACTATGTAGAAACATTATTGGTAGCGGAATGTCAGCTCATTGATTTGGATGTATTCGAGCTTCGAATTATACCGGATGGTAATATGCAAGACTACATGCCGAGAGAAAAGGGAAAGGTGATCCGATGTGAGCAGCGCCCAGCGATTTTTGAAGGAGATGCAGATTCTCAATCACCATCTAATTGCGAAACCATTTCAGAGGACCAAGAATCACAAATGGATATTTACGAACCGCCAGAGGAAACTTTTGAGACAGGAGCTTTTGAAACTGAAGAAGGGAATCCTGCTTTTGAAGATCTTAATGTTGTTTTTGAAGAAGCAGCGCCAAGCTCAGAGGAGATGTTTGAGAATGCCGAAGCAATGTTAGCTCAGGATGAGCTTGAAAGTCCTGATTTGGATATGCCATTGGAAGAAGAACAGGGACATTCTAAGCTTAAGAAACAAACACAAAAAGTGAAAAATAAGACTGATTCTGAAACAAGTAAAGATCAACAAGAGAGCGCTCAAAATGAAGCCCCTATACCTGCTCACCAGAATGAGACAGGTTCACCACATACAAAAAGCGAAGAACAAAAACAGCCTGCAAAGCAAGAAGAAATGGAAAATCCGGAACATGCTACTTCTGAGAAAAACAAGGAGGAGGAGAAAACAGATGCAGAAAAAAGTAAACCGCAGAACTTGGAGGCGAATCCATTTTGGTAAAGGCATTTCTCAACTTGGAAGTGCTATGGCACTTTTTACAATGTCCGGTTGTAGCTTATCCGATTTGGATTCAGCTATGAGTGGAGATTTTTCAACAACACAGTCTATATCTGGAGAGATGAACATTGTAACATCAACATCAAATACAATTGCGAAGACGATTCTGCCAGTGTATAAGATGCTTGATCCATATCTTTTATGGATGGCATTAGTATCGTTTATTATAGGATGTGTGATGTTATTTTTCTTCCATGATAGTAAGTCAATGAGCAAACTGGCGATTTTTTCTTTTATGTTACTGATTCCGCTTTTATTAATCGCAGTTGATATTGGAGTGGGAGCATGGTTATCAAACACTCTGTATTAACAAAAAATTCCCTCCTTTTTTCAAAAAAAGAAGAGACTTCAACGTTTTAAACTTGATTTTTAAATCCTTATAAGATAAACTTATTAAGTAAGATTGATTGCTTTTGAGAACCAGTTATCAATGCCCCTGACTAAAGTCGCAAACTTTTTTACATAAGTCGTCAACAAAAAGTCTGCGATCATCAGTAAGTACATGTTTAACCTAGAGACAAAACCACTAGGTTTGCGCTCTTTACATGTTTTCAACTTGAGTAGCGATATCAAGAAACATGCTCAATTTCTATTTGTTTATATTGTAGCATGAAGCATACGCAATGTCAAGAGAAAAACGGAAAAAAATGTAACCCACAGACTTTTTATATAACTGTCGATAGGCTCTAATGAAGCTACTAGTTTTCTTGCACGAATTTTTAGGAATCTGGCGCTGGAATCCTTGGCCGTTCGAGTTGTTAACTAAACAAACGGTACTCTCAGAGGGCATTAGAAAACAAATTGCGGAAAGGAGATGGCTACTAGAAAGGAAACGATGAAAGGATTGGTAAAAAAAAGGGTGTTTTCATCTCGGTTATTGAATAGCCGGGAGTCCCCACTCAATTTCTTAAAAAAAAGGATTCAACTAATATCAGCAGGATTTATTTCTTGCATATTGTTCGCAGGCTGTAACAGTCGAGAAGCTTATGAGTTTACCAGTACAGAAACAAATGCAACCGTGTACTCACAATTACTGGGCGACCTAACACCGATTCAATTTGTGGCAGTTGGATTTATACTGTATGTGGCAAAATACATAGGTATCATCTCACTTTTTAGCATTTCCCTAGGGCTGATTATTCTGGTTTCAATAAAGAACAGCCCAAGAATTCGAAAAAATGCAATCGCAGGTCTGATAATAGGGGTTCCATTAATCGCTATCTGCTTATATGTGCTTGCAAAAATGATTGCGGCAACAGCAGGAGTATGATTGTAATTACAAAATAGTATAACAGGAGGTATCACTATGGCTAGAGAATTAACAACACTGACCCGTTTTTCAAACGAGTTAGAGAACGAAGCACTTGATAAAAAAGTGCTTGAACAACGACAGAAACTGGAAAATAGTATGCAACCAAGCGAACAGGCGGAAATCTACCTGAATTCGTTGAAGGAAGATATTAAAAAGAGAACCGTCTACAAGATGGTATTTACGGCCAAGGATAGTTCGAATGCACTTTTGTATTATGATGAGGAAGATAAAATTGCATTCAAGATGTTGCCTGAAGACTTGTATCCGAATGCCGAAGAAAGAAATTTAGCACCAGAGCGACAGCTTGTACCGGCTGCATTTATTAATCGCGATATTACTGCTCGTGTTAAGGAAATTGATGTAGAAAACCGTATTGTTTACATGGTTTATGCAAATGCGTCAGCGAGATCCCAGATTAACGATGAATTGACAGAGTTGTTTGCAGAGGCAAAAAGGGAAAATCGTACAGAGTGCGTTAAGGGAGTTACCGGAACCATTATGCGTGTATTTCCAAGATATGCAATTGTCAGCATTGTTAATAAGGGGGTAATTGGTTTTATACATATTTCTAATTGGAGCGAAGACTTTACGACCGATTTGACATATACTGTCAATGTAGGGGATGTCTATACGTTCGATATTGTGGAAATGGAAGACCGTGGAGTTTTCAAGACATTTCGTCTTGACCATAAGCCATACTCCATGTCCTGTTGGAGTCAGATTCCGGAGAATGTAGACCTTAGGAATTACACAATCCCTGTTAAGTGTATCGAGGTAAATGTAGGTATGCATACCTGGAGAGGAACTGTTTCAGAGGCATCAACGCCTTTGCCAAAAGGTATGGAATTATTTGGTGAATATAAGACTGGAGAAAATGCCCTGATTCCAGTAGTGGGAAAATTGTTTTCAGCTACAGTGTCACGTTTTGACCGTAACAATAAGAGAATCAAAGTTGAACTGTATCGTGCCGTTCAAGAGAATTCGGCAAGAGTTGGAAGGCCGCTGCCGCTTCGGTAATATCTGAAGAGATTAGCTGTACAGTACATGGGGCTTGCAAGGAATAATCTTTGCAAGCCTGATTGATTGGAAGAGCAGAAAGGAGGGGCAGGATGCAAGACTCATTTGATATCACAGGGTCACTATGTTGTCATACATCTAAATTATAGAGTACAGACGAGCATTCTGCAATTTTATATGGATGCTAATGTAAAACGCAAAAATGCAATTTTAGCATTTAATGCGTACAGACAAGAAATGTATACATTTAATCCTCAGACTTGTGATGTACGGTATTCTAAAAATGAGAAAGTGCAACGCTTAAACAGCGCATTTATTATACGGCGCGACGAGTTTCACAAAACGGACAATGGACCAATTAAAGCAGGTGATTCTACTGGAATTCCACTGGAGTCAACGATTTCAAGAACAAGTGATCCTGATGGCATAAACCTGTTTTCAGATTATCATTTGCTGCGTGCAGTATGGTTTTTGAAATATGCAACTGCTACACAGTGTTTGCAGTTTCTTAAAGCTACAAAAAGGAGAGAACCGCAACTGTTTATATCTGAGACGATAGATAAGACGTACACAAGAAAACGCTTAAAGGAATTGGCAGACCAGGGATTCTTGATAACATATAAAATTGATGATTCAACTGGAGTTAGGGATGAAGGACATAAAGACAGACAGACAGCAAATGCCTATTCACTGACAGAGGAGGGAACTAGTTTTTTGAATGAAACATCTGGATTGCATTATAAATGTTATCCGTATAAGTATAACGCATCTCCAGAGGTAATCTTAGGGCGCCTGAGTGAAAACGAAGTAATCAAAAAAATCTGTGATAGCCCTAATTTTGCTGCGTTTAACCGTCCACATTTGTTTCACAGGTCATTCGATTTAGAAGCACTTACTGGCGATGATACAATAGACATTGATTACAGTATCGAACTTCTCAATCCAGATGATTCAAAACAAAAGACAAGTCTAATGGTTCAATTTGTTCGTGATCCGAACTGGGGTAGTGCTATTGACACGAAGGAAGATGTTACCTTTCGTCATGAGAGTTTAGCTCCTCTATCGAGATCGTTTCTTTTAAAAAAGGCTGGTAAAGATGGCAGGCGTGGAAATGCAAAGGTACTGTTTGTGTGTCCAACTAAAGCAGCACTAGACAAGATATTAGCAGATTTAAGAGAAATGAAAGATGGTACTTATTTTACAAGCAATTGGGAAAACTATATATTTACATCTGAAAAGGCAGTTGCTTTGGTTGCACAAAATGGTGGAACCATACAGGATGCATTATTTAGTGTTAAGAAAGATTTTGATGAAAAAACAATGAAGCTGATATGGACAGTAGCTACACCTCCAAACGTGTTCTAAGCAGTTTTTATCAAGTCGACAATGAGAGGAGGGTGAATGCAGTGAGTGTCAGAGAAGATTATGTGGAGGCTGCGACTGGAAAACTGTTTCGCACATATAATGTAGATATAGCAACATATGATTCAGGACAATATAATGTACTGTATGAGCCAGTTGACAATGTATTGCCATGGAGCGATATGTATCCGATACAGCGAATTGAGTTTTATGTAACAGAAAAAGGAGCTATGGTCTATGAAAATATTGACGAAGCCAGGGCTGGAATTCAGTCACTAAAAACTATAGACCCTAATTCCATAATCTATTCGGATGAACAAATATTGTGTGCAGTATGGTTTTTGAAATATGCAACTGTTACAGAATGCTTGAAGGTACTACAAGCCAGACAAAGGGGCAATGATCAATTATTCGTACTGCCAAGTGTAGAGAATGAATATGTGAGACAACGCTTATCAAAGCTTTCAAGACAAGGACTGTTATGGCTGTACAAGGTGGATGAAACATCTGCCAATGCTGGATCAAAAAACAAAGGCGGTGTAATTAGAGCATACTCGTTAACGGAAGCCGGAACTGAGTTTATTACAACTGCATCCGGAGTGAAATACAAAACAAGACTGTTTACGTCAGCTGCGATCCCAGACGTATTTCTAGGACGTTTGAGTGAGAATGAAGTAGTCAAAAAGATTTGTGAGAGTCCCAAATTCATTGCATTTGGCAAGAACTCCTTTCAACATGATACATATGATCTAAAGGAACTTACAGGAAGCGACATAATTGATGTTGATTACAGTATTGATCTTTTAAATGAAAGCAATCCAAACAAAAAGACGAGCCTAATGGTTCAGTATATTCGTGATCCTCAATGTGGAAGAGAAATCTATACAGAGGAAGATAATAAATGGTATTACAGAACACAGGCAATAGTATCAAGAGCATTTATTCTAAAAAAGGCAGGCAAGGATGGCAGTCGAGGTAGTGCAAAAGTGTTATTTGTGTGTCCAACTAAGGATGCTTTAAAGGGGATACTAGCTAGTCTGAGGGAGATGAAAAGTGGAGAATTCTTTAAGGAAAAGTACGATGATTACATTTTTACTTCCGAAAAAGCTGTTGCATGGGCAGAATATAGTCATCAACCGTTTCAAACGGCGCTTTTTAAAGCAAAACGTGTTCTTGATAAAAATGCTCAAAGATTGGTTTGGGCGATGGTCGAAGCAACATACAATTTCTTGTGAAAGGATTTTTTATGGAAAAAAAACGTTTTTTTACACGCACACAAATAGCAGGAATCATAATCTTTATACTGGTCGGATTAACTTGTACGATTGGTCTTATAATGGCACAAATAGCAAAAGCATCAATGCCAATTCAAATTGTAATTCCTGCAAGTGGACTAAGCGATTCGATTTTTGACGCACAGAACAGTGTGTATGAAGCAGATGCAGATTTTCCGGTTGAGCACCAATTTGAGCATCTAAGTGACGTTGTGGATGTGCCAAACCGCCAAACCGCCATGATGGGCAATGGTACATTTTGGCGAATTACGGACGGTTTCTATGTTTATATTTCAGAAGGCAAACGATCTAGCTTTGCTGATGCTGTATTCTCTGAAACTGCACCGATTTTACTAACCGGAGCTGATAAAAAAAGCACAGATGGTCAGTTAGTAAAGTCAGAAAAAGGGTATTTAAACGGAAGAGAATTCGACTATGTCGTATTCGATATAATATGTAATGTAGGAGAGAAAACAACAGAAGCATATATTGTTGGTTACTTATACGAGGATAGTGAAAGCGGATATTCGACATTAATTGCCTGTGTCACGGAAGATATCAGCACAAATGGTCTGTTAAATGCACAGATTATCGCACAAAAAGAAGCTACGCTGCTTCATACTCCTCAAGAGAAAAAGTGAAGTCTACACGTCCACGCGGTGCATTGCTCCTATGGACGTGGTACTCTGCCAGATTCCGAAAGGCATGAGTTTTCTTGCACGAATTTTCAACAAAAAATAGCCTGATACTGTAGCAAAAAGGCAGAGGAACAGGCTATTTTTTTTATTGCAAAAAGGCAGATAATATGCTATACTAAAAAAGGATTGGATGGTTTTATTTCTTATAAAGATGCACAGCTCGCATCTTTAATTGGCGAAAACCCAGTTTGCTGGGTTTATTTGCTGTGCATCTAATCACAGTAACTGATAGAATTAAGCACTTGCGTTTTGCAGGTGCTTTTTTTATTGAAAAAAATAAAAAAGTACTGGCAAATAAAATATTTTGTCAGCCAGAAGGAGAAGAAGATGAGTATTATAAGCAGTGTTTTAAGTGTAGCAGAGGGATTTGTAGCCTGGTTTTTAAGCTGGGCAATATGGAATCCACAATTCACACTAGCGAGTCTGAAAAACATGTGGAATACGGAGAAACAAGCGTTCCTCAATATAGTACTTTTTTTTAGAGGATTAGTTGAAGAGAATGGGGTTAGTAATATAACTATCCCCATTGCCATAGCAGGCATGATAACAATGGCAGTTGTGCTAACGATATTTATCGTTGGCGCAATTGCCCAAGGAGCAATATTATTATTTTTCTTGTCGCCGTTTGGCTTTACAGCTACGGTTACAGTTGTGTATTGGCTTCGAAAAGTAAATGGAAAGAAGTTTCTCAAGCGTATTATTTGGGCGTTTGTTGAAACATGGAAGGAGGAAAAGAGAAAAAATAGAAAACGAAAAATCCGCGTGATAAGCGGAAAGAAAAGATGACTGAGTGAACGCTTAGTCAATCGGTAGGGACGGTTCGTGAAACTGTCTAAAGGCTGCGATATAGAAAACCTATATCGCAGTTTTTTTGTGGCGAAAAATATTGCTTGCAAAAGAATTGTCTGTAATATATAATATATTCAGTTACAAAAATTAGTTATTTCTTTTGTAACAACTTTTTTCAAAAAAATCTTTTTTACTTTCTTGACGATTTTGAATTGGACTAATATTTTGAGAATTTTGAATATTAGCAGCTACACTAGCCTCGATTTGCTTACAAATATCAGATTTTTCAGACTTTTTACTTAAATTTTCAGACGATTTAAGCTGTAAAGTTGTATATGCCTGTTTTTTTCGCTCGGGATCCATGGCGGCATAATATTTTGCAGTTGTAGCGACCGAGTTGTGATTCAATCCTGTTGCTACCAGATAGATATCATTGCTTTCATGGTACAGATCTGTTCCATAGGACTTTCTTAACTTGTGAGGACTTATTTTTTTAGCTTTTGACAGCGGAAGAGAGGGGATATCTAGTGCGTATTTTTTTACCATGTACTGTACGGCACGAACACTCATTCGCTTGAGCTGCATTGATAAAAATAATGCGTCCTCATCTTTAGGATTAACCACTTTCAATGTCTTTCTAAATTCGATATATTCACCTAATGCTTCAAGTACCTCTTCATCCATATTAATTAATTGTTGATTTTCCTTGTTGTCGCTAGTATAGCCTTTTCTATAGACAGCAAAAACCTCACTTTTCAAGTCAATATCTGTCAAATTCAGTCCGACACATTCAGATACGCGTATTCCAGTTTTTAAAAATAAAACAATCATAGCAGTGTCACGTAGACGCGTTTTCTCATAATACTTTTTCCGATGTTCGCTCATCTCTGTATTATTAGACACAGTGTCAAGTAGATCGCACATTTCGTCATGTACCAGGTAGATTAAATTAAGTTTTTCTTTCATACGTGGGCGTATCATGTTTATAGTAGGATTTTTGTCAATCAATCCAGTTTTCTCAAAAAATGAAAAGAATGAATTTAACGCAGCCTCTATTGAAAAAATATAAGAAGATGCACTTTGCTTATTGTGAAGCATATAAGCGATGTATTCATTGAGGTCCTGAACTCGGAGTGCATTCAAATGTTCCAACGTTATATCTTTTGGGCTTTTTCCAGCCAGCTCTGGATTGTTAGAAACAAGATACATTAAAAACTGGTTTATGTTATAGCAATAGTTATCCTGTGTTCGCACAGATGTTGTTGCTATAGATGTTAAATAATCTTTAGCGAAAGGTGGAAAGATTTTTTTATATTCCTGCAATTTTTGATAAAAGAGTTCATTTTGTTGTTGTTGGTAAGTAGCCATAGTTAAAACCCCCTTTGAAATAAAATAAATGGATACAGTGTATTATATGCTATATTGTGGAGAAAAACAACCAACTTTTCGTTAAATATGAATTTAATGAATAGTATCACGAATGTAAACGCATTCAATAGCTGTGGCCATTGAATGATCAAGAAATTTCGCTTGATCTCTTAAGCAAAAGACATACTTTTAGGTGGGGAGGAGAACGTCCATGCTTATCGTAGAGGAAAAACACGCATTATCGGAGTTGTTAAGATTAGAAGCGCCTGCAACATGTACTAAGACGGGATATATTCGCGCAGTAGTAGATGTACGACGAAAGAAAATTATATTGAATGCTATGGACTTCCCAAGTCTTGCTAGTTGTTTGGTATATGATGGTTCCGATATGGCAGATTTATATGACCTTGCCATAACAACTAGTGGCAAGGTCTTTTTTACGCGAAATTCCGATAGTCAGCAGGAGGTTACGCTTTCTGTCGCTAAGATTATACAACAAATTATAAGTTCTCTCTTGATTTTTGATTAAATTGTTAACGTGATTTTTTGAGATTTTTGACAGGTAAGCCCGTAATAGGGTGTAAAGGGTGTGTGTCTATCCTGTGTGGAATTTTTGGCTACACGAAATTTGACGCGAACTAGCCTAAGGGCGTGTAGAAAACTAAAGTACCTTGAAAAACAAATATTTTTTTCGCGGATTTGCCTTTCTTCCCTACTTGTGCGACACTTCGATTTTTGCTATGATTGGGAAAACAGATACAAAACCCATTCTGCCAGAGCAATAATAGCAGATCGGGGGATGTTTGTAGGATGAAGGGAGAAATTTTTATGATGATGAGAAGACAAATTGCAGTGGCTCTTACAGGTATTATTGCAGGAAATACGGTGCTGTTTGCTCAGGCAGCAGCGACGACAGAAACTCAGTCACAAAGGACAGCTGATCGGTATATGATCATTGATCTGGCAGGTATTCCTTTTACCTGGACAGATGAAAGTCTTACAGAAACGCAGGTTTCAGAAGCAGCATCAACTGAATTTGAGGATTTTTCTGAGAGTTCTTTGGAAGCAGAAGAGCCTCCGTACTAAATGTCTCTGACCTCATTAGACAATGAGTATATTGAACATCTTGATCAGTTCGATTTTATTGAGAACAGAACTGATCCGATTGACATGTATACTAGCAGTCAGGTGGCATATGCCGTTTCTGATATCAGAACAAATGAGCCAATCATAGCTTATCTGCTTGATCAGTATGCCGGGTATGATACATACTCAGCTGTTGAGTTTTATGAGGTAGCCTCTTTGAAGCCGGCAGATGAAAACGGTATCTACAGTCTTTTATTACAGCAGGAGGAAAGTGCCGATGCTGTGCATTACAGTGCGGCGGATGGAACTCTTCAAAAATCTGCTGTGGAAGCTGTTCTTAACGAGTATGGTCAGCCTTCATACAGCCTGGAGACAACTACGAATCACTGGATGATTGTCCATCTGATTCCGGAAGTGTCGGCAGAAGGTCAGGATGCTGTTCAGGCAGAAGAGAAAGAGACAGACGAGGAAGCTTCAAGATCTCTGGAGGGCGCATTAGAAGAAGATAATGTTGACCCAACAGGCAGTTCCAGAAAAGATTCCCAGACATCGGACTCTGCAGCTGCTACATCCGAGAAATTCAGAAACCAAATTACCGGAAGTTTCCACCACAAATGTACCGGAGACTCAAAAACCGGCTCAAACAAAACCAGCCGCAACAAAACCGGTTCAAACCACAAACGCACCGGAAACAAAGCCAGCTTCAACCAAGCCGTCTGCAACGCCGTCAACAGTAGCGCCAACTACGGCTTCTTCGACAGCAGCGCCAACTACTTCGACACCAACTACAGCAGCACATACGCATACGTGGACTCCGGTTACAACTACCGTGCATCATGATGCAGTGACAAGCCAGGTATGGAAAGAGGATTCGGCTGCGTGGGATGAGACAGTTATCACTAAGGCTGCGTATGATGAGCAGGTACTGGTACAGGCTGCGTATGATGAGCCAGTGTATAGCTGGTTACCGGTATGCAACGTGTGCGTATATCAGTTTCCAGCTGGTGGAGGTTTTGATGCTATTAGCTATCATCAAACAGTTGACCCTGGTTGTGGCGGTGGATGGCACGATGTTCAGGTACAGACGGGTTCCGTACATCATGATGCAGTATACAACACCGTGCACCATGATGCAGAGACTAATGTTGTGCACCATGATGCCACGGGGCACTACGAGACAGTCGTGACAAAGGAAGCATGGGATGAGCAGGTAACCACCGGTTACAAATGCTCTGGCTGTGGTGCTGCAAAATAAGAAAATCATAAAATTTCATAGAACAGGTAAAAACACCTTTCCGGCAGATTCGCGAAAAGAAGCGGTTTGTTTGAGAGGTGTTTTTTTCTTTTCTGCCGGAAAGCTGACAGAAAAGATGTCCGGTATGGGCAGTAACAATGATTGCTCTCGGGACTGTCACTGACAGTGTCGTTTGCATACAAACAAAATAAAACTATTAAGGAGGGAAGCTTATGCGAAGTTCGAAGAAGCAAGCAAAGCAGATTACTTCAGCGATTATGGCAATCGTTATGACCGCAACAACGACTTTCCAGATGCCGATTATTGCCATGGCAGATGAAACCATGTCAACAGCAGCTGAGAGTCAGATTGAAGAAGTAACCGAAGAGTCTTCAGATGTATCTGTATCCGTACAGAATGAAACTGATGCACAGACAAGTGTGGAAGCAACAGTGGCAGATACAAGTGGGGCGCTTGAATCCGACAGCACAGAAGTCACACAGACTCCTGCGGCCGTTGTCGAATCAACCGCAGAAGTGACCTGTGAGGAAGGTGAAACATCCCTTCCGGCAGAGGTCGATCCGTCCGGAGAAGATACCGAAGAGTCAAAGGCAAATGAGACTCGCGGTCCGGACGAGGAAACAGCAGAGACTGCCCAGATCGAAACAGAAGTTGAGACTGAGGCTGAGTCTACAAGTGAAATCGAAACAGAAGGCAGCACTGAGGCTGAGTCTACAAGTGAAATCGAAACAGAAGGCAGCACCGAGGCTGAGAAAGCTGATCCGTTTGCAGCATTAGATCCGTCTGCCGGATTTACTGAGGCAGCTCTTGCAGCAATTGATTTTTCCAGTAAGAGACTTTTGATAGCCGCAGACCCAGCCGTGATCATTGATCCAGAGCATGTTCTTTCAAGTTATGCAGGCGTTTACCTGATGCAGTATGAAACTGAGAGTCAGGCAAAGTATGCATATGCATACTACTACGGAAAGTCAGAATTTGTTGATGTTGATACCGTCATTTCCGTAGCGGATGGAGATAACAGTGCGAATGCAGCAGCTCCTATGGCTGCCGACGAAAACCCAATTGCCGAACTGCATGAAGCAGTTGCCGGAAATCCGGTAAAGGCTGCAGGTGCAGTTGCCGTTATTGATACAGGTGTGAATGGCGTGGCAAATGTCACAGAGTCTGTTTCCATGATCGGTGACAACACAGCAGATGAAAACGGACACGGTACAAAAATGGCACAGCTGATTGCAGAGCAGAATCCAGATGTATCCATTCTTTCCATCAAGGCATTAGGTGCTGATGGAACGGGAGATGTGTCTGCCGTATATGCAGCAATCCAGTATGCGATAGACAAGAAGGTTTCCGTAATCAACCTGTCCATGTCAGCAATGGGAACGGCAGAAAATGCGGCATTGACGTCTGTTATCGACAGTGCGGTAAAAGCAGGTATTGCCGTAGTGGGAGCAGCCGGAAACAAGGGAATGAATGTACGTTTCTTTGTACCGGGAAATATCGAGAGTGCTTATATCATAGGCGCAGCCGATGAGAATGGTGCAAGACTCGCAACATCCAACTATGGTTCGACGGTTGACTTTAACGTAGTGGCAGACTCCACATCAGAGGCAGCTGCGAAGTTTTCCGGTTATTATACCTTAAACGGAGCGGTAGCAGATAAAAAGCTTGTTTTCCCGACCGATTATGTGAAAAATACCACGATTGATTATAACGGTCCGTTGATTTCCCATCAGATTTCGTTCTATGACTATGAAAAAACACAGGACGATCTGGTTTGGATTAGCCAAAAACAGATGAAAACAGCTTTAGACGATGACTATTTTACCACCTGGATCGGTTTTCAGGCCGATTCCGATGCAGTAAAAGATCTGAATGTCTATGTCAATTTCATGAGTATCGGAAATGAGAAAAATATCACTGATGAGTGTATTGTTGATCTGAAAAACATGCAGGTTAAAATTCCGGTAGCTTATAAGGATGCTGCGATCACAGTCCGCTGGTTCATGCCAAATGCTTCCTATCAGTATTGCTATGATACTGATGAGAATTACATGGTGTCCAATACACCAGAAAAATTTAAGGTGTCCTGGAAAATCATGCATGATGACGGCAGCGTGGATTTTCAGGCGGCATGGGATTATGTTGAAGGAACCTATGTACAGGGAAGAACTTATACGCACAGTCCGGACTCCATGAATCATTCCTATGTCAACTATTCGACAGAGGGCATCAAGGCAAAGGATGTGTTTACAATTCAGTCCGGCTACATTGCCAGCATCGAAGACACAAAGCCACAAAAATATACGACCAGATCCGACATCTATCGAATGTTTGGTTCAAGCGCATTAAACAATAAGACTGCCGACGGTTATGCGTCCACTCAGGCTTTTTTAACTCACTTTATTACCGTAACAAAAGATTCCGACGGCAGTGATGTTTCGAGTTGGTTTAATACGGTCGGTGGAAAAGCAGACGGAACTATTCGTGTCGATTTAAATAATGACCAGGAAACTGAGTATGCGTCGGCTTCCCTTGGCTGGGTGTTTGGTACCTGTGCCAACAATGAAATCGGAGACACCTGCCCATTCTTTGAGGCCGGTGGAAAAATCATTTGTACCAAAAAGGATGCTGACGGTACCGCTTACTTTTTTTATTACTGTCGTTCAAAACGAGCGCAGTGGGCAGGTGGTTCATTCTCCATTACACCGGTATTGCCAAAGACGGGATATCTCAGAATCCATAAGTCATCATCGAATCCGGCCCTGACAGACGGAAACAGCTGCTATAACTTTACAGGCATCACCTACAAGGTTTACAGCGACAGTGCCTGCACAACAGAGGCTGCAACATTTACCCTTAATAAAGATGGTTATTCAGATCCGGTAGAACTGACTGAGGGAACCTATTATATTAAGGAAACTGATGCGGTAAATTCTGGTTATGCACTGGATACAAATGTTTATACGGTAACCGTAACGGCAGGAACCACTT
>ENA-UOOA01002282-UOOA01002282.1-human-gut-metagenome-genome-assembly--contig:-P61old-NODE-2282-length-27705-cov-9.552984_pt1 | contig 27705 bp, 21 predicted proteins | sample MGYA00242467_ERZ724014 | MGnify/ENA metagenome assembly ERZ724014 | reverse complement strand
AGCTTGTCGAATCAGATCAGCATCGGTGCGAAACTTCTGCCGCGCGGACTCCTAGGCCTTCGGGCACCCCTTTTTGTTTCCAACCTACAGTTCGTCAGAACTTGATTCCCGCCGCGTTGTTCGGGTTGGGGGCATTCGGGTCGGGTGCGGCCACAGGGGGGCGGGCCAATCGACGCACAGTTTCGGTCGCAGCAGGAGCCGTATCAGCCGCTGCCGCAGCAGGCGCTGGCTTGGGTGGTGTCAGCGGAGTTGCTGCAGGACGGCGGTAGTTGCTGGGCAACTGCGAAGTCTTTGGGTAACCCGCTGCGTCAAGGTAGGAGTTCCATTCCGAATCCGAATAGCCCGAAAGCTGCTGCCCGCCAATGGTGGCGAAAGGCAAGCTCGAATCGCTGCCCAGCTTTGTCAGGGCTTGCAGGTCTTCCGACGTGTTGATCGTGCGTTCAGAGAAAGGCACACCCCGGGCTTCCAGCATGCGCCGTGCCGTATCGCAGGGTGCGCAGTTCTGGCCGGTGTACAAAGTGACCGGAAAACGCGCTGCCACTTTGCCCAGTTCAAAAGGCAGACCTGCGCCCGCAGCAGAGGAGCTACCGGGCGTACCTGCTGTCGTTTGCGCCGGTTTGGCGGCCGTATCGGGGGCCCGGTCAGAGAACGTCACCTTCCCGTCAGGGCCAACGATGCGGTAGACGGTTTGAGCATGGGCTCCCACCGACAGCAACGCAAGCATCAGGGACAAAGACAAAACTTTGGGCAGCATATGGTTTCTCCTCAAGAAGGGCTGTATCCCAGGAATGGGGCTTATTGGCTCATTCCCTGGTGGCGCAGCAGGGCGTCCAGTTGCGGCTCACGGCCACGGAATTCTTTGAATGACTCCATGGCCGGGCGGCTACCGCCGGCTTCCAGAATTGCCTTGCGATAGCGGCGACCTGTTTCAATGCTCGGCTGGCCGTCAGCCCCCACCGTTTCTTCAAAGGCTGCGTAGGCATCGGCACTCAAGACCTCGGCCCACTTGTAGCTGTAATAGCCCGCCGCGTAACCGCCCGCAAAAATATGGCTGAAGGTGTGGGGCGTGCGGCTGAAGGCCGGAGGCTGCAAGACGGCCACTTCATTGCGCACCTTGGCCAGCAAAGGCATCACGTCATTGGCGGGGTCGTGCTCGGTGTGCAGCAGCATGTCAAAGAGGGCAAATTCAATCTGGCGCAGTGTCTGCATGCCTGCCTGGAAATTCTTGGCGGCAATCATCTTGTCAAACAACGCGCGGGGCAACGACTCTCCGGTCTCGACGTGAGCCGTCATGTGCTTGAGGACATCCCATTCCCAGCAGAAATTTTCCATGAACTGGCTGGGCAACTCCACTGCATCCCATTCCACACCGCCAATGCCCGACACGTCGCGCTCGTTCACCTGCGTGAGCATGTGGTGCAGGCCGTGGCCAAACTCATGGAACAGGGTGATGACGTCGTCGTGCGTCAGCAGCGCAGGTTTGCCATCCACGCCATCGGCAAAGTTGCAGACCAGATGGGCTACGGGGGTTTGCAGCTTGCCGGTATCCGGGCGCAACCAGCGGGTGCGCACGTCATCCATCCAGGCGCCGCCGCGCTTGCCGGTACGGGCGGGCTGGTCCAGGTAGAACTGGCCTACCAGTTCACCGTTGCGTTCAATGCGGTAAAACTCCACCGAGGGATGCCACACGGGTGCGCTGTCACGGCGAATTGCTACCTCAAACAACGTTTCGATGATCTTGAACAGCCCCGCCAGCACTTTGGGGGCTGTGAAGTACTGCTTGACCTCTTGCTCGCTGAAGGCGTAGCGTGCCTCCTTGAGCTTTTCAGCAATGTAGGGCCAATCCCAGGCTTCAGGCGCTGCAAGACCCAGCTCCGCGCGGGCAAATTCGCGCATGTCAGCCACGTCTTTTTCAGCGTAAGGACGTGCACGGTGGGCCAAGTCACGCAAGAAGTGAATGACTTCGGCGGGCGACTTCGCCATCTTCGGCACCACAGACACCTCGCCAAAATTGGCGTAGCCCAGCAGCTGCGCTTCTTCCTTGCGCAGTGCCAGGATTTCGTTGATCAGCGCGGTGTTGTCAAACTTGCGGGCATCGCCCTCGGCTTGTTCGGAAGCGCGTGTCACGAAAGCGCGGTAGAGCTTTTCACGCAGATCCGCACGTTGGGCGAATTGCATGACCGGCAGGTAGCAAGGCATCTTCAGCGTGAGCTTGTAGCCATCTTTACCCTCGGCCTTGGCAGCGGCCAGCGCAGCCTGCTGCACATCGGCCGGTACGCCTTCCAGTTCTTCGGCAGTGGCGTAGTAGGCAAAGGCATCCGTCGCATCCAGGGCGTTTTCGCTGAACTTCTGGCTCAACTCTGCCTGGCGCTCCTGGATTTGCGCGAAGCGCTCTTTGGCGGGGCCAGTCAGTTCAGCGCCGCTCAACACAAAATTGCGAATGGCGTTGTGGTGAGCACGCTGCTGCTCGGCGTTGAGCGTGGCGGGGTCAATGGCCTTGTACTTGGCGTACAGGCGCTCATCCGCACCCAGGCGTGTCCAAAACTCGGTGACCTGTGGCAGTGCCGCGTTGTAGGCCGCACGCAGCTCCGGCGTATCGGCCACGCTGTTGAGGTGGCTCACGCTGCCCCAGGCAATGCCCAATTGCTCGGTGGCAACATCCAGCACCTTGGCAATGGCGTTCCATTCGGCCGGAAAGTCCGGCGCGGTCACGGTTTCAAGCGCTGCGTTCGCTTTTTCCAGCAGCGCATCGACGGCGGGGCCGACGTCGGCAGGCTGGATGCGATCAAACGCGGGCAGGGCGGAGAAGTCGAGAAGGGCGTTGCTCATGCGGATGTAGATAGCGGCGCAGCGCGCAGGTTCAAGTTGCAATGCAGCCGAAAAGGATTTCTGCCCGAATTAACCGGCAGCGCGCTCTGCGGCTTCCATGGTGTTGACCAGCAGCATGGTGATGGTCATGGGGCCCACACCACCGGGCACAGGGGTGATGTGGCCGGCCACGGCCTTCACGCCTTCAAAGTCCACATCACCGCAGAGCTTGCCTTCGTCGTTGCGGTTCATGCCCACGTCCAGCACCACGGCGCCGGGCTTGACCATGTCGGCAGTCAGCACGTTGCGCTTGCCCACGGCGGCGACGATCACATCAGCCTGCAGGGTCTGGGCCTTGAGGTCAGCCGTGCGCGAGTGGCAAATGGTGACGGTGGCGTCTTTTTGCAGCAGCATCAAGGCCATGGGCTTGCCCACGATATTGCTGCGGCCAATCACCACCGCGTGCTTGCCCTTGAGGTCGTAGCCAATGCTCTCCAGCATCTTCATGCAGCCGTAGGGCGTGCAGGGCCAGAAGCCAGGCATGCCGGTCATCAGTGCGCCTGCGCTGGCAATGTGGAACCCGTCCACGTCCTTGGCGGGGGAGATGGCTTCGATCACCTTTTGTGCATCGATGTGGGCAGGCAACGGCAATTGCACCAGGATGCCGTGGATGCTGGGGTCGTTGTTCAGCGCCTCTACACGCGCCAGCAGCTCTGCCTCGGTCATGCTGGCATCGTGCTTTTCCAGCACAGAGTACAAACCACTGTCTTCGCAGGCCTTGACCTTGTTGCGCACGTACACCTGGCTGGCCGGGTTGTCGCCGACCAGGATCACCGCCAAGCCGGGAGTCACCCCCCGGGCTTTGAGGGCAGCGGCACGTTCGGCCACTTGGGTGCGCAGTTGGCGGGAGAGGGCGTTGCCGTCGATGAGTTGAGCAGTCATTCTGTTTTACAAATAAAAACAGGCTCTTCTAGCGAATAGTAGTGATGGAAATCGCCGCACGTCTGTAAACGACGATTTCGACGTACGACATTTATCGAGTGCATCACTAGCATTCGCTAGAAGAGCCTAAAAACAGCTGCCAGCGCAGATTGGATAAGCGCAGGCAGCTATGAAAATAGGAGCAATCAGGCCTTGGGCGCGTTCTGGCCCAGAGCAATTTTCAGCAGATCGGCCACGGTGTTGGCATTGAGCTTTTCCATGATGTTGGCGCGGTGCGCCTCCACGGTCTTGATGCTGATGCCCAGGTCATCGGCGATCTGCTTGTTCAGGCGGCCGGCAACGATGCGTTCCAGCACCTGCGCTTCGCGGCTGGTGAGCTTGGAGAGCAGGGCATCGCGGCTGGCGGCTTGCTGAAAGCCGGCAAAAGCTTCGCGGGCATGGTCCAGCATGCGCTCAACCAAGCCCAGCAGTTCTTCTTCGTCGAAAGGCTTCTGGATGAAATCCAGCGCGCCTTTTTTCATGGTGTTCACCGCCATGGGCACATCGCCGTGGCCGGTGATGAAAACGATGGGCAGTGGCGACTTGCGCTCGATCAACCGGTCTTGCAATTCAAGGCCCGTCATGCCGCCCATGCGGATGTCCACGATCAGGCAGGCCACTTCGCGCGGGTCATAGCGCGAGAGGAAGGTCTCAGCCGAATCAAAGCAGCGTACGCGGTAATCCTTGCCCTCCAGCAGCCATTGCAGCGAATCGCGCACGGCCTCGTCATCATCTACAACGTAAACAGTGCCTTTTTTCGGAATCAAGCTCATGCAATTGTCCTCGGAGTTTGCTCGTTTGCTACAGAGTTTGTAGTGTCATCGGCAGGCTTTGCCAGCGGAAGCCAGAAGGAGAACCGGCAGCCAACGACGTCCGTTCCATTGTAGATGTTCTGCGCCTGCATCCTTCCCTGGTGGGACTCGACGATGCTGCGGCACAAATTCAGGCCCATGCCCATGCCTTCCTGCTTGGTGGAGAAGAAGGCTTCAAACAGCCGCTCCAGCACTTCAGGGGCCAGGCCTTTGCCCGTGTCCTGCACCGAAAATTCGACAACCTCGCCTTCGTCCGTGTGCTTGGGAACCACGCGCAACTCCACACTGCGGCCCGAAGGAGGGCGCTGCGCATGCTGGATGGACTCGGCGCCGTTCTTCATCAGGTTGACCAAGACCTGCTCAATCAGGATGGTGTCGGCCATCACGGGGGGCAGGCGGGCTGCAATGTAGTGGGTGAGGCGCACGTTGTGACGGCGCAGTTCAATGTCTGCCAGCTCCACGGCTTCAGACACCATGCTGTGCACGTCGGCCAACGTGCGGTTGGGTTCGCTCTTTTTCACAAAGGCGCGGATGCGCTGGATGATTTGGCCCGCACGCTGCGCCTGGTGGGCGGTTTTTTGCAGTGCCGACAACAACGCTTCTTCCGTGATCTGCCCACTTTGGATGCGCGAGACCATGCCCGAACAGTAATTGTTGATGGCGGTGAGCGGCTGATTGAGCTCATGGGCTACGCTGGAGGCCATTTCACCCATGGTGATGAGGCGGCTGACCGATTGGGCTCGCTCTGCCTGTCGCTCGGCTTGCTCTTCAGCCAGGCGGCGGGGGGTGATGTCGGTGGCAATCACCATCTGGGCCAGGCGGCCGTCCACCCAGTTCAGATAGCGCGAGCGCACTTCCAGCCACTTGCCCAGGTCGGGCAGGTAGATTTCGGCGTTTTCACTGCGAGCGCTGGTCAGCGTGTCGGTGGGCAGGCCCATCAGGCCGTCCTCATCGTCCATGCCACTTTGCTCCTTGCCCGCAATCGGCACCACGCCTGCCTGCGCCACCAGTTGCAGGTGCCCCGCCGTCTGGGATCCGAACCATTGGCGATAGAGCTTGTTGGCAAACAGCAGTTCTTCGCTGCCCAGCGGCGCCACCGACACCGAGGCGTCCAGCGACTCCAGCACGATGGTGAAACGCTCATGCGCAGCCGTGAGTTGCTGGCGCACGCGGTTGGGCTCGGTGATGTCGGTCATCGACGTCATCCACCCGGTTTGCTGGCCGTGGGCGTCAATCAGGGGCGAGACATACAAGCGGGCATCGAACAGCGTGCCGTTTTTGCGCTGCACGCGCACCTGGAATCCGCCGGACCCGCTGCGGCCGCTCAGCTCGTCGCGCAGCTTGGCATGCAGGGATTCATGGTCTTCCTTGGGCCAGTAGGGGTAGGGGGGCTTCAGGCCCACCAGTTCGGCTTCGCTCCAGCCAGTCATCTGGCACAGCGCCGCGTTCACGTAGGTGATGCGTCCTTCCATGTTCAGCGCGCGCATCCCGGTCAGGATGGAGTTTTCCATGGCGCGACGGAAGTTGGTCTCAGCCACCAGGGCTTGCTGCGCCTGCATGCGCCTGCGGGTGTGGCGCCAGGTGGCAATCAGCATCCAGGCCGTCATGGCGCTCAAAGTGCCCACCAGCCAGAACAAGCCGCTACCCACCACGCCCAGCGAGGTGCGGTAAGCCTGCGCACGCAGCACCAACCCATTGCCGACGGGAGACACCGGCACTTCGTATTCGTTGGCCTTGGGCGTCCAGGGCAGCAACTGGGTGGCAGGGTTGCGCGGAGGCAGGGGGGTACCTGCCAGCACCTGGTTACGGGCATCCATCAACGTAACGGCATAGCGCGCCAGCACTTCGGTAGGAGTGCCATAGCGCAGCAGGCTGTCGATGGAGTACTCGCCCAGCACGACGCCTGCGAACTTACCCTGGTTGTTCAAAGGCACCTGCAATTGCAGCAAGGGCGACGCATCCCCCTTCGCGGCAGCTGGCTGGGCGTAAACCGGTTGCTGCAGGTCACGGGCCAGGCCGTAGGTGTCTGCGGTCTCTCCAGGCTTGAGCAGCTCGCCCGCCACCCGCAACTGCTGGCTCGACAGCGTGGGCGCCGCATGGCTGGCGCGAATCTTTCGGCGCTCATCAATCCAGGTGATGGCCTGCAGCTCGGGGTATTGGCTGATGAGGGCCTCGGCCCTGTTCACAAATTCCGCACGCTCCAGCTCCTGGTTGGAGATGTCGCGGGCAATGCGCATCAGTTGTTCCTGGCGTTCCAGCAGGCGCAGGCGAACCCGCTGCTGCGCATATTCCACGTCACGGCGAAGGGCTTCTTGCTCGCGCTCGGCCTCCTCCGCGCGCAGATACCAGAACGCGGCCACGATGGCGGCCAGAAACATCATCACCGCAGCCAGGGGTGCCAGGGCGGCAAACCGGTCCTGGCGCGTGGGCGATAGGCTGCGCCACCACTTGCGCCACCAGCGTGCGGGCGCGGCAATGGCCGATGGCTCGGGGGCTGTTGTGGTCTCTGGGCTTGTCGTTTCCATGGCTGAAGTGTAGGGGACGGCCATGTCCTTTTCAGCAGCTGAAATTATGTGCGCTTGCAGCAATTTATCGCAATATGAAACATGTGGGCGCCATTTGAAATGAAAGCGAAATGTGCGAAACTACGCCAGAATTTTTGCCAGCTGCAACTCAAAGGAGACAAAGCATGTCAGCTCAGCCCGACCCACAGGCCGGCCTCGGTATCGGCACCGACGCGGATCAACAAGAAACCCGCGAATGGATGGATGCCCTGTCCGCCGTCATTGAAAAAGAGGGCCCCGAGCGCGCCCATTCCCTGCTAGAGCAACTGCTGGAACATGCCCGGCAAAGCAGCATCGACCTGCCGTTTTCTGCCAACACCGGCTACGTGAACACCATTGAGCCTGAGCAGGAAGCCCATTGCCCCGGCAACATCGCCATTGAAAAGCGCCTGCGCGCCTATATGCGCTGGAACGCCATGGCCATGGTGGTGCGCGCCAACCGCCTGAACCCTGCGGACGGCGGCGATCTGGGTGGCCACATTGGCTCCTTCGCTTCCGTGGCCAGCATGTTCGGTGCCGGCTTCAACCACTTCTGGCATGCCGCCAGCGAAAACCATGGTGGCGACCTGCTGTACATCCAGGGCCACAGCGCCCCCGGCATCTACGCCCGCGCTTATCTGGAAGGCCGCCTGAGCGAAGAGCAGCTCGACAGCTTCCGCCAGGAAGTGGACGGCAAGGGCCTGTCGAGCTACCCGCACCCCAAGCTGATGCCTGAGTTCTGGCAGTTCCCCACCGTCTCGATGGGCCTGGGCCCGCTGATGGCGATCTACCAGGCCCGCTTCCTCAAGTACCTGCATGCCCGTGGCATTGCCAACACCGAGAACCGCAAGGTCTGGGTGTTCTGCGGCGACGGCGAGATGGACGAACCCGAATCGCTGGGCGCGATTGGCCTGGCCGCGCGTGAGAACCTCGACAACCTCGTGTTCGTCATCAACTGCAACCTGCAGCGCCTGGACGGCCCCGTGCGTGGCAACGGCAAGATCGTGCAAGAACTCGAAGGCGAGTTCCGCGGTGCAGGCTGGAATGTGATCAAGCTGCTGTGGGGCAACGGCTGGGATGAGCTGCTGCGCCGCGACAAGACCGGCAAGCTCAAGCAGCTGATGATGGAAACCCTGGACGGCGACTATCAGGCCATGAAGGCCAACGACGGCGCTTTTGTTCGCAAGAACTTCTTCGGAAAGTACCCCGAGACCGCCAAGCTGGTCGAGCACATGACCGACGAAGAAATCTTCGAGCTGCGCCGTGGTGGCCACGAGCCCGCCAAGGTGTACGCCGCCTTCCACGCTGCCAACGAGCACAAGAACCAGCCCACCGTGCTGCTGGTCAAGACCGTGAAGGGCTACGGCATGGGCAAGGCTGGTGAAGGCAAGAACACCGTGCACCAGACCAAGAAGCTGTCGGACGAGGACATCAAGTACATCCGCGACCGCTTCAATATTCCTATCCCGGACAGCCAGCTGGCCGACATTCCGTACTACAAGCCGGCCGATGACACGCCCGAAATGCAGTACCTGCACGAGCGCCGCAAGGCCCTGGGCGGCTATTTGCCCCAGCGCCGTCCCCAGGCCGATGAGAGCTTCACGGTGCCGTCACTCGACACCTTCAAGGCCATCCTGGAGCCCACAGCGGAAGGCCGTGAAATCTCCACCACCCAGGCTTATGTGCGCTTCCTCACGCAGCTGCTGCGCGACCAGGCCCTGGGCCCCCGCGTGGTGCCCATCCTGGTGGACGAAGCCCGCACCTTCGGCATGGAAGGTCTGTTCCGCCAGATCGGTATCTACAACCCCAAGGGCCAGCTCTACACCCCGGTCGATCGCGACCAGGTGATGTACTACAAGGAAGACAAGGCCGGTCAGATCCTGCAAGAAGGCATCAACGAAGCAGGCGGCATGGCCAGCTGGATTGCTGCGGCCACTTCGTACAGCACGAACAACCGGATCATGATCCCGTTCTACGTGTACTACTCGATGTTCGGCTTCCAGCGCATCGGCGACCTGGCCTGGGCGGCGGGTGACATGCAGGCGCGTGGCTTCTTGCTGGGCGGCACTTCGGGCCGTACCACGCTCAATGGCGAAGGCCTGCAGCACGAAGACGGCCACAGCCACATCCTGGCGAACACCATCCCGAACTGCGTGAGTTACGACCCGACCTTCGCCCACGAAGTCGCGGTGATCATGCACGACGGCTTGAAGCGCATGGTGGAGCGCCAGGAAAACGTCTTCTACTACATCACCTTGCTCAACGAGAACTACGCCATGCCTGGCCTGCTGCCCGGCACGGAAGAGCAGATCATCAAGGGCATGTACCTGTGCAAGCCCGGCGCCGACGGCGACAAGCGCGTGCAGTTGCTGGGCTCGGGCACCATTCTGCGTGAATCGCTGGAAGCCCAAACCCTGCTGGCCGCCGACTGGGGCGTGCAGGCCGACGTGTGGAGCTGCCCAAGCTTCAACGAATTGACCCGTGAGGGCCAGGACGCCGACCGCTGGAACCTGCTGCATCCGCTGGAAACCCCACGCGTGCCGTTCGTTACCCGCCAGCTGGGCAGCCGCAGCGGCCCCGTGGTGGCATCGACCGACTACATGAAGGCCTATGCCGAGCAAATCCGCCCCTTCGTGCCCAAGGGCCGCAGCTACCGCGTGCTGGGCACCGACGGTTTCGGCCGCTCAGACTTCCGCAGCAAGCTGCGCGAGCACTTCGAGGTGAACCGCCACTACATCGTGATCGCCGCCCTGAAGGCGCTGGCCGACGACGGCGTGGTGCACGTGTCCAAGGTGGCAGAAGCCATTGCCAAGTACGGCATCAACGCCGACAAGATCAACCCGCTGTACGCCTAACCCGAGACGGAGACAACAATGGCATTGGTCAACATTCAAGTCCCGGACATCGGGGATTTCGACGAAGTCGGCGTCATCGAGTTGCTCGTGAAGGTGGGTGACACCGTCAAGGCCGAGCAGTCGCTGATCACGGTGGAATCCGACAAGGCCTCCATGGAGATTCCCTCCAGCCACGCTGGCGTGGTCAAGGAACTCAAGGTGGCGCTGGGCGACAAGGTCAAGCAAGGCTCGGTGATTGCCGTGGTGGAAGCCGTTGGCGCCACTGCCGCAGCCCCAGCGGCTGCGCCCGCACCTGCCGCGTCCCCCGCAGCCGCCCCGGCTGCTGCAACGGCCGCCCCTGTGGCCGCCGCACCTGCGCCAGCAGCCGCAGGCCCCGTGGAAGTGCGCGTGCCCGACATTGGCGACTTCAAGAACGTGGCCGTGATCGAGTTGCTGGTCAAGCCCGGCGACACCGTGGCGCTGGAGCAATCGCTCTTCACCGTCGAATCCGACAAGGCCTCGATGGAGATTCCTTCGCCTGCCGCTGGCGTGCTCAAGGAACTCAAGGTCAAGATCGGTGACACCGTGAACATTGGCGACCTGGTGGCTATTCTGGAAGGCGTGGCCAGCGCCGCTGCGCCTGCTGCCACCGCACCTGTTGCAGCAGCCCCTGCGCCCGCATCAACCTCGACTCCAGCTCCCGCCATGGCAGCCGCAGCCCCAGTGGTGGCTACGGCTACGGTGGCAGCCCCCGCCCACCAGCCCGGCTCTGCCACGCTGGGCCTGCCCCACGCCAGCCCCTCGGTGCGCAAGTTCGCCCGTGAGCTGGGCGTACCGCTGGAAGAAGTCAAGGGCAGCGGCCCCAAGGGTCGCATCACACAGGACGACATCCAGAACTTCACCAAGCAGGTGATGAGCGGCGCTGCGCAAACCAAGGCCCAGGCCGCGAAGGCACCCGCACCGGCAGCCAGTGGTTCTGGCGTGGGTCTGGACCTGCTGCCCTGGCCCAAGGTCGATTTCGCCAAATTCGGCCCGGTGGAACGCAAGGACCTCTCGCGCATCAAGAAGATCAGCGGCGCCAACCTGCACCGCAACTGGGTTGTCATCCCGCACGTCACCAACCACGACGACGCGGACATCACCGACCTGGAAGCCTTCCGCGTGCAGTTCAACAAAGAGAACGAGAAGAGCGGCGTGAAGGTCACGATGCTGGCCTTCATGATCAAGGCCGCTGTGGCCGCGCTCAAGAAGTTCCCAGAGTTCAACAGTTCGCTCGACGGCGATCAGCTGGTGATGAAGAACTACTTCCACATCGGCTTTGCGGCCGACACGCCCAACGGGCTGGTGGTTCCCGTCATCAAGGATGCCGATCAGAAGGGCATCGTGCAGATCAGCAAGGAAATGGGCGAACTCGCCGCCAAGGCGCGCGAAGGCAAGCTGGCCCCGGCAGACATGCAGGGCGGCTGCTTCTCCATCAGCTCGCTAGGCGGCATCGGTGGCCGCTACTTCACGCCCATCATCAATGCGCCGGAAGTGGCCATCATGGGCGTGTGCAAGAGCAGCATCGAACCCAAGTGGGACGGCAAGCAATTCGCCCCGCGCCTGATGCTGCCCCTCTCCCTGAGCTGGGACCACCGCGTGATCGACGGCGCCGCCGCCGCACGCTTCAACGTGTACTTTGCCTCGCTGCTGGCGGACTTCCGCCGCATCGTGATGTAACGCGAGGGCCCGACACATGGCAATCATCGACATCAAAGTGCCCGACATTGGCGATTTCGCCGAAGTCGGTGTGATCGAAGTGCTGGTCAAGCCTGGCGACAGCATTAAGGCCGAGCAGAGCCTGATCACCGTGGAGTCCGACAAGGCCTCCATGGAGATCCCCTCCAGCCATGCTGGTGTGGTGAAGGAACTGAAAGTGAAGCTGGGCGACAAGATCGCCGAAGGCGCCGTGGTGCTGACGCTGGAAGTGCAGGGCGCTGCCGGTGCGGCACCGGCTGCAGCACCCGCCCCCGCAGCCCCGGCTTCTGAGTCAAAACCGGCTCCAGCGCCCGCTGCACAAGCGCCAGCAGCTCCTAATATTGCAGCAGCCAGCTTCGGCGGTTCTGCGGATCTGGACTGCGACGTGCTCGTGCTGGGCGGCGGCCCTGGCGGCTACTCGGCGGCGTTCCGCGCTGCCGACCTGGGCCTCAAGGTCATTCTGGTAGAGCGCTACGCCACCCTGGGCGGCGTGTGCCTGAATGTGGGTTGCATCCCCTCCAAGGCGCTGCTGCATGTGGCGGCGGTGATGGACGAGGTGTCGCACCTGTCTGCCGCTGGCATCGACTTTGGCGCGCCCAAGGTCAACGTGGACCTGTTGCGCGGCCACAAGGAAAAGGTCATCGGCAAGCTCACCGGCGGCTTGGCCGCCATGGCCAAGATGCGCAAGGTGACCGTGGTGCGTGGCTACGGCCACTTTGTGGGAGCCAACCACCTCGAAGTGGAAGAAACCACCGGCACCAGCCAGGACAAGACGGGCACCAAGAAGGTGGTGGCGTTCAAGCGCGCCATCATCGCCGCGGGCAGCCAGGCCGTGCGCCTGCCGTTCATGCCCGAAGACCCACGCGTGGTCGATTCCACCGGCGCGCTGGCGCTGCAGGGTATTCCGAAGCGCATGCTCATTCTGGGCGGCGGCATCATCGGCCTGGAAATGGGCACCGTCTACAGCACGCTGGGCGCACGCCTCGATGTGGTCGAGATGATGGACGGCCTGATGCAGGGCGCTGACCGCGACCTCGTCAAGGTGTGGCAGAAGATGAACGCCCACCGTTTCGACAACATCATGCTCAACACCAAGACGGTGGCGGCCGAGGCCACACCCGAAGGCATCAAGGTGAGCTTTGCGCCCGCCAAGGATGGCGTGACAGTGCCCGAACCCCAGGTGTACGACCTGGTGCTGCAGGCCGTGGGCCGCACGCCCAACGGCAAGAAGATCGCCGCGGACAAGGCTGGTGTGTCCGTCACAGACCGTGGCTTCATCAACGTTGACATCCAGATGCGCACCAACGTGCCGCACATCTTCGCCATTGGCGACATCGTGGGCCAGCCCATGCTGGCGCACAAGGCGGTGCATGAGGCGCATGTGGCGGCCGAAGTCATCGCGGGTGAACTGCAGGGCAACAAGGAACTGGCCTCTGCCGCGTTCAACGCCCGCGTGATCCCGAGCGTGGCCTACACCGACCCCGAAGTGGCGTGGGTGGGCCTGACCGAAGACCAGGCCAAGGCCCAGGGCATCAAGGTCAAGAAGGGCCTGTTCCCCTGGTCGGCCTCGGGCCGCGCCATCGCCAATGGCCGCGACGAGGGCTATACCAAGCTGCTGTTTGACGATTCGCCCGAGGCCCATGGCCACGGCAAGATTCTGGGCGGCGGCATCGTGGGCACCCATGCGGGCGACATGATCGGTGAGATTGCCCTGGCGATTGAGATGGGTGCCGACGCCGTGGACATCGGCAAGACCATCCACCCGCACCCCACGCTGGGCGAAAGCATTGGCATGGCGGCGGAAATTGCCCACGGCAGTTGTACCGACGTGCCGCCCCAGCGCAAATAACGCGCTGTTGCACAGGAGCCCGGCCGCACCGTCTGGAGAAACGCCATGGCAGCCGTCAAGAAGTTTCCCAAAGCCCCCGCCCACCCCGAGCGGGTGTGCTGGGGTTGCAACTTGTACTGCCCGGCCAAAGACATGCGCTGCGGCAATGGCTCCGACCGAACCCAGCACCCGGCAGAGTTGTTTGGGGATGACTGGGATCAGTGGGGGCTGGATGCTGACGAAGCATTGGCAGCGTCTGCCCCCGCTCCCGAGGTTCCGCCCAAGCCTTGAGGCCTGGCAGCGCAAGCCAAAATCAAAAGTCGCACGGTTTTTACGACTGTGCGACTTTTTATTTTGTGGCGGCAGATGCGTTGGCACCAGCGGCGCTGGCCGTCCCCAGCAATTGGTCCTGCATCAAAACGGCACTGGCGAAAACTGGTGGAAAATACCGGGTTTGCTGCCACCGTGCTAGCAGGCAGCAATTTCGCCCCGGCTTTCCACCCTTTTGCTCTCTCGAGCCTGTCCATGCAAGACGTTCAAAACTCCAAGATCTCTGTCGAGAAGATCGGCGGCACTTCCATGACCGCCTTTGGCGATGTGCTGCGCCACATCATGTTGTACGACCGTTCTCGGATTTACGGCCGCATTTACGTGGTGTCTGCCTACTCGGGCGTGACGAACCAGTTGCTGGAGCACAAGAAAACGGGCGAGCGCGGCATTTACGCCCTGTTTGCCGAAGGCAAGGGCTATCAGGACGCACTGGCCAACCTGGCCACCAGCCTGAAAAAGCTCAACGCAGGCTACGCCGACCTGGGCCTGCCGCTGGATGTGGCCGACGCCTTTGTGGACCAGCGCATTGGCCAAGCCCGCGAATACCTCAACGCCATGCACCATGTGCTGGCCAGCGGCTACCTCAGCCGCAAGGATGTGCTGCTGGCAGCGCGCGAAGTGCTGGCATCGATTGGTGAATCGCACAGCGCGTTCAACTCGGTCGAGATCCTCAAGGCCAACGGCGTCAACGCCGTGTTGATGGATCTGGCTGGTTTTGACGACAACGAAGCCTGGACCATTGACGAGCGCATTGCCCACAGCTTCAAGGGCCTGGACCTCTCTGACAAGGTGGTGGTGGCCACCGGCTACACCAAGGGCACCGAAGGCATCATGCGCGAGTTTGACCGCGGCTATTCTGAAGTCACCTTCAGCAAGATCGCCGTGGAAGTGCGCCCCGCCGAGGCCGTGATCCACAAGGAATTCCACCTGTCTTCTGCCGACCCTAACCTCGTCGGTCTGGAAAACGCCATCGTGGTGGGCGCCACCAACTACGACGTGGCCGACCAGCTGGCCGACGTGGGCATGGAGGCCATCCACCCCAAGGCCGCCAAGCCGATGGAGCTGGCAGGCATTCCGATCCGCCTGAAGAACACGTTCGAGCCCGACCACCCCGGCACCCTCATCACCAAAGATTTCGTGGGCGAGCGCGCCCGCGTCGAGATCGTGACCGGCACCGACAAGGTCACGCTGATCGAGATTCACGACCCCAGCATGGTGGGCACCGTGGGCTTTGATGCTGGCCTGATGGAAGTGTTCTGCAAGCATGGCGTGAGCTACATCCTCAAGGCCACCAACGCCAACTCCATCGCCCACTTGGTGTGGGATAGCCAGGCCACTCAGGAACTGGTGGCCGAGCTGGAAGAGACGTACCAGGTCGTCACGATCAAGCCCAGCGCCATCGTGTGCGCTATCGGCTCCAACATCAGCATCCCAGGCGTGCTGGCCAAGGCAGCGCAGGCGCTGGCCGATGCCCACGTCAACGTGAACTGCGTCTCTCAGACCCTGCGCCAGGTGAACATGCAGTTCGTGATCGAGCGCGAAGACTACAAGACCGCCGTCAAGGCGCTGAACATGGCGCTGTGCGTCAATTCAGGCGCTCCTGTGCCTCGCGTCTGACCCGCAACGTTTTGACCGCCTCAAGCCCGCCCAGCGCGGGCTTTTTTGTGAGCGTGGGGGCCTGTAGGGGGATCAGGGGTTGCAGCATGGCACTTTATCTTTTTTTATCCAAAACAGATAATTAACCTGTAAAAGATAAAAAGAGGTAAGCATGGCCACCGACGTTTTTCACCGCACCGCCTACGCCGAGCAGATGGCGCAGCAACTGCTGCAGCCGTCGCCACTGCACATGAACGTGCGCTCGGGCGTGCTGCTGTCGGGCATACGCCGCGTGGGCAAAACCACCTTCCTGCGGCAGGACCTGGTGCCCGCGCTGGAAGCACGCGGTGCACTCGTGGTGTATGTGGACCTGTGGGCTGACCGCAGCAAGAGCCCGGCCACGCTGGTGCTGGACGCCGTGCGCGCCACGCTGCAGCAGATGCAGACCCCTGGCTCGGGCCTGCTGCAGCGCTTCAAGGGGCTGAACCTGGGGGCCGTGGGCCTGACCCTGGGCTTTCAGATTGAGAACATGGGCACCCCCGGCGGTGCCACGCTGGCGCAGGCGTTCTCTGAGCTGGTGGCCAAAGCCAGGGTGGATGTGGTGCTGATCGTGGACGAGGTGCAGCAAGCGCTGGGCACCGAAGACGGTACCAGCCTGCTGCACGCCCTGAAGGCCGCGCGGGACGCGGTGAACGCCCAACCGGGCACACCAGGGCACTTTCTGTTTTTGGGCACCGGCTCGCACAAGTCGCTCATCACTGACATGGCCACGCGCCATTCACAACCCTTCACGGGCGCACTGACCACGGCGTATGAGCCGCTGGGGCAGGATTTTGTGCAGTGGCAACTGCAGCGCATTGCCAGTGCACCGGGCGTGGTGCTGCCCAGCGCTGCCACGGCCTGGGCAGGGTTTGAGGCGCTGGGCCATCGGCCGGAAGAAATGCTCAAGGCCTTGGTGCAGTTGCAAAGCGCCCAGGCGCCAGCCGACCAGGCGTTTCCCATCATCTGCGCCACGCTTGCATCGGCTGCGGCCGATGTGGAGCTGCGGGCCATTGAAGAGTTTGGCGAGCTGGGCCAGGCCGTGTTCGACTTCATTGCCCAGGGCAGCGAAAGCGGGGTGTCGGGCCTGTTTGGCGAAGAAGCCATGGCCAGCTACGCGGCCCGCACGGGTGGCAAGGTGCCCACATCGCAGGTGCAAAAGCTGGCCGAAAAAATGATCAGCGCCAACCTGATTGCACGCCCCGGCCACGGCATCTACACCGTGGCCGACCCGTTTGTGCGCAAGGTGTGGCTGGAGCGGCGCAAGCTGTTGCAGCGCTAGGTCGCCACAATTTGCTATTAAATCAATAGCTGTTGGCGCTTTGCCAGTAAGCGATACAGCCATTTTTTGCTTGAATCACACCTTGCGGCGGCTGATGAGCAGCACCCCCGCCAGCACCAGCCCCGCCCCCATCATTTGCCACACCGACATGGGCTCGGCCAGCAGCCAGTAGCCGAAGAAGATGGTGAGCATGGGCCCCAGCGTGCCGATGAGTGCCGTGCGCGCCGCGCCAATACGCCGAATGGCCGCCGAGGTCATGAACACCGGCAGCACGGTAGAAAACACCGCCATGCCCACCGCGTGCAGGTACACCGGAGCCGGTTGCGCCAGCGCCTGCAGGGGCTGGCTCACGGCAAAGTGCAGCAAGGTGGCCACGGTAGACACCAGCATCGCGAGCGCCGTGAAGCGCGCCGCACCAAGCAGCCGTATCACGGGCTCGCTGCCCGCCTGGTAGAAGGCGTAAGACACCGAAGAGCCCAGCACAAACGCCGCGCCAATCAGCACCGCCCGCATCTCGCCCGCAATGTGCAAGTCGTGCGCAAACGCCAGGCCAATGCCTGCGTACGACAGAAGCAGGGCACCAATTTCGCGGCGCGATGCGGTTTTGCCCAGAAAGACCACGCCGATCAGGATGGTGAGGGTGGGGTAGGTGAACAGAATCAGCCGCTCCAGGCTGGCGGTGATGTACTGCAAGCCCATGAAGTCCAGAATGCTGGCCCCGTAGTAGCCCAGCAGCCCCAGCGCCGTCACCCAGCCCCATTCGCGCAGGCTGAGCGGGGGCAGGTTGCGGCTGGCCTTCCAGCCCACCCAGGCAAACGCGGGCAGCGAAAACACCATGCGCAGCGCCAGCAGCGTGACCGAATCCACAGGCACGGCCTGCGGCACCGCATAGGCCAGCTTCACAAAAATGGCTTTGAAGGAAAAACCCAGCGCCGCCAGAATGGCGAGGGCAATGCCGAGGCGCTCGGCGGACCAGTGTTTCCAGGGCATCAGTGGGGGGGGTGCAATCCAGAAAGTGCGAGGCGGGCGGTCAGGTACCCGCCTTCGTTGAGTGGACGTGATGATGGGGCAAACCCGCTGCACCCGCCCTTGCCCATTTCCACAGCGTGCATTCGCCAAAAGCGAATGGTGCTATCGTGCGTACCGCATTGGGGGAGGCGGCTCACTCACTGGCTGCAGCCGCTGCAGCCAGTGGAACTGGTGGGGCGCAAGGCGCAGATACTTTCCACTTGCTTCAAAAAACATAGCTACCTGCGCTTGTTAGCATTGCGCTGGCGCCCATTTTTGTATAAAACCCTGCCTCCCCATGCGGGTGGCGTTGTTGCCCCCGGCCATTCGATCCATCCATTCGCTTGCACCCGCACTGCACCCTGGCGGGGGCATGACCGTTCCATACCGCTTCCTCTATGCAAGCCTTGCTCAGCGCCATCGCCTCCATGCCCTTGCCCACCGTTGCGCAGCGCATCTTCCACGGCCGTGGGGGCCGCTACCCCGGCTGCGAGCAGTGGACGCTGGACGCCTACCCGCCCGTGTTCGTGCTCACCAGCTTTTTGCCAGCCACCGACGAGACCGACGCGCAACTGGCCGCCATTGGCCAGGCCCTGGCCGAGCGCTGGGCCGTGCTGGCCCCAGGGCAGCCGCTGAACTGGGTCTTCCAGTGCCGTAACGAAGCGCTGCGCACCCAGGGCCGCACCGAAACGCGGCTGATGCAAGGCGAGGTGCCTGACCCGCACGTAGTGACCGAGAACGGCGCGCGCTTCAAAGCCCATGTGCTGCGCGGCCAGAACCATGGTCTATTTCTCGATATGGCCGAAGGCCGCCGCTGGGTGCGCCAGTATGCCGAGGCCCGCAGGCAAGACCGCTATGGCCTGAAGGTGCTCAACCTGTTCGCCTACACCTGCGCGTTTTCAGTGGTGGCATTGCAGGGTGGGGCCAAACAGGTGGTCAATGTGGACATGAGCCACGGCGCCATGGCCATTGGCCAGCAAAACCACCAGCTCAATGGCATCACCACCGGGGCCAGCTTTTTGGCGCACGACATTTTCAGCAGCTGGGGCAAGATCACCCGCAGCGGCCCCTACGGCCTCGTCATCGTGGACCCACCCAGCTACCAAAAGGGCAGCTTCGTCGCCACCAAAGACTACGCCCGCCTCATGCGCCGTCTGCCCGACTTGCTCGCACCCGGCGGCCACGCCCTGCTGTGCCTGAACGCGCCCGAGCTGGGCGTGGACTTTTTGCAAAGCCAGATGCAGGAACTGGCACCCGAGCTGCAGTTTGTGGAACGCGTGGCCAACCCCGCCGTGTTTGCCGATGTGGACGAGGGCAGGGCGCTGAAGGTGCTGGTGTACGCCATGCCCGATCTGCCACAGCCCAACGCGGCGGGCCCGGCCTCTAGCGGGCCAGCCGCTCTGTAATCTCGGCCCATTCCTCTGGCTCCACCGGCGTGATGGACAGCCGGTTGCCCTTTTGCAGCACCCGCATCTGCGATAGCAGCGGGGTGCTGCGCAGCTCGGCCAGGCTGATGAGGCGCGTTTTGCGCAGGGCCTGCACGTCCAGCAGCAGCCAGCGGGGCGCATCGGCGGGTGATTTGGGGTCGAAATAGGGGGAGGCGGGGTCGAACTGCGTAGGGTCCGGGCGGGTGCCGCTGGCCACGCGGGCGATGCCGGCAATGCCCGGTTCGGGGCAGCTGGAGTGGTAGAACAGCACGCCGTCGCCCACCTGCATGCCGTCGCGCATGAAATTGCGCGCCTGGTAATTGCGCACGCCCGTCCAGGGCACGGTGGCGTTGGGCGCGGCCAGGGCGTCGTCGATGGAACACTCGTCGGGCTCGGACTTCATGAGCCAGTAGCGGGGCGCTGGGGCAAGGGTGGATGTGGTCATGGGGGCGGCGGGCTGGGGCTGGCTTTGCAGAATTTTGGTGCTATTGATTTAATAGCTGGTGGCGCTTATTCCATAAGCGCCATGTGCCATTTTGGCTTGAAAAATGGTGTGACCGTTAGACTGGGTTCCACAAAAGTCAGCGCACCCGCGCACATACCGCGCGCCGAGGCCCGCGCGAAACACAACAACAAACGACGCTTGAGGGAGTCTGTGATGGGTTCATCCGCAGAAAACGGGAGCGTGCATGCCCCGCCAGACCAACCCTGGCTGACGCGCAAGGCATGGGCGGGCAACCGCATTCGGTCGCACAAGCGCTGGGAGGTCATCATCCTGTGGGGCTTTGCTGTGGTCTGGAGCGCTCTGTCCATGCCCCTGGCCTATGTGCAGATTCCAAAGGCTTTGGCACGGGGAGAGACGCTGGTGGCCTGCATCATCGGCGTCATGCTGCTGGTGGCGGTGGGGTTGCTCATCGGCGCCATCCGCACCACGCGCGACGCGCGCCGCTTTGGCGATGTGGCGCTGCAGCTCGCCCCCTTCCCGGGCAGCATTGGCGGGCACTTTGGCGCCACCACGGTGCTGCCCGTGGCGTATCGGCCGGGGCTGCTGTTTGCCGCCACGCTGGCTTGCCTGCACCACAGTACCCGCCGCACCACCGACGCTGACAACGACAACAACACCGAGGTTCGCGAGAACGTGCTGTGGCAAAGCGAGGGCATGGCCCAGGTGCAGCCGCAGGGCGATGGCATTGCGCTGAGCTTTCGGCTGGATGTGCCCCCAGGCCTGCCCCCATCGGAGCCCACCCACGGCGACCACCACGCCTGGCGCCTGACGCTGGAAAGCCGCAGCGACCCACCCTTGGCGTTTGTGCGCCACTTTGACGTGCCCGTTTACGCCACGGGCGAGGCATCGCAACGGCTGGTGGCTGATGCTGTCCAGCACCCGGCAGCAGTGCAGTCGCGCAAATCCCAGCTGGACGAGGTGGCCCACCTGGAGCGTACCCCCGGTGGGGTGGATCTGTATTTGCCCTATGGCCGCACCTGGCAAAAAAACCTGGTCTGGCTGGTGTTTGGCGTGACCTTTGGCGGCTTTGGCCTGCTGGCTGGCCGCCTGGGGGCACCGCTGCTGTTTCCCCTGGTGTTTGGGGGCGTGGGCGGCGCTTTTACCGTGTGGGCCTTTTTTGCGCTGGGCAACAGCCTGAAGGTGCAGTTCAGCCCGCAGGGCCTGCGCACCGAGCGGCGCCTCTTGGGTTTCATGTTGGCCTGGCACCAGGTGCCCCGCCGTGATTTGCAGGGGCTGCAGCTGGTGCAAAGCTACACCTCGCAATCGGGCTCGCAGCACACCGTGTGGTACCGGATACGGGTGGCGCTGAAAAGCGGCAAAACCATCACCGTGGCCGACAGCCTGCGCGGCGAGGCCGTGGCAGAGCAGATGCTGCAACAACTGGCCCAAGCCACCGGGCTGCCCGTACGTGCGGACTGACAGCCCTTCATCCTCTCTCCAGCCCCATGTCTCGCACATCCACCCCCGCCACGCCCCTCGCCAGCGCAAATCCTTCTCACGCGGGGGAGACTTCCTCGCCGCTCAAGCTCGGCCTGGCGGCGCTGTTCATGCTGCCCTTTGTGGTGCTTGGGCTCAGCCTGCTGCTGTTCGGTGTGGCCCCCACGCTGGTGGACTGGGCCCGCGCCCAGCAGTGGCAGGCCACCCCGGCCATCGTTGAATCTGCCGCCACCCTGTGGCAGCCTGGGCAAAAAGGCGCGGCAGCCTACGGGGTGGAGGTGCGCTTTCGCTACACCGCGGCAGGCCAGGAATACCGTGGGCAGCGGGCATCACTGCACACAGGCAATGGCAACGCCAGTCTGTATTACCAACAACTGGGCGCAAGGCTGGAAGCCGCGCAGCGCACAGGCACACCAGTGACGGTGTGGGTCAACCCCGCGCAGCCCACCGAATCGATCGTGGACCGCAGCCTTCGACCTGGGCTGCTGGCCTTGCAGTTGGGGCTAGCCCTGGCGTTTGGGGGCTTTGGCGGCAACCTTTTGGTGCGCATGGGGCGCACGATGTGGGTCCGGCTGCGCGCACAGCCCTCGGGCTAACGCCGGGGTGGTTACAGCTTGGCCGCCTGGCTGGCCTGGCCCAGTGCAATGCTCTTGTACAGCGCCACCAGCAGGTCCGACTGCGTGACCATGCCCACTACCTTGCGCTGTTCATCCACCACCGGCACATGGGGCAGGGCACGTTGCGAGATCTGGCGAATCAGCTCCGACAAGGGCGTCTGCGGCGTGGCGGTGAAAACGTCGGTGCTCATGATCTGGCCCACCACTTCGGGCTTTTGCGCAAACAGGCCCGGCGTGCGCTTGAGCAGCACCTGAATCCGCATGGCCAGGTCTTTGGGGGTGGCCTGGCGGTCAATCTGGCGCAGAAAATCAGCCACCGTGACGATGCCGATCACCCGCTCAAACCGGTCCACCACGGGCAGGGATTTGATCTTGTGCTGGCGCAGCAGCCTCCAGGCCTGGGCCAGTTCGGTGTCGAAGTGGGCGGTGATCACATCGCGCGACATGATGTCGGCACAGCTCAGTGCCACATGGCGGCCAAAGGCGTGGTCCACCGCCAGGTTGTAGATCTCGACCAGCTCGTCCTCTTGCACGTCCACAAAGGTGTTGAGCGCTTTGACAGCGCTTTCCAGGTCCGTGTGGTTCAGCCCCATGCGCTCAATCGGCGGCCGGTCTTGCGTGCGGTGGCTGGGGCCGGGCGGGGTGCTGCTGTGCGGGTAGCGGCGGCGCAGCAGCATGCGGTTGATGAGCAGCGCCACCAGCAGCAATGTGCCTGCGTTGATGGCAATCAACTCGGCCACCGCCACCATGTCGGCGTTGGAATACGGGCCGTTGAGCACCAGCAACAACGCCAGCGCGCCCCCCGGCGGGTGCACGCAATTGAGCCAGGCCATGAGCCAGATGGTCAGCGCCACCGCCAGGGCGGCCGCCAGGATGGGCTGGGTCACCCAGTGCGAGCAGGCCAGCCCCGTGGCAGTGGCAATCAGGTAGCTGCCCAGCAGCGGCCACGGCTGGGCCAGCGGGCTGTGAAACTGCACAAACAAAATGACCACACTGGCCCCCACTGGCGCCAGAAGCCAATGCGCGTTCAGCGGCAAGCTGCGCAGCAGCAACCCGCAGGCCGCCAGGCACAGCAGTGCACCCAGGCTGGCTTTCCACCGCTCACTGCTCGATAGGGAAAGGGTGTTGCTCAACACCCTGGTGTGGAACCAGGCGTTTATTCTTTTGTGCACTTGAAACGAAGAGCAGGAAGGCTGGAGAACGGGCGAACGATCGCCACCGTGGCGCACCACATTGGGGCGGGCGCACATGGTACTGCTCAGGCCGGGCCATCGCGGCAGTAGGGTTTCCGCCGCCCGCGCGGCAGATTTGCTATCTTATTGATAGCTTTCTGCGCTTGTCAGTAAAGCGCTGGGGGCGAAAAAGACCTAATTTTCGGGCGGCTGCAGCGGCCGAGGCCGACGCTGGCCGGTGCCGCCCCAGCGCAGTGCATCGTCGCCTGGAATACCCAGCGGGTTGTTGGCGGGCTCGGTCAATGGCGCCAGCAGCGCGTGCAGATCGGCCTCGCTGAACTTCACCGCGCCCTCGGCATCGTGGCCCAGCACGCCATGCGCCAGCGCGGCCTTGCGCTCCTGCAGTTCCAGCATGCGTTCTTCGATGCTGCCTTCCACCACCAGCTTGTAGACGAACACAGGCTGTTCTTGCCCGATGCGATGGGCGCGGGCGGTGGCCTGCTCTTCCACCGCGGGGTTCCACCAGGGGTCGAGGTGGATCACGGTGTCGGCCGCCGTCAGGTTCAGCCCCACGCCGCCCGCTTTGAGGCTGGCCAGCAAAATGGGCGCGCTGGTTTCGTCCTGTGCCTGAAAGCGCTTCACCACGGCCCCACGCTCTCGCGGCGGGGTCTGGCCGGTGAGGGTGAGGTAGGGCAGGGCCAGGGTGTCGAGCATCTCGGCGGCCAGTGCCAGCATTTCGGTGAACTGCGAGAACACCAGCACGCGGCGGCCTTCATCGACCAGGGCGGGCAGCAGGTCGGCCAGCAGTTCGAGCTTGGCGCGCTCCATGGTGTGGGCGGTCTTCGTGGTTCCTTTGACGAGGCGTGGATCGCAGCAGACCTGGCGCAGTTTCAGCAGGGCATCGAGGATGGCGATTTGCGAGCCTTCAAAGCCTTGCCGCTCCAGCGCGCGGCGCACCTGCTTGTCGGCGGTGGTACGCACAGCTTCGTACAGCTCGCGCTGCCTGCCCTGCAGCTGTACGCGCAGGATGGTTTCGGTGCGCGGCGGCAGTTCGGTGGCCACGTCCTGCTTGCGGCGGCGCAATATGAAGGGGCGCACGCGCTGCGACAGCAGCTGGGCGCGCAGGGTTTCGCCGTTTTCCTCGATGGGCTTGCGCCAGCGGGCGTTGAAGCTGCGCACATCGCCCAGAAAGCCGGGCATCAAAAAGTCGAACTGCGCCCACAGCTCGCCCAGGTGGTTCTCCAGCGGCGTGCCCGTCAGGCACAGCAGGTGCGGTGCCTGCAGCTTGCGCAGGGCGCGGGCGCTGCGGCTGCCGGCGTTTTTCACCATCTGCGCTTCGTCCAGGATCAGCAGGTGAAAGGGCTGCGCGGCCAGCGCATCCACATCGCGCCAGAGCAGGGGGTAGGTGGTCAGCACCAGGTCGTGGTCTGCAATGTGTGGGTAGCGTTTGGCACGGTCGGCACCATGCAGCGCCAGCACGCGCAGGCCGGGCGCCATGCGCGCAGCCTCGGCCTGCCAGTTGAAGAGCAGCGAGGTAGGCAGCACCACCAGCGCCGGGCGCGTGAGCCGGCCCGCTTCCTTTTCGGCCAGCACATGGGCCAGCGCCTGTGCGGTTTTGCCCAGGCCCATGTCGTCGGCCAATATGCCGCCCAGGCCCTGGGCGCGCAGGTATTGCAGCCAGGCCAGGCCCTCCAATTGGTAGGGGCGCAGTTGCACTTGCAGCCCCTGCGGCGCTGCCACCGGCTGGGGCGTGCCGATGCGGCGCAGGCGCTGGGCCAGGTGGGCCAGGCCCGCATCGCCCTGCAGCTGCCAGTCGTTGCTCCAGCCATTCACGGTGCCCACACGGTGGGCTTGCACCAGCCCGGCGCGCAGGGCCTCGATGCGGCGGGCCTCCCACGCGCCCAAGTGCAGCGGATCGCCATCCTTGCGCTGGTTACGGGTCGGGTCGGTCAGCAGGTCCACCATGGCGCCCACGATGGCCTTGAGCGGCCCGGCGGGCGCGTCGATGCGTTTGCCGCCGGGTGCGCGCAGCGAAATGATGTCGATATCGTCGATGGCGGCCATCTGCTGCGCGTTCAGCCAGCGGGCATCGCGGCGCAGCAGGTCGGCCAGCATGGGGGCCAGGTCCAGCGTTTGCCCATCGATCTCGATGCCCAGGCTGAGCAGCCAGGCGCCTTCGCGCTCAGGCAGCATGAGCTTTTGCACAGGGCGCTCGCGCTCGGCTAATGGGCCATCCACCTCCTTGCCCAGCAGCTCGCCAGTGTCGGGGGCAATGTGCAGCTTCCAGCGCTGCACGGGCACACTTTCGTGCGCAAAGCCGGGGCACACCACCACGCTCCAGCCTTCGGCGCGCAGCTGCGGCACCACATCGGCCCAGAAGTCGCCGAAATGCGCCTCCTGCGCCAGCGTCCACACCGGGCCAAGGCTGCTGGCGGCGGCGCGGTGGCGCCACTGCAGCTTGCTGGCGTCCACAGGCATCAGGCCCAGGTCCCACACGCGGTCCATGGCGTCGGCCTCGGCCGGCAAGTTGCGCTGCATGCGCAGCACGGGGCCACCGGTGTCGAACAATTCCTGCACCGGGGCAGGGCGGGCGCCCAGGATGGACGGGGGAGCGGGCGTGTGCCAGGTGGCGCCACTGTCGGTGCGGTACGTCCAGTCGATCTGCACCAGCGTCACGCTGTCGCCCCGCGGCCCCAGCTTGCCCTGGGGTTGCATGCCCAGCAAGCCATCGCCACGGCCCAGGGTCATCAAAGTCAGCCGGGGGCGGAACTGGCCTGGGGCTACTTCTGAGGAAGCGGCACCGCCCGGGTGCGCTGCCGCAGGGGCCTCCGCACCCCGCATCAACGCCATCACCTGCGCGGCTTCGCTGTCCGTCAGCGGGGCCATGACCCGCAACTGGGTGGCGTTGGCTCCATCGCGCAGCGCCTGCACCCACGACTGAACCACCGCCGCCCGGTCCAACCGGTGCAGTGCCGCATCAGCGTTTGGCTTGCCTGATGGCGCCATGGGCCGCTTTTAGAACTCCCAGGCCATGCCCACCTGGCCAAAAGTACGGCTATTGCCACGGCCTGCGGCAACGGACACCTTCAAGCCCTCGGCCATCTCGTAGCGCAGCCCCAGCGCTTTGTCTGGCCGCAGGCGTTTTTCTCCGTACACCTCGGCGGTGGCCTGCAGTTGCTGCGCCAGCGGCCACTCATAGCCAGCCGCCCAGGTGGCTGCGCTTTGGCTTGTGCCCTGCGCCTTCACCACCTTGCGCCCCGCGTTCAAGTGCAGCGCTCGCCCGCTGGCCAGGCGGTAGGTGGCCAGGGCGGTTAAGGCAAATTCGCGCTCGGTCCAGCGCCCGGGGGTGGCATCGTCCCGCACCCGTGTGCGCCCCCAATCCAGCCGCCCGCCTGCAGACCAGCCGGTGTCGCTTTGCAAAGGCACCCATTTCAGCCCAAAGCCCAGGCCCCGGTAGGTGGTGGCGGGCTCGTACTGCCTGTCTTTGGCACGGCCCAGCACAGCTTCCATCTCCAGACCTGGAAGAACGCCTGCGCCCACCACCAGATCCACGCCCCGGGTCTTGTCGTCACGGAACGCAACGGCTTCCAGCTTCATCGTGCCCTGAGCAAGGGTGCCCGCGTCATCCGTGTGCATGGGCGACTCGGCCGCAGCGGGCACGGCGCAATTCAACCCGGCCAGGGCAATGCACCACGCGATTGCTGGGAATGTTTTGAAATGAGGGAGGGGAGGGGTCATAGGGCGCTCAAACGTAGAGCGCCCATTTTGCAACGACCGGGATAGCGCGAAAACCAAGGCGGCCCGCAAGCCGCCTGTAACTGCTTATTTGATGTCGTCCACCTGGCCGACCTGGGTGCCAGCCGCAGGCGTGACCCGGCGGGCGCCATCAAAGCGGCGCTGCCAGTAGCTTTGGCGCATGTCTTCCACGCGCACTTCCGAGCCACTGCGGGGGGAATGGATGAACTTGCCGTCGCCCACATAGATGCCTACGTGGCTGAAGGTGCGGCGCATGGTGTTGAAAAAAACCAGGTCGCCCGGCTGCAGTTCTTTCTTGTCGATCACCTGGGTGGAAGCCGCTTGCTGGTCTGCACGGCGGGGCAAGACCAAACCCACGGTTTGCTGATAGATCGCCCGGACAAAGCCGCTGCAATCAAAACCGGTTTCTGCGCTATTGCCACCGCGCTTGTAGGGCACGCCCAAAAAGCCCATGGCGTTGACCACCAAGTCGCCCGCACGGCCGGCAACGGTCTGAGCCTTGTCTGCCACCTTGTGGCTCACGTCTTCGAGTCGTGTGAGAAGCCCTTTGTCCGCGAGCAAGCGGTCCATATCGTCAGAATTGGTGCCTTGGGGGGCAGCGTGCGCTGCGGTTGCGCAGGCAAGGATAAGGATGCATAACCATTTGGACATGGGGGCGAAGGGTAACACGATATGGTCATTTATCAAAAATAATCGGTCTTACAAGCTGTTGATTTCATTCAGATAAACCGGTGGTTCCAGCCTTTTCCTAGGCAACTGCCGCTTGACACATGCGCGCCATGCGCACGCTGTACCGCGCTGGTGCCGGATGGAACGCATGGCCGGGGAATCCAAGGAGGTGGAAGGCATGGATTGGAGATCAAATCGGCCGGTAGCGCCAGTGCACAAAGCGCTGGTAGCTCTATTTTTGATAGTAACGAGCGTACAGACCGGCGCCCATGCCCAAGATGCGGCCGTCCCTGCGCCAGCGGTGTCGCTGGTGCCGGTCGCCAC
>ENA-UOOA01002277-UOOA01002277.1-human-gut-metagenome-genome-assembly--contig:-P61old-NODE-2277-length-27769-cov-7.609403_pt1 | contig 27769 bp, 22 predicted proteins | sample MGYA00242467_ERZ724014 | MGnify/ENA metagenome assembly ERZ724014 | reverse complement strand
GGTGAAGTCTATGCAGACCAAACGAGCGGGCCGCCAGACGGTGCAGCTCTCCCATCCTCCCAGCGTGGTGTCCTTCGCCAACATCGGCGGCCGCATGGAGGGGCAAGGCCCACTCTCCGACTATTTCGACGAGCTATCCCCCGACACCTTCTTTGGGAAAAAGACATGGGAACAGGGAGAATCCGCCATGCAGGAGCGGGTCCTGCGCCGGGCGCAGGAAAACGGTTGCCACACCGCCGGTGAACTGGACAACGAGCTGGCCGGGGACCTGCTGAACCAGTGCATCGGCACCTCCTTCGGCCTGCGGAGCTTCCATATCCCCTTCTACGGGCTGTACGGCGCCTGCTCCACCATGGGAGAGAGCCTGTCTCTGGCGGCGCTGCTCATTGACGGGGGCTTCGCCCGGCTGGCCGCCGCCATGACCTCCTCCCACTACTGCACCGCCGAGCGCCAGTACCGGATGCCGGTCCCCTACGGCAGCCAGCGCACCCCCACCGCCCAGTGGACGGCCACCGCCTCCGGCTGCTGTATTCTGGGTGCTCAGGGGGACGGCCCCTATATCACCCACGTCACCTGCGGCCGCATCGTGGACTGGGGCATCACCGATGCCAACAACATGGGGGCCGCCATGGCCCCCGCCGCCTACGACACCCTGCGGGCGCACTTCACTGCTACCGCCACCGACCCGGAGGACTACGACCTCATCGTCACCGGCGATCTGGGGCTGCTGGGTCAACAGATCGTCACCGACCTCTTCCGGCAGGACGGTGTGGACATGACGAAAAACTACACCGACTGCGGGCTGCTGCTGTACCATCTGGAAAAGCAGGATATGCACGCCGGAGGCTCCGGCTGCGGATGCTCCGCCGCCGTGTTCAACGGCTACCTGCTCCGGGGCCTGCGGGAGGGCCGCTGGAAGCGCCTGCTCTTCGCCCCCACCGGGGCGCTGCTGAGCCCCACCTCCTCCTTTCAGGGGGAGTCCATCCCCGGCATCTGTCATGCGGTGGCACTTTCCGCCGCAAAGGAAGGAGTGTAAGCCTTGGATTACCTGAACGCATTTCTCTGCGGCGGCGTCCTCTGCGCCACCGGCCAGCTGTTCATCGACCGCACCCAACTGACCCCCGCCCGCATCCTCACCGGCTATGTGGTGGCCGGAGTGCTTTTGCAGGCGGTGGGCGTCTATCAGTATCTGGTGGACTGGGGCGGTGCCGGCGCCACCGTCCCCCTCACCGGCTTCGGATACAGTCTTGCCAAGGGCGTGGCCAAGGCCGTGGCGGAAAAGGGGCCGATAGGCATCCTCACCGGCGGCCTCACCGCTACCTCCGGCGGCATCGCCGCAGCGGTGGTCTTTGCCGTGCTGGCAGCCATTTTCTTCAAGCCCAAAGAAAAACGTTGACAAATACCCACAGGGGGTATATAATGCCACCATGAAATTATACCCCAGGGAGGTATTTGTATGGACTGCTGCTGCCATAAGACAAAGCACCGCTCCGACGAGGAGCAAAAGAAACTCACCCATCGCCTCAACCGCATCGAGGGACAGGTCCGTGGCCTGCGGGAGATGCTGCAAAAGGACGCCTACTGCCCGGATATCCTGATCCAGGTCTCCGCCGTCAGCGCCGCCCTCAACAGCTTCAGCAAGGAGCTGCTGGCCACCCACATCCGCACCTGCGTGGCCGATGGCATCCGCCAGGGGGATGACGCCGTCATTGACGAGTTGGTCACTACCCTGCAAAAGCTCATGAAGTAAGGGGGTGCCGATGATGACCGAACAATTTGCCGTGACTGGCATGACCTGCGCCGCCTGCTCGGCTCATGTGGAAAAGGCGGTCTCCAGGCTCAGCGGCGTGCAGAGCGCCCCGGTGAACCTGATGCTGGGTAGTATGACCGTCACCTACGACGAGAAGGCGGTCACCGAAGGCGATATCATCGCCGCCGTAAAGGCGGCGGGCTACGGAGCCTCTCCCGCCTCTCAGACGGATCAGGGCCAGCTGCGCCGGGATCAGGACGCCGCCCTCCGCCGCCGGAAGAAGCACCTCATCTGGTCGGTGGTATTTCTGGTGCCGCTGTTCTACCTGAGCATGGGCCACATGATGGGCCTGCCCTTGCCGCAGGTGCTGCATACGCACCCTCTGCTGCTGGCCTGCCTGCAGCTGGCGCTGGTGATCCCCATTCTCATTCTCAACCGCAATTATTTTACCGTAGGTTTCTCCCGTCTGGTGAAGCTTAGCCCCAATATGGACTCGCTGGTGGCCGTCGGCGCTGCGGCTGGCCTTGTATACAGCCTCATTGAAATGGGCCTGCTGGCCGCCGGACAGGTATCCGGTATGCCGGACCTGTACTTCGAGTCCGCCGGCATGATCCTGACGCTCGTCACCGTGGGCAAGTATCTGGAGGAGCGCTCCCGCGGCAAGACCACCGGCGCCATCTCCGCTCTGCTGGCTCTGGCCCCGGAGAGTGCCGTGGTGCGCCGTCAGGGACAGGAGCTCACCATCCCTACGGAGGAGATCGTGGCCGGTGACACCGTCATCGTCCGTCAGGGCGGCCGCATCCCCGTGGACGGTGTCATCACCGACGGCCACGCCGCCGTAGACGAGTCCGCCATCACCGGTGAGAGCCTGCCGGTGGAGAAGGTCCCCGGCGACGCCGTCACCTCTGCCACTGTCACCAGCTCCGGTTATCTGGAGCTGCGGGCCACCCGTGTGGGCGGCGACACCACCCTCTCCCAGATCATCCGGCTCATGGAGGAGGCCGCCTCCTCCAAGGCCCCCATCTCCCGGCTGGCAGACCGCATCAGCGGCATCTTCGTGCCGGCGGTCATGGCCATCTCCCTGACGGCGGCCCTGCTGTGGGCCTTCGTGGGGGGCATGGATGTCCGCTTCTGTCTCTCCATCGCCATCGCCGTGCTGGTGATCTCCTGCCCCTGCGCTTTAGGTCTGGCCACCCCCGTGGCCATCATGGTGGGCACGGGACAGGCCGCCCAGCAGGGCATCCTCATCAAATCCGCCGAAAGTCTGGAGCTGCTGCACAAGGTGCAGACGGTGGTGCTGGATAAGACCGGCACCGTCACCATGGGCCAACCCCGTGTCACGGATATCCTCTGTGCCCCCGGCGTCACGGAGGAGGAGCTCCTCTGCGTGGCCGCCTCGGCGGAAAAGCCCTCGGAGCACCCGCTGGCCCACGCCATCGTGGAGGAGTCTCAAGCCCGCCACATCCCCCTCTGCCCCGTGTCCGGCTTCCGCTCCGTCCCCGGCGGCGGGATCCAGGCCACCCTCTCCGGCGAAGCGGTGCTGGCCGGCAATGCCGGTTATCTGGCGCAGAACGGTGTCTCGCTGGCGGCCATGGAGGCCGACGCTCGCCGACTGGCCGAGGACGGCAAAACGCCCCTGTTCTTCGCCGAGAGCGGCCGTCTGCTGGGCTGCGTGGCCGTGGCAGATGTGGTGAAGCCCGACAGTGCCAAGGCCATTGCTGCTCTGCGGCGCATGGGCCGCAGAGTGGTGCTGCTTACCGGCGACAACCAGCGCACCGCCAACGCCATTGCCCGCCAGATCGGCGTAGATCAGGTCATCGCACAGGTGTTGCCGCAGGATAAGGCCAAGTGCGTGGCCCAGCTCCAGCAGCAGGGTCAGCGGGTGGCCATGGTGGGCGACGGCGTCAACGATGCCCCGGCGCTGGCGCAGGCCGATGTGGGCCTTGCCATCGGCGCCGGTACGGACATCGCCATCGAGTCGGCGGATGTGGTGCTGATGAAGAGCAGCCTGCTGGACATCCCCGCCGCTATGGACCTCTCCCGTGCCGTGCTGCGGAACATTAAGCAGAACCTGTTCTGGGCCTTCTTCTATAACTCCATCGGCATCCCCGTGGCCGCCGGTGTCCTGTATCCAGCCCTGCACCTGACCCTGAATCCCATGCTGGCCGCCGCCGCTATGAGCCTCAGCTCCGTGTGCGTGGTGTCCAATGCCCTGCGTCTGCGGGGCTGGAAGCCCCCGGTCTTTACCGATCAGCCTGCACCCACCGCTCCCCTGCCGGAGAGCGCCGTGTTCCAGTCTCAAGGAAAGGAGGAGAATACCGTGAACAAGACCATCCATATTGACGGCATGATGTGCACCCACTGCACCGGCCGTGTGGAAAAGGCCCTCAATGACCTGCCCGGCGTAGAGGCCACCGTGGATCTGGACTCCAAGTCCGCCGCCGTCACCTGCACCCCCGACGTGTCCGATGACACCCTGCGTCAGGCCGTGGAGGACGCCGGCTACCACGTTACCGGCATCCGGTAATTGCCGCCTCCCACCACGGGGCTTTCCTCCCGGGAAGACGCCCCATCCCATGGCATTTTCCCAAGAAAAAGAGCATCCTGTGAGGGCTATTTCCTTCACAGGATGCTCTTTTTCATTCTGTTATCCGTTGTTCTGCTGAACCACATAGGAGAAGTAGTACCCGCCGATGCCGTCCGTCAGCAGCCCCGTGTAGGCGCTGCTGAGCCGGCTGCTCTGGCCGGTAAAATACAAGGGGCATACATACCCTGTCTCCAGCAGCAGACGCTCGGCATCCTCCAGATAGGCGTCCCGTACCTCTACCTCGCCGCAGTCCGCCGCCACACCCATCAGCATATCGTAGGCGTGGGAGTAGAAGAACTCCCCCTCCTTGCTGCCGCTGGCCCACTGCCGCAGCAGGCCCATGGCGTCGTTGCGGTCGCTTTTCAGCGTCACCATGGCGATGGTAAACTCGCCGCTGGCCACATCCCGCTGTACCTCCTCGCCGGTAACGCCCTTCAGCGTCACCACAAGGCCCAGCTGATCCCGCCACGTATCCCGCAGCAGCTGGGCGAGCTTGGCGTTGATGTCGTTCTCCTCGTACAGCAGCGTCACCTGCCCCAATCCCGCCAGACTGCTGGGGTCCGTCAGACCGGCCTGCTGCATCAGCTCCGCCGCCTTCTCACGGGCAGCCGTCAGCGCCTCTGGGTCGTTGTTCATGAGGTCGCCGCTCTCTGTGCGGAAGTCTCCGCCCATGGTGTTCCGTATCCCTCCGGGAATCAGTCCGGTCGCCAGAGTCACCAGACGGCTCTCTGTCAGCGCCGCCAAGGCGTTCCGGTCGATGACCAGCGACATGGCCTGCCGCAGCTCCTGGCTGGCTAGGCTCTGTGCCATCTGGTTCACCAGCAGCGTCATCACCTGGGGATAGCTGTCCGGTGTCCATGTCTCCGGCTCATCCGCCAGCTCCTCTTGGGACAGGCCCAGTACGAAATCCACCTCGTTCTTTTTCAGCAGCTCCGTCCTCATCGCCGCATCCGTCTCGAACCGGAACACCAGCGTGCTCATTTGCAGCCGCCGCTGGTCGTAGTAGCTCTCCGGTACCGTGGCGGTCAGCAGACCGTTCTTCCATTCGCTGATGCGGTAGGCCCCGTTGGTACACAGGGCCGTGGGATCCGCCTGCCAGTCCTTCGGCTGCTCGCTGCGTACCGGCATGGTGGCCGCCGCCGTACACACGGCGCTTAAAAAGTAGGCGCACCGATTGCTGAGGGTCACCACAAAGGTGTTCTCTTCCGGGGCCGACACCTGCAGCTTGCTGACATCGCCGCTGCTGCGAACCTGCCGATACCCCGCCACCATCTCCAGCAGCGCCGCATTGGGGGAGGCCGTGGCCGGGTCCGCCAGCCGCTGCCAGGCGTAGACAAAATCCGCCGCCGTCACCTTCTGCCCGTCGGACCACTTCATGTCCCGCAGGGTGAAGGTATAGGTCTGTGTACCGTCGCTGTTGTCGGTGCAGGCATATTTCCGGGCAGCCCCGGCCTCCACCCGGCTGCCGCCCTGCCCGTCGGAGGACAGCTTCATGAGATTCTCATACAGATGGCTCACCACGATGCGCTCGGAGTCCGTGGTGACCATAGCCGGGTCCAGCGTCCCCGGCAGCTCCGGCAGGCATACCCGCAGCGTCTGCGGCTCCCGCCGGGTGCCGCAGCCCGCCAGCGCCGCCGCCATCACCAGCGTCAGCAGCAGGCAAACGCCCCGTTTCCAAATATTCATAGCCCCACCTCTTACTTCTCCAGCGGAACCACCGTGCCGTCCTCCTCCAGCTTGGCGGAGACGATCTGGCTGCGGGTGTTGCGGGCGATATCGTCCAGCCGCATCCGGCTGGGGAAATCCGACAGCAGCGTATAGGCCACGCCGTGGCGCTTGGCCCGCCCCGTCCGGCCGATGCGGTGTACGTAGTACTCATTCTCCTCCGGCACGTCGAAGTTGAAGACGGCGTCCACATCGTCCACGTCGATGCCCCGGCTGGCCACGTCCGTGGCCACGAACACATGGAGCTTGCCCTCCCGGAACTGGGCCATGACCTCCTCCCGCTTCTTCTGGGGGATATCTCCGTGGATGCACTGGGCGTCCAGCCCACGCATCTGCAAAAACTTCGTCAGCCGCTCCGTGGAGCCCTTGGTGTTGCAGAAGCAGATGACCCGCTCCAGCCCCTGCTTCTTGATGATGGCGGCAATGGCGTCCACCTTGGCGTCGGAGTCCACATCGAGGCGGTACTGCAAAATATCGGGCTTATTCTCCTGCGTGGCCTGCACCGTGATCTCCTCCGGATCCCGCTGATAGATCCACGAGATATCCATCACCTCACGGGAGATGGTGGCGGAGAACATCCCCAGATTCTTCCGGTTGGGGATCTTGTCCAATATCCGCCGCACATCGTGGATAAAGCCCATATCCAGCATCCGGTCCGCCTCATCCAGCACCACGGTGGACACCTCGTTCAGCACCACCGTCCGCCGCTTCATGTGGTCGGAGAGCCGCCCCGGCGTGGCCACCACGATCTGGGGCCGCCGCTTCAGGGCGTTGATCTGCTTGCCGATAGGCTGGCCGCCGTACAGGCACACCAGCCGCACCCCCTCGTGGCACACCGCCACCTCCCGCATCTCCTCGGTGATCTGCATGGCCAGCTCACGGGTGGGGGCCAGGATCACCGCCTGCACCGCCTCGCTCTCCGGGTCGATGCGCTCGATGATGGGGATGCCGAAGGCCATGGTCTTACCGGTGCCGGTAGGGGCCTTGGCGATCACGTCCTTCCCCGCCAGCATGGGGGGGATGCACCCGGCCTGTACGGGGGTGCTCACTTCATATCCTTTGTTGTGTATGGCACGCATGGTCGCCTCCGACAGCCCAAAGCTCTCGAAGGGTGCGCCCTGTGTAATGTCCATAGTGTTGTCCTCGTTTTCGTATATTTTCAGCCATAATAGATTATACCACCGCTGTCAATAGAGCGGCGCACCCTCCTGCCGGAGAATACGCCGCTCATCATCTCTTACTCCGCCCGTTGGCGCTGCACCTGCTCCACCGTGTGCCGGTACTGCTCCGCCGCCGTCTCGGCGCTCACCCTTTCCGGAGAGCCCATCAGCCGGAAGCTCCCGTCCTCCAGTCTTACGCCGTAGGAGATGCCGCCGAAAAAGTACAGCCGTTCCTCCGAAGCCGTCCCGCCGCCCTCCTCGGCCAGTCCCTCATAGGCCGGGATACCGGTGAAGGAGTAAGCGCCGGTGCAGAGTTCCCCGCCCAGCGCATCCACTTGAAGATACCCCGTCTCCATGCCGCCGGTGGTCAGCCTGCACACATACCCGTTGCACCGGTCGTCGGGGCCGTAAAGGGGCCTGCCCAGGAGGATCACCGTGGTATCGTCCCATGTGCAGTCCGGCCCACCTTCCCCTGCGATGCGGCGGATTTCACCCTCTGCGAAGGTCATGGCCTGCTTTTCCGTCACGGATACCTCCGTCTTCTCCGGTTCTCTGCCGCCCCGGCCTATCCAGAGCAGCACAAGCACTGCCAGCAAGGATACCGCAAGCACCGCTATGTTCCTTCCCGTTTTCATGATAGAGCCTCCCTTCATCGCCCATTCGACTGCCGTCTGTTTTCTTACTTTTACCATACCCCCACGGCAAAGTCAATAGATTCGTCCCTCACTTTTTTGTGCAAAGTGCATATTTTCCATTTCGCCACTGGCCCGGCCGACCGTGTCCCGTGCCGCCGCCTACATCCCCCAGCGGCAGGAGGACGGCCTGCAATTCTATGCCGGTGCCGCCTATGCCACCTACCAGCAGAACGGAACCCTCTGGGTGACAAACCTCCGCACGGGAGATACCCACGACACCGGCGTCTCCGCCGATGCCCCATACCACATCTGCACCGTCGGTGAGGACATCGCCGTGGTACAGGAGCAGTAACCACCATAAAGGACAGAGCAGGGCCGACAAAATGTCGGCCCTGCCCTATCCTTTTCTTATTCTGACAGCGGAACCGCCCTCCTGCGGAGGCTCTCCCTGTCATGCGTTTTCCCTTTACAGTGCCTGTTCAATGGCCGCCAGCAGGTCGTCATACTCCTCGAAGGCCGGATACTGGGGATAGTCCGCCCTGATCTGCTCCGTGGTGCGGAACAGGAAGCCCGCCTTGCTGGCCCGGATCATCTCCAGATCGTTGTAGCTGTCGCCGGAGGCGATGGTATCGTAGCCCATGGACTGGAAGGCCCGGACGGTGGTGAGCTTGGAGTGACTGCACCGCATCCGGAAGCCGGAGATCATACCGTCCTCCCCCACCTCCAGCGTGTTGCACAGCAGGGTGGGCCAGTTGAGCTTCTCCATCAGCGGCAGGCCGAACTGCTCGAAGGTGTCGCTGAGGATCACCACCTGCGCCTTAGTCCGCAGCCGGTCCAGAAACTCTCTGGCTCCCGGCAGCGGGTCAATGCGGCGGATGGTGTTCTGAATGTCCTTCAACCCCAGTCCATGCTGGCGCAGAGTGTCGATACGCCAGCGCATCAGCTTGTCATAGTCCGGCTCGTCACGGGTGGTGCGCCGCAGCTCCGGGATACCGCTCTCCTCTGCGAAGGCGATCCAGATCTCCGGCACCAGCACCCCCTCCATATCCAAACAAACGATGTTCATAGTCCGCTCCTTTCAGCTCCTCATGACCTCTGCCAGCACATAGTCCAGCATCTGCTCCTTGTCGATGACGTCCCGATGGCGCACCGTCCGGCCCTGCAAACCGGCGAGATTCCTCGGCACCTCTGTGCCGGTGAGCCGGTGCAGCCGCTCCATCATGGCGAACTCGTCGCCGTCGCAGCCGCCCTCCAGCGCCCCCAGCACCGCCGCCGGGAACTTGTAGGGTGATGCCGTGGATAGCACCACCACCGGAGCCCCGTCCTCCAGCCGCACCTGCTCTGCCGCCGACCACGCCACCGCCGTGTGGGGGTCGCAGAGATAGTGCTGCTCCTGCCACAGCCGACGGATGACCTCCGCCGCCCCGGCATCGTCGCAGCAGGCACAGTCGAACTCCGCCTGCAAGCGTTCCAGCAGCTGGGGCGACACCTGATAGTGTCCCTCCCGGTTCAGCTGCTCCATCAGCCCCGCCACATAGCCGCAGTCCCCCTCCGACAGCAGGTACAGCAGCCGCTCCAGATTGCTGGACACCAGAATGTCCATGGAGGGCGACGTGGTCTTATAGAAGGGCCGCCGCCGGTCGTATACACCGGTGGAGATGAACTCCGTCAGCACATCGTTGGCGTTGCTGGCGCACACCAGCCGCCCCACCGGCAGACCCATGCGCTTGGCGAAATACCCTGCCAGAATATCTCCGAAGTTGCCGGTAGGCACCACGAAGTGGACCTTCTCCCCCACCCGGATGCGCCCCGCCCGCACCAGATCGGCATAGGCCCGGAAGTAGTATACCACCTGCGGGGCCAGCCGCCCGATGTTGATGGAGTTGGCGGAGGATAGCACCGCACCGTGAAGGTCTTTTCCTTTACAGGCTGCAAAGACATTCTTCACGGCGGTCTGCGCATCATCGAAGTTCCCCCGGATGGCGCATACCCGGACGTTGCCGCCCTCCTGCGTCACCATCTGTGCCTCCTGCACCGGCGACACGCCCCCGGCGGGATAGAACACCATGATCCGGGTGCCGGGCACATCGTGGAAACCCTCCAGCGCCGCCTTGCCGGTATCGCCGGAGGTGGCGGTAAGGATCACCACATCCCCGGCCCCCTCCTGCTTGGCGGCGGCGCTCACCAGCCGGGGCAGCACCGACAGGGCCACGTCCTTGAAGGCGCTGGTGGGCCCGTGGTACAGCTCCAGCACATACCGCTCCCCCACCGGCACCAGCGGCGTCAGGTCATCGCTGGCGAATTTTCCGGCATAGCTGGCCCGCACCAGTCCGTTCATATCCTGAAAGTCCGGCAGCAGCACACCCAGAATGTCCGCCGCCATGGACATGGTATCCTTCTGCAAGGTCCCCTGCCAGTCAAAATCCAGCTTCCCCGGATCGCAGACATACAGTCCTCCGTCCGGTGCGATGCCCTCTAAAACGGCTCTGGTCGGGGCCGCCGTCAGCTTTTCATCCCTCGTGCTGTGGTAGATCATAAAAACGCTCCTTTTGCCACTTGCTTTTTCTGAAACAGTATGATACACTGTCTCCAGCAAAAAAGCAAGTGTTTTTATTCCGGGGACATAAATTCTCTCTGTCCGCTGCGGAACAAACGGCACTGCATCCATGAAAGAAAGGCGATCCTCCTATGTTAAAGGTATTGAAATTCGGCGGCTCCTCTATGGCCGACGCCCATCAGTTTGCCAAGGTGAAGGCCATTGTGGACTCTGACCCCAGCCGCCGTGTGGTGGTGGTCAGCGCCGCCGGAAAGCGCAGTCGGGACGACCACAAACTGACGGACCTGCTGTATCTGTGCTACGCCCACCTGCAATACGGCGTCAGCTGCGACGCCGTGTTCGACATGATCCGCAGCCGCTATCTCTCCATCCGGGACGAGCTGCACCTGTCCACACCGCTGGAGGCGGAGTTCGCCGCCCTGCGGGAGAAGATGGACCGTGGCATCAGTCAGGACGAGCTGGTGAGCCGGGGCGAGTACTTCGCCGCCCGCCTCATGGCGGACTATCTGGGCTACGATTTTCTGGACAGCACCTGCTGGCTTCGCTTCCGGCTGGACGGTACCGTGGATCAGCCCGCCAGCTACGAGGCCCTGCGCCGCACCGCCTCCGGCCGCCGGGTGGTGATCCCCGGCTTCTACGGGGCCATGCCCGACGGCAGCGTCAAGACCTTCACCCGCGGCGGCAGCGACATCACCGGCGCTCTGGCGGCGGCGGCGCTGGACGCCGACGTCTACGAAAACTGGACCGACGTCTCCGGCTTCCTCATGGCCGACCCCAAGATCGTGCAGGACCCCCGCCCCATCGAGCGCATCACCTACGCCGAGCTGCGGGAGCTCAGCTATATCGGAGCGCAGGTGCTCCACGAGGGGACCGTCTCCCCGGTGCGGGAGAAGAACATCCCCCTGAACATCCGCAACACCAACCAGCCCGACCACCCCGGCACCATGATCCGGGAGCGCTTCGACGAGCCGGAGCTGGCAGACGAGAACCTCATCACCGGCATCGCCGGCCGCAAGGATTTCTCCGTCATCACCATCACCAAAAACGGAATGTCCTCACAGGCCGGTGTCCTGCGGCAGATCCTGGAGGTGCTGGAGCGCTACGGCATCAACGTGGACTATCTGCCCTCCGGCATCGACACGGTATCGCTGGTGGTGTCGGCCCAAAAGGTGGCTCCGTGCCTGTATCCCATGCTGGGCGACCTGCAAAAGGAGCTGAAGCCCGACAGCATCCATGTGACAGACAATATGGCCATCGTGGCCGCCGTAGGCCGGAAAATGGCCTATAAGCCCGGCACCTCCGGCCGCATCTTCGCCAAGCTGGGTGAAAACGGCATCAACATCCGCATGATCACCCAAGGACCGGAGGAACTGAATATCATCGTTGGCGTGGACGGCAGCGACTTCGAGCGTGCCATCCGTGTCCTGTACGACAGCTTTGTAAAATAAGGAGGAACCAAACTATGAACGTTGCCATTCTGGGCGCCACCGGTGCGGTGGGCCGTGAAATGATGAAAATACTGGCCGAGCGCAGCTTTCCCGTGGAGGAGCTGCGGTTGCTGGCCTCCCCCCGCTCCGCCGGGCAAAAGCTGCTCTGGCAGGGCCGGGAGCTGACGGTGCAGCCCGCTGAGGACAGTGCCTTCGAGGGTATGGACATCGTGCTGGGCGCTGCGGAGAACGACATCGCCAAGCGTTTCGCCCCGGCCATCGTTAAGGCGGGTGCCGTGTTCGTGGATAATTCCAGTGCCTTCCGCATGGACCCCAATGTGCCGCTGGTGATCCCGGAGATCAACCCGGAGGATACCCGCCGCCACAAGGGCATCATCGCCAATCCCAACTGCACCACCATCGTCTCGTTGGTGGCCATCAATGCCCTGAACCAGGACAGCCCCATCCAGAGCATCATCGCCTCCTCCTATCAAGCGGTGTCCGGTGCCGGAGCCGGCGGCCCCCGTGAGCTTATGGAGGAGGTGGAGCTGCTGCGGGAGGGCAAGCCCGTCCACCCGCAGGTGTTCCAGTACCAGATCGCCTACAACGTCATCCCCCAGATCGGCGGTGAGGCCTATGAGGGCTACACCTCCGAGGAGATGAAGATGCAGAACGAGGGCCGCAAGATCATGCATCTGCCGGACCTGCGGGTCAGCTGCACCTGCGTCCGGGTGCCGGTGGTGCGGAGCCACAGCGTCTCGCTGGTGGTCCGCACCCGTGAGAAGATCTCCGTCCGGCGGGCCAGAGAGCTCATCGCCGCCGCCCCCGGCTGCCGTCTGGTGGACGATCTGTCCAGCCGCCGGTACCCCATGCCGCTGGACACCAGCGATCAGGACACCGTATTCGTGGGCCGCATCCGGGAGGATCTGACCTGCGATAACGGCCTGAACATCTGGTGCTGCGGCGATCAGGTCCGCAAGGGCGCCGCCACCAACGCCGTGCAGATCGCCCAGCTGCTGCTCCCCTGATAGCCCCCTGATAACCGGATATGTAAAGCATCCCTGCTTCACAGGAAGCAGGGATGCTTTTTTCACGTTTTTTCCTTATTCGATGGATTTCAGAGACTCCGCCATGCTGATGCGCCGCAGCTTGAAGTACATCACCACGTTCACGATGGCGGCAAACACCGCCGTCAGCAGCATGGAGAACACCACGCTCTGCCATGCGATCCGCACGTCGAAGGCGATGGTGTCGATGCGGATCTGGCTCATCACATAGGCGTGGAGCCACTTGCCCAGCGGCAGACCCACCAGCATCCCCAAAAACGTCAGGGCGTTGTTCTCCCGGAACACATAGGCAGCCGTCTCGCCGGGATAGAAGCCCAGCACCTTGATGGTGGCGATCTCCCGGATGCGCTCGTTGATATTGATATTGGTGAGATTATACAGCACAATAAAGGCCAGCGCCCCGGCGCACACCGTCACCATCCACACGACGTAATCCAGCACCGACATCATGGTCCCCACCCGCTGGCGGGTGTCCAGATTTACTGATACCGCCGAGACATTCTCCAGATTCAGGATCCGGGCCGAGGCGGCGTGGATGCCTGCGTCGGAGTTATCCGCCACCCGGATGAAGGCGGTTTTCACCGGCGGCACGCTGCCCCACTGCTCCCGGCAGGTCTCCGGCGATACGATGGCGTAGTTGGACACGTAGTTGTCAAAGATGCCGCTGACCGTCACCGTCAGGGTGTTCATGTCGCTGTCCCGCAGGGTCACGGTGTCCCCCACGGACACGCCCAGCGCCTCCGCCAGAGCGTCGTTGAGCAGTGTCTCCCCCGTTCCGGGCATGGACAGCTTCTCGCCGCCCCGGTGGAGGTCCATCATGCCCTCCAGACTGCTCTGAGGCACCAGCAGATTCACCGTCTTGGCCCCACCGCCTGCCTCCACCGTCACGGAGCCGTCGTGGAGGAACACCACCGCCGACACATCGGCGGCCTGCCGGGAAAACGCCTGCTGCGTCTGCGCATCCATCTCCTCTGTGAAGGACACCGCCGCATCGTACAGGGTAATTTCCTCGAACTGATAGTCCACCACATTGGCGATGGAGTCCTTGATGCCGAAGCCCGCCAGCAGCAGCGCTGTGCAGCCGCCGATGCCCAGCACCATCATGAAGAACCGCTGCTTGTACCGCAGCACGTTCCGCAGGGATACCTTGGTCAAAAAGCCCAGCCGCTTCCATAGGAAGGTGATGCGCTCCAGCAGCACCCGCTTGCCCTCCTTGGGGGCCTTGGGCCGGATCAGTTCCGCCGGCACCTCCCGCAAGAAGCCGCGGCACACCAGATAGGTGGCCCCCAGAGCACACAGCAGATAGGTGGCTACGGAGATGACCGCCAGCTTCCCATCCAGCACAAATTCAATGGGGATCCCGAAGCCGTACATGATGTTATAGGCGTGCCAGAGGATCTTGGGAAAGATGTAGGAGCCTCCCACAAAACCGATGGCGCACCCCAGCAGCGAAGCGCTGCCGGAGTAAAAGAAGTACTTGAACAGGATGGCCCCCCGGCCATAGCCCATGGCCATCAGTACGCCCAGTTGGGTGCGCTGCTCCTCCACCATGCGGGTCATGGTGGTAATGCACACCAGCGCCGCCAGCAGGAAGAAGAACAGCGGGAACACACGGGAAACTCCCGCCACAATGTTGGTGTCGCTCTCGAAGCATACATAGCCCACGTTGGTGTCCCGGCCCAGCACATAGGTGTCCGGCTCTTTCAGATCCTCCAGCTTCTGCCGGGCATCGTCCAGTTCCCCCTCATGGTCGGACAATTCCCTTTCGCCGTCCTCCAGCTCCTGCCGGGCGCTCTCCAGCTTGGGACCTGTCTCCTCCAGCTGGGCCTTGGCCGCCGCCAGCTGCCGGGCCGACTCCTCCAACTTCTCCTGTGCCTGTGCCAGCTGCTGCTCCGTGGTATCCAGCGCCGCACCCGCCGCATCCAGCTGGGCCTTGCTCTGGGCCAGCTGCACCGCCATTGCCTCCAGCTGAGCCTGATTCTGAGAAAGCTGCGCCGCTGTGGCGTCCAGCTGCTCCTTCATGGCCGCCAGCTTGGCCTGCAGGACCGGCAGCTCCGGGCTATCCTCCGGCAGGGCCGCCGCCTGCTGCTCCAGCAGCTGATACTGCGCCAGCGCCGCCTGATACTGCTGCTGTGCCGCCTGATACTGCCGCTGGCCCTCCTCATAGGCGGTCTGCCCCTGATCGTATTGGCTCACGCCGTTTTCATAGTCCTTCCGGGCCGCCTCATAGACCGCCCGGCCACTGTCATATTCTGCCAGTCCATCCCGGTACTGACCGGCGCCCTCCACATAGGATGCCTGTCCGTCCTGGTACTGGGCAAGGCCGTCGTAGTATTCCGCCCAGCCCGTTTCCAGCTGCTTCCGGGCATCGTCCAACTGCTGCTGGGCATCCGCCAGCTTCTCCTGTGCCTCGCTGCGGAGAGAGTCATACCGCAGCTGCGCCCGCTGGGCCGCCAACTCCTTCAAAGGCTGCTCCATAGCCTCCACGGCATCGTCATAGGCCGCCGTATAGATGCGGTCATCTGCCCCGGTGAGGGTCACGTCGATCTCCGTGTAGTAGTCCATCGCAAAGCCCTCCGGCAGCAGATAGACAAACGCCGCCACGGTGCCGTTTCCCAGCGCCGTGCCGCCCCGCTCATAGTTGATGTACATAGGACTGGCCGCCACGCCCACCACCGTATATTCCCGGCTGGCGAAGGTATCCAGCGTATCGGCAGAGTTGTTGTCCGACAGCCGGATGACGCTGCCCAGTGCGCTCTCATCGTAGCGCCATGCGTCCACCACGCACTCGTCAGCCTTCTCCGGCAGCCGTCCCGCCTGTAAGCTCAGGCGGTTCACCTGCTGCGTCAGAGAATGGGCCTTCAGCACCATGTCGGAGCCGTCCTCCCCCACGCACAGCACGTCGGCGGAACGGGCGCCCTCGGCGGCGGATACGCCATCCAGCTTCCGGAAGGCATCCACATCCTCCTCCGTCCAGCCCAGAGTGGAGAGCATCCGGTCATCGAACATGGCCAGATCCTTCAAATAGTGATCGGCGGTGGAGATCATAGCGGTGCGGGTCACCCGCAGTCCGGCAAAAAAGCCCACGCCCAGCGCAATAATGGCCAGAATGGCCAGATACCGGCCCAAGCTGGTTTTGATCTCCCGAAAAGCAGTTTTCAGCAGCATATCCTCACCACTCGATCTCTTCCACAGGGGTGACGTGTTCATTCTTCCGCACGGACTGGATGGTACCGCTCTTGATGGAGATGACCCGATCCGCCATGGCCGTCAGAGCGGAGTTGTGGGTGATGATGACCACCGTCATTCCCGTCCGGCGGCAGGTATCCTGCAGCAGCTTCAGAATGTTCTTGCCGGTAACATAGTCCAGCGCACCGGTTGGCTCGTCGCACAGCAGCAGCTTGGGGTTCTTGGCCAGCGCCCGTGCAATGGCCACCCGCTGCTGCTCGCCGCCGGAGAGCTGGGCCGGGAAGTTCTTCATCCGCTCCCCCAGTCCCACCTCCCGCAGCACCTCTGCCGCATCCAGCGGATGGGGGCAGAGCTGGGCGGCGATCTCCACGTTCTCCAGCGCCGTGAGGTTCTGAATGAGGTTATAAAACTGGAACACAAAGCCCACGTCGCGGCGTCGGTACTCCGTCAGCTGCCGCCGGTCGTAGCGGGAGATATCCCGGCCATCCAGCTTCACCGTGCCGCCGGTGAGGGTATCCATACCCCCCAAAATATTCAGCAGCGTGGTCTTTCCGGCACCGGAGGCCCCTACGATGACGCAGATCTCCCCCTTCTCCACCTGAAAGGTGGCGTCCCGCAGCGCCGGGATCTCCACCGCTCCGGTGTGGTAGATCTTGCTGACCTTTTCAAATTCCACAAAAGCCATTGTGACCTCCTCGCTTCTCCAGAATTTTTTTCTATTATACAATTCCGATTATACAATTCCGATTCCGGATTATCAATGAACAATCTCTGAACTTTTAGAAAAAATACGCAAAAATTGGACACCTCCCCCATTTTCCTGACAGTCTGTGGACATCGTATGGACCTGCAAGGGAGCCGCTTTCCGTCCGCTTTTCTCCTCTGGACGCCCCGGTTGCTTCCGGGGTGCCATCTTCCTTTGGGAACAGACATCTCTTCTTAGGACACACGGGGGACGCACGGGCAGGATATGTCTATTCTGCATAAAATTCATCTGCATCTATTGATCTATTTTTACATATGTGCATCTTTACACTACTTCGCTAAAGTGTTAAAATATATCCATCGTCAGCGGGACGACCAGTCGCTGGGACAACCAGTCGCTGTGACAACCAGTCGCTGTGAATAAGCAACCGGGAGCATATGGTCAATCGGAACCGCAAACTGCGGGAGCGGCTGCCCGCATATGGTCAATCGGAACCGCAAACTACGGGAGCGGCTGCCCGCATATGGTCAATCGGAACCGCACACTACAGGAGCGGCTGCCCGGTGCCATGCGATAGACCGCAGAAAGACGAGAGAGACAGCTTTGATCCATGCGGTTTCGTCAGAAATGAGGTTTTGGTATGGAGCGACACCATCGATAACAGATAGAAAGCACAGGCGCCCCAAAAGTGGGGCAGCCTCCGGCAGGGCAGCTTCCATAGCAGCCTCGTTGCCCCAAGGGAACCGGTGAAAATCTCGGCGGCGGTTCTTGATAAAGGCCCGCAGAGAGGAAACCTGCGAAAATCCCAATCGGGCGACGGCGAAGGCGGCTGGGATCTGCCGACGGAAACAACAACGGAAGCCAGCAACAGAAACGGCGCTGCGATGAGGGTTGTCGAAAACCGCCCACGGAAATCGGCGGCATAGGCCATCGGCAGAAGGGCCGGTAGGGTTGTGGTAAGGACAGGCGGAAAGCCGCAGAAAACGGTGGCGGGAATCTGCGGCGGGGCTTGCAAGTTCCGGAAAAGTAAGCGATAATAGCGGCAGGGCTTATGCCACTCAACGTAGGGCTTATGCCCCTCAGCGTAGGGCTTGTGCTGCCCGGCACAGTGCATTGCAGCCTATCGCGGCTCGATCCGGACCATGCAGGCCAACGTGACCAAACGCAGTGCATCACCATCTAACACAATACAAACACAAAACAAACACACATCTGTTACAACACATCCGTGTACCATATCAAGGAGGATATTCCCATGAAAAAGTTCAAGCAGCTTCTGTGTCTGGCGCTGGCACTGACCATCAGCGCCTCCCTGCTGGCCGCCTGCGGCCAAAAGGACAACAGCACCGACGGAAACAAGGATTCCGACGAAAAGGTCCTGACCTACGCCGTGGAGGGCGGCTCCGCCGGTGAAGAGATCGCTCTGGAGAAGGGCTGGAAGGTCACCACGCTGGAGGATCAGGCCGCCGCCCTGATGGAGGTGGCCTCCGGCACCTCTGACGCCGCCATCATCGATCTGCTGATGGCCGGGGCCATGATCGGTGAGGGGACCAGCTACCCCGATCTCACCTACACCGACAGGCTCACCGAGGAGGAGTACGGCATCGGCTGCCGCAAGGGCTCCGATCTGGCGCAGTACATCAACTGTGTGCTGGGCGATGCCTATCAGAGCGGAACCATGCAGAAGCTGGCCCAGCAGTACGGCATCACCGAGGAGCTGCTGGTCCCACAACAGGAGAGTACCTTCACCACCGGAGAGGACAGTGACGTCAGCTATATCCAGCAGAAGGGTACGCTGGTGGTGGGCATCACGGAGTTCGCCCCCATGGACTATAAGGATGAAAATGGCCAGTGGATCGGCTTTGACGCAGACCTTGCCAAGCTGGTGGCGGAGCGTCTGGGTGTGGAAATTCAGTTCGTGGTCATCGACTGGGGCCAGAAGATCAATGAGCTGGACAGCAAGGCCATCGACGTGGTGTGGAACGGCATGACCCTCACCGACGGCGTTATGAGCGCCATGGCCTGCACCAACGCCTACTGCAAGAACGCACAGGTCGTGGTGGTGCGTGGTCAGTAAATAACGGCCAGAATGCCGCTGCGGGGGCTGTCCGCCGCAGCGGAATTTTTTATGGCGGCCCGTGAAAAGGGCGGACTGTGAAATCTGAGTGTAAGGAGTTCTTCCCATGGTCTGGTCTGTGACTCTGTCCCTGCTGGAGGGGCTGCGTGAGGTGGTGAAGCTGTTCGCCCTGACGCTGGTATTCTCTCTGCCGCTGGGGCTGGCGGTGACCTTCGGCTCCATGAGCAAGTGCCGTCCGGTCAGCTGGTTTTTTAACGTTCTGGTGTGGATCGTCCGGGGAACGCCCCTGATGCTGCAGCTGATCCTGATTTTCTACGGCCCCGGCATCTGGCTGGGCCACAACATCTGGGGCAGCCAGCGGATGCTGGCGTGTACCGTGGCCTTCGTGCTGAACTACGCCTGCTACTTCTCCGTCATCTACCGGGGCGGCATTGAGGGCGTGCCTGCCGGGCAGCGGGAGGCGGGAGAGGTACTGGGCCTCACCCGCAGGCAGATCTTCTTTAAGATCACCCTGCTGCAGATGGTGAAGCGCATTGTGCCGCCTATGTCCAATGAGATCATCACGCTGGTGAAGGACACCTCGCTGGCCCGCATCATCTCCATCATGGAGCTGACCAAGGTGGGCGAGAGCTACATCAAGGCGCAGGGCATCACATGGCCCCTGTTTTACACGGGGGTATTCTATCTGGCCTTTGTGGGGCTGCTGACACTGCTGTTCCGGTACATCGAGCGCAGACTCAGCTATTTTCGGTAAGGAGGGGGTACTATGGCGATCCTGGAGGTGGCGCAGCTGGAGAAAAGCTTCGGCGGTACCAAGGTCCTGCGGGACATCAGCTTTTCACTGGAGGAGGGGCAGGCTCTGTCCATCATCGGCTCCTCCGGCAGCGGAAAGACCACGCTGCTGCGGTGCCTGAACTTTTTGGAAACACCGGACAGCGGCCGCATCGCCGTCCGGGGACGGAATCTGCTGGACGGGAGCCTGTCCCCTCAGGAGCGGCGGCGGAACCGGCTGCACTTCGGGCTGGTGTTTCAGGATTTTAATCTGTTTCCCCAATATACGGCGCTGGAGAATGTAACGCTGGCCCGGCGGCTGCTGGCCAAGTCCGAGAGAACCGGGGAGGCCCCGGAGGCCATCCGCCGGGAGGGCGAAGCCCTGCTGGAACAGATGGGTCTGGGAGATCGGATGGGACACTATCCCCACCAGCTCTCCGGCGGACAGAAGCAGCGGGTGGCCATTGCCCGTGCGCTGGCCATGAAGCCGGACATTCTGTGCTTCGATGAGCCCACCTCGGCGCTGGACCCGGAGCTTACCGGGGAGGTGCTGAAGGTCATCCGGCAGCTGGCCCGGCAGCGCACCACCATGGTCATCGTCACCCACGAGATGGCCTTTGCCCGTGATGTGGCGGATCAGGTCATCTTCATGGACGGTGGCGTCATCGTGGAGCAGGGGGAGCCACGCATGGTGATGGATCACCCCAAGGAGGAGCGCACCCGGCAGTTTCTGGCCCGGTACACACAGGGATAAGACTTTCTACGAAAAAAGAGCGCAGGCATCGCCTACGCTCTTTTTCTGCTATCTTACACGGGGGATCAGCAGCAGCCCCGACGGCAGCGGAGTCTCCTGCTCCAATCCGTTGGCGGCGCAGATGGCCTGCTCATCCGTGCGGTAGCGCTTAGCCAGCTCCCACAGGCTCTCCCCTTTCTTCGGCCGGCACAGCACCAGAGAGGGACGCCGTCCCGGCTCCGGCTCCGTCAGCTCTGCGGCGGTAATGGCGTCCCATGTGCATCGGCGGCTGCGCTCCACCGTCAGCTCCACCGGGACCGTCAGCTCCAGTCCCGTGCCGGAGGGGCGCAGGCTGGGAGACAGGCAGGCGGCACGGGCGGTGGTCACATCCCCGGGCACGGGGGCGGCGGCCTCGTCGGTGCGCTCCGCCGTGACCGGTGCGCCGGATTCATCCAGATACAGCAGCCGCAGCCGCAGGGGGGTGCGGAGGGTGGTATGATCCCCCTCCTGCCCTGTGGTGACGGCGCCGCAGTCCGCCGCCGTCACATACAGGAAGGGGCGGCTCTCCAGCTCCTGATGTACCTCCGGCTGTACCGTCTCCGGGGGCCAGGTCTCCGTCAAGGTCAGGCTCTGGCGCTGGAGAGCGGTGTCCCAGCGGGTGCTGTACAGGTCCGTCACCGGGGCGACGGTGACCGTCTCATAGGTCCGCACCAGTAGGCTCAGGGTCAGCTCCACCCCGATGGCGGCTGCGCCGTCGCTGCGGATGAGCCGGGCCGTGCCGCAGGAGCCGGTGACCGTGACCTGCGCCTCCTCCGGGACGGTAAGGCCGTCCAGAAGGCAGGAAAAGGGCAGGGTGTCCTCCCATGTGTGGAGGGAGCCGTCCTGCGTGCGGTACAGCAGGCAGATGCGGGCCTCGCCCTTTGCCAGCAGGCGGCTCCCCACCGGCTGGCTGCCGGTGATGCGGGGGCAGATGCGCTGGGCCAGCAGTTCCTCCGGCGGCTCGCCCCAGTCCTGGGGCTGGAGCTCCTGAGTCACGCTGCTCTGCCGCTGCGTCACCGAGGTCAGCAGGGTAAGGGACTGCTCCTGACGGTGCAGGCGCAGGGTAGGCTCCTCCCCTACGCCGGTGCAGATGCGGTGGCGGCGGCAGGTGTAGCCGGTGAGAGTCAGCTCCGGCATGACCCGCAGGTACAGCTTTCGGCCGGTGACGGCTCTGGCCTCCGTCAGCAGCAGGCGGCCCGCCATGCAGACGGTGTCGCAGCCGGTGAGGCGCTTGTCGTCCGCTTGGGTCAGAAACGGCACCGGCAGCGTCAGGCTCCGCAGGCCGGGGCTCTCCTCCGAGGTATAGAGCACCGTGACCAGCACCGAGCCGCTGATCTGCCGGCTCGTATATTCCCGCAGGCACAGCTGTCCTACGGCGTCCACGATACGGGTGACCTCCGGGCAGTACTCCGGGATCGCCGCCTCCAGCGCCTCCTCCTGCGTCAGGGTAACGCTCTCCCCTGCCTCGCAGCAGGACAGCTCCGTATATTGCAGTTCCAGCTCCATGTTTTCGTCCTCCCGTAATTTCTTACTGCGCAGGACTACTCTATGAGCCGTTTCCGCCGTTTATTCCCGGATGCCGAAGAGCATCCGCAGAACCCCACGCAGCAGACGGGGCGACTTCCAAACCACGATCTTCACAGCAGCTACCTCCTATCCTTCAGGCAGACGATCCCACAGGCGATCAGCAGGAACGACACCAGAAACATCAGCACGCCCACCGGAAAGATGGCGGCAATGAGGATGCCCAGTCCCAGCCCCAGTGCACAGATGCCCAGAAATCTCCCGCAGCCGTCTCCGTGTCTCATGTGACGTCCCTCCCTCTCCGTTTCGCTTCTATGGCAGTATATGCCGGGAGGGGCGGGCGTGACAGCGGCGGCGCACAAAGAGAGGGCGGAAGCGATGCTTCCGCCCTCTCTGAGCGTTCTCTATTTGTGCTGCCAGTCCCGCAGGTCCTTCAGCTCGTCATACAGCCGCACATAGCTGCGGTGGCGGCTGGCGGGGATCCTCCCGTCCTTCACCGCCTGCAGCACGGCGCAGCCCTTTTCCTTCACATGGCTGCACCCCACGAACCGGCACTGGCCCAGATAGGGGGCAAACTCCGGGAAGGTCTCCGGCAGGCGGGCCTTCAGCTCCAGATCCAACTCCTCCGTGTCGAAGGAGGAGAAGCCCGGCGTGTCGATAACGTAGGTATCCTCGTCCAGCGGGAACATCTCCACATGGCGGGTGGTGTGGCGGCCACGGCCCAGGGCCTTGCTGACCTCCCCCACCGGCAGGCCGAACACCGGCTCCATGGCGTTCAGGATGCTGGACTTGCCCACGCCGGAGTTGCCGGTGAGGGCGTTCAGCTTTCCCTTCATGGCACGGCGCAGCTCCGGCAGGCCCTCTCCGGTGGCGGCACTGACCCGCAGCACCGGAATGGCGGAGGCGGCATAGCTGTCGTATAGCTCCTGCGCCGGGTCCAAATCGCATTTATTCAGGCACAGCAGCACCCGGCAGCCCTTCAGGACGGCGATGGAGGCTATGCGATCGATGAGGTAGGGATCCGTGGTGGGGATGGCCTGTGAGCCGATGATGACCAGCTGGTCGATGTTGGCGGCGGCGGGGCGGGCAAACCGATTCTGCCGGGGCTCGATGGCCTCCACGAAGCCCTCGTCGCCTCCCAGATCACGGACCTGTACCCAGTCCCCCACCAGCGGACTGATGCCCTCCCGGCGGAATTTTCCTCTGGCCCGGCATTGCAGCAGCCCCTCCGGCGTGCGGACGTAGTAGAAGCCGCTGAGGGCCTTTTCAATGCGGCCCCGGCTCAAAAGCTGACCACCTGAGAGGCCACCTCGGTGCCGTTGATATACAGGTACACCGTGATCCTGGTTCCCTTGTCACCGGTGAAGGTATGGCTGACGGAACGGGCGGCGGCGGGGTCCGTGGTATCCACCGTGGTGGAGTAGACGACGGTGGTATCCTGACGGATCTCCACGTTCAGGATGCCCAGCTCCGGATTCAGGTACTCGCCGGGGATATCGAACGTCACCGTCTGCTCCGTGGTCTGAGACGGCTCGGGGCCCTTGCTGACGGTAAAGACGATCTCGGTGCCGGGGGCTACCTCCGTCTTGGGAGCGAGGCTCTGGCGGATGACGCTGCCCTCCGGCACGGTGGCGTCGTACTCATACTGGTGAGCGCCCACGGTGAGACCGGCGTTCTCGGCCTGCAGGGCGGCATCGTCCACGCTGAGACCGGCGTAATTCTGCACGGTGACGGGCTTGGTCTCCGGCCCCTTGCTGACGGTCAGCAGGATGCTGTCGCCCTTCTTGATGCTCTCACCGGCGGCGGGGGTACTGCTGATGACCTTACCGGCGGCATACTCGTCGGAGTACACCTCCCGGATCTGGACGTTCAGGTTCAGATTCAGGTTGGTCAGCTCCACCTTGGCGTCCTGCACATTCTCGCCCAGAACGTTCACCATGAGGTTGCTCTCCTCCTTGGCGCAGATCCAGACGGTGATCTTCAGGTTATTCTTGCGGACATGGCCGGACTTGGGGTCCTGCTCGATGATCTGGCCGGGCTGATAGTTGCTGTCGGCCTTGCTGCCGGCCACCTCGATCTGGAACACGCCCTTGACGCCCTCCATCTGCTGGGCCTCCTCCACGGTCTTGCCCAGAACATCGGGAACCTTATAGGACTGGGCGGCGGGGTTATCGTTGATGCCGCCAAACACGAACTTGAACAGCAGGAACACCACCAGCAGAGCTGCGGCAAAGCCGCCCACCACGATGGCGATGAGCTTTTTATCCCGCTTTTTCTCCTCCGCCGGGGTGCGCTCCTTGCGGGCGGCCTGAATGGCGGCGGTGGGGATGGCCTGCGTAGGCTCGTGATCCTCCGGCTCCTCCAGATCGGCACGGATATAGCCAAGGTCCACGGAGTTATTCTTGCGGAACTTCTCCAGATCCTCCAGCATGGCATCCGCCGAGGGGTAGCGCTTCTCCAGATTGGCGCACATGGCCTTCATGCAGATCAGCTCCAGCGCCTCCGGGATATCGGGATCGATCTCACGGGGGGCCAGTGGGACGGAACTCAGGTGCTGGATGGCCACGGACACGGCGGACTCCCCCTCGAAGGGCAGACGGCCGGTAAGCATCTCATAGAGCACCACGCCGGCGGAGTAGATATCGCTGCGGGCGTCGATGCGGTCACCTCTGGCCTGCTCCGGGGAGATGTAGTGGACGGAGCCCAGCGCCTCCTGTGTCAGGGTCTGGCTGGCGCTGGTCAAACAGGCGATGCCGAAGTCCGTCACCTTGACGCTGCCGTCCCGCAGGACCATGATGTTCTGGGGCTTGATGTCCCGGTGGATGATGCCCCGGCTGTGGGCATGGCTCAGCGCCCGCATGATCTGGGTGATGAAGTGCAGCGCCTCCCGCCAGTCCATCTTGCCACGGCGCTCCATGTACTGCTTCAGGGTGATGCCGTCCACCAGCTCCATGACGATATACTCCGTGTCGCCGCTGCGGGACACGTCGTACACCGACACGATGTTGGCGTGGGACAGCTGGGCCACCGCCAGAGACTCGTCCCGGAAGCGGCGGCGGAAGTCGGCGTTCTCCGCCAGATCGTTTTTCAGGATCTTCACCGCCACCATTCGGTTCAGGCGGTGGCACTTGGCCTTGTAGACGTTGGCCATGCCGCCGCTGCCGATGAGTTCCAATATCTCATAGCGGTTATCCAGCATTTTTCCGATATATTGATCCATAGATGTCATCTCCTTCAGATATTCATAAGCAGCACAGCAGTGACGTTATCCGGCGCTCCCCGCTGACGGGAGAGGGACAGCAGCCGATCCAGACACGTGTCCAGCGGCTCGCTGTGAATCACCTCGAAGAGAAGCTCCTGATCGGACACGGTGTTTATCAGTCCGTCGGAGCACAGCAGCAGGAAGTCCCCCTGCTGCCATTTCAGTGGGAAGGCATCCGCCGCCACACCGGGCTCCGTCCCCAGCGCCCGTGTGATGAGGTTGCGGCGGGGATGGTGCCGGGCCTCGTCACGGGTCAGGTCGCCCTTTTCCACCATATCCTCCACCACGGAGTGGTCCCGGCTCACCTGCCAGATGCCCTCACGGGTGATGTGATAGGCCCGGCTGTCGCCCACGTTGCTCACCAGCGCCAGATCGTCCCGGACCACGGCGGAGACCAGAGTCGTCCCCATACGCTCAAAGCCCGGATGGGCCAGCCCGTACTCCCGGACGGCATCGTTGGAGAGAGCCACGGCGTAGCCCGCCGCCTGCTCCAGCTGTCCGGCGCTCATGCCGGGGCGCAGGCTCCGGCTCAGCTCACGGGTGAAGGTCTCCACCGCTATGGCGCTGGCCATCCGTCCCCCCTGCGTACCGCCCATGCCGTCACAGACCACCGCCACGGTGTAGCCGTCCGGCGTCAGCACGGCGCAGGCGTCCTGATTCTCGCTGCGTACCAGACCACGGTCCGTTACGCTCCATACTCTCATTGCGGGTTCCTCCCTTCCTCCATGGCCTTGCGGCGCAGCTGACCGCAGGAGGCGTCGATATCGCCGCCAAGGCTCCGCCGCACGGTGGCGGTGACGCCATGGGACTGTAATCTCTTTTGAAATGCCGCTGTGCGGCGGCTGGGCTTGAAGGGGCTCTCCACCACATCGTTCAGGGGGATAAGGTTCACGTGGCCCGGCATCCCGGCGATGCGCCGGGCGATGAGGTCCGCCTGCCAGTCATGGTCGTTGACGCCGTCGATCATAGCGTACTCAAAGGAGATGCGGCGGCCCGTCTTTTGGAAGTAATCGTGGCAGGCGGCGAACAGCTCCTCCACGTCATAGGCCCGGTTCACGGGCATGATGCGGGAGCGGGTCTCGCTGTCCGGGGCGTGGAGGGACACCGAGAGCGTCAGCTGGAGCTGAAGCTCCGCCAGACGCCGGATGCCCGGTATCACGCCGCAGGTGGACAGGCTGATGTGCCGCATCCCGATGTTCAGCCCCTTGGGGTGGTTCACCAGCGTCAGAAACCGCAGCACGGTATCCATGTTGTCCAGAGGCTCTCCAATGCCCATCAGCACGATATTGGAGATCTCCCGGCCGGAATCCAACTGGGTGAACAGCACCTGATCCAGCATCTCCGATGGGGTCAGGTCACGGACCTTTCCGGCGATGGTGCTGGCGCAGAAGGCACAGCCCATGCGGCAGCCCACCTGAGAGGAGATGCACACGGTGTTGCCGTGGTGATACTGCATGAGCACCGTCTCGATGCAGTTGCCGTCCGCCAGCTCCCACAGGTACTTGACGGTGCCGTCCAGACGGGACTCCTGCTTGCGGGCCACGGTGGGGGCGGTGATATGGAACGTCTGCGCCAGCTGCTCCCGCAGCCCACGGGGCAGATCGCTCATCTCTTCAAAGGAGGTGACGCCCCGGTGCAGCCAGGTAAAGACCTGACCGCCCCGGAAGGCGGGCTGTCCCATCTCCCGCAGGGTATGGGTCAGCTCCTCCATCGTCATGGATTTGATGTCAGTCATGCTTTCCTCCGCATTCGGCAGATGTAAAAGCCGTCGGTCCCCAGCCGCTGGGGCCACAGGGTCGCCTCCCCGTCACACAGGCCCACGGGCCCCGGCAAGGTGAAGGTCTCCCGTCGGAACTCCGGGTGGCGGGAGAGGAACACGTGGATGATCTCCTGATTTTCCTCCGGCAGCACCGTGCAGGTGGAGTACACCAGCACGCCACCGGGACACACATAGCGGCAGGCATTTTCCAGAATATCCCCCTGAATGGCCGGAAGCTGGGCCAGATCACGGGGGTTTTTATACCGGATATCCGGCTTTTTGCGGATGATGCCGAGGCCCGAACAGGGGACGTCCGCCACTACCACATCCGCCTGCTCCAGCCATGCGGCGTGCTCCTCCCGTGCATCGGCCAGCGCCGTGCGGATGCTGGTGATGCCCAGACGCTGGGCGCCGCTGTCGATGAACTTCAGCTTGTGGGGGTGGACATCGCAGGAGAGGATCTGGCCCCGATCCCGGCGGTCCATGGCCATGGCAAAGGACTTGCCGCCGGGAGCGGCGCACACGTCCAGCACCCGATCCTCTTGAGCCGGGGCGGCCACGGTAGCCACCAGACGGGCGGCTGCGTCCTGCACGGTGAAGCGGCCCTCCCGGAAGGCAGACAGCTGCTCCAGATCGCCGGTGCCGCTGACGGAAAAGCATCCCGCCAGCCACGGGTGTGGCTCCACCTGTGCGCCGGTCTGGCGCAGCAGCTTCTCCAGCTCCTCCGGGGTACCCTTCAGGGGGTTTGTCTGGATGGTAGTGGGTACTACCTGATTGTTCATACGGAGATACGCCTCCGTC
>ENA-UOOA01002271-UOOA01002271.1-human-gut-metagenome-genome-assembly--contig:-P61old-NODE-2271-length-27805-cov-6.068288_pt1 | contig 27805 bp, 34 predicted proteins | sample MGYA00242467_ERZ724014 | MGnify/ENA metagenome assembly ERZ724014 | reverse complement strand
GTCATAACGAGCCGCACTCGAAATGCGGTTGTCCGTTTCCGGGCACGTGGGTTCAAATCCCACTCGCTCCGCTTTTTGTTAATATCCGCATAATTACTGAAATGTTCGAGAATCCGCTTAAAATAAGGGGTTTCGGGCATTTTTTATTATATATAGATGTTTGATATTTTATATTCTATTTTATCATTTCAGCCATCTATATGACACGAAATATGACACGACATGACACGGATTTAGATGAATATAATAGGTCTCTTCCCTCCAGTTTGCCACTGGAGGGATTTCTTCTATACATATTTTATTTGCTCGTATAATCTAAGCTGATCCATCCTGCGCCACTCTTGAGCTTGCCCCAACGTTTCGCACCTTTACCAGAGGCTTCCTCTATGATGGTCAGCGACATCGTCTCTCTGATCTGACCAGTGATTGGCGCGTTAGTGCTTGGCCACTGACGTATGTTTAAGGCTTTGCCAGGAATAGTTTCTGGTGTTACCTTTACCATATATGGCTTAGTTGACGGCGTATAATTAAGTCCAAAGCCCTGCTGGATACCTGCAACGATTGCGCTTGCAATCTTAGTTTTGTTTGCCAGATACCAGCTCACGTCATCCCAATCGCTAATAAAGCAGGTTTCCAATACGGCGTGCGATACACCCTGAGCGCGAACACGGCTCTGTACCATCAATCCAGATGGCCACTGTCTCTGAGCAACTACTACACCATCCCATGCCTGGCAGCTTCCCAGCGAGTACAGGTTGAACAGGATCGCATCTTCCACCGAATGACCTGTTTCAGACTGGTCAATATATACCATGCTCCCCTTCTTGATGCCATCACCGCTCTGATCAACAGTTGCAGATGCGTTAAAATGCACCTCTAAAACATAATTGTAGGCGGACACGTCATACTGACCACCATTTTTAAAGTAAGAGTAGTGGTTGCGATCTGGTGCAACATCACACGGTACACCAGCTCTATCAGCTGCAGCTTTGATCAGATCTCGCAGCTCACGAGTTAAGTTTGCCTCCTGATATCCGTTTCCTACTGCCCCCGGATCCCATGATCCGTCGGAATTTCTGCCGTGTCCGGCCATTACTAATAATCTAAAACTCATCTTCTTTTCCTCCTTCTTTTTTCCAAAATAAAAATGTCCCCACTTATTTGATATGGAATCACTACCCAAATAGTCATAGGCTGTGTACAAGTTTGCAAGTTTTTCCTTGTCAGGATTGCCATGCCCATCGGAATACTTTGTGTAGCTCCGGAACTGCAAGATCTCTGCGTCCGAAAAACGGCGTTCTCCCTGCTCAAAAACGGCTTGCGCTGCCTGCAAACACTGCGGATCGTACTGATCTGAAGGCGCCGTAAATGCAGATTCTAAGCAAGTGTCCAAGTCCTTATAAGATGGAAGCAGGTCATGGATACACTGTGCGATGGCCAATAAGGCATTGTAGTTCTTTCCCGAGAAAATTCCGCCTTCTGCATATACTACCTTTGCTATTTTTACTAACTCTGCTGTAGTCATTAGTTTCCCTTTCTGCCAACTTGCGCTGGCGCAAAAAAGGAGAGCCGAAGCCCTCCTGTCTTAATAGATTATTCCTTATCATCCTGTCCTGGCTGATTGATCGCTTTGTCTGCTACCTCAAGGCCTTTCGTTAAGATACGCGGAACGTCGTAGCCCATTTCCACGAAATTTTCAAGGATTGAGCGAAGTTCGTTAACAATCAGTGATGCCAGGACAAACCAGCCTAACAGCACGGTAATCTCAAGATTGATACCAAGCGTCGCACCAATCTCAACAAAAACGGCTGACGCGCCAAAAGCCACCGCGATCATAAGCCAATAGCCAAGCTTTTTGAGTACGCCCTTCCATCCTGCCGCTGAATTTTCCTTCTGAGCCATTCTTGACTTAGCCCAGCCAGTGAGCCAATCAGCAACATTGAATGCCAAAAACAGGGCAAATAATGCCCAATGCTCTCCAAAGATATAGCTGAGCACGGCAATCACTGCGCCTGCAGCTGCATTATATGTATCTAATACTTTCATAATTTTGTCCTTTCCGCTGCGCTTTCGCAGCGTTTACTTGATTTTTCACTGCCTAAAAGCAGCAATCTTTTGCAATGGTTCGGACCAGCCCGTACCGCATACTGCCACTTAGTATGCAAACTCATAGTCATCACCATCTCCGTTTGCAATCAATTTCAGTACTCGATTTCGTCGGTCAATAACAAAATAATTCCCCGTTGATACAAAATCAAACGTAGGATGACCGTATACTGCTCTTGTTGCGATATGATTTATTCCATCTACAACCTTTCGATATACAACATGTGTGTGACCATAAATACAAGCAATAACTGTATTTGATTTATTTTGTGTAAAATCGTAAGATACAGATGCTTCAAAATCCTGTGTTGTATTTGTTGATGTGCCTTTTGTTCCTGCTGCAAACGCGGTGATGATATCCAGCATTGCCTGGCTTCCATGCGCTGGCAGTACACAACCGCCTTTTCCGCTGACTGCTCCGGTCGGCTTGCTGTTATTGGATGGTTCCGCATCATCTTTAGTAAATGGTAACATCGGATGATGGCAGAAGAACATCACCTGCCATCCTTTTTCATAAAATTGCAAATGGTCTGCAACAAACTGCAACTGATCCTGGCGAAAGCCAGAATCATTCTGTGCAGAATAAACCAGTTTATTTGTATCCTCATCTAGCTCCGTTGGTAGGTCTAAAGTGTTTAAAATAAACACTCTGATTTTCTTATTTGGAATATCATAATATCCATAGGACATTTCCAGATGATCTGCATTGCGCACAGCTGTTGCACTGTCTTTGTTGGTCAAAATCTTATACAGTGAATCAATTGAAATGTATCCATTTTTGTAATCTGTATACATTGTATTATCATCATGATTTCCTTTAGCTATAAGGACGGGAGATCCATTCGTCTGATCGATTAATAATCGCACCGCTTTCAGCGCTTCTATCGCCGTTTCCTTATTTGTTTGTGATGAATTATTTAGATAGTCACCGCCATATACACATAGATCGACAGGGTATGTTTTAGCAATTGAATTATATGCAGCTAGCTGTCTTCGAATTTTTGTTGCAGACTTTGCAATTCCTTCTGCTGTTTGACCAGATGGGCACCAAATGTGTAGATCTGTTTGAAATACAATTAAAGCACAATTATTATCTAAAGAGGCTTCAATAGACGCCTTGGTTACATTTAATTCTAGCTTTCCAGCAGAATCTAGCTCGTCTTCCCCTAGAAGTACAGTATCTCCACTATTTGCCGCAGCTTGCTCCAGCAGCTTTGATACTGCTGATCCAGCTAAAATAACATTAATTGCTTCCAGATCAATAGATGTTGCATGCACAACAGCACGCACATACCAGCCCACCTGTGAATTCTGAATCTTATAATATCCATTTGAATCTAGCATTTCTGATGCACCAACAAACTTCTTATTTGCATCATAAAAATAAAATGCGCAAGTATATCCCGTTGGGCAGCCACTGATCAGGACTGTATCACCGGATGTAATTTTTTGATATCCACTACTTCGGACGTATGCAGTATCTCCCGTATCTACTCCAGTTGTTTCATTGATATAGCCTCGCTCCCAGGATGAAAAGAAATGATCTTTATATTCAAGTAACACGTTAGTCTGTGGCTTCTTTAAATCTGAAACAGACTCCTTCAAGCCTGTAATTTCCGAAATGTTTTTCGATACATTCTCGCTCAACTTCTTCAGATCAATGCCCTCTGCCAACGAAACTCCATTCTCATGCAGGTATTGAGTGATGGCTGCATTGACTTGATCATCTGTAGCTACAAATTGAAGAATTTTTGCAAGAACTTGTCCATTCTTATTAATAAGATTATATGCCATGCTATCTACCCTCCTTATGCACTCTGAATGCTGATTGTCTTGGCAAATGCTTCAATATAGGTATCATCCCATTTTGCATAACTTTTTCTCATTACCTTAATTGCAAAGCCATCATACTCGTCTGCCTTTATAGTTACTACCGTATTGCAAACTGCCCATGATGCACACGGAGCAGTCAGCTTACCATCTTTATAGTAATATACTGTATATCTATATGGATCTCCTCCAGTCATAATTATTTCTGTATCAACAGGTGTTGCAATATAAGCAGAAGAAATTCGCATATTCTGAGAATCTCCGTATCTGCTGTAAACGCCTCCAACTGTGTCACTAATCAATCCAATCTGCCAATCAAAATCTGTATAAACATACTGCTCAACCGTAATCTTCGCGGTTGCTCTGTAGTTTCCACACACTGCCATTATAGATACGCTGCCTGATTTGCCAGTCATCTGCACTGTACCATTTTGCACAGTTGCCATAGCTTCATCACCAGAAAACCAGCGGACCTTTTGGTTACAATCTATTGGTTCTGCTGTTGCAATTAACTCAACTTTTGCTTTACCATACACGGTTAATTCTGCCGGAGATATCGTCAATCCAGTACAAATAATTTCATTTGCTCGAAATTCATCTAATGCTACGCTATCAATCAAAATATCTCCCATATACAGTCCCAATGCTTGATTCTTGGTTGCCCTAAGTTCCAGCTTTGCCAGTGTCTCGGCTATAATATCATCAGCTGTAACGGCAGTTCCTTCCTCCACTTCTTCATATAGTACGAGATTATTCGGTGTGAAGATTCCTTCTACTGTGTTTGATTCCAGATATTTATCTACTGCACTTTGTACATCTGACGGACTCAGCGCCTCTCCCAAATTTTTCGAGAGATTATCAATTTTATTTTTCAAGCTCTCGACCTCTTTCTCCATTGACTCTGCAACTTCCGTCATCTTTGCAAGCGTACTTTTTAATCGTTCCTCCTCTTCTTCTGTATAATCTGTCGGCTTTGCTCTTCTTGCAACGGGCAACGCAATCTCGTACAATGTCTTTCCAGATTCACCATTTGTCTGATAAACCCATGCATGCAGTAAGTATGCAGATCGCTCATCGCAGATATCAACAGGATCTTTTAACAAACTATCTGGAATATCTACCGTCGTTACATTATTCTTGGTTGTCCCAATATGTGTTATAACCTCGCCTTCCAGCTGCAATGCAAAATGCACTTGAACTGCTGCAGGAAGCTTTAAACCTTGAATTTGTAGGGTCTGACCAAAGTCATACTGCCACAAACCATACGCAACAGTTCCTTTCTTACCCTCTCCAAATACTGCTGTTATCACGCTTTCTCTCCTCTCACTGTCACAATCCGCTTATATAGCAGAATCATCACTTTTATTCGTTCCTTCTTCCTGGCATTCACATTCCTTTAACAATTCAGCATTATAGTCTGCCTTATCCTTCGTTATCTGTTTTTCATACATTCCTTTGATTTCAAGATAAAATGACTTCGCTATCAGTTCCCATAGATACAGCGGAAAGTTATATTTTGAGATTGTTCGCCATAACTCGGACTGAGCGCTGGCCACAATCAATGAATCGGGCTTTTTGATTTCATTTTTCTCGTTCATAATGTTTATTCCTCAATTGTCTATAATGGTTTTGAGTTTTTCTATTTCTTTCAAAGAATATTGTGTTGTTTTAATGAGATCGGAAATAAGATCAATATAGTTAATGGCAAGATATTCTCCACGATCATCAACAAGTCCCCACTGAGCTATTTCTTGTGCTTCCTGAGCGATTAAGCCATGATGAACATTATTATCTACACCATTGATATATTTATAACTGACAGGTCTATATTTTGATATTTCCTTTAAAACTTCATCAATGCTTAGGTCGACAATATCCTGTTTCAAGCGTCTATCAGAATCATTTACGAGAGTTCCGCGAAATTGGGCACTTTGAACAGTGCACCCAGCTGGGGTATTTTTTCCATCTGATAAACCATAAAAAGTTATCCAGCTTTTCTGTGTATTCTGAATTCTCGCAGTGTAGTCATATGCTGCCTTATCATGGTCAGGTGCTTCTGTATGAAAATCTATGTAAGGTGTGGCTCCATCGTTTCCAGCAAGTACCTCAATACCATAATCTACGAAAATGGCGTGTTTAAATTCGACATCGTCATTAAGTTCTCCCACCGATTGCATACAACCTATCTTGAAAGGTCCAGCAGAGTCTATATAACCTTCACCTATTTGGAGATAACCTGAAATTTTTGTTACTTTTATTTTTTGTACGCAATTGCGAGAGGTCGTTCCGTATTTTCCAAACTCAATACCAATACAATAGTATTTTGTGTTTGCAGGAAGCATTGGAACCTTTACCTTTCCAGAAATATGCGTAAAAGAGTCTCCTTGAGCAGGAATTGCAGCTCCTTGCCAATTACCAGCGTTAATATATTGCCCATTTTTATCGTAAAACCAGATTCCATAGACTATTGATTGTTCCTGTCCACACCAAACGCAAAAATCAAAATTCAATATATCGTTTTCACGGAATGAATTGATACAAAATCGCTGAGAGACAAACATATACCTTAGTCCTGTTTTTTTATCCACATTTTCAATCCAGTCCCCCATTGTTTCACTACTTACTATAGTTTGATCCGACAACAAAGTAGAAGGGTCATTCTCAGTTACTGTTGCATAATTCGTAAAATCTCCAATTGCAATTTGCTCCGCCGTTATCGTATGTGCTGCAACTTTTCCACCATCTATAGTTGTCATGTTATTGTCATAACTCCAACTTGAAAGTGTTGAACTGGCAGTATTGGCATTATTTACAGAGGTTTTAAGATCACTATCCAATGATGATATGGTAACTGCTCCTTTTAAGTTGATTTTTGATGCACTGATAGTAACCGACTCAGAAGATTGATTTATGCTGGAAATAACAGAGTTTTTACTAACCTTACTTTCAATACCCTGTTCATTAATTTTTATACTTGCTTCAGCACTTTCCATACGAGTTGTCAAAGGATCAATATAGGTCGTCTTCACAGTTGACGTAATGGAGTCTGGCAGAAGTTTGATTGAGGCACTGTTATCACTGATCTTTCCATCCAGCTCCGTGTATTTTGATGATACATCCGCTGTGATCCCATTCAGTGTGACATCAAGCGTCACACCTGCACTGTCACTAATATCCTTCAAATGAAGATTTATAATCTGTACGATATCTGCATCTAAAGTACCAGTTTTTATATATTTTGCGTCCAGACCAATCACATAAATACGATTCAGTATCGCCTTTCCCGATACATCAAAACCATACGGATACGTTTTTCCACCATCGGTACTGGCACCAAATGCAGTTGCCGTATATTTCCAGACAATTAAAGAATCTGATAGTTCCGCTTTTTCATGTAGATAATAGATTGTACTGCCGTCTTCCTGCACCTGCGGAGTACAGTATAATCCCGGTGACTCATCCAACTGTTTGTTCAAATCTTCGATTGCGCTTTCTCTCTCCCTGCGCTCATACTCTACGGCTTCATTTGTATACTTTCTACTTGCAATGATAGCTTTTGACGTCTCAGATAATCGCTGACCACCATTGACAGTCGGAGAGGCCGCGTTGCAAGCGATCTTCTGAGCCTCCAATACCGCAAACGTCGTTGAGGTTACTACAGTCTGATATGTATTGCCCTTTTCATCTTTAACAGCAATTCGATCACCTGCTTCGATAGACGGATCGGATTGGCAGGAAACTGACAGCGGGCGAAACGTCAATCCGATGAGCTTGTTTCCAAGATAATCCGCAGTTTCCTGTGCTTTCTCTTCCTCCAAAAGAATGTTATCACTAATTGAAAGACGATATCCATCAGCACCAGACTGGGCTGTTGTCTCCCCAGACGTGACAATAATTCCAGTGATTGTAACATCATCAGTACAAACATTTTTACTGTACAATGTACTGATTGTATTAGATGCCGCATCTGCATACCATGTAATTGCTATATGGCCATTGGGTCGCGCCTTCACATAGCAGCCTGCCAGCTGTGCTACCGCTGCCATGACTTCTCTGCAGGTGGCAACTGCTCCAACGGATGCCACAATATAAGAGCTACGAGGAAATTGTAAGCTTTCTAAAATCACTCCACATTGCACACAGGCATCCTGTGCGATCTGGGCCAACGTTGCCGGGTATGTTACACTAGGAACATACGCCTTGTCCAACAAAATCATGTTGTCATATGCTGTTAAAGCGATACTGATACCTGGCGAAACAGGCTCATCAACTATGTAATGTCCCATTTCCAGAAATTCTGGTTTCTCATTCACCAAAATTCCTACATATGCAGAGATATGTGCCCCGTAAAAAGTTTTATTATTAAACTTTCCAGTTCTGTTATTCAACGTGATCAGCGCTTCACCGATCACGGCAGAGCCAATTTCAAATTCACTAGAGCTAGAACTTTCATCAACAAATTTTAACTGTTTGAAGTCCTGTAGCTCAGTTAATGTCTGAGATGAGCCATCTGCGTAGTTGATAATAATCCTTGCGCAAAATTCACGAACACCTTTGATCAGTTCCTTGTATTTTGATGATGTATTTCGCATTTGCCTCACCTCCTACCTCTGTATGATTTTGCAGCTTGCCGACTTATAATAGAAAATCCCATCGCCGACCTCGCCAAGTGCTACCTTGCTCAAGGTTCCGCGATAGGCTTCGATTGTCAGAAACTGTCCGGTATCCCAAAAAGTCACTGGAAAATATCCGGCACATAACTTTTCTTGGATCAGCTTTACCGCTTTCTCTGGAAGCACACCCCAGCCAATTGTAATTGTTTTCTTTTGTGCAATGATGTCTCCTGCAAATAGTCCCGATAAGTCTCTACCAGACTCGGAGGACCAAATGAGTTCATCATCAATTTGAATTGATACAGGGGACGGCAATGCCTCCCCTTTCACTGATAGAATAGCCATCTGCTCCTCCTTATACCGTTACTGTGACTGTACTGTGACGTCTCTTGAGTCGCAACGAGCCTGTTATCATAGCCCTTGCTAACTCCTCGCCATCGACTGCCAAAACAATATCATCGCCGCCCTGTACAAGCGAAATCAGCGTTTCTAAGAGATTTATAATCCGTTGCAACTGTTCCGGACTTCCGGCAGATGATGCCGCCATCTTTGCCATTTCGAGAAGTTTGCCCTCTGGAGCCACAACCTCTCCTTGATGGCGATTATCACCGATCATGGCAAGCTGCGGAGTATTTTTCTTGATAAAACCGCCTTGTGCCAACCAAGCGACCTTTACATCCGGAAGTGCAAAACCTACACCAGCGGCCGATGCGCCAACTGTACCAACACTAAAGCGAGGTGATGGAATATGTACCGATCGAAAGCCATTTGCCAGCGCCTGGGCTGCATTTCGCCCGATTGGAGCCAGATCACCAATTGCATCTTTAATCTGCTTTGGGATCGACTTAAAGGTCGCTAATGCGCCCAGCCAAGGTAATGTAAAGCCTGCAAGCAAACCTGCCGGAATCAGTGCACCTGAAATTGCAAATGTGGCAACCAGATCACCAAGGCAACGAACCATTTTACCTGGCAATGAACCCATAAGATCTGTGATTTTGCTCTCTGCATTCGTGACACCATTTACTAGACCTTCGATCATATACTCACCATCTCGCTCTGTCTTTTTGGACGGTGAATGAATTTCTGCCTCCTCACGAAATGCCGTAACGGTATCTTTTGCGACATTTTTGAATGTATCATTCAAATCATCCTTCATGTCGAGGACACCTTCTTTGTATCCTTCAAGCATATTGGTTCCGTTTCCCTTCCAGGTACTGTACCAGCTTTTCATTTCTTCATCTGTCTGGGACAAGACGCTTGATAACGTACTCTGCGGTATATAACGGCCATCCTCGATACCCGCACCAAACTGGACCATCATGCCATCTGCTGTTGTATAGCAGTAATCTGGTGCCTTGTCCAGCTCATCAGCAAATGCTTCATAGATCTTGATGGCATCCTCTCCAATAACTTGCTCACCGTCGACCAAGATGCCATCCATCTCATCAATTGCAGTTGCGATATTGATGACGGACTGGCGCATATTAATTGAATCTGCTGCTGTACTTAAGCCACCAACATACTCTGTAAGAGTGCCAATCTCGGACGTTGCATCCATGTATGCCTGATTCACTTCGGACAGTGAAGTATTCAACTCATCCTGAGAATTACGGCACTGATACATCTGCTCAGATAGACTTTCCAGAAGACCGATGTTAGGCTCTGTCTTTGCCATTTCCTCATTATACTGTGCAACCAAATCGTTGTAAGTCTCGCTAATCACATTCAGTTCTTCCTGAGCTGACTTTATCCCAAGAATTGCTTGTGCCTGCGCTTCATAAGCATCTGTCAGAAGACTCTGTGCAGCCTGTTTTTTGTAGTATTCTTCTGTCTGATCTACAAGTGCTGAAATTTCATCTTTTTGAGCAGTAAATAGCCCGGTCTGCTCATTGACGTATTCGTTCATCTTTGGACAGATGTCTGCCATCATTTCAACTATGTCTTTCATTCTGGCTTCTTCATCCGCACTCTTCCCTGCTTTATCAGCAAGTGTCTGATATTCCTCCCACAGATCTTTGATCTGCTGGGACTCTGCAAGACCAGCCGTATCAAGAGATTCTTTGATTGATTCCATCTTGCTCTTGATCGTGCTGCTACATTCTGTCAAAGATTTACTTAACGTTTCAATATCTTCGCGGAATGGTCCATATTTCTGTTCCTCATACTTGGCACTTGCAAATCCTATAATGGCAAGTGCTAAGGTTGTAAGACCGGATGCGATTACTAACAACGGATGTGCAGTTGCTGCGGCTACCAATTTTGTTAAACCAGCACCAATCTTTGTGAGTGTCGCTCCTACACTTGTATAAAACAAAAAAGCACCTACACTTACTGCTACTGCTCCGAGCGCCTGTCCAATTGCATTCAACACAGGAGCAGGAATTAAATCAAGTACACCTGCAAACGTTTTTAAAGCAGCTGCGAACAAATTTACTACCTTTGCAAGTCCATCAGTAATCTTAAAGTTCTTAATAAAATCAATGACTCCCTGACCGATGCCTTTCACCATCTTTGCTAATACCGCATAAAATCTTTCAAATGCACCGTTCAAGAAGTTCCAATCAACTTTGTTATTGAATTTGGTCAACTCATCAACAAGTTGTGGAATGGCACTGCTCATAGTCCATGTTGCCAACGGGCGCAGGAAGGAGTTATAGAAGTTCATTTTATCCGTCCACTTGAACTTTGCTGGTCCTTGCAAGGATGTATAGAACTTGGCAAGCGATGTTTGCAGGCGATCCCAGTCGATTTCATTGAGCAAATCATTTGTAATGTTGAAAAATCTCGGAAGACCTGCATTATCACTAAGCATCCAGCTTCCCATAGGCTTTAAGAAATTATTCCAGAAATCTTTGATTGTTCCCCATGTAAAATGCTCAAGTTTTTGAAAGCCTTCGTTGTATAGCTTTTTCATTGCTCGAAGGGTTGGGCTTGCAAGCTTTAACAGCTTATCTAGCGACTTAGACAACTTGTCTACTGAATTCTCACCTTCTGCAAGCTTACCAAAGTTTGTCGCACCACTTCCCAGTCCTGCCAAACCACTTCCACCACCAGAGCCACCGCTTCCCGGATTTGATCCACTTCCAGATCCGCCACCTGAATCACCACTGGTGTCCGTTTGCTCAGCTAATTTATTGATTTCGTCGAAGCCCATCAGCGTGCGCATCTCTTTGGCAGCCTTTTTTGCCGCTGTACCTGCTGCACCTGCATTATCTGCAAGATTTCCAGCCTGATCAGCTGCACTTGCAAGTCCACTTCCCGCATCGCCAGCTGCTGCCGTAGCATCGCTCAAACCACTTGTAAGGCTATCTGTAATACCACTACCGCCTTCAGACTTTTTGCCCGTAATCAGTTCTGTGAAGCCCTTAAATGCCTCTGCCAGCTGCGCAATCTTGCCCAACACAACATTCACAGTCTTGATTACTGGAGTAAATAGATTGATCAGACCTTGACCAATCGATGCCATAATGGACTGGGTCTGTAGTGCCATAAGACGAGACTGATTGGCCCATGAGTCCGATGTTCTGGCAAAATCTCCTTGTGCTAAAGAGAGCTGATCAAGTACAAAACGATACCTTAATGCAACCTTTTCCTGCTCCGTCATGGCGGATGTGGTCTTGCCAAATCCTTGCGCCAGCGCATAAGAGTCCAAAGAGGTTTGGGTCATGACAATGCCCAAATCTTTTAGGGATTCTGTTTCTCCGGTAAAGACAGATTTTAACTTGGTGTATGCCTCGCCCTGATCCATGTTATAGAAAGATGCCACATCACCGGCAAGGCCAGTCAGCGCAGTCGACATATCATATGCCTGTTGCTCCGTGAAACCGAACGCCTTGGCCATGGCTCCGAAGGTTCCTGCATACTGCTTTGCCATGGTCTCAGACAGTCCGAAACTCTTTGCCGCGGACTTAGCAAATGTATCCACTTTTGCAGACATGCTACTAAAAGTGACATCAACGACATTCTGTACCTCTGCCAGATCAGAGCCTAGTTCAATGCATTGTTTGCCAAAGTCTGCTAATCTTTTTACTGCAAATGCCCCAGCAAGTGCTGTACCTGCTTTCTTTACAAAGCCAGAAAATCCGCTTGTCCGTTTTCCACTGTCCGAAGTTACTTCTGGCGCGCTAAACTGTTTTGCAAGATAATATCCGCCTTTTTGAGCTACATTTTTGCTTACTGCGCCAACCTTTTTTGCAAGCCTTAAAAGTTTTTGGGAAATCCCTGCCTCTGCCTGAGATGCATCCTCTTCAATTTGATCAAAGCTTTCTGCAAAAGCTTGTGTTATTTCCTCTGCTGACGTTTTCGCTGACCGTTCAATCAGACTCCATGCTTTCTTCATAGAGTCTGATGCCGAAAAGCCCTCTTTTTTGTAAAGAGACGCTATTGATGCCGCCTTTGACTTCATGCTTCTGGTTTGATCGGATAAAATTTCTTGAATTTTGGCATTGCTGCTTTCAACAGCTTCAGTTGCTGCCTTCCCCGCATTTTCAAAGCTTTGTCCTACTTTTTTTCTACTTCATCACAAGACTTGGCAATCTCAGTACTTAACTTTTTCCCATCGACAGTCAATTCAAAGCCAATTTTGCCAACACTTGTTGTATCATCAGCCACACTATCACCTACCTTTTTTATTCAAGGTAGGCACGCGTCGCTACTCTTTGGTGCGACCTATTGGCTCTTGCCCTTGGTAATTAATTCTGTTAATTTTTCCGCATCGCGGACACTTGATTTCGCCCTTTACGACCTCTGCCATAAGCAGTGTCTTCCCACACTTTTTACACTTTATCTTTTCAATTTTGATCACCTGCCATTCTGATAAAGGCCTGTTTCATTTGCTCAATGAAATCCATTGTCTCGTCCACTGTCTTTGCCTTTGCACGGTTTCCCATCCACTCTGATCGAATTCGTCTTTGATCGGGTGTGAAATGTTTTAGGATGTCTTTATCATCCTCTGATCGAATAGATACGATACGGCCAAGCGCCGTGTCTGGACCAATGCCCGTAAGCAGCTGGCAAAATTCGGTCCACGGCATATCATGAATTTCTTTTGATAGACGCAGCCCGTACTGTGCCTGGAACGATGATACAATTAAGTCGTAATCACCGATCAGGTCGTAGTACGGGTCTGATCTTCCCCCTCTGGCTCATCGTCTCCATGAATCAAATCCATTGCAGCTTCAATTACACGCTGCAAATCAGCAAAACTCAACTTTTTTTCCTCGATCAACTTCTGACTCTTTGGCGGAAAAATCAAATTATACATCTTAAGCGTATATTGTGCCTGACTCATTTCATTCTCGTTTGACTTGGCATCTTTAAACATGCCCATTATCTTCAGAACCGTTGCTGCATCTGCATTTACTTCAAGTTCTTCTCCCTGAATGATTAAGCACGGATTCTCATCAAGCTCTAATTTCTCTGTAATGTCAACTTTCTTTGCCATATCCTTCTCCTCTTTTTATGCTGCTGGATTTGTTATGTTAGGCTTACCATTGCTCTGCACCTCAAATTCAAGTGGCGCAACGCCTGTAGAATCACCGGCTCCCACATTGGTAACATTAATAACGGCATTCTCGAACTTAATAACTGTACCATCTGGGAATGTCCACTGGAAATTTGCCTCTGCATCACGGCCATTCTTCCATGCCTTCCCTGCTACAAAATCATTTCCTTCATCTCCGACGCTGCGCTTTGCTGTTACTGAAATGGTAATGCCTTTGGAAGTCATTAAACGATTTACCCAGCCTTCATCCTCAAATGGATGCCATTCTTCAATACCATTATCGAATGTCACATTGAATGTCTCACAGTCTGCAATTGTTTTCATTGTTTCGTCAGCTGCCGATTCGGACGTATTAATCTGAAACTGATTCTTGTAACATGGATATACACCAGATTTTTTCTCAGCAAAAAGCTGTAGGTTCATAGGTCTAACAGTTGCTGTATCAACTTTGTTCTCGTTTTCTGTTCTCATTCTGCTTTCTCCTTCTCATAAATAACAGCCGTCTCTATGACCATCTCATAAATACCGGCATCATCTGTGCCAATATCTTGAAGATCATAAAGCGGCTGAAAAAACTTTATTGTTGACTCATTTATTTTGACTTCACTTGCTACTAGGATTGCATTAAAAACAGCTGTGGCAGCTGCTTCCGTTTCTCGTGGCGACTTGCTCCAGTGAATCAGTAAGGTAACATGCTTAACTCCATAAGATTCCAGTTTTGGTCCACCGATTGCTACTTTATACGGATACTGGTGTTTGCTGTTATATACTCCAATGGAGCGATCTTGCTTATCTGGCAGCTTTGCCATATACACGTAATCTGCAAGGTCAAGCGAAGCTATATAATCTCGTACATCTGCCAGTGTCATACGCCCGTTAACCTCCTATACATCTCTGTGAAAGCCTGTGTGCAAAAGTCTGCATACTTGCCTCCCGGCGACCAATCCTCATACCATCTGCCCTTTGCGTGCGGATTTGCAGTTTTCTGGAAATCATATTCTGGATGGAAATAGAGACGACGCGCATAAGGTGTGCTTGAAACGATTGTTACCTTGCCTTGATTGCTCTGTGAATAGTCAATAAATGTGCTTTCGTCCTGCAAATGTCCGGTGTCTCGCGGAAAGACTTGTGCTTGTAAAACTTCGGTGTGTAGCGCCTCTGCTGTCTGTCCCAATGCCGTAATCTGTGCACGCTCTAATCGGTTAATCTGTGGCATGTTCAGTCTCACGCGCGAATTAACTTTGATCATTTTAGCAGCACCTCCGTATAGTTGACTGTGCCATCCGGATTGCGTGCCTTTCTGGCTTCAATCACCTGCCGCTTGACGCCAAAAATGGTTGCCTCTCCGCCTGAAATGACTGGCATTTGTGGGCAGATATCTCCCGGAAGCAATGCAGATCCGGTAATTTCCACAAGCTTCTTTTCTGCCGTGAGAACTGTCTTCGCTTTATCCTGGTAATTGCAGGTGCCAGAATATGTGAATGTCGCCAGAGGTTCTCCATACTCGCTAAGGCCTTCCTGATCAAACCGGAAACGCACAGGTATCTTACAGAGTTTTCGCGGTATCAAACATGGATATTTCATAAGAAACCTCCTCAAATGTTTGCCAGACGGCAGCACAGTCCAGTCTGGCACAGCGTAGCATATACATCTCGTCTCATAGCGATGCCCTTATCTGCATACACGTTCCAGCTGCTGCCAAACTGGGCTGATACTCCGTTAATACTGTAAGAGGACAAGATCATGTTGATCTCATCCTCATTCTCAGTTTCAAAGTCTGCCTGCTGGCAAACAACCTCTTTGATTATATCCTGCTGAAACGCGGTTAAATGGCCGAACCCCTTAGCGCAAATGCGATTGTATGTCAGCGCGTCTACATGCCGTGATGCCTGTCTGAGGGCATTCTGTAGCTTCTCAGGCAGGATACTGCCACTTCCAAGCGTTCCATATTCCTCTGGTGTTACATACGGCGTATACATCAGGCTACCTCAGTGGTATCAACATCAACGTAGATGCTATCAATATTTCCGTCACGACCGTTAGGGAAAACAAAAACATCAGACAGGCTGCGGTTCTGGTATAAGTAACCATCGCCCTTTGTATGTGCGCCAGGATCAAAATAATAGATACTGGAGATCTTTGGCACAATCTTACAGGTCAGACCACATGCAACCAGAACGTTAATCTTATGTGCGCCTGTTGCACCATCTCCCTTACCTGTAGAAGATTCTGCCTTCTTTTTCAGCGGCTGGAAACCACCATTCTCTGGCTCCCAGTCAAATGCATCATAAAAGCGCTCATCATCGATAACTTCCATGATCGGAACGCCATCGATCTCGGTTACTCTGGTCTCAATTCCCAGTCCACCCTCTGCGATCTGAGTCATCTCGATTTTACGTGTAAATTCTGTGGACTGCTCAAGCGCGTCCATAATTGCACTGGTTACATACATAATCAAGGCTCCCTGTGCCTTATAGCGTCTAAGCTTACCTTTTGACAAAATGGCTTTCAGCTTGCTATACACCTTTTCTTTTGTGTACTCGGATGCTGCTGTCGAGGAATGATACCCCTCTGTCTTCTGAGCTTTCTGTGCGATCTTTGAGAAAAACAGTGCGTCCGTCTCCGGAACGACCTGTGTCTTTTCAAAAACCTCGCTGATATTGTGGATGGATGCGGTTGCGTTGGTCTCGTCCACATCTGCCTTATCTACCAGAAACTCAACATCACGGTCATGTGTCAGGGTGTATGGTACGTCTTTCTGCGCGTACTCACCCACATTCCATCCACCTTTTCTATTGTGGTTCTTGTAACCAGATGTACTCATCTGTGTGAAGTGGAAGCTCTTGGCACCTACCCATCGCACATTGCTGGTTACAAATGGTGAGGTTAAAGTTCCCTGAATAAGGATTTCTAAAAGATCCTTATTCCAAGTCTGTGCATAATTTAAGCTTGGCATATGCTATGCCCTCCTTTCTTAGTTCCAGCGATTCCAACGGTGTATTGGGACAGCTGATTGATTGTTGTTTGTCTGCTGAGTATGCTGAGCTGGATTGCCTCCAGTTCCGATCTGGCGAAAGCCTCTTCCAGAATTTTCCTGTGGCTTTAACGCTGGCACATCCTCCAGTACTTTGTTGAGTGCTGCTTGTACCTCCTCTGCATTAATACTTCCGTCCGTTCCTACGGCCTTGCTGAAATCAGCCAGCTTCAAAACATATGGAATTGTTTTGGCATCCACTCCAAGACCAACAGCTGCAATGGTGGCAGCGGACTCGATCTGGGCCTGCTGTGTCATCTTCTGGGCTGCTGTAAGCTGTGTCTGCGCTTCATTGATCTGATTCTGCATCCCTGCAACATCAGGCTGCTGTGCCGCTTTCTGCTGCTTAAATGCATTGATTGCCTGTTCCACTTCCTGCTGTGAAAGTCCCTGCTGCTTGAAATATGCTTTCAGTGCGGTGTCCTCTTTAGCTGCCAGTGTGCCGTCAAGCATCTGCTGAATCTTATCATAGTCGATCACCGGATTTGTTGACTGATTCTGTTCCTGCTGCCCCGATGCCTGCTGCTCCTGAGAAGTGTTCGTGTTGTCTGCCATGTTACCTGCTCCTTTCCGTTTTAAGAGTGTCACTCTATCATCCATTGTCTTCGGTGTCACCGTCCGCGCACCTTTTAGTGCCGTATCGCGTTTGGGCATAAAAATAACACGCATTGCTGCGTGCTTACGAACGTTATTTAGTTGTGCTGGCGCAAATTACTCCTCTGTGTAATGTGTATTCGTAAGTTTTTTGTAAACGTCCTCATACAATTCCTGCGCATCGCCATCATATGTGTACTCTGCATAGATTCCATCGCCAGACACAGTTGTAGCTGCAAGGCATTTATAGTTTTGTAGCGTTTTACAACTTCACACGATGAAAACATTGTTTTCATCAATCTTTTCATTTTCATGTGTATTGTACCATTCTGCCAACTTTTTCTTTACTACATTTTGAAAATGCTTCATTCCTTTGATAATCATGTTTTCCCTTTCTTTCACTCACTGACTTTCCCTGGCAAGATCACCCAATCCTCTGCCAACATATCCGCCTGTGATGCAAGCCATCCCATCTGCACTCCACTGGTACCGACAAAAGCAATGGCTGCATTGCCGATTTCTTCGTGATCGCAGTTAACAATCTCTCCATGGGTCGTCTTGTAAGATATTCCAGTTGCCAATTGGATATACTGCCCCTTTCCATTCCAGCCTTTACGACACACTCTCATTCCCACCTTTAGCGCATTGATCGCTTCTCCAAAATCCATCTTCTTATCCTCTCTTTCTTAAAAATGAGCGTAAAAATACCACCGGCCTCTCGACTGGTGGTATTACTCTTGTTTTGGTCTTACTGGATTCATGTAAAGTTTCATATCACATTCCGGTGAATCACAATAGAAGAAATATTTCCCTTTGCATTTAATATGGCCTTTTTTACATTTGGGACATATTGGATCGTTTCCTGCTCTTGCATCTGACACCATTTTATTACGCCGATCCATTTTTTCTTTCATCTCTTCTAATGTCATAACACTACCTACTTTCTCCATGGATATTCCGGATACAACTTAGCTACTAATCGAAGTATATCCTTTTTTTCCTGGAAAGTCAATATATTTGACCTCTTTCGGTGTTTTACTTCTTGAGCAATGCATACAGCTTCTGACCATTGATCTCCACCAATTCCATACTTTTTATGTGTTGCTTCATGAATAAGAACTTCTGCTGTTTTTTCTATCGTTTTTGTCTTATCTGCAAAAATTCTTATTGCATCATCCTCTGCATCATAAAAACCCAATTCATCAAATGGATTATCAACTCCATAAACAAGTTGAACTAAAACATGATTTGTTTCTAGGTATTCAGACATCTCTTTTCCAATATCTGACTTTTGCATATTTTTCTTAATATTATGTGGTTTTATAACATCATTCTGTCCCAAATTATACGTATGATAAATATCTTCATCATCTTTTAGTCTTGCCCATTTATTACTTCTTCGCTGATACTCTACTCGATTTTCCAGATCTAATGAATACCTTGCCAAACGATCATACTTTTCAACCTGTCTCTCTGCATATTGCTGCTTTGCTTCCTGCCGGTTCTTCTCCACAAGGTCATTCAGTTCCTTTTTCTTGAACCTTCCCTCTGGAGGGGTGCTGATGCCCTCAAAGTACGTTGTGTGTGAATCGCGGCACCGAGGATGATACAGCCCTGCCTCGATAGCGCTGCTGATCAGCGGATACTTCTTGCCAGTAACGGGAGAGATTCCATCTTTAGGACCTCCGGACCAGACATCATCAATCATTACTTTTCCGACAAATGGCAGACATTTCGGGCATGGGCTATCGCCGCGCTTGTTGATGATCACAGTAGATATTTTCCACTCCTGCCGTTTTACGCCCTCGCCCCGAAGATAAGCACGCTTGCTGGCAGTGCGAATCGCCATGTCAGCATAATCAGAAAGCGTATGTCGTGAGCCATTTTTGTATTCGATACAATTAAGCCCCGCTTCCAGAAAGTCCCGTGTCGCCATATCAACGGCCTTCTCGTATGTACCGGCTCCGGTATTGGCATAAACCTGAGCGTTATATATAATTTTGCGATACTGATCCTCTGCCATACGCAGCACCGCTGTTTCGGCCTTCTGCATATCGTTGTTCGTTGCTTGGATCAGTGCCTCCAACTTGCGATTATTCAGTTTAAAGAATTCTGCTGTCGTTCCTGGCTCCACCTCACGCGCTGGAAATCCATCTTTGATTGCCTGAAGGATCTCTGCTTCCTGATCCATCTGGCCCTCTTCCTCTGCCATGCGTAAAAGTTCTTCGATCTTTCGATTAAGATCTTTGAAAACCTGCGGATATTTCGCCTGATTTTCTTTTTTGAACTTTTCCAACTCTTTGAGCTGCTCCACTTGCCACATGGTCCATTCTTTGTTTTCTTTTTTCTCCCATGCTTTGTGTCTGCTGATATTTCGCATCATCGATGCGATCAGCTCATTCTCAATCGCTGCAAAAGCTTCACCGATATCGTACTCATTTGTTATCTTTCCCATCTGCATTACCTGCCGTTTGCATGAACCTTAAATCCCTGTCCCTTAAAGTTTCTGATTAGATCTTTAAGCTGTGTAACGCTTTGGCAACGATCACATCGCAGTTCTGCATACCCTTTCTTCTCAATCGCATATACACCAAGGGGAACCTGCTCACTTGCAATCTGTAACAATCCCTCATACTCCTTTTGATTCATTCGATAAGTTCGATTGTTTACTACTACTTTCACTTGCCTCCTCCTCTGTCTCGATCTGCGTCATAAAGCCGCCCATCGACATATTGATGGACGGCTCTTCTAAGTCTTGAATCCCCTGTTCTGCCTTCAATCGCGCAATCTCTTCCTGTTTGCAGTGTTCATCCAACGTATCTCCATACAGCTCCTCTACGCATCTCTCAATACTCATGATGCCGCTCTGCTTTGCCTTGGCAACGGTCTCAACCTGTGACTCAAATGAGGGATTTGCATATTCGCCAAATGGGACATTGACTTTCACATCTTCAACTGCCTGATTATGCAGGATGTGATCTGCATTGATACAGGCTGTAACTACTTCTGGCAATGTCTCTTGCAATGCCTCCACAATTGCATTTCTGGTATACAGTGTTGTCTTTTCCTTTTCACGCTGTGCCTCAGCATTGTCAAGCTTCTTGGTATCAATTCCTAGTGTGGATGGACTAATGATGCCTTGCAAGCAAAGATCCAATGCCGTAATATACGATGCCAAATAACTATCATGCTGAATTACCGGCTGATCGGTGAACACCTGATTCTTCTGGCCTTCGCGCATATCTCCATCTGCTGCAAAGTAACGATTGTCAAATGCATTTGGTTTAATCATAAGGCCTGTCTCTGGATCATGCGGCACGAGGCATTCTGGGATGTAGCTTTTCGCACGACCTGCACGAAGGGCATCCATCCACTGAGACCACGCTTCATCCAGCGCATCATAGCTATCCAATTTACCATCAAAAACACTTCCACCTCTGCCTTCATACTTTGCTGACTCGTAAACCATAAATGGCACAGCAAGCATCACTGAATCATCAAATGCAACGTCATTAAGATCCTTTGTAGCTTCAATGGAGTTGAGATTAACCATTTTATTATCTTGATAAAGCTCATTGATGATATATCCATATCCATAACGCTCATTTAAGACATATAGCTTACCTTTGTCTTTGTATGGTGTCTTAAACACGATTTCTCGGATTCTGTCTCGAATACGGACAAACTCAACGCGGTCTCCTGAATACCATTCAAGGATCGGATACTCACTTACCGTTGTATCAATCGACACCTTAAAGGCTCCATCTCCGATATACAGTATCTCTTTCAAAGCGCTTTTCAATTTCTCTGTAATCTTATTCTCTTTGTCAATTTCCTTCCAGAGATTTTCTTGTGCACCACTTTCAAACTCAAAATCATTCATGTCGGGAATCACAACCGATACCAACGTGCGTACCGTGAGTCCAGGAAGGCCGGTATGCAGCTTTCGCATTTCCATTCCCGGACTGCATTTGCTAGCCCAAAATTTATAGCGATCCGCATACTCACTGTTCTGCTGATAGAACTGCTCTAACTCATTGCTGTCTCCTCGGTACCAGATCCGGTTCCGGATGGAGTGTCCCTCAAAGTCCAGCATTTCGTTGATCTGGAAGTTATATGGATTTGCTGGAATAACATTTAGCCAGCTCCTCAAACCTTTTTTGATATTTTCATTCAATCTCTCCATCCACTTCACCTTACTCACTCCTTGTTAAATCCAATTCTATCTCTGTATGGTATCCAGCCATACTGACTGGCATTGATCGTGTGATCATGTCCATCCTCTGGCTCGTCCTTATCTTCTTTCCAAGAATAGGTGTCCATCTCGGTCAGATGCACTGTACAACTGTCTAACACCAAATAGCAGCCCTGCTGAATCCATCCAAGCTGCAGCTTAATACGATCCAGAATCACTACTTTCTTGTATGCGTCGATGAAAGTATGAAGACAGCCATTCAAGCGTTTATACTTGCGCAGCTCTGTGATCGTTGCCTGATCGGCGCTATCTATGTACACCTCTTTTGCAAATCCCCAATCATTTCGGCAACACTCTAAAAACTCAACGAATTTTACTGCCGTATCTGATGGCGCTAATGGTTCCGACAAGTCTTTATTGCTATATACCTTTTCTCGAAGGACAATCAGCTTTCGATCAGCTGTGATGCCAAGAAAAATCATTGCAATTGTGTCTGGAGATTTTGAAGAGTACGATGTATCTAAGCCAGCCGTAAACTTCACAAATTTTAGATTGCCCTCTGCCATCTGGCTTCGCACCCATGTTTCTGTTACCACATGTTTTTTACGCTCAAAATTACAAAATACCAGACCAGTTGCCTTGCCTCGCAAACCTTGAATCTTATTTTTCCAGATCTTGGTCCCCTTTGGTGTGTTCTCAATGATTCTTTGCTTCTTCGCCTCTGGAAGACCTGCATTATCATCAAAAGAAAAGAACCAATGCACCCAACCTGGCTTTGGTTCTTCCTTCAATTCATCTTTAATTTCTTGTGGTGTCCCATCTGCCCACTCTGGCAAAGGACGAGAACTGTTGACATATTCTTTATAGACCGGAAGCTCCGGATCATCTGGATTGAGTGTACCCATCAGATAATCACATCGCATAGAGGACTCTCTTATGAAATCAATATCAGCTGTGTTGATCTCATCTATGTACAGGCAGCCATACTGGCCACCGAGGGCATCCTTCCACTTGCGCTTATTGCCATAGCCGACAACAAAAATAATCTTATCGCCACCTGATGTGTGAAACAGCAAGTGTGGCATCTTATACTCGCCAGATCCGTTGCCTTTATACTCAACCAGCGCACCAAAATCATCTAAAATGCCAAGGTCTTTGTTGATTATGTTCTTCTCTGCAGCTCCTGTATCATCAGCGGCAAGGATATGTAGCTTTTTAGAAGATTCCGCGACACGCAGCATAAACTTAAATAGGCCAACTGTGGTTTTACCGGCTGCTGTGGTTCCCTCAAGGAATTCCACTGGAGCTTTACAGCGCAGGAATGCTTTATACTTTTTCGATAAAACCAAGCGCTCTGAACTCACTAACCATCACCACTCATTTGCTTTATCAAATCATCTAGCTTTGTCTTCTCCTCTGCTAATCCTGATACTTCGACATCCTGCTTGTCTTTCCACTTATCAGGGCGGCGATTCTTTAGCCAGAAGATCTGTGCGGTTACGTCTGGTACCACTTGCTTTTTAGTTATCTTCTTTTCAGTCATCATTCCCGACTCATACTTTTCAGACACCTCTTCGTACTCATACCCAATAGCACGTTTCAAAAGTGCATTTTCTACTTGGCGATCTACAACTTCTTTGCCCCTTTTTAGGGTGTCACCTATGTCACCATACTTTACACACCACTCCTGTAATGTTTTTCTACTTACACCAATGTTTTGAGCGATTTGCTCATTTGTTAAGCCGTCCCTCGCCCATCCTTCCAGTTTCAGCAAGCCTTCTGGTGTCAGCCAATATTCATATTTTCCTTTTGCCATCAGACTCACCTCTCTTTCTTGGCATAGCAAAAGCCGCCAGCTTCTGCTGACGGCCTACCTTAGGGAAGAACACTACCCGATGTGTTCAAGATCCTCTGATCTCTATTTTTGATTGTATCACACTTTTTTATGCTTTTTATGCAAAATTGAAATTTTCAGAGTTTTTTTCTAAAATGGGCACCAGCTTCCGCCAGTACCCATTTTAGAAAAATCTTATCCTACATCTAACTTTGCCATCAAAGCTTCTTGTAAAACTTTCGATACATTAAGATTTGCTTCCTCTGCCTCTTGATTCAACCAGTTTGGTAACGTTACATTTCTTCGTACCATTCGTTTATCATTTTTTCTACGATAGAAAAGGAAATCCACATCAACCAATGTTACAAAGCCTTTTCCATCATCCGCAAATGTTCCTTCTTCAGGATGAATACTCAATAGATCAGATGGCTCTGGAAGCTTTTCACCGGCATCTTCCATTGAAATTCCCTTAAGTCCGATTGCATCTCTTGCCATCGTTATAGCATCCGCATAATCTTTCCCCTGTGTCAAGATCTCCATATCTGGAACCTCAATCAATACGGTTCCATCGTCCACTCGTGTTAGTATTGTTGGATATACTTTTTTGCTCATTTTCTTCACCTCCTTTGATAATACTATCTTTCCAGATTCTATATGAAAAATATCTGGAGAAGGGGGGACCCCTTATAGTAGTCCCCTTCTCTTCAATACTGCCTTTGCCAATCTCTCATTGATTTCCCCATGTCTCGGAACTGTTTCTCTTTCATTTCCGCGAACATATACATCATGATTTGATCCATGACGTTCAAAGTGAAATCCGCCATCTGTCAGCTTTTTTACAAAGTCCTTATTTTTCATATATCCTCCTTTCTATGCTTATATTATACACATTTTATACACACTTGTCAAGAACTTTCGTGTGTATTTATTACACATTTTAAGTGTTCATCAATTTTTCTGCTCACTCCACTTTGTGCCATATGCATCTTTCGTGCAACTTTCTCTTGATTCATTCCTTCTAAGAAGTACATTTGGAAGATTCGTCTTGTCTGGCTATTTCTGATTGCAAATACCCACTCCTCTATGCTGTCCTGTTCTGTCTCTAGCTTTGCAATCTGGCGTGTATATCTCGTTCGCCGTTTTTCTCCCAGTTCAAAATCGCGGCCAACAATGGCCTCTGCTCTTGGGTATCCTTTTCTGTAATCAAAGATTACATCGTTGCGTACCAAATTGTCACCATCTTCAAGATGTTCTAGCTTGTATCTTAGTTCTTTGATCTCCTCTTTGTTACTTCGGTACGCTTCCAGCCGCTCTCTCGTCATTTCTTCCATCGGCACCACCTCCTTCCAAGTTTTATTTCGAATGTAGACTCGAAGCTTATGTATGCTTCGTGAATCGATCCATAATGTGATCCACTACCTCGTCTGGCATTCGCTTTGGAGGTTGTGCATTGTATAGCTCAATCATTGCCTGCACCTCTTCCGGACTTAGCCCGCTCTCTTCATAAGCCTTGAGTTTCCATAGTGCTTTACAGAGGATTGCACTTATCTCTTCGGTGATTTTCTCTCCTGCCATTATGGAAAACCAGTTCAGATCTTTTAGTCACCAATTGCCTCTGTTATCGCTTTCAGTTAATCTTTCCACGTTTTTCCTCCTCTCGCTCTTCTTTTTTCTTGATCCATTTCCACATCAGCCATGCAAAATACGGAGCCAGGAACCATCCTGCAAACACTGCTGCCAAGAACAAGGACATTGATCTATCATCCCATTCTCCTTTCCATTTTGGAAGAACTTCTCCAAACGCATTCTGCGTAGACATTATTATGTAGATCGCAATGGATGCGATCTCGGATAGTAGCATTATCAGTAAGATCATCCCTTGCATTCCTCCCTCTGCTTTTTGTGTGCTCGGGTATAAAATGAAGTGTAATCCATTGCACATTCTCTTGCTGCCTCTGTGATTGTGATCTCTCCAGATCTCCACTTCTCATAAACCTTTTGGAAGTCATCTGGCGATGTTCGATGTTTTCTAATGAATTTGAACTTTTCTCGGACTTCTCCTCGTTTTACCAACTCTCGCTTTGCAGCTTCTTGGAAACTTGTTTGGGGCATTCCACACGCACGCGCCGCCTCTGCGTTTGAAAGCTCTCCATTTTTCCAGCCTGTGTAAGCTTTCTCGAATCCTTCCGGCAGTGGCTTTCTCTGAGGTCCTCTTTTAACTTTTGCCTTAGCCTCTGCCTGCCTAGCAATCTTTCTTCCTGCTTCGTCATTCCAGTGCATCCAGTTCTTGTACATGGGCCTGCTGATGTACTTTGTGCTGGAGATACCGCGATTCATGTCGTGCGCTCTTTCCCCTGCTAAGACTGCGGCCTCTTCTTTTGTAGAAAATACTGAGCGGCCATAATCACTTACTTTCCAGTAAAATTCACTGTTGGCATTATCTCCTACCTCACGTCTTTCTGAGACTGACATACAGCCTTGATCTGCATTCTCCCAGTGATATGGAGCCTTTACCACAGACTCTACCACTTCTATTCCGTAATTTCTGAATCCTTCAAGACCTTTTGCTTTCAGTGTTGCACTGCTTACCACATACTCACACACATGCCAGACATGATCCCCTATCTTTGGCACCCATTTTTGTTCACTCATTTGTTTCTCCTCCACCATCTATTCTTGCTCTTAGATCTTTGCTTGATACTCTTTAAGAATCCGGCATATGTACAATAAATCCCTTCGCGCTTGACCTCTTCTAGTCGCTGGTTAGTGTACTCAGCTGTCTCATGGATCAGTTGCTGGATCTTGTCTTCCTCGTTTGGATTATATCCATGCGTCTTCTGATATAGTTTCTTTTGCTGTCGATTGGTCATTCTTGTTCCTTTCTTCTTTTCGCTTCCTCTGCATCATACTGCGCCTTGCTTTTATAAAATTTGCATTCCTCTGTTTTGCAGTACAATCTTTTCATCACATCACAATAGCCTTGTGAACGTAGCTCACTATGTTCAACGAATCCGAAACAATCTTTCTTTACCATGTCAACCTCCTTAAATCAAAAATATTGTTATTTTGTGAATCTTTGTTGCCTCTGCCACCTGCTGCCACAGATCTGCATTGGCGACTGGTTTTCCGTTTGCTCTTTTCCAATCTGCCTTTTCCCAGGCTGATAAATACTGGAAACCTGTTTTGATATAGCCGCTGCCCTTGATCGTGATCTCTGATGGCTTAATCATATGCTTTAGACCTTCTAAAACTGCTAGAAGTTCCAAGCGCTGCCGTGAATCCTTTGAATCACCAATCCCTTTTACCTCTAGCAGACGTTCTTTCCCTTTAACCACGCAACGGAGGGTGGCCATATAGGCCTTGCCCTCCAGTCTTGTGCTGATCTGCACCGGTATCATACTGTATCCTCACTGAGATAATTGCGGCCGAACACCTTTCTAAAGTACTCTCTTGTTCCCCAGTGAGCTTCGAAAGCCCTCTGCGCATCCTCATGGAGAATCTTTCGGTTTTCTGTGCCATTCATGCTATCATGCACTGCATTCGGTCCTGTTCGATGGCAGGAGAGACACAGATACACTTTCAAGCCATACTTTTCAGAAAGCCGGCGATTCGGTCCCCCAAAGCAATGGTGTTCTTCTGTCTGGCCGAGTGCTCCGCACAGATAGCATTCGCCTTTTTGCGTCATCATCCTAGTCTTCGCCATGGTAATTCCTCTTTCTCTAAGTTTTTCAGTGCGCTACTCCACTCTTGAAGTGGAATTGTTTTCTCCACGGCTAATGTCATGTAGTTCGACATCCAGTAGACCAGTCGCCCATCTGTCTGAATCACTTCTGGCAAATCATCACCCACCTTGTAATTTAACTTAGGATCATGGGTGGCTTCCACAATGAAATTATCACACAGGTACAATTTCGATCTATCAAATACCGCCTGTAAAACCTTGTTCTCCTCAATCGTAAACAAGGTTTCATGCAAAACTTCTAGCTCTTCTTCAGGTCGAAGTTTTTCAATCAGATTGGGCACCTCTGCATCCTGCACGATTTGGTGTTAGTATATAAGTGTAGACAGAAAAAGTTGAACAGCCTATACTATAAAA
>ENA-UOOA01002265-UOOA01002265.1-human-gut-metagenome-genome-assembly--contig:-P61old-NODE-2265-length-27825-cov-8.977962_pt1 | contig 27825 bp, 18 predicted proteins | sample MGYA00242467_ERZ724014 | MGnify/ENA metagenome assembly ERZ724014 | reverse complement strand
AGAATAAAAACAGCGCGTGCGGCGGGAATTCCCGCCGCACGTTTTTTCGCTTTATGTACAGGGGGAAGTGCAGCGCTCACATGCCGTTCCGCGCCTGCGGCAGACGCCGCAGAGATAGGAGCGGAAGAGCTGCACGTCTTTTTTCTTCATGCCGCTCTGCAGGCAGATGAATTTCAGCGATACAACGGTCTCCGGGTGCAGCGGCACGGCCGACACGCCGTAGTAGGATGCGAACGACTCCGGCCCGAGCACGACGCCCATGCCGTCGCGCACAAGGCGCATGTTCGTCTCGATGCCGTCGGAGCGGTAAACACGGCTGAGAGAAATGCCGTATTCCTGGCAGGTGCGGCGGAGCATGCGGTCTTCTGCGGAGTTTTCAAGGCCGGAGATCATGTTGCAGCCCTGCAGGTCGCCGAACGACAGCCAGGGGAGGGCTGCGCGGGGATCGTCCGGCGACATGAGCACGCACTGGCGCTCCTGCACAAGGTCGCAGACGAACAGGGAAGGGTCGCCCTCCTCTCCAGCGGGCAGGCGGTCGAGCGCCAGATCGATGGAGCCGTCGCGCAGACCCGCCAGCACGTCGAGCCCGGCCTCCGTGACGAACGTCACATCGATCTCGGGGTGGCTGTCAAAATAGCGCGCAATATCCTGAAACAGCCGGTTGGAGTACACACGCGCGCCCATACCGATGCGCAGCCTGCGCCCGCGCCGTCCGTCCGGCTTGACGGCGCTGCAGAGCCGCTGCCACTGCTCTGCGACCGGCCGGGCCTCCCGGCAGAACGTCTCGCCCGCTGCCGTCAGCGTCAGCCCGCGGGGCGTGCGGACGAACAGGGGATAGCCAAGCTCGCCCTCGAGCCGCTGGATCTGCTGCGACAGCGCCGATTGGGAAATAAACTGCCGCTCTGCGGCCGCCGAAATGCTGCGGCAGTCCGCGATCTCCAGCACATAGAGCACCTGCGCGATCGTCATAGGCACATTCCCCCTCCTTCATGCTATAAGCAAATCTAATATCGTTATTATATTATCGTGTTTTACAATTTTCAAGTCTTTGCATAAAATTAATTTGTACGAATTGCGTAGAAGCACTTCGCAGAAAGGTGGTAATCGCATTGGATCGAATTCTGTTCTCCGGCAACGAAGCCATTGCGCGCGGCGCCTATGAAGCCGGCGTAAAAGTCTGTTCCGCTTATCCCGGTACCCCCAGCACGGAGGTATTCGAGGCGCTGCCCCAGTATCGTGATTCGCTTTACTGTGAGTGGGCGCCGAACGAAAAGGTCGCGACGGAAGTGGCCTACGGCGCGAGCCTCGCAGGTGTGCGCAGCCTCTGTGCGATGAAGCATGTCGGTGTCAACGTTGCGGCAGACCCCATTTTCACGGCTGCCTACAACGGCGTCGGCGGCGGCTTCGTCATTGTCTCCGCAGACGATCCCAGCATGCACTCCTCCCAGAACGAGCAGGATAACCGCCACTATGCCCGCGCAGCGAAGCTGGCCATGGTCGAGCCGTCCGATTCGCAGGAATGCCTGGACTTCATGCGTGAGGCCTACCGCATTTCCGAGCAGTTCGACATTCCCGTGCTCTTCCGCACCACGACGCGCGTGGCGCACTCCAAGAGCATCGTGACATTCGGCGAGCGCGAGGAGCAGGAGGCCAAGCCCTATGCCCGCAATACGCGCAAGAACATCGCCTCCCCGGCAAACGCCTTCCTGAACCACCCGAAGCTGGAAAAGACGCTCGAGGCCCTTGAGGCCTACGGCTGCACGTCCCCGCTGAACCGGATGGAGCTGAACGGCACCAAGATCGGCGTCATCTCCGCCTCCATTGCCTATGAATATGCGAAGGACGCCTTCCCGGCAGACACGTCCTTCCTGAAGCTCGGCCTGACGAATCCGCTGCCGATGGACCTCATCCGTTCGTTCGCAGAGAAGGTCGAGAAGCTCTACATCATCGAGGAGCTCGACGATTTTATGGAATCCCAGATCCGCGCGGCCGGTATCGCCTGTGAGGGCAAGAGCCTGACCGGCAAGCTCTATGAGCTGAATCCGCAGCTTCTGAAGGAGCGCATCTTCGGCCGGAAGGCCGAGACGGTCGACGTCGGCGTCTCCGCCGTATCCCGTCCGCCCGCGCTGTGCCCGGGCTGCCCGCACCGCGGCTTCTTCTATACGATGTCCCGGCACAAGGACTTCGTGATCTCCGGCGATATCGGCTGCTATACCCTCGGCGGCTCCGCGCCTTTGAGCGCGCTGGACAGCGTCGTGTGCATGGGCGGCGGCTTCAGCATCGGCATGGGCATGTCCAAGGCCTTCGAGCTGACCGGCCAGACGGACCGCAAGGTCTTCGGCATCATGGGCGACTCGACGTTCTTCCACAGCGGCATGACCGGCGCGGCCGAGATCATCTACAACAAGGGCAACCTCATCCCCGTCGTGCTCGACAACTCCATCACCGGCATGACCGGCCATCAGGAGAACCCCGGCAGCGGCCGCAACCTGCAGGGCGACATCGCCGAGGCCCTGAAGATCGAGGACATCCTCGCCGCCTACGGCTACAAGAATATTTCCATCGTCGATCCGCAGGATCTTGAGGCCATGGAGCAGGCCGTGCAGAACGCGCTTGCCTCCGAGGTCCCCGCCGCCATCATCACGCGCCGCCCGTGCCTGCTCATCAAGCGCATCAAGCACGACATCGGCCAATGCGTGGTGGACGAGGAGAAATGTGTCGGCTGCAAGCGCTGCCTGAAGGTAGCCTGCCCGGCCGTCACCATCCGCGACAAGAAGGCCCACATCGATCCGAACCAGTGCGTCGGCTGCACGGTCTGCGCGCAGGTCTGCCCGAAGGGCGCCATTTCCAGAAAGGAGAACTGAGCCATGAAAGCAACAAAGAGCGCACTCCTTGTCGGCGTCGGCGGTCAGGGCGCCATCCTGACGGCCAAGGTCCTGGTCAACGGCCTGATGAAGGCGGGCTACGACGTCAAAATGTCCGAGGTCCATGGTATGAGCCAGCGCGGCGGCAGCGTCTCCACGCAGGTCCACTGGGGTGAGAAGGTCCATTCTCCCGTCATCGGCAAGGGCGCGGCGGACATCATCGTCGCATTCGAAAAGATGGAAGCCGTCCGCTATGCGGACTATCTGAAGCCCGACGGCGTTGCCGTCATCAACGATTACGAGATCGCATCTTCGAGCATTGCCGCCGGTCTGTGCGAGTATCCCGACGGCTGTCTCGAGGCCATGCAGCAGCATTTTCGCTGCCATGTACTCAAGGCGGGCGAGATCGCCGAGCAGCTCGGCAATGCCAAATGCATGAACATCGTGCTCTTCGGCTCCATGGCCAAGGCGCTCGGCATGGATGACATCGACTGGGAAGCCGTCATCGCCGAGACCGTCCCGCCGAAATTCCGCGAGCTGAACCTGCGCGCCTACCGCGCCGGGCATGATGCCGTGCAGCTTTAAGATCGGAGGAACCATGATCCACAGCTTTACCGAGCTTCGGGAAAGGGCCGGCGCAGTCCGGCCCCAGACCGTTGCCGTTGCGTGCGCGCATGACGCGCACACCCTCGAGGCCGTGCTCCACGCCGCGCAGGAGGGCATTCTGAACTATCTGCTCATCGGCCACCCGGAGGAGATTCTTTCCATCGGCCGCAGCCTCGGCCACGCCATCGCGCCGGAGGCCGTCATCCCCGCTGCAACGGACGAAGAGGCGGCCGCCATCGCCGTTTCCCTCGTGCGCGAGGGACGCGCAGGCTTCCTGCAGAAGGGCCTGATGCAGACGGCGACCATTCTGAAGGCCGTCGTCAACAAGCAGACCGGCATCGGCCTTGGCCTCCCCATGTCCCATGTGGCGCTGCTGGAGCTGCCGGGCTACCCGAAGCTGCTCGGCGTGACGGACGGCGGCATGATCCCGAATCCGGATCTGGAAGGGAAGAAGGCCATCGCCCACAACGCCGTCGCCATGTTCCACGGCCTCGGCTATGAGCACCCGCTCGTCTCCGCCGTCTGCGCGGCCGAAAATGTCAGCCCGAAGATCATCGAGACCGTCGATGCGGCGGCATTGAAGCAGGCCGCACTCGAGGGCGCGTTCGGCCCGTGCTATGTGGAAGGCCCCATCTCGCTCGATCTGGCCCTCAGCCGCGAGTCCGCGCAGATCAAGGGCTATGAAAGCCCCGTGACCGGCGAGACGGATATTCTGCTCGTGCCCGGCATGGCGGCAGGCAACATGATGGTCAAGTCGCTCGTCCTGTTCGCCGGGGCCAGAATGGTCGGCGTCGTCACGGGTGCAAAGTGCCCCATCGCACTCAATTCCCGCAGCGCGAGCTTTGAAGAGAAGTACCATTCGCTGCTCGTCTGTGCACTGATGAGCAGCAGCCGCGAGGAGAATGCAGAATGAAGCTTTTGATCATCAATCCCGGCTCCACCAGCACGAAGCTGGCGCTCTACGACGGGGCGAAGAAGCTTCTGCAGGAGAATCTGGAGCATGATGCCGCTGCACTGCAGCAGTATCATGGCATCGGCGATCAGGTGCCGATGCGTCTGGCCGTCATCCGCGATTTCCTCGACCGCAGCGGCGTGCATCCGGAGGAGCTTGCAGCCGTTATTGGCCGCGGCGGCCTTGTCTTCGGCCTGAAGACGGGCGGCTACCTTGTGAACGAAGACCTGTGCCATGCCCTTGTGGACGACGACCTCAGCCAGCCGCACGCCTCGAACCTTGGCGGCCTGCTGGCCCGCGAGATCGCTGCGCCGCTTGGCATCCCCGCCTATATCTACGATGCCGTGACGTCCGGCGAGCTGACGGACGTCGCCAAGATCACCGGCTTTGTCGACATCGAGCGCCGCAGCTTCTGCCATGTGCTCAACAGCCGCGCCATGGCCCTGCGCTATGCGCGTGAGCACGGCAAGCATTATGAGGAGCTGAACCTTATCGTCGCGCATCTCGGCGGCGGCATCTCTGCCAGCGTGCACCGCCACGGCGAGATCATCGACTCCGTCGGCGACGACGACGGCCAGTTCTCCCCGGAGCGCTCCGGCTGCGTGCCGTCGCTTGGGCTCATCAAGCTCTGCTATTCCGGCAAATATACCTATGAGGAAATGCGGAAAAAGATCCGCGGCCGCGGCGGCATGTATGCCCACCTCGGCACGAGCGACTGCCGCGTCATCGAGCAGATGATCCGCGACGGTGACCGCCATGCCGACCTGATCTTCCAGGCGCAGGCCTATCAGATCGCCAAGGCCATTGGCCTGCTGTCCATCGTGCTCAAGGGCGACTGCGACGCCATCATCCTGACGGGCGGCGTGGCCAACTCCAAAATGCTGACGGAGCGTGTGGAGGACTACGTCAAATTCATCGCGCCGGTCTGCGTCATGCCCGGTGAAAACGAGATGGAGGCGCTGGCCCTCGGCGGCATGCGCATCCTGCAGGGTGAGGAAAATGCCCGCATCTATCATATTTTAAACGGAGTAAATGGAAAGGAGGGGCAGGGATGATCTCGGAGAGCCTTGTCCATTTGGGAGAAAAGAAGTCCGGCATCCGCGAGCTGTTCGAGTACGGTCTCCGTCAGGCAGCCGTCGTCGGAAAGGAAAATGTCTATGACTATTCGCTCGGCAATCCCTCCGTACCCGCGCCGGAGGAGGTCGCCTCCATCATCCGCGAGCTTCTGGAAGGCGACAGCCTTGCCCTGCATGGCTACACGCCCGCAGGCGGCGCGAAGGAGGCCCAGCAGGCAGTTGCCGACGATCTGACGCAGCGCAGCGGCGATACGATCCGCCCGGAGAACATCTTCTTCACCTGCGGCGCGGCCCCGGCCCTTGTCGCCGTCCTCCGCGCGCTGGCCGTAGAAGATGCCGAATTCGTCGCCATCGCTCCGTATTTCCCGGAATATCAGGTCTTTGTGTCCTACAACGGCGGCAAATTCGTCGAGGTCCCGCCTGATACGAAGAATTTCCAGGTCGATATCGCCGCTGTGGAGCGCGCGCTCACGCCGCACACGCAGGCCGTTCTGGTCAATTCTCCGAACAATCCCTCCGGTGTGATCTACAGCCGCGAGACACTCACGGCCCTCGGCGCCCTGCTCGAGCGCAAGAGCGCGGAATACGGCCACCCGATCTATATCATTGCCGACGAGCCCTATCGTGAGCTGGTCTATGACAACGCCGAGGTCCCGTATATCCCCGGCATCTACCGCGATACCGTCATCTGCTATTCCTACTCCAAGTCCCTGTCCATGCCCGGCGAGCGTATCGGCTACGTCTGCATCCCCGACAGCGTGACGGACAGTGCCAAGCTGCACGCCGCCGTCGCCGGTGCGTCCCGCGCCTTCGGCCATGTCTGCGCGCCGTCCATGATGCAGCGTGTTATCGCTCGCGCCACGGGTCTGCGTCCCGACCTCGAGGCCTATGACAAAAACCGCCATACGCTCTACAACGCACTGTCGGAAATGGGCTACGAGTGTGTGAAGCCCGAGGGCGCGTTCTACATGATGGTCAAGGCCCCGGGCGGCGACGCCCATGCCTTCTCCGAACGCGCCAAAAAGGAAAATCTGCTGCTCGTCCCGGCGGACAGCTTTGGCTGCCCCGGCTTCTTCCGCATCAGCACCTGCGTCGATCCCGCCATGATCCAGCGGAGCCTTCCCGCATTCCGGCGCGTCCTGCAGGACTGAGGCGGGATGCCCATCTCAATACTGCACCCTCAGCGGCATGGTCCTCATCGGGCCATGCCGCAGCTTGTCATAAAAGTCCCATCGGGCTTTTCTGCCAAGCTGCTTTCAGAATTGCAAAATCAATTTTTAGAGCATGATTTTGCAATTCTGCCGCTGCGGCGGGTGATCGAACGCGAAAGGACACCCTGACGGTTTCCTTTCACACTTTTCTTCCCTCCGAAACTATTGACTTGGCATTCTTTGATAGCCTGAGCGGCATGGTCCTCATCGGGCCATGCCGCTATTTCTGATTCCGTATTCTGTATCTTTTCCAATTTTTTGTCGAATTCCTTCCCGCATTTTCTTGACACGATCCGGAAATCATGATAGTATTAGCAAGTATGGAAAGCAGTAAGCCTTGCGCGCTGCGCAAGGGGGTTTCAGCAGTCTTTCCACATGGCGGCAACGCCTTATTGATGGAGTTAAAAGCTCAAATTTTATAAGTTGGTAACTTTATAACCGGTGCGAAAGCACATCAACTTGTGAAACGGTCAATAAGAGTAGTAAAAGTAATCTTTGCTATATAGACTCTGAAACCTGTCATCTTTGTCCTGCTGCGGCGGCGTGCGATCGCGTCCGCCGGGAGTGCGCTATGCGGCAAGTGAGGGGTTCACTTGCCGTTTTTTGATCTTTCCGGGGAAATGGGGGAGCTTCCATGGAAAATAAGCTGAAGCTTTATGGGTTCAATAACCTGACAAAGGCGCTGAGCTTTAACATTTACGACGTCTGCTATGCCAAGACTGAACGCGAGCAGCAGAAGTATATTGCCTATATCGATGAGCAATATAACTCTGACCGTCTCGTGAAGATCCTGACGAACGTCTCGCAGATGATCGGCGCAGAGGTCCTGAATATCTCCAAGCAGGATTATGATCCGCAGGGCGCTTCCGTCACGCTCCTTCTGGCCGAGGATGCCGCCATCAAGCGCGCGGATAGCCGTCTCGTGCTCGGTCACCTCGATAAAAGCCATGTTACAGCACACACTTACCCGGAATACCACCCCGAAACCTGCATCGCCACGTTCCGCGTGGACATCGACGTGGAGACCTGCGGGGAGATCACGCCGCTTTCTACTCTGGATTATCTAATCGGCAGCTTCGATTCCGACATCATCACGCTGGATTACCGCGTGCGTGGCTTTACGCGTGACGTGTCTGGAAAAAAGCTGTTTATCGACCATGACATCACGTCGATCCAGGACTATATCGACGCCAAAATTCTGGCACGTTACGATGCCATCGACATCAACGTCTATCAGGCGAACCTCTTCCACACGAACATGCTCATCAAAGAGCTGGATCTGCAGAACTACCTGTTCAACGTGGATGCCAACGAGCTTCCGCCTCAGACCCGGCTGGACATCAGCTCCAGTCTGCGGCGCGAAATGATCGAGATCTTCAGCGGAAGGAACATCTATTGATATGGAAAACCAGCTTTCTCAGGCACGCGCGCCGATCTTCGAGGCTTTGCGTGCCTTTTCCAAAGAGCGCGTCGTTCCGTTCGATGTGCCGGGCCACAAGCACGGGAAGGGGAATCCGGAGCTGACGGAGTTCCTCGGGCAGGCCACAATGGATGCCGACGTCAACTCCATGAAGCCACTCGACAACCTCTGCCACCCCGTGTCCGTCATCCACGACGCCGAGGTGCTGGCAGCGCAAGCCTTCGGTGCAGCACATGCTTTCTTCATGGTCAGCGGAACGACCGGCTCCGTGCAGGCCATGATCCTGAGCGTGTGCAAAAGGGGCGACAAGATCATCATGCCGCGCAATGTGCACCGCAGTGCCATCAATGCGCTCGTGCTGTGCGGTGCCGTGCCGGTCTATGTTAATCCGGGCGTCGATCCGCAGCTTGGCATCGCGCTGGGCATGTCGCTTGCCGACGTGGAGCGCGCCATCGAGGCCAATCCGGACGCGAAGGCTGTTCTCGTGAACAATCCGACGTATTACGGCGTCTGCTCTGATCTGCGAAGCATCGTGAAGCTGGCCCACGCACACGGCATGCGCGTGCTGGCAGACGAGGCCCACGGCACGCATTTTTCGTTCTCGGACGCGCTGCCCGTTTCCGCCATGGCGGCGGGGGCGGATATGGCGGCCGTCAGCATGCACAAGTCCGGCGGCAGCCTGACACAGAGCTCCATGCTGCTCATCGGTCCTGCCATGAGCGAGGGCTATGTCCGCGCCGTGATCAACCTGACACAGACGACAAGCGCATCGTACCTGCTGCTGGCAAGCCTGGACATTTCGCGCCGGAATCTGGCCCTGCGCGGGCAGGAGACCATGGCGCGCGTCGCTGCGCTGGCAGAGTATGCCCGCGCGGAGATCAACGCCATCGGCGATTACGATGCGTTCTCCAAAGAGCGCATCAACGGAACGAGCTTTTTCGACTTCGACATCACGAAGCTGTCCGTCCACACGCTCGGGCTCGGCCTGGCCGGGATCGAGGTCTATGATCTGCTGCGCGACGAATACGGCATCCAGATCGAATTCGGCGACATCGGCAACATTCTGGCCTATGTGTCCGTCGGCGACCGCGAGCGCGAGATCGAGCGCCTCGTCAGCGCCATGGCCGATCTGCGCCGCCGCTTCAGGCGCACCGGCACGGCAGGTATGCTGACGCAGGAATACATTCCGCCGCAGGTCGTGCTTTCCCCGCAGGACGCGTTCTACGGCCGGAAGGTCCGCCTGCCGCTGGAGCAATGCGAGGGCCGCGTCTGCGGCGAGTTCGTCATGTGCTATCCGCCCGGCATCCCCATCCTTGCGCCGGGCGAGCGCATCACGCGCGACGTACTGGACTATATCACCTATGCCAAGGCCAAGGGCTGCAACCTGACCGGTCCGGAGGACCTGCACACCGAATACCTGAACGTGCTGACAAAGGAGTGAGACAATGGAGCTTTGGTTTACGGAGCGGCATACGCCGTATGTGAATTTTTCCATCAAGGTCGAGCGCCAGCTCTATACGGCGCAGAGCGAATTCCAGCGGATCGACGTGTTCGAGTCGCGGGAATTCGGCCGCTTCCTGACGCTTGACGGCTATATGATGCTGACGGAGAAGGACGAATTCATCTATCATGAGATGATCACGCACATCCCCATGGCCGTCCACCCGAATCCCGAGAACATCCTCGTCATCGGCGCGGGCGACGGCGGCGTCGTGCGCGAGCTGACACGCTATCAGTCGCCGAAGTGCATCGACCTCGTCGAGATCGACGAGCTGGTCATCGAGGTCTGCCGCAAGTATCTGCCGAAGACGGCCTGCCGCCTCGACGACCCGCGCGTGCATATCCATATTGCGGACGGGCTGAAATTCATCCGCTCCTGCGAGAACAAATACGACCTCATCATCGTGGACTCCACGGACCCGTTCGGCCCCGGCGAGGGCCTGTTCACAAAGGAATTCTACGGCAGCTGCTATAATGCCCTGCGCGAGGACGGCATCATGGTCAATCAGCACGAAAGCCCGTTCTATGCCGCTGATGCGGCCGCCATGCAGCGTGCGCACAAGCGCATCGTGGAATGCTTCCCCATCAGCCGCGTCTATCAGGCGCATATCCCGACGTATCCGTCCGGCCATTGGCTGTTCGGCTTTGCCTCGAAGAAATACCATCCCGTCACGGACTTCAACCCGACGGCATGGACGCTTCTTGGCCTTTCTACCCGCTATTACAATGCGAAGCTGCACCGCAGCGCCTTCTCCCTGCCGACGTATGTTGAGGAGCTGCTGCGCGATGTGGAGCCGCAATAAGGAGAGATCATTATGGCAAAATTACTGGTCATTGGCTGCGGCGGCGTTGCACAGGTCGCCATTCAGAAGTGCTGTCAGAATGACGGCCTGTTTACGGAGCTCGTGCTCGCCAGCCGCACAAAGGCGAAGTGCGACGCCCTCAAGGAAAAGCTCGCCGGGAAGACGAAGACCGTCATCTCCACGGCCGAGGTCGACGCCGATAACGTCGCCGCGCTGTGTGTGCTCATCCGCGACGTCCGCCCGGATGCCGTGCTGAATCTGGCCCTGCCGTATCAGGACCTTTCCGTGATGGAGGCCTGCCTCGAGTGCGGCGTGGACTATATCGACACCGCGAACTACGAGCCGGAGAACACCGACGATCCCGCATGGCGCGAGATCTACGAAAAGCGCTGCAAGGAGCTGGGCTTCTCCGCCTACTTTGACTATTCGTGGCAGTGGGCCTATGACGAGCGCTTCCGCAAGGCCGGTCTGACGGGCCTGCTCGGCACCGGCTTTGACCCGGGCGTCACGTCCGTGTTCGTCGCCTATGCCAAGAAGCACTATTTTGACGAGATCCACACCATCGACATCCTCGACTGCAACGGCGGCGACCATGGCTATCCCTTCGCCACGAACTTCAACCCGGAGGTCAACCTCCGCGAGGTCTCTGCGCCCGGCTCCTACTGGGAGGACGGCCATTGGATCGAGATTCCCGCCATGTCCATCCACCGCGAGTATGATTTCCCGCAGGTCGGCAGGAAGGACATGTATCTGCTGCACCACGAGGAGATCGAGGCGCTGGCCCGCAACCTGCCGGAGGTCAAGCGCATCCGCTTCTTCATGACATTCGGTCAGAGCTATCTGACGCATATGAAGTGCCTTGAGAACGTCGGCATGCTCTCGACGACGCCGGTCGAATTCAACGGCCAGCAGATCGTCCCCATCCAGTTCCTCAAGACGCTGCTGCCGGACCCGGCCTCGCTCGGCCCGCGCACCGTCGGCAAGACGAACATCGGCTGCATCATCACCGGCGTCAAGGATGGCAAGGAGAAGACCATCTATATCTACAATGTCTGCGATCATCAGGAGTGCTATAAGGAGCTCGGCTGCCAGGCTGTTGCCTATACGACGGGCGTTCCGGCCATGATCGGCGCCGCCATGGTGCTCTCCGGTCAGTGGAGCAAGAAGGGCGTCTACACGACCGACGAGTTCGACCCCGATCCCTATATGCAGATGCTGAATGAATACGGCCTGCCCTGGGTCGTGGAGGAGAACCCCGAGACCGTCGCATGAACACGCCGTATTACCTGATCGACGAGGCCGCTCTGCGCCGGAATCTCGAAATTCTTCGGGGCGTGCGCGAGCGCACAGGCTGCAGAATTCTGCTGGCGCAGAAGGCGTTCTCCATGTTCGCCGTCTATCCGATCATCGGAGAATATCTCGACGGCGCGACGGCCAGCGGCCTTTTTGAGGCCCGGCTGGCGGCTGAGGAGCTGCAGGGTGAAAACCATGTGTTCTCCGCCGCCTACCGCGCCGAGGATATCCCGGAGCTGGCCCGCCTGTGCGACCACGTTGTGTTCAACTCCTGCGCCCAGCTTCGCGCCTACGCGCCGCAGGTCCTCGCTGCCGGGAAGCAGGCCGGCCTGCGCATCAATCCCGAGTGCTCCACACAGGAGGGCCACGCGATCTATGACCCCTGCGGCGAGAAGTCCCGCCTCGGCGTTACCCGGGCGCAGTTCGACCCCGAGGTGCTGCCGCTGCTCAGCGGCCTGCACTTCCACACGCTCTGCGAGCAGGATTCCGATGCGCTGGAGACGACGCTGGACGCCGTCGAGGCACGCTTCGGCGAGTTTTTCCCCGGACTGCGCTGGCTGAACTTCGGCGGCGGGCACCACATCACCCGGCCGGGCTATGACATTCCGCGGCTCGAGCGCTGCATCGACCGCATCCAGCAGCGCTATGGGCTGCAGGTCTATCTGGAGCCGGGCGAGGCCGTCGCGCTGAACGCAGGCATCCTGCGCTGCACCGTGCTCGATATCGTCGAAAACGGCGGAAAGATTGCCATTCTGGATACGTCCGCCGCCTGCCATATGCCGGATGTGCTGGAGATGCCATACCGCCCGCCGCTGCGCGGCAGCGGCCTGCCGGGGGAAAAGGCCTATTCCTATCGTCTCGGCGGACCGACGTGTCTGGCAGGGGACATCATCGGGGATTATTCCTTTGACCGTCCGCTGGCCGTCGGCGATGTGCTGGAATTCGGCGACATGGCCATTTATTCCATGGTGAAGAACAACACATTCAACGGCATGCCGCTCCCGTCCATCGCGCTTCGCACTTTGGACGGCACGGAGCGCTGCATCCGCAGCTTCGGCTACGAGGATTTCAAGCAGCGCCTGTCATAAATTTTCCGCACCCGCATAGAGTCGAATGGGGGTGTTCGGAATGAAGAACTGGATCAAACCCGCCGGGCTCTATGCGCTGGTCTGCGCGGCGGCACTGCTGTCTGCGATGGCGCTCTCCCGGGTGGGGAGCGCCGTTGCCGTATTTTCCCGGGAAACCGGGACGACCGTCGTTGTGGATGCCGGGCACGGTGGAGAGGACGGCGGGACATTGTCGTGCACCGGCGTGCGGGAAAGCGGCCTCAATCTGGAGATCGCGCTGCGCGTGAACGACCTGTTTGCCCTCCTCGGGCAGAGGACGCGTATGCTGCGCACACAGGATGTATCGCTGCACGACACAGACGCCGCGACGATCGCGGCGCGCAAGGCGTCCGATATCCGGGCGCGCGTCCGCCTGACGGAGGAAACGCCGAAGGCCGTGCTCCTGAGCATTCATCAGAATCATTTTCCGGAGTCAAAATACCGCGGCGCGCAGGTGTTCTATGCCGCCGCTGACGGCAGCCGTGCGCTTGCGGAGCGGCTGCAGACCGCACTTGGAACGCAGCTCGATCCAGACAATCACCGGGCCTGCAAAAAAGCGGGGGAGATCTACCTTCTGAAGCATGTGAGCTGCCCCGCCGTGCTCGTGGAGTGCGGTTTCCTGTCCAACCCGGCGGAGGAGGCCCTGCTGCGCACGCCGGAATATCAGAAGAAGCTTGCGGCAGTTCTGTGCTGCGGCATGCTGGAATTTCTGGAGGAACCCTATGAAAGCTGCTAAGACCGTTTTTCTCTGCTCGAACTGCGGCAACGAGACGCCGCGGTGGCAGGGCCGCTGCCCGTCCTGCGGGCAGTGGAACACGCTGGAGGAATATACCCCGCCGCAGGCCGCCGCGCCGTCCCGCAGCAATCTCTCCAACCGAACGTCCGCCGCGCGCGGTGTCGGCGTGCAGCCGAAGCGCCTGAACGAGGTGACGAGCGGGGAGGAGCTGCGCTTCGGGACCGGCCTGTCCGAGCTGGACCGGGTGCTGGGCGGCGGCGCGGTGCGCGGGTCGCTCGTGCTCGTGAGCGGCGCACCGGGCATCGGCAAATCCACGCTGCTGCTGCAGATCTGTGCGCAGATCTGCCGGGAACAGACGATCCTCTATGTCTCCGGCGAGGAGAGCGAGAACCAGCTCAAGCTCCGCGCCGAGCGCCTCGGCGTGCAGTCCGACGCGCTGTGGCTACTGTGCGAGACGAGTCTGGACGAAATTCTGGCCGCGGCCGAACGTATGCAGCCCGGCCTTCTCATCGTTGACTCCATCCAGACGCTCTACACGGAGGACAAGACGTCCTCGCCCGGCAGCATCGCGCAGGTCCGCGACTGCACTATGCGCCTGATGCAGTATTCCAAGCGCTGCGGCGTGACGGTGTTCGTCGTCGGCCACATCAACAAGGAGGGCGCGATCGCCGGGCCGAAGGTGCTCGAGCACATGGTCGACTGCGTTCTGTATTTCGAAGGGGAGGAGCACACGACCTACCGTCTGCTGCGCGCGGCGAAGAACCGCTTCGGCTCCACAAACGAGATCGGCGTGTTTGAAATGGACGACCGCGGCCTGCGCGAGGTCCCGAATCCCTCGGAGCTGCTGCTGGCCGGGCGGCCGCTCGGCACGCCGGGCACCTGCGTCGCCTGCGTGATGGAGGGCACGCGCCCGGTCCTTGCCGAGGTGCAGGCGCTCGTATGTCAGACGACCTACAACATGCCGCGCCGCACGAGCAACGGCTATGACTATAACCGCGCCGCCATGCTGCTGGCCGTGCTGGAAAAGCGCGGCGGCCTGCGGTTCGGCTCGGCGGACGTCTACCTGAACGTCATCGGCGGCCTGCGGCTGGACGAGCCTGCGGCCGATCTGGCCATCGCCATCGCCGTCGCCTCCGCCGCGCTGGACAAGCCTGCGCCCGATACGCTCGCCGCCATCGGCGAGGTCGGCCTGACCGGTGAGATCCGTGCCGTCAATCAGCTCAATCAGCGCCTGTCCGAGCTGCACCGGCTCGGCTTCACGCGCTGCCTCATCCCGCGCAGCGGCACGCAGAGCCTGCACGCGCCGGAGGGGCTGGAGCTGCTGCGGGTGCGCAATATCCGTGAGGCCATGGCCGTCGCCCTCTAGGCAAAACCGAATACGCCTGCGATCGCTCCGGCGGGTCCGTCCTGCCGGAGCGATATATTGGGGCAAACACGCCGGGCTATACGCCGGGGCAGCCGGGAAACCGTCAAAATAACAGTAGATTTTTTCTGAGAATTATTGTATGATATTACTTTGGAAAGAATACTGACGGGAGGGGAATCATATGCCCGGGATCAAATATATCACCCGCGTGCTGCGCGGCGTCCGCTTTGAAAAGCTGAACTACGTCATGGGCGTTGTCAAGCAGAAGAGCGGCCACAGCAAGGCGCGCACATTCTGCGACATTCTCTGGTGCGCGGCGCGCTACGGCGCAGGGTACTATGACTATGTGATGTTCGGCTTCTACGACATGAACGGCAAGCAGCGCGACACCTATCTGACGCGCGTGCGCAACAAAAAGGTCTGCGAGCTGATGAATCAGCCCGGCTATGGCGATGAGTTCGATGATAAGCTCCGCTTCAATGTCCGCTTTGCCGATTTCCTCGGCCGCCGGACGCTGAATGCCGCCGCGGCAACGCCGGACGAGCTGTCCGCATTCCTGCAGGGGCTCGACTGCTTCTTCGCCAAGCCGAGCCGCGGCACCTGCGGCAACGGCATCGAAAAGCTCCGCACGGCAGACTGGCCGGATGCGGAGAAGCTGCTGGCTTATCTGAAGGGAAAGGGCCTCGACGTGCTGGAGGAGCCGCTTGCGCAGCATCCGGATATGGCGAAGCTGCACCCGCAATCCGTCAACACCATGCGCATCGTCACGGACCGTGTCGGCGACACCGTGCACATAGCCTATATCGTGGTGAAGATCGGCAGGGGAGACGGCTTCTGCGACAACTCCGGGCAGGGCGGCGTCATCTGTCGCGTGGACGAGAAGACCGGTAAGATCTGCTCCGTCGCAACGGACGATTATTTCAACGTCTACGAGACGCATCCGGACACCGGCATCCGCTTCGAGGGCTATCAGCTCCCGATGGTACAGGAGGCCGTGGCTTTTGCCAGGAAGGCCGCGCTCGTCGTGCCGCAGATCTGCCACGTCGGCTGGGATGTTGCCGTCACGCCGGACGGCCCCGTGCTCATCGAGGGCAACGATTACCCCGGAACGGATCTGTGCCAGCTTGCGCCGCACTATCCGGAGAAGCAGGGCCTCTGGCCGTATTACAAGGAAATTCTGAATATCAAATAAATAGGGAGCATTCGTCATGGAACAAGAGCTGCACCCCAATGCGGGGAAAAACGACATCATTGAGGTCGACGGCGTGCGCTATCAGCGCCTGCCCATCAAGACCCACCTGATCACGGATAAGGACAACATCCTTGACGTGGCCGAGAAGTACGGCAAGCCCGTGCTGTCCAAGCCCGGCGACGTGCTGTTCATCTCGGAAAAGTGCGTGGCCTGCACGCAGCGCCGCGCCATTCCGCTTGCGGACATCAAGCCGCGCAAGCTGGCCTATAAGCTCAGCGCCCATGTCACCAAGACGCCGCACGGCATCGGCCTCGGCATGCCCGAGACGATGGAAATGGCCCTGCGCGAGGTCGGCTCGCTGCGCATCCTGTTTGCGGCCGCCATCTCTGTCATCGGCAAGAAGATCTTCCGCAAGAAGGGCTGGTTCTACGCCGTGGCCGGTTACCGCGCCCGCTCCATCGACGGCCCGTGCCACAACACGATCCCGCCGTACAACCACTATGTCGTCCTCGGTCCGCTGAAGCCGGATCAGGTCGCAAAGAACATCGCCGCGCGCGTCGGCTATGACGTCGCCATCGTCGATATCAACGACCTCGAGGGCCAGATCCTCGGTGCTTCCTCCAAGGCCGTGAACAAGAAGCTCTATGCCCGCATTCTGAAGGACAATCCGCTCGGTCAGGACGACCAGCAGACCCCGATGGGCATCATCCGCCGCGTGGACTGATCTCCCGCCTGCACGAAAAACAGCTCCGGCACATAGACTGTGTCGGAGCTGAAATTATGCGTGCGGAGGGGATCGGAATGGACTTTTCCCGGGAAAAGGCGCTGGCCTATGCGCACCGCTGGGCCTTTGGGCGGAATCCGGAGTATCTCGCCTTTGACCGGCTCGGCGGCGACTGCACGAGCTTCGTTTCGCAGTGCCTGCTGGCAGGCGGCGCGTCGGAGGACCCGACGCCGCTGTGGGGCTGGTATTACCGCTCCGGGAACGACAAGGCGCCTGCCTGGAGCGGCGTCGAGCCGTTCTGGCGCTTTTTCACGCGCTCCGACCGCGAAGACGGCCTGCGCGGCGTAGAATGCGGCCCGGAAGATCTGCAGCCGGGCGATGTCATCCAGCTCAGCTTCGATGGGCGGCGTTATGCGCACTGCCTGCTCGTTGTGGGAACGGGGCGGCAGATCCTCGTCTGCGCCCACGATGAGGACAGCGATTTCCGCCCATTATCCACCTATGAACGGCAGAAGGCCCGCTTCCTTCACTGGATGCTGCCGTTCAGCAGCGCCTTGCCGAGCGCCTCCGGCGTGTGATAGATCGTCTGCGCCCCGGCTGCGCGCAGCTCGGCCTCCGTGCGGAAGCCCCAGCCGACCGTGGCGCAGGGGAGACCGGAATTCCTCGCAGTCTGCAGATCGACCTCGGAGTCGCCGAGATAGATCGCATCATCCGCCGTGCTGCCGAGCCGCTGCAGTGCCGCGAGGACCATATCCGGCGCGGGCTTTTTGGAACAGGCAGGGGATTCGCCGACCGCAACGTCGATGATGCCGTCAAAATACAGCGTGCGGATGAGCTGCACGGCCGGATCGGCCTTGTTTGAGACGATGGCCATGCGGAAGCCCGCCTGCTGCAGGCGCTGCAGCAGCTCCGGAATGCCGGGATAGGGGACGGTCTTGTTGTGATAGTTTTCGCAGTAGTGCGCCTTCATGCACGCCAGCGCGCGCTCGATCTCGACCTCGGAGCTGCCCTGCGGTACGGCGCGGGTCAGCAGCATTTTCAGACCATTTCCGACAAAACGCCGGACCTCCTCCAGCGAGCGCTCCGGATAGCCATAGGTCCGCAGCGCAAAATTCGTGCTGTCGCGCAGGTCCTCCAGCGTGTTCAGCAGCGTGCCGTCGAGGTCAAATAACAGGGTCTTTCTCATGATGTGTCTCCTTTGGAGCCGGACGCGAGAGTGGATTGGCCTCTGCGGCAATCTTCAGCTCGGTATTTTCGATGTGGGTGTAAATCTCCGTCGTGTTCAGGTGCTCATGACCGAGCACCTCCTGCACCGTTCTGAGGTCCACGCCGTTTGCGACCATCAGCGTGGCGGCGGTGTGGCGCAGCTTGTGCGCGGAGTATTGCTCCGGGTCCAGCCCGGCCGCCAGCATGTGCTTTTTGACCAGACGGTGCACGGCCGTCACGCTCAGACGCCTGTGGTCACGGGAGCCGAACAGCGCCCGATCGTCATCCAGAACGATTTTGTTGCGTTCGGGAAGGTAGGAATCCAGCGCCTCACGCGTCGTTTCGCCGAAATAGACAAAGCGCTCCTTGTTTCCTTTGCCTGTTACGCGTATCCGGTCGTTGTATACGTCATTTCGATTTAAGCCCACCAGCTCCGCGCGGCGGATGCCGCAGTTCAGAAACAGCATCAGGATCGCATAGTCGCGTGCCCGGTTCGGCCCGTCGACCGCAGCGAGCAGGCGGCGGCTTTCCTCGAGCGTCAGATACTTCGGCAGGGCGCGGCGCATACGCGGGTACTCGATGTCCTGCGCGGGATTCTCGTCGAGCAGCTTCGTGCGGGTGGTCAGATATTTGAAAAACGACTTGATGGCCGAAAGCTTCCGCGCGCGTGCCGACGCACCGAGGCCGGAGCCGTCCTGCGTCCTGCGTTCGCGGGCCAGATAGCTCAGGAAGTCGAAGATATCGTTCGTCGTCACGCTTCGCAGAAATTCGACATCGACGTGCCGGACGGAGATCGTCTCCAGATCGGTGTCGATCGGCATTTCGCTGCGCATGAGCACAAGGAACCGCAGGAACATCCGCAGGTCCAGATGATATTCGTCGATGGTCTTGGGCGACTGGCCCTTGATGGTCTCGTGGTACGCCAGAAATTGCCGCAGGATCTCCGGAGTATCCGGATCGATCATAATAACACCTCCAAACAGGCGCCGGGACCGGAAAACCGGCATTCGGCTTTGTATGCCTCTATTATAGCACATCTCTATTCTAAACGCAACAAAATTTTTATTTTGTTGCGTTCGTTCATTTCAACTGTTCGCGAGAATTCGGGACAGCATTCCGCCGGTTGCTGCCGCTCTCCCTTCCGGCTGCGGGATCGTGCCCGCTGCGGCGTGAGCCTGAGCGATTCCGGAATCCGTTCGACCGGCTATCCGCAAGCTCGCAGGCCTCTCCATGAGCGCCCGATTTGTGCTTGGGGCTTGACGCCCGAACCGCGCTCTGGTATACTATAGCTGCAGACAGCGTATGGCCACCGGGGAATTGGACCCCGGCCGCCCAGCGCGGTCTGACGGGAGGTCTTCGGAAGCAGCAGCTGATTTGCGCCATTCGGGTTGCAGGCTGGCCTGCTTGTGCCGGAGGCCTCCTTCTTTTACAGCGCAGATACCCCGGCGATGGCCGGACCGGTATCTGCGTTCTTTTTATGCATTCTATACAGGAATTATATTCAATTTTGAGTCTTGTTTTGGCGGGAAATGGTGAATAATCCCCGGATTCCCCTGCCAATTTCTTTCATTTCTCCGTTTCAAGGTTATTTTTATGTTAAATCTTTCCATTCCCTCTTGACAAAAGGACTACTTCCCTGCTAAACTAGGCCAATAACTAACTGATATTTCGCGCACGCGTAATATGCGCGTAATATCAGGAAATGAAAAAGGGAGGTAACCAAATGAAAGCAAGATTTCAACGCGCGCTGGCGCTCCTGCTGGTGCTGGTACTGACGCTGGGGTGCATCCCGGCCGTATCCGCCGTGCAGCCGGATGAGCCGGTCACCAACCCGGAACCGGCTGAGGAAGCGGCACAGCTTCCGGAGGGCTCCGATCTCGGCGCGATCCTGCAGGGAAGCAAGGACGCAGAGCTCGAAGCGCTGCAGCCGGAGACCCCGAAGGACACCGATCTTGTCCGCGTCATCGTGGAGCTCGACGCTCCCGCCCTGACGGAGCAGAGCGGCATGTTCGCAGGAAAGGCTCTGACGGATGCGGGCCGCACAGCGCAGCAGAACGCCATTGCGGCACAGGAGCAGGTCGAAGCGAAGATTGCCGAGGCCGCACCGGAGGCTTCCGTGCGCTATTCCTATTCTCTCCTGCTCAACGGTATTGCGCTGGAATGCGCCTATGGCCATATCGCGGAGCTGGAAGCTCTGCCGGGCGTCAAGGCCGTCCACCTTGTGCAGACCTATGAGCTCCCTACGGAGCCGAAGGTTACCTCCGGCGGCGGCATGATCGGCGCGCCGACAGCCTGGAATCTCGGCATGGACGGCTCCGGCATGGTCGTCGCCGTACTGGACACCGGTCTTGACACCGACCACGCGGCCTTTGCCGTCGATCCCAAGTCGCCTGCCGTCGTGCGGGGCGACATCGATGAGATTCTTTCCGCAGGCACGCTGCAGGCGCAGCGCCTTGTGCGGGACCTCTCCTCCAGCAGTGTCTACCTGAGCGGCAAGGTCCCCTATGTGTTCGACTATGCCGATCACGACACGGACGTCAACCATCACGGCGGCTCCGACCACGGCACGCACGTTGCCGGTATCGTTGCAGCCAACCCCGCGGACGGCAGCGTCACCGGCGTTGCGCCGCAGGCTCAGCTCATGATCCTGAAGGTCTTCCCGGACGGCAGCACCGGCGCAAACTCCGATGATATCCTTGCCGCGCTGGAAGACTGCGTCACGCTCGGCGTCGACGTCGTGAACCTCTCGCTCGGCTCCCCCGCCGGCTTTACTTACCGCAGCGACCTGCTGAGCACGATGGAGGTCTATGACCGTTTGGCCAAGGCCGGCATCATCGTTGCGGCGGCCGCAGGCAACGAATACTCCGCCGCCTACAAGAACCTGTGGGGCACGGACCTGTCGCTGACGTCCAACCCGGACTACGGCATCGTCGGCTCCCCGAGCTCCTATTCCCAGACCCTGTCCGTGGCGAGCGCCGACAACGTGACCGTCCGCAGCGCCTACTTTGAAGCGGCTGGACGCAAGATCACGTTCACGGATACGGCCACGACGAACAACCCCGAGGGCGGCTTCATCCGCGTGCTCGGCGGCAAGACGCTTGACTATGTCGTCGTGCCAGGCAGCGGCGAGGAGGCGGATTACGCCAACCTGAATGTCAAGGGCAAGGTCGCGCTCGTCAGCCGCGGCGTTACGACGTTTGCGGAAAAGCACGAAATGGCCCACGCCAAGGGTGCGGCAGCCTGCATCGTCTATAACACCGAGGCGGGCATGATCAACATGAGCATCGACTCGTTCCCGATCCCTGCGATCTTTATCTCGCAGGCAGACGGTCAGGCAATGGTCGCAGCCGCCAAGGACGGCGTCGGGACGCTGACCGTTTCCAACTCGACCTATGACGCTCCCTCCGAGACGGGCGGCCAGCCCTCCTCGTTCTCGTCCTGGGGCTCGACGTCCCAGCTGGAGATCACGCCGGACATCATGGCTCCCGGCGGCAACATCTATTCTTCCCGCGACAACAATTCCTATGGCCTGATGTCCGGCACGTCCATGGCGACGCCGCATCTGGCGGGTGCCAGCGCACTGATGCTGGAGTACCTCCGCACGGCGGGCATCGAGGGCGACGCCATGACGCTGGCCTACGCGCTGATGATGAGCACGGCCGTCCCGGCCAAGGGCAGCAACGGCGTGACGGCGTCCCCGCGCAAGCAGGGCGCAGGTCTTGTGAACCTTGCCTCCGCTATGGCGACGAAGGCCTATCTGCAGGTCGAGGGCAAGGAGCGCCCGAAGCTGGAGCTCGGCGACGATCCCGACAAGACCGGTGAATATCAGATGACGTTCCGCGTGGTGAACTTCGGCACGGAGCCGCTGCAGTACGCCATCACCCCGACCGTCCTGACGGAAAACGCCGAAACGAAGGGCGATTACGGCAACGTACAGGTCTATTTTGCCACGCAGACCTCGCGCGATATCACGGCGCAGACGACGTGGACGACGAACTGCGCAAACAACGTTGTGACCGTTCCCGCCAAGGGCACGGCAGATGTGACCGTGACGGTCAAGCTCTCCGATGCGCTGCGCAAGGAGCTTACGGACACGTTTGAAAACGGCATTTACATTGAGGGCTACATTACCCTGAAGCAGCAGGCAACGGCCGAGGGCGTCACGGGCTGCGACCTTTCTATCCCCTACCTTGCCTTCTACGGCGACTGGGATCAGGCCCCGGTCATCGACATCGGCTACTACTGGCAGAAGCTGCAGGGCGAGCCGAACTGGGCCAGCCAGTATCTGAACTACGGCGGCAGCATGCTCTCCGGAACGGGCAGCTTCTATGTGTTCGGCGGCAACCCCTATGCGCCGGAGCTGGCCTACTATCCGGAGCACAATACGCTCTCTCCCCTGCGCACGGACGGCTATTATGACAAGGTCGACCTGATCTACACCGCCCTGCTCCGTAACGCAAAGTCCCTGACCTATCGCATTACGGACGCCAAGACCGGTGAGACCTATTACCGCAAGACGGTCGACTATGTCGGCAAGTCCGTCTATAACGCGAATTACGACACGATCCTCCCCGCGGGCTCCTTCACCTCGACGGCCATCGACCCGTGGTACGGCGTGGATTCGGCCGGTGAGATGCTGAAGGATGATACGACCGTCATCGTCTCCATTGACGCCGAGCTTGACCACGACGGCTTCACGGCGGCGCAGAACAAAAATGCCCACTGGGAGTTCCCCGTCACCATCGACAATACGCCCCCGCAGATTCTGTCTTCGACGTCCGACGGCGAGACGCTGACGCTCGAGGTCGCGGATTCCCGTTACCTTGCCTATGTAGAGGTCTATGACACGGAGCACATGAACGTGTTCTCCGAGCCGGTCTTCAGTCAGGGCTACAGCAGCAAGACCCCCGGCGAGACCGCAACGGTCCGCGTGAACGTATCGAGCCTCAACAAGGTCTATGTCTGCCTGGCGGACTACGGCCGCAACGAAAAGGTCGTTACGCTCGATGCCAAGACCGGCAAGCTCATCGAATCCTCGCAGTTTGAGTATTTTGAGAGCAATGGCGAGATCACCATCACTGGCTACACCGGCTCGGAGCTGGATGTCGTCATTCCGGACGAGATCGGCGGCTACCCCGTCACCGCCATCGCAGAAAAGGCCTTCCAGCTCAACAAGACCGTCCGCAGCTTCACGATTGGCAGCAAGATCCGCTCCATCGGCTCGTGTGCCTTTGCTCGCTGCGCTTCGCTGACAAACATTTACGTTGACCGCGCCAACCCGTACTACCAGTCCATTGACGGCGTGCTCTACAGCGGCGACGGCAAGACGCTCCTGTCGTATCCGACCGCCAAGGCTTACAGCAGCTATCCCGTGGCCAGCGGCACGGAGACCATCGGCGAATATGCCTTCTTCCACAGCAAGGTGCAGACGATCTTCCTGCCGGATACCGTCAGCACCATCGGTGATTACGCCTTCTACTATGCAGGCGAGCTTTCGTCCATCAATTTCCCCACCGCTCTGACGAGCATCGGCGATTCCGCCTTCTTCGCCTGCCAGAGCCTGACGGCGGTGGATATCCCTGCTACGATCACGCAGATCGGCGAGTCCGCCTGGGCGGCCTGCACGAGCCTGCCTGCCATCACCGTTGCGGCGGAGAACCCGAACTATACCGCCGTAGACGGCGTGCTCTACACGAAGGATATGACCGTTCTGAAGGTCTATCCCTTCGCCAAGTCCGGCGTCACGTTCACCGTTCCGGACAGCGTCGTGGAGCTGGAGGCTTATGCCTTTGCCTACACCGGCATGCAGTCCATTGACGGCTGCGCAAGCCTGCGCGCGATCGGCGACAGTGCCTTCTATTCCTGCACTGCGCTCAAGTCCCTGCCGGATGCCCCGAAGCTCGAGACCATCGGCGAGCGTGCCTTCTATTCCTGCAAGGCTCTGACGAGCCTGTCCTTCCCGGACAGCATGCGTTCCATCGGCGAATACGCCTTTGCATGGTGCACCGCCGTCAAGACGTTTGACTCCGGTAACGGTCTGCAGGAAACCGGCAAATACTCCGTCTATTACTGCACCGCGCTGACCACTGTTCGCCTCGGCAGCGGCATGAAGACGATCGGCGAGTATGCGTTCTATAAGTGCAGCAGGCTCGCCAATGTCGACTTCGGCACCTCGGTCCGTGAGATTGGTTCCTGCGCCTTCGGCGGCTGCTCGAAGATCACGGAAATCGTCCTGCCGGACAGCGTGGAGCTGGTCGAATCCGCTGCGTTCAACAGCTGCTCCACGGCGAAAACGCTCGTGCTGAGTCAGAACCTCCGCGAGATCGGTGCACGCGCCTTCATGGGCCTGAAGGGCATCAGCACCCTGACCATTCCGGACAGCGTGCAGAAGATCGGCAACTCCGCCTTTAACGGCCTGTCCAACCTGCTGGAGCTGCATCTGTCCGCCAAAACGCAGGAGTACGGCAGCGGCGTGTTCAGCTCTGCCTCGAAGCTCCCGCGCGTGGAGCTGCCTGAGGGCATGACCGCCATCCCGGAGGAAATGTTCTCCAGCTGCAATGCGCTGACCGAGGTCGTCATCCCCTCTACCGTTACCCGCATCGAAAAGGGTGCGTTCCGCTCCTGCAAGAAGCTCGGCAATACGGAGCTGCCCGCCGGTCTGACCTACATCGGCGAATCGGCATTCTATTATGCCGCCATGACGTCCGTGACCCTGCCCGCAGGCGTGACGGAAATTGGCGAGCGCAGCTTCTACAACATCGCCGCGCTGACGGAATTCAACTTCAGCAAATCCCTCAAGACCATCGGCGATTTTGCCTTCTATGGCTGCGGAAAGCTGACCCGCATCGTCCTGCCGGATTCCGTGGAGTCCATCGGCACGTCCGCCTTTAACCGCTGCAGCTCCCTGCAGGAGGTTGTGTTCGGCAAGGGCCTTGCCTCCATCGGCAGCATGTGCTTTAACTACTGCCACAAGCTCGAGCGCTTTGTCGTGGACGAGGCGAATCCGAATTTCAAGAGTGTGGACGGTGTGCTCTACAACAAGAACGTCGATACGCTGGTCCTCTATCCGCAGGGCCGTCCGGATGCCTCCTTTACCATGCCGGAGACCGTGAAGCACATCGGCCCCTACGGCATCTATGAGCCGCAGCTGCTGCAGGCCGTCACCGTCTCCCCCATCCTTGAGACCATCGATGAGTTCGGCATGGCCGGGATCGCATTGACCGGTGTGGTGAAGCTTCCCGCAACGATCGCGAGCATCCACTTCAAGGCCTTCCAGTATGACGACGGCATCACCGCCTTCGAGCTGCCGGAGAGCTGCGCAGCTTATACAACGGTCGACGGCGTGCTCTATGACAAGGCCGTCACCCACCTGCTCGTCTACCCGGCAGGCCGCCCGGACGTCAGCTACGAGACGCCGGACACCGTCCGCACGGTCGGCAGCTACGCCTTCCACTCCTGCAAATACCTCGAGAATATCCGCCTGACGGGCGTTGAAAAGCTCGAGGAGCGTGCATTCTCCACCGCAAAGGCGCTGAAGCATATCGACTTGGCCAATTCCGTCCAGCTTATCGATACCTATGCCTGTGCCAACCTCAGCACGCTGACGTACCTCACCGGCACCGGCGCGCTGCGAGCCATCGGCGCAAACGCCTTCTCCAGCACGGGTCTGGAATTCGTGACTCTGCCCGCCATCGAGCTGCTCGGCCAGTATGCCTTCAGCTTCTGCAAGGACATGAAGCGCTGCGTCATCGGCAGCACGGTGCAGTCGATCTATGCCAGCGCGTTCAACTACTGCAAGGGCATGCATGAGGCCTACTTCCTCGGCGACCGTCCGGACAGCGTCGGCGCGAACATCTTTGCCAAGACTGCCAGCGATTTTACCATCTACTATGACGCAGCCAAGGCTGCGACGTGGGCGCCGTCCGGCGAGATCAAGTGGGGCGAATACCCCATCGCCCCGGCCACGTTCCACACCGTGCGCTTCCTCGATGTCGATCACAGCGTTCTGCTGGAGCAGCCCGTTGCCGAAGGTCATGCCGCCATGCTGCCGCCCGAGCCGCAGCGCGAGGAAGCCGCCTTCACCGGCTGGTCCGCCGACACGTCGAACGTACAGCAGGATATGGACGTTCTGGCCCTGTATGACGGCCTGTCCGACAAGCTGACGGTCAACGTCATCGCCGGAGAGAACGGTACCGTCGATCCGCTCGGCGAGACGGCCTGCTTCTATGACGGCGAGCTGAAGCTCACGATCCAGCCGAACGAGGGCTATCACACCGACCGTGTGCTCGTAAACGGTGAGATCACCGCCTGCGAGGACAACACGCTCACGCTTGAGCACATCCGCAGCAATACGACGGTCACTGTCCTGTTCGCGCGCAACACCTACACCGTCAGCCTTGCAGACGGCCTGACCGGCAATGTCTTTGCCGCGCTTCCCGTGGAATACGGCGAGGATGCCGTTCTGCCGGAGGCCACACCGTGGCACGAGGGCTACCACTTCACCGGCTGGAGCGCCAACGGCAGAAACATCACCGCCGACTGCACCATTACGGCAAATTACGAGCAGAATTCCTACACCGTCCGCTTTGTGGACTATGACGGCACGGAGCTCTCCGTCCAGACCGTCCTGCATGGCGAGGCTGCGGAGCTGCCCGCTTCCCCGGCACGCGAGGGCTACACCTTCGTCGGCTGGAGCGGCGATGTCTCCGCCGTCACCGGCGATATGACCGTCACGGCCCTGTATGCGGTCAAGACCTGCACCGTCTTCTTCACGGATTGGGACGGCACGGTCCTGAAGACGCAGGAGGTCAGCTACGGCGAGGACGCCGAAGCGCCGCAGGCGCCGGCGCGTGAGGGCTACACCTTCACCGGCTGGAGCGGCGACTACACGAACGTCACCGAGAGCCGCATCCTCATGGCGCAGTATGAACGCCTGTCGTTCACGGTCCGCTTCGTGGACTACGACGGCACGGAGCTGTCTTCTCAGTCCGTATTCTGGGGCGAGGCTGCCGCAGCACCGGAGGCCCCGGCGCGCGAGGGCTACACCTTCACCGGCTGGGATGCCGACTTCTCGAACATCCGCAAGGACCTCACCGTCACGGCGCAGTACCGCTTCGTGCTGAGCTTCGCCGACGTGTCCGAGACGGACTGGTTCTGTGAGGACGTCCGCTGGGCCGTGGAGAACGGCATCTTCCAGGGCGTCGGAAACGGCCTGTTCGCACCGGAGCAGGCACTCACCCGCGGTCAGCTCGTCACGGTCCTGTACCGCATGGTCGGTTCTCCGGAGCCGAAGGCAGAGGCGAACTTCCGCGATGTCGCGGCTGACAGCTACTATGCCAAGGCTGTTGCCTGGGCCAACGAGAACGGCATCGTGCTCGGCATGGGCGACGGGACGTTTGATCCGGATTCCGCCGTCACGCGCGAGCAGATGGTCACGATCTTCTTCCGCTATGCCAAGTTCTGCGGCGTGAAGACCGAGGCCGGAACGCTCGATGCCTTCCGCGATGCTGCCAGCGTCAGCGATTATGCCCGCGAGGCCATGGGCTGGGCCGTGAAGGCCGGGCTCGTCAAGGGCGACGGACAGGATCTCATGCCGAAGGCAACGGCAAGCCGCGCACAGGCTGCCGCTATCCTGCATCGCTTCGCGGCTGTCGTGGAGAAATAAACGTGGCATTTCCCGCAAGCATATGATATAATGGGCACATAAACACATAGAGCCCCCGGCATTGCCGGGGGCTCTGCTTGCTAAACATCTGCCCAGCCGAAAGTTT
>ENA-UOOA01002254-UOOA01002254.1-human-gut-metagenome-genome-assembly--contig:-P61old-NODE-2254-length-27975-cov-10.670666_pt1 | contig 27975 bp, 24 predicted proteins | sample MGYA00242467_ERZ724014 | MGnify/ENA metagenome assembly ERZ724014 | reverse complement strand
CGTGCCGCCCGAGCCCGCAGCCCCGCCATTGCCCACGCTGCAAGATGCGCAGTCGCTGTCCATCGATTCCGATTTCAAGCCCTTCGCCAGCCGTGCGGTGGCGCCTGAGGTGCGCAACGCTGCGATGAAGAAACTCTTCACCGACCCCCACTTCAACGTGATGGACGGCCTGGACATCTACATCGACGACTACACCCAGCCCGACCCGTTGCCTGCTGCCATGCTCAAGCAAATGGCCAGCGCGCAGTTCATGGGGCTGGTGGAAGAGGAGCCGGAAAAGCCATCAGCCGCAGGGCAGGCAGCCGCCCCTGCCGGGTGGAATGACCCGAAAGACCCCGCACCCGTGGAACCCCCTGTGCCATCGGCAGCGCAACCGGGGCAAGACGTGGCACAGTCGGGGGTATGCACAGCTATTCCTAGCACGCACGGGCAAGCGTCGGCGGGTTCCACGGGGGAGCCTGCGTCGCTTGCCCCAGCCAGCCACACAGAACATGACCACGCTCATCTGCGATTGCAACCAGACGATGCCGCTGAACGCCCAGGCCCTGGGCACAGCGCTTCGTGAAGACCTGACCCTCCATTCCACCCTGTGCCGCCGCGAGGCGGGCGCCTTCACCCAGGCCATCCGCTCGGGCGAGGACGTGGTGGTGGCATGCACCCAGGAAGAGCGCCTGTTCGCTGACCTGGGCCGCCAGACGGAAGGCGCCATCTCGCCCATCCGCTTTGTGAATATCCGCGAAACCGGCGGCTGGAGCCGCGATGCGGGCAAGGCCGGCCCCAAGATCGCCGCGCTGCTGGCGGCGGCGCACCTGCCCGAGCCGCCGCCCGTGCCGGTGGTGACTTACAAGAGCGCCGGGCGCCTGCTGATCATCGGGCCGCTCGATGCGGCAGAGCAGGTGGCCGGGTTGGTGTCTGATGTGCTGGACGTTACCGTGTTCGCCCAAGGCCCCGGCCAGGCCGGTGGTGCCCAGACCCGTCGCTACCCCGTGCTGGGCGGGCGCATCGAAGCATTGACGGGCTGGCTGGGTGCGTTTGAATTGCGCTGGCGCGAAGACAACCCCATCAACCTCGACCTGTGCACCCGCTGCAATGCCTGCGTGGCCGCCTGCCCCGAAAACGCCATCGGGCTGGATTACCAGATTGACATGGCTGCCTGCCAGGGCCACCGCGCTTGCGTGAAGGCGTGCCAGGTGGCGGGGGCGATTGACTTTCAGCGCGCGGTCGAGAGCGAGTCGGCCCAGTTCGATCTGGTGCTGGACATGCGCCGCGCTGACGCCACGCCCACCTTCTTGCAGCACGCGCTGCCCCAGGGCTACCTGCGCAGCGATGGGCGTGACCTGCCCACCGTGCTCAAGCTGCGCGAACTGGTGGGCGAGTTTGAGAAGCCCAAGTTTTTTGAATACAAGCAGAAGCTCTGCGCCCACAGCCGCAACGCCACCGTGGGTTGCAGCGCCTGCGTGGACATTTGCTCGGCCGAGGCCATCAGCAGCGACAAGGCCCGCCAGCGCGTGGTGGTCAACCCCAACCTGTGCGTGGGCTGCGGCGCCTGCACCACGGTGTGCCCCACGGGCGCGATGACCTATGCCTATCCGCCTGCGGCGGAGCAGGGGCAGCGTTTTAAAACCCTGCTGTCCACCTATGCCGCAGCGGGCGGCAAGGACGCCGTGCTGCTGTTGCACAGCCAGGAGCGTGGCCAGGCGTTGGTCAATGAGCTGGGCCGCGCAGCGCAGCTGAAGGTGGCCCATGGCGTGCCTGCGAATGTGATTCCGGTGGCCTTGTGGCACACCGCCAGCACGGGGGTAGACCTGTGGCTGAGCGCTGTGGCCTACGGGGCCTCGCAAATTGTCTTGCTGGTTACCACCGAAGAGGCGCCGCAGTACCTGGAAGGGCTGCAGGCGCAGATGGACGTGGCCCAGCGCATCCTCAACGGGCTTGGCTACACGGGCACCCACCTGCGCATCATCGAGGCCAAGCACCCGACGGAGTTGGATGCGGCGCTGCAAACCCTGGGCCAAACGCGCCAACGCACCCCGAGCGTTGCCGCACGCTTTGCCATCGCGCAGGAGAAGCGCAGCACCCTGGACATGGCGCTGGACCATCTGGTTGAACAGTCGCCCCTGGGTGCAGCCTCCTTGCCAGCGGCGATTGAGCTTCCCGCCAAGGGCTCACCTCTGGGCACCATCACGGTCGATAAAGACCGCTGCACCCTGTGCCTCAGTTGCGTGAGCGCCTGCCCGGCAAGCGCTCTGCAAGACAACCCGCAAACGCCGCAACTGCGCTTTCTGGAGAAGAACTGCGTGCAGTGCGGCCTGTGCCAGACCACCTGCCCGGAAAACGCGATCAGCCTGCAGCCCCGCCTGTCGCTCACGCCCGAACGCGCGCAGCTGCGCGTGCTCAACGAAGCGCAGCCCTGGGCCTGTGTGCGCTGCAGCAAGCCGTTTGGCACCGTGAAGGCCATCGAGGCCATGCTGGGCAAGCTGGCTGGACACGCCATGTTCCAGGGCGAAGCGCTGGAGCGGCTCAAGATGTGCAGTGACTGCCGCGTGATTGATCTGTACTCCGCACAAAACGAATCGAAAGTGACCGACCTGTGAGCGCCTCTGTTTCATTGACCCAGCCCGGCAGCTCTGCGCTGGACGAAGAAACCGCACGCGCCGAGTTGTATGGCGTGTTGTCCCAACTGTATTACGCACCGCCCAGCCCCGAGCTGCTGTCGGCCCTGCGCGTGGCCGTGACCGAAGCGCCCATGGAAGGTGGCTTTCTGCAAGAGCCCTGGCAGCAGCTGGTGGCAGCGGCCCGCGCGCAGGACGACGCCGCCATCGCGGCTGAATACGATCGCCTGTTCGGCGGCGTGGGCAAGCCCGAGGTGTTTGTGTACGCATCGCACTACCTGGCGGGCTTCTTGAATGAAAAGCCCCTGGCACGTTTGCGCACCAGCCTGGACCGCCTGGGGCTTGCGCGGGGCGACACCATGCCCGAGACCGAGGACCATGTCGCATATCTGTGCGAAGTCATGCGCTACCTGATTGCGGGTGATGACATGGCTGTCTGTAACCTGACGGCTCAGCGTGATTTTTTTGCCGAGCACATCCAGCCCTGGCTGCCAGCCATGTGCAACGCGCTGGAACAGCACCCGGCCGCGAGCTTCTATGCAGCCGTGGCGCGCCTTACGCGGGCTTTTGCTGCTGTTGAGGCGCAGGGTTTTGACATGCTCGATTGAAGATTGTTTGCGATGTGCCGCGTCTTGACGCGCGGCAATGCTCAAGTGCATTGGTGGGATTAGGGTTGGCCTCGTTGTGAAGGTTACCTGGCTGCCTTAGACTCGCCTATGCAATCTTTTACATAACTGCCAGCCTCCTGGAGACAAGCATGCAGGACCGCCAGCCTTCCGCTTCTACCCCCCCATCCCGTCGCCGCTTCTTTGCGGGCGCCGCCGCCGTGAGCGCCGGTGCTGCCGCTGTGACGGTGCTGCCGCGTGTAATCCCCGCCGAGGTCGTGGCCGCTGAGCCCGCCCGCGTTGCGCCTGAAAAGGGAGGTGGCTACCACCTCTCGGCGCACGTGAAGCAGTACTACAAAACCACCCAACTTTGATTTCGGGGCGCGCCATGTTGCTCACCAAAAAGTCTGCGCATGCACCGCACAGTGCATCGACATCCTCTCCTTTTGTTCACAGCCTGCGCCGGGGCCTGTCCCAGGCGCTTCCCACCATGGACCGCCGCGCTTTCCTGCGCCGCTCGGGCCTGGGCGTAGGCGTTGGCATTGCGGCCTCGCAACTCACTCTGGTCAAGAAGTCGCAAGCGGCTGAAGGTGCCAAGGTGGGCCTGGGCGACAGCAAGATCGAAGTGCGCCGCACGGTCTGCACCCACTGCTCGGTGGGCTGCGCCGTGGATGCCGTGGTGGAAAACGGCGTGTGGGTGCGCCAGGAGCCTGTGTTTGATTCGCCCATCAACCTGGGCGCCCACTGCGCCAAGGGTGCAGCCCTGCGCGAGCACGGCCACGGCGAATACCGCCTGCGCTACCCCATGAAACTGGTGAACGGCAAGTACGAGCGCATCAGCTGGGATACGGCCCTGACCGAAATCTCCGCCAAGATGCTGGAACTGCGCAAGGCCAGCGGCCCTGACAGCGTGTACTTCATCGGCTCTTCCAAACACAACAACGAACAGGCCTACCTGCTGCGCAAGTTCGTGAGCTTCTGGGGCAGCAACAACTGCGACCACCAGGCGCGTATTTGCCACTCCACCACCGTGGCGGGTGTGGCGAACACCTGGGGCTACGGCGCCATGACCAATTCGTACAACGACATGCAAAACAGCAAGGTCGCTCTGTACATCGGCTCCAACGCGGCTGAAGCCCACCCCGTCAGTATGTTGCACATGCTGCATGCCAAGGAAACCGGCTGCAAGATGATCGTGGTGGACCCACGTTTCACCCGCACCGCTGCCAAGGCCGACGAGTACGTGCGCATCCGCTCCGGCACCGACATTCCCTTCCTGTTCGGCCTGGTCTATCACATCTTCAAGAACGGCTGGGAAGACAAGAAGTACATCCACGACCGTGTCTACGGCATGGAAAAGGTGCGCGACGAGGTCATGGCCAAGTGGACACCTGACAAGGTGGAAGAGGCCTGCGGCGTCAAGGAAGAACAGATGTTCAAGGTCGCCAAGATGCTGGCCGACAGCCGCCCTGGCACCATCGTATGGTGCATGGGCCAGACGCAGCACACCATCGGCAACGCCATGGTGCGTGCCTCCTGCATCTTGCAGCTGGCCCTGGGCAACGTCGGCAAGAGCGGTGGCGGCACCAACATCTTCCGTGGCCACGACAACGTGCAAGGCGCGACGGATGTGGGCCCCAACCCCGACTCGCTGCCCGGCTACTACGGCTTGGCCGAAGGTGCGTGGAAGCACTTCGCCAACGTGTGGGGTGTGGACTTCGAGTGGATCAAAAAGCAGTACGCCACGCCCGCGATGATGACCAAGAACGGCATCACCGTGTCGCGCTGGATCGACGGCGTGCTGGAGAAAAACGAGCTGATCGACCAGGACAGCAATCTGCGCGGCGTGTTCTATTGGGGCCATGCCCCCAACTCGCAGACCCGTGGCCTCGAAATGAAGCGCGCCATGGACAAGCTGGACTTGCTGGTGGTGGTAGATCCCTACCCATCGGCCACCGCTGCCATGGCCGCCATGCCCGGCAAGCCCGAAGACCTGAACCCCAACCGTGCGGTGTACCTGCTGCCTGCAGCCACGCAGTTTGAAACCAGCGGTTCCTGCACGGCGTCCAACCGCTCGCTGCAGTGGCGCGAGAAGGTCATCGAGCCGCTGTGGGAGAGCCGTTCCGACCACATGATCATGTACCAGCTGGCGCAAAAGCTGGGCTTCGACAAGGAACTGGTCAAGAACTACAAGATGCAGAAGGTCAAGGGCATGGATGAACCCATGGTCGAAGACATCCTGCGCGAAATCAACCGCTCGGTCTGGACCATTGGCTACACGGGCCAAAGCCCTGAGCGCCTGAAGGCCCACATGAAGAACATGCACGTGTTCGACGTGAAGACCCTCAAGGCCAAGGGTGGCAAGGACAAGGAAACCGGTTACGACTTCGCTGGCGACTACTTTGGGCTGCCCTGGCCCTGCTATGGCACGCCCGAACTCAAGCACCCCGGTACGTCCAACCTGTATGACACCTCCAAGCACGTCATGGACGGCGGCGGTAACTTCCGCGCCAATTTCGGCGTGGAGCGCAATGGCGAGAACCTGCTGGCGGAAGACGGCTCGCACTCGCTGGGCGCGGACATCACCACCGGCTACCCCGAGTTCGACCACGTGCTGCTCAAGAAGCTGGGCTGGTGGGATGACCTGACGGACGCCGAGAAGAAGGCGGCCGAGGGCAAGAACTGGAAGACCGACCCCTCGGGCGGCATCATCCGTGTGGCCATGAAGGTGCACGGCTGCCACCCCTTCGGCAATGCCAAGGCGCGTGCGGTGGTGTGGAACTTCCCTGATCCGATTCCGCAGCACCGCGAACCGCTGTACGGCACCCGCCCCGACATGGTTGCAAAGTACCCCACGCACGAGGACAAGAAGGCCTTCTGGCGCTTGCCCACGCTGTACAAGACGGTGCAGGACAAGAACATGGCGGACAAGGTGTACGAGAAGTTCCCGCTCATCCTCACCTCGGGCCGCTTGGTCGAGTACGAAGGTGGCGGCGAGGAAACACGCTCCAACCCCTGGCTGGCCGAGCTGCAGCAGGAAGCGTTCGTGGAAATCAACCCCAAGACCGCTGCCGACCGTGGCATTCGCAATGGCAGCCGCGTGTGGCTGAGCTCGCCCACCGGCGCACGTCTGAATGTGCAGGCCCTGGTCACCGAGCGCGTGGCGCCCGACACCGTGTGGATGCCATTCCACTTCTCCGGACGCTGGCAAGGCGCCGACATGCTGGCGTATTACCCCAAGGGGGCAGCGCCTCTGGTGCGTGGCGAGGCCGTGAACACTGCAACAACGTATGGCTACGACGTCGTGACCATGATGCAAGAATCCAAGACCACGATCTGCAACGTGGAAGCTGCGTGAGGAGACCGCGATGGCCCGCATGAAATTTATCTGTGATGCAGAGCGCTGCATCGAATGCAACAGCTGCGTGACAGCGTGCAAGAACGAGCATGAAGTGCCCTGGGGTGTGAACCGCCGCCGCGTGGTGACCCTGAATGACGGCGTGCCCGGTGAAAAGTCCATCTCGGTGGCCTGCATGCACTGCAGCGATGCCCCTTGCATGGCCGTCTGCCCCGTCAACTGCTTCTACCGCACGGAAGAGGGTGTGGTGCTGCATGACAAGGACGTATGCATTGGCTGCGGCTATTGCAGCTACGCCTGCCCGTTCGGTGCGCCGCAGTTCCCCTCGCAGGGCACCTTTGGTGTGCGCGGCAAGATGGACAAGTGCACCTTCTGCGCTGGTGGCCCTGAAACCCATGGCAGCCAGGCCGAATTCGAAAAGTACGGCCGCAACCGACTGGCCGAAGGCAAGCTGCCTGCCTGCGCAGAAATGTGCTCGACCAAGGCCTTGCTCGCCGGTGATGGCGACGTGGTGGCAGACATCTTCCGCAACCGCGTGGTGCAGCGCGGTAAGGGTGCCGAGGTGTGGGGCTGGGGCACTGCCTACGGTTCCAAGCAGGCAGGCCAGCCTCCAGCAGGCGCAACCGGAGCCAAGTCATGACACGCATCGCTTCCACACTTTTGACGGCCGCCACCCTGTGCGTGGCACTGGCAGCCTGCGGCGAAAAGCCCCAGACAGGCGGTGCAGTCAAGCACGATGCGGCGCCTTACGCCGGTACGGGCAGTAACTTCACCCAGGCTGGCTGGACAGCGGGTGACAAGACCAGCTGGGAACAGCAGCTGCGCACACGCCAGCAGTACGGTCAAAACGAGTATTCCCGCAACCAGAAGCCCTGAGCGAGGTCTGCCATGAAACACAGTATCTGTGCCGTGCTGCTGGCTTTGGGTGCGCTGGCTGCGCAGGCCCAGGCGCCAGCGGGGCCCACGGCCTCGGGCGTTGTGGGCCAGGCGCCTGCCGCTCTGGGGGTGCAAGGGCAAAACATTTTTGATGTGAAGCCCGACGCGAGCGCCGAGCCCGGCTATGCCGAGCAGACCAACGGCGAACGCATGAAGGTGCAGCCCGGCAACAATGCGCCCATGTGGCGGCAGGTGGGGCAGGGCGTGACTGGCTACAGCAGCCTGCCCAAAACGCAGGCGCCTGAAGCAGGCAACCTGATCCAGCCCTTTGTGCAGTACCCCGGCTCCCGCGTGACCAACGCGGGCGAGGCTTGGCGCCAGGTGCGCAACCAATGGATCATTCCCTACGGCGCAGCGCTGTTCGCGATTGTTCTGCTGGCCCTGGGCATCTTCTACTTCACCAAGGGGCCGCTGGGGCATGACCACCCGGAAGGCCCTGGCACGCGCCGCATTGAACGCTTCACACCGTTCGAGCGCGCAGCCCACTGGGCGAATGCCTTTGCCTTCATTGCGTTGGCCATTTCGGGCATCGTGATGGCGTTTGGCAAGTTCTTCCTGCTGCCCATCATGGGTTCCACGCTGTTCGGCTGGTTGACCTATGCCCTCAAGAACGTGCACAACTTCGTGGGGCCGCTGTTTGCTGTCTCGCTGCTGGTGATCATTCTCACGTTCGTGAAGGACAACATTGCCAACCGCGCCGACTTTGTGTGGCTGTCCAAGGGCGGCGGCATGCTGGGTGGCGACCACCAGGTGCCATCGCACCGCTTCAACGCAGGCGAAAAGGGCTTGTTCTGGTGGGGCGTGACGATTCCCGGCATCTTCGTGGTGGGTTCGGGCTTGGTGCTAGACAAACTCATCCCCGGCTTTGGTGATGTGCGCAGCGACATGCAAATCGCCCACATGATCCATGCCACCCTGGCGATCTGGATGATGGCGCTGATCTGCGGTCACATCTACATGGGCACGGTGGGCATGAAGGGCGCGTACAAGGCCATGAAGACCGGTTACGTGACCGATGAATGGGCCAAGGAGCACCACGAGCTGTGGCACGACGACGTGCAGGCAGGCAAGATTCCACGGCAGCGCAGCGCCGCCCATCAGGGCGATGCTGCAGCAACCACTGCGGGCCAGCCCGCGCAGGTATGAGGCAACGCACCATGAAGCAAATCTTCCGATCGTCCCTGCTGGCGCTGTGCGCCGGTGTTCTGTGTTCTGTGGCGCTGGCCAAGCTGCCTGCCCCCACGCCTGAAGCAGCTGAAAAGGCCGCCGAAGCGGCTGCCAAGGCTGCCTGGTCGGGCAAGGTAGACAACTACAAGCTCTGTCAGGCGCAAGACCGCGTGGCGGCGCACTACCGCAAGACGGCCAAAGACGCCAAGCCCGCCGCCGCATCCGCACCTTGCGCCGACCCCGGGCCATTCGCCTACACGCCGCCGGCTGCGAAGCCGATTGAGGCGGCAGGCGCTCATTCGCCACCAGGCACGGCCAGCAGCCCGCCCAGTACCACCACACCAGCGGCGTCTGCGCCCAAGTCCTGACAGCGGACCCGGCGGCCATCGGCACGGTAGCGTGCCTGCGTGGTCCACCCCGTCGCTGATCCGGCCGCAAGTTCCAAAGAGCTTGCGGCTTTTTTTTGCGTGTACCCTGCGCCCATGAACGATTCCACATTGGCCCCCTCCCTCCCGTCACAGCCTTTGGACTTGCCCCGCCTGACCCAGGCGCAAGCCCCCCTCACCCAGGCGGTGGATGTGATCAACGAGCGGGGAGAGACCGAGCAGGTGCACATTCCCGCAGAGCGCGCCTTGACGGTGTATGTGGACCGCCGTGAACTGGTCACGCTGATGACGCTGGGCGCGCACCCTGAGCTGCTGGTGCTGGGCTACCTGCGCAACCAGCGGCTGGTGGATTCGGTGTTCGACATTGAATCCATCACCGTCGACTGGGAGGTGAACGCCGCCGCCGTGCGCACCCGCCATGGCATTGCCCGCATTGAAGAGCGCACCGCGAGCAAGGTGGTGACCACCGGTTGCGGGCAGGGCAGTGTGTTTGGTGGCCTGATGGACGAGGTGGACCGCATTGAGTTGCCGCAGGCGCAGCTCACCCAGGCGCAGCTGTATGGTCTGGTGAATGCCATCCGCCTCAAGGAAACCACGTACAAATCCGCAGGCTCGGTGCACGGCTGCGCGCTGTTCCGTGGCGAAGACATGCTGGTGTTTGTGGAAGACGTGGGCCGCCACAATGCCATCGACACCATTGCAGGCTGGATGTGGATGAACCCGGAAGCCCCTTCTGCAGCGCGCTCAATCCAGGCAGGGCAGACCGATACCGCGTCGTTCCAACCCATGGGCGGTGCCGATAAGGTGTTCTACACCACCGGGCGGCTGACCAGCGAGATGGTCATCAAGTCCGCGCAGATGGGGGTGCCCATCGTGGTGTCGCGCAGCGGCATGACGCAGATGGGCCATGCCGTCGCCCAGCAACTGGGCCTGTGTGCCATTGGCCGTGCCACCAACCGCCGCTTTGTCTGCTACGCGGGCGCGCACCGGCTGGTGCTGCAGCCCGAGCTGGCCTGAGCCCGCATCCTGCTATAAGCCGCCCGCCCTGTACTGCGTTGGATGCTATTGAAAAGATAGCTGCTGGCGCTTGATGGATAAGCGCCAGGTGCCAATTTTGTCTCATGGCATGATGGCGCCATGATTGCCGAGTCGCCGTCCCCTGAAGCCCCTGCCACTGCTCTGCTGCCCAGTGCAGCACCTCCACCCCCGTCCGCGCCTGCGCCCCAGCGTTTACCCGCCTACCGCTGGGTGCTGGAGGGCCTGCGCGCGGCGGCCTTCCTGACCCCTCGCACAGGCATAGCTGCACCCACGCCATTGCAATTGCTGGTGCTGCTGGCCGCCAACTGGGGGCTGGTGTTGTGGGGCGAATGGTGGGCCACTGCTGGCCCTGTGGAGTTCAATGCACGCGCTTGGCTCGGGCAGCAGTGGCTGTCGCTGGCTTTGATGGGCGCCGCGTGGTGGGCCATGGCGCCCGCCCAAGATCGCAGCGGTGTGTTCACCAGCCCGCAGCGGGCGCCCGGTGGAGGCCTTCCTGCCTGGCTGCTACTCAGCAACTGGGCCATGCTGCCCTGGCTGCTGCCCACCTTTGCCTTGCCGGCCAGTGTCGATGACAGCCTGGCGGCTGACCCATTGGCGAGCGCAGGCCATTGGGCTTGGCAGGATGGGGTGCTGGATGGCTTGGCACTGCTGGCGCTGTTGTTGTCTCTGGCAGTGCTGCTGCGCCTTACGGCGCGCTTCATCCAGTCGCGCTGGCGCACGGCGGTGTTTGCCCTGTGCTTGCTGGGAGGCATGGCTGTGCAGTTCTACCTGGGTGTGGAGCCTTCGTGGCAGCCCGTGGTTACTGCACAAACCCCGGGCGCTGATCCGGGCCTCGGCGAGCCATCCGCTGGCGTGCCTTTGTCCCAGTCGGTGTTTGAGGGCCAGCAACTCATGCTGGAGGCCTATACCCAGGACCTGACCCCCGAGCGCCCCGGCGTGGTGGATGTGTACGGACTGGTGTTTGCCCCTTATGCGGGCGAGGAGGTGTTTCGCCGCGAAAGCACCATGGTGAGCGACCTGCTGCAAGACCGCTTCGACGCCGAAGGCCGCGTACTGCACCTGCTCAACCACCCTGACACCGCAGATACCCACCTGTGGGCCACGCCCGAGAACCTGCGCAGCGCCATCGATGCCCTGGCGGCCACCATGGACCGTGAGGAAGATGTGTTGGTGCTCTATATGACTTCGCACGGCGCGCGCGACCACCAGCTGGCCGCTGCCCACCCACCCCTGCAGGTGGAACCCATGACCCCCGAGCTGCTGCGCCACATGCTGGACGACGCGGGCATTCGCCACCGGGTGATTGCCATTTCTGCCTGCTATTCCGGCGGCTGGCTCGATGCGCTGACCACCCCGTCCACCCTCATCATGACGGCGGCAGACGCCACCCACACGTCCTACGGCTGCGGCACCCGTTCAGAGCTGACCTTCTTCGGCCGGGCGGTGTTCCATGAGCAACTGCGCTCCACCTATTCCTTCACCGAGGCGTTTACCAATGCCGTGCCCATCATTGCGCAGCGCGAAATTCAGGCTGGCAAGGACGATGGCTTCTCCAACCCCCAGATGCGCGTGGGGGCAGAGATCGACCCCGTGCTCAACGCCCTGGCCCGGCGGCTGGCGGCGGAAGAGGGCCCGGTTCTGCGGCCCGGCGGCAAAGGCCTGGTCGCGCAAATCCCTATGGCCTACCACTCAGCGCAATTGCGCTAAGGTTTGCCCCCTATGAAATTGTCATTCCTGCGCCTTGGGTGGCGCACCTTGCTGCGCGACCTGCGCGCGGGTGAACTGCGTTTGTTGATGGTGGCCGTCACGCTGGCCGTGGCCGCGCTCACCTCGGTGGGTTTTTTTGCGGACCGGCTCCAGGGCGGGCTGCAGCGCGACGCCCTGCAACTGCTGGGCGGCGATGTCGTGGTGGCCAGCGACAACCCCACGCCCCAGGCCTTTGTGGACAAAGCCCAGGCGCTGGGCTTGCAAGCCGTGGGCACCATGGGCTTCCCGACCATGGGGCGGGCCAGTGACGCGCAGGGGGGCGCCAGCAAGCTGGTGGCCCTCAAGAGCGTTGCGGCGGGCTACCCGCTGCGCGGCACGCTCAAGGTGGCCGATGCCCCCGGCGCCGCCGAGCAGGCCACGCGTGACATTCCTGCCCCCGGCGAGGTGTGGGTCGATGCCCCCCTGCTCGATGCCCTGGGCCTGGCCATGGGCGACCAGCTCCTCTTGGGCGATGCCCAGTTGCGCATTGCCCGCATCATCGTCATCGAGCCTGACCGGGGTGCGGGCTTCATGAGCTTTGCGCCGCGCGTCATGCTCAACGCGGCCGATGTGCCCGCCACTGGCCTGGTGCAGCCTGCCAGCCGCATCACCTACCGCTTTGCTGTGGCGGGGCAGCCCGCCGCCGTGAAGGCGTTTGCAGAATGGGCGGCTGAAGAGGTCAAAAAGCCCGACGTGCGCGCCGTGCGGGTGGAATCGCTGGAAAGCGGCCGCCCCGAAATGCGCCAGACGCTGGACCGCGCCCAGAAGTTCTTGAGCCTGGTGGCCCTGCTGGCCGCGCTGCTTTCGGCCGTGGCCGTGGCGCTGGCCGCGCGCGGCTTTGCGGCCGACCACTTGGACGCATCGGCCATGCTGCGCGTGCTGGGCCAAAGTCAGCGCACCATTGCGGGCGCCTACACCACCGAATTTGCGCTCATTGGCGTATTTGCCAGCGCGCTGGGTGTGGCCGTGGGCTACCTGGTGCACAACGTGTTTGTGCTGCTGCTGTCCGGCCTGGTCGAATCGGCCTTGCCTGCGCCCAGCCTGTGGCCCGTGGCCTTTGGTTTGGGCATGGGCCTTACGCTGCTGTTGGCCTTTGGTTTGCCGCCCGTGCTGCAACTGGCGCAGGTGCCGCCGCTGCGCGTCATCCGCCGCGATGTGGGCGGGCTCAAGCCGGCATCCCTGGCCGTGCTGTGCGTGGGTGTGGCGGGCTTTGCCGCGCTGCTGCTGGCCGTCAGCAGTGACCTCAAGCTCGGTCTCATCGCCGTGGGCGGCTTTGCCGGGGCCGTGGCCCTGTTTGCGGGCCTGAGCTGGGTGGCCGTGAAGCTGCTGCGCAAAAGCGTGAATGAAACCACCGCACCGCGCTGGCTGGTGCTGGCCACGCGGCAAATCTCAGCCCGCCCGGCCTATGCCGTGGTGCAAGTCAGCAGCCTGGCCGTGGGCCTGCTGGCGCTGGTGCTGCTGGTGCTGCTGCGCACCGACCTGATCAGCAGCTGGCGCCAGGCCACCCCGCCCGATGCGCCCAACCGCTTCGTCATCAACGTCATGCCGGAGCAGGCCGACGACTTCCAGAAAAACCTGCAGACCAACGGCGTGGCCAAGTACGACTGGTACCCGATGATTCGGGGCCGCCTGCTGGCCGTGAACGGCCAACCCGTGGGGCCTGACAACTACACCGAAGACCGTGCCAAGCGGCTGGTAGACCGTGAGTTCAACCTCTCCACCGCCGTGCAGCAGCCCCCCCACAACCAGATCGTGGCTGGCCGCTGGACTGAGAACGAAGCTGGCGCCGTGAGCGTGGAAGAGGGCATCGCCGAGACCCTGGGCCTGAAGCTGGGCGACCGCCTGCTGTTTGACATTGGCGGCGTGCAGAACGAAGCCCGCATCACCAGCCTGCGCAAGGTGGACTGGGGCTCCATGCGCGCCAACTTCTTCGTGATGTACCCGGTGCAGCAGCTCGAAGGCGTGGCCATCACCTACCTGGCGGCCTATCGCGCGCCTGAAGTGCAGGGCTTTGACAACGCGCTGGTGCGCCAATTCCCCAACATCACCAACGTGGACATGGCCAGCACCATCAACCAGGTGCAGCGCGTGCTCGACCAGGTGATCCGCGCAGTGGAGTTTTTGTTTGCCTTCACCCTGGCGGCCGGGCTGGTGGTGCTGTTTGCGGCTGTGACCGCCACGCGCGAGGAACGCGCGCGCGAGTTCGCCATCATGCGTGCCGTGGGCGCCCGTGCCAGCCTGCTGCGCCAGGTGCAGCGGGCCGAGCTGATGGGCGTGGGCCTGCTGGCGGGCTTTTTAGCCAGCGCTGTGGCCGTGGCCGTGGGCTGGGCGCTGGCACGCTACGTGTTTGACTTTGCCTGGACGGCATCGCTGTGGGTGCCGCTGGCCGGGGCCTTGGCTGGCGCCGTGCTGGCCTTGCTGGCCGGGTGGTGGGGCCTGCGCGAAGTGCTGCGCCGCCCCGTGGTCGAGACGCTGCGCCGCGCCGCCGAATAAAATGCTATAAAAAACAGAGCTGCTGGCGCTTGTCTATCAAGCGCTAGCGGCCAATTTGACTATGAATGAAGAAACCCAAGCCGCCAACACCATCACCCCGTTTGAATGGATTGGGGGTGAGGCCCGCGTGCAGGCCCTGACCGACCGCTTCTACGACCTGATGGACCTGGAGCCCGCCTACACCGAGCTTCGCGCCGCCCACGGCCCCGAGCTGGACAGCGCCCGGCAAAAGCTCTTCTGGTTCCTGTGCGGCTGGCTGGGTGGCCCGTCGTACTACACCGACCAGTTCGGCCACCCGCGCCTGCGTGCGCGGCACATGCCGTTTTCCATTGGCATCAAAGAGCGTGACCAGTGGGTGGCCTGCATGGACCAGGCCATGGGCGAGACCGGCGTGCCCGACGACCTGCGCGCACGCCTGCGCGAGAGCTTCATGGGCACGGCCGACTGGATGCGCAACCGGGGCGTTTGAGCCCGCAGTGTGGGGTGCGCGGGCCTGAGTCTTGGCTCGCTGCCCTGGTCCTGGGGCGCGATGCGCCCGATTCAGGCCATGTCCACCGGCACCGTGCTGCCGGTCTTCACACGGTTCATCACCACCAGGGTGTTGAATGTCTTCACGTTGCCCGACTCGAAAAACAGTTCGCGCGTGAGCTCCACGTACTGGTCCATCGAACGCACGAGGAAGATCAGCACAAAGTCCCACTCGCCGGTGACGTAGTAGCACTGCTGCACCTGGGGGCAGGCTGCAAAGCGGCGCTGCATCTCATCGAGCAGGTGGGCACGCTCGTTTTCGGCCTTCACTTCCACAATCACCGTCAGGTCGTAGCCCAGTGCGCGCGGGCTCAGTTGTGCCGAGAATTTTTCAATCACCCCCGCGCCTTCCAGCAGCTTGAGTCGGCGGTTGACCGCCGCGGTCGAGAGGTGGGCCCGCTGGCCCAGTTCGCTTTGGGGCACGCGCCCATCGCTTTGCAGGGCCGCCAGCAGCGTGCGGTCGTAGGTGTCCAGCTTCATGGGGGCGCTTTCGTTGCCAAAGTTGAAAAACGTTCAGTTTTCAGATCGATTTTTCGAAAACTGATTCTGGCACGCGAAATATTATTCGCAGCAATCCCCCTGCGAAAGAACCCACATGGCCTTGCCAGAACCCTTGTTGGACACCGCAAAACTGCTGGAGCAGCTTCGCGAACTCGGTGCCATCGGCCACGATGCAGCGCAAGGCGGCCGCACCCGCATTGCCCTGACCGACGAAGAAAAAGCCGGGCGTGACCTGCTGGTGCGCTGGATGCGCGAGCTGGACCTGGAAGTACGCGTGGACCAGATCGGCAACATCTTCGGCGTGCTGCACGCAGAGCACCCCGAGGGCACGGCCCAGCCGCTGATGATGGGGTCGCACATCGACACGGTGCGCAATGCAGGCGCGCTGGATGGCTGCTATGGCGTGCTGGCGGGCTTGGCCGTGGTGCGTGCTTACCGGCAGGCTGGCCTGCGCCCGGCGCGTGCCATTGTGGTGGCGGCGTTCACCAACGAAGAAGGCGTGCGTTACCAGCCGGACATGATGGGTTCCCTGGTGTATGCGGGTGGCATGGATGTGCAGGCAGCGCTCAACACCGTGGGCACCGACGGAACACGCCTGGGTGACGAGCTGGCCCGCATTGGCTACGCGGGTGACATGGCGCCGGGCGCCATCGTGCCGCGCGAATACATCGAACTGCACATCGAGCAGGGCCCGGTGCTGGAGGCCGAAGGCAAACTCATCGGCGTTGTGGAGAGCTTGCAGGGCATCTCCTGGCAGAAGGTGACCATCACCGGTGTGGCCAACCACGCAGGTACCACGCCCACGCGGCTGCGCCACGATGCCGGCTACGCAGCAGCGGCTTGCGTGGCCTTCCTGCGCGAGCAGGTGGTGGGCGCGGCGCCTGAAACGACCCTCGCCACGGTCGGGTCGCTGCGCCTGGAGCCCGACCTGATCAATGTCATCCCCCGCAAAGCTACCTTCACCGTGGACCTGCGCGACCCCGGCGAGCAGCGTCTGCAAACCGCAGAGCGCCGTCTGGCCGATTTTCTGGCCACGCTGGCCGAGCGCGAGGGCGTGACGGTTGAAACCGAGCAACTGGTGCGCTTTGAACCCGTGGTGTTCGACGCGGCGTTGGCCGATCGAATTCAGGCCGCAGCACAGCGGCGTGGACTGCCGCACCGCCGCATGACTTCCGGGGCAGGGCATGACGCGCAGATGTTGGCCCGCATCGCCTCATCAGCCATGATTTTTGTGCCCAGCCGCGGCGGTATCAGCCACAACCCGCGTGAGCACACCGACGATGACCAGCTGGCCCTGGGTGCCCAGGTGCTGCTGGATGTGGTGCAAGACTGCCTGCGTGGGCAGTGACCGGCCACCGATTGCCAGTGTATTTTTTATTCCCCCACCCAGAAGGCCCCACCATGTTGTTTCTGAACCCCCGCGCCACGCGCGCCGACTACCCTGCGGAGTTGTCGGCCATCATGAACATCGCGCAGGCGCACCAAAGCCGCCAGTGGCTGTCTTCCTGGCGTGGCATTCACCGCCCTGCCACGCCGCTGTACGACCTGCCCGATGCGGCTGCGCGTTGCCAGGTGGGCCGCCTGTGTCTCAAGGATGAATCGGTGCGCTCACCTCTGGGCAGCTTCAAGGCGCTGGGCGCTCCCATCGCCCTGGTGCGTCAAATCTTGCGACTGCACCCCGACTTTGAACCTGCCGCCATCCTCACCGGGCGGTATGCAGAAGCGCTGCGTGGCTACACCGTGATCAGTGCCACCGACGGCAACCATGGCCGCGCCCTGGCCGCCGCCGCCCAAGATGCCGGGTGCCGCTGCGTCATCGTGCTGCACGCCCATGTCAGCCCCGAACGGGAGCAGGCCATTGCTGCCTATGGCGCGGACATCGTGCGCATTGCCGGCAATTACGATGAATCGGTGCAGGAAGCAGCACGCCTGGCCGCAGACCACGGCTGGCAGGTGATTGCCGACACCTCGTACGACGGCTACGAGGACATTCCACGCGATGTGATGCAGGGCTATGGCGCCATTGCCGAAGAGATCGTGGAGCAGACAAGTGCACAGCGTGGCAGGGCGGGGACCTTCACCCACGTCTTCCTTCAAGGCGGGGTGGGCGGGATGGCGGCTGGCCTGGCCAGCTATTTCTGGGAATACCACGGCCCGCAGCGCCCTTGCTTTATATCGGTGGAGCCCGCCCAGGCCGACTGCCTGCTGCAAAGCGCCATCCAGGGCCGCCCAGCCAAGGCCACCGGCACGGTCGATTCCGTCATGGCTGGTCTGGCCTGTGGCGAAACATCGCCCCTGGCCTGGCGTTTTCTGCAGCCTTGCGTAGACGTTTTCATGACGATTGAGGATGAGCAGGCCATCGAAGCCATGCGCACCCTGGCCCAGGGCAGCGAACGTGACACCCCCATCGTTGTAGGTGAATCGGGTGTTGCTGGGCTGGCAGCGCTGGAGTGGCTGCGCAGTGATCCGCAGCGCTCAGAGCAGGTCGGGCTCACAGCCGAGTCGCGTGTACTCATCATCAGCACCGAAGGCGCTACTGCACCCCGCGAATACACCCGCCTGGTGGGTCAGAGTGCGGAGCAAGTGCTGCAACGCCAGCAAGCGTGGCAAGCCGCGCATGCCCTGCAAACCCAACCCGCCTGAACAGGAGGCACGCATGTATGTGGACACAGAACTGGGCACCCAGATGGTGCGCTGGCGCCGGGAGTTGCACCAGTTCCCGGAAACCGGGTTCAACGAGCACAAGACCGCAGCCTTCGTGGCCGCTGCGTTGCGGGCCATGGGCCTGGAGGTGCACCAGGGCATTGGCGGCACCGGCCTGGTGGCCAGCCTGACGGTGGGCGAGGGCAAAGGCGTGATCGGCCTGCGTGCCGACATGGATGCTCTGGCCATGACCGAGACAGCGCAAGGGCGCGAACACATCTCGCGCCACCCTGGCTGCATGCACGGTTGCGGCCACGATGGGCATATGGCCATGCTGCTGGGCGCAGCGCAGCTCCTGAGCCAAAGCCGTGACTTCAACGGCACGGTGCGCTTCATCTTCCAGCCTGCCGAAGAGCATGGGCGCGGCGCACGCGCAATGATGGACGACGGGTTGTTTGAGCGCTTTCCTGTCGATGAAATCTACGGTGCGCACAACATCCCGGGCATGCCCGTGGGCCATATCGCCACGCGCAAAGGCGGCATCATGGCTAGCGAAGACAACTTTGTCATCCGCATCACCGGCCGGGGCGGCCACGCGGCCCGCCCACACCTGGCCATTGACCCCCTGGTCGTCGCGGCCGAGATCATCCTGGCCCTGCAATCCATCGTGGCCCGCGCGGTAGACCCTGCCGAGCCTGCTGTGGTGTCGTGCACCGAAATCCGCAGCGACGGCATTCGCAACGCGCTGCCCACCCATGTGGAAATCAAGGGTGATACGCGCAGCTATTCACGCCAGGTGCAGGCGTTGCTAGAGCGCCGTATGCGCGAAATCTGCCACGGCATTGCCGCAGCCCACGGCGCTACCTGTGAAGTGCAATACACCCACGAATTCGTCCCCACCATCAACTGGCCCCAATGCACCCCGGTGGCCATCCGCGCTGCGCAGGCCGTGGTGGGACACGGCAACGTGGACGCGAACGTGGCGCCGATGATGATTTCGGAAGACTTCGGCGCCTTCCTCACCGCCGTTCCCGGTGCCTTCGTCTTCATCGGCAATGGCGCCACAGGGGCGGCTGGTGGCGTGCCGTTGCACAACGCCCAATACGACTTCAACGACGCCGTGCTGCCGATTGGCGGACGTTACTTTGCAGAAATCGTGCGACAGCGGCTTGCGGTGTGAGCTGTGGGGATGCTTCTGCCGAGCTGTGGTGCTGGCCCAGGGCGGCAGGGGCGGCGCTGACAAGAAAAAAGCCCAAGCAGCTGAACTGCTTGGGCTTTTTGCATTTGGCGGAGACTGTGAGATTCGAACTCACGGACGGTTGCCCGTCGGCAGTTTTCAAGACTGCTGGTTTAAACCACTCACCCAAGTCTCCGGGTAGCCATGTATTCTAGCCGCTCGCTGGCTTGTTTTTTGCAGAGTATGCCGTCAACCGCATGGCGTTGGGTTGGAGCGCCGCTTTGGCGGAGTCTCGCGAGCGGGTCACCGCACGTTAGCCCAGTCGCAGACTCAACAACCCACCGCAGGGAGCGCCCGCCGGTGGTGGCGCCCATTACATTGGTGGTAGGCACAGCGTCTGGCTCTTGCGGGGCTGTGCGTTTTCTTATTTGTTGTTTGTTGAAGGAACCCGTTGCATGCGCCCAGTCATCGCCCAGCTCGAAGCCTCCAAGATCCGCGAGATCGCCAACGCCGGCATGGGGCGCAAAGATGTGTTGGCCTTCTGGTTTGGTGAGAGTGATGAGGTCACGCCCGATGTGATTCGCAACGCGGCCATCGAGTCGCTGCAAAGTGGCGAAACCTTTTACGCGCAGAACTGCGGCCTGCCCGAGTTGCGCGAGGCACTGGCGCAGTACACCCGGGAATCGCACCCTTCGGCGGAGGTGGACGCCAACCGCATCGTCGTTACCTCGGGCGGGGTCAGCGCGCTCATGCTGGCGGTGCAGGCGCTGGTGGATGCGGGCGATGAGGTGGTCATCGTCACGCCCGTGTGGCCCAACCTGGTGGCGCAGCCCACCATCATGGGCGCGCAGGTGCGTTGCGTGCCCCTGCGGCCGCAAGGCGGTGCCTGGGGCCTGGACTTGCCTGGGCTGCTCCAGACCATCACCGAGCGCACGCGGCTGCTGATCGTGAATGCGCCCAACAACCCCACGGGCTGGACGCTGACGCGTGAAGAGCAGGAGCAAATCCTGGCGCACTGCCGTCGCACGGGCACGTGGATTTTGGCGGACGAGGTGTACGAAAAGCTTTATTACGAGCCCACCCCCCACGGCTGCGCCCCCAGCTTTCTGGACATTGCCGAGCCTGAAGACCGCCTGCTGGTAGCGCACAGCTTTTCCAAGAGCTTTTTGATGACCGGCTGGCGCATGGGCTGGCTGGTGCTACCGGCATCGCTGGCCGATGCCATGGGCAAGCTCATCGAGTTCAACACCTCGTGCGCCAGCGTGTTCACCCAGCGCGCTGCGCTGGCGGCGCTCGCCCACCGCAAAGAGATCACGCCCCGCGTGGTGGAGCATTTCAAAACCTGCCGCGACACCCTGGTGCCCCTGCTGGCCGCCGTGCCCGGCGTGCAGGTGGCTGCGGCACATGGCGGCATGTACGCGTTTTTCCGACTCGAAGGGTTTGACGACTCCATGACCGTGGCCAAGCGCCTGGTGGCCGAGGCTGGCCTGGGCCTGGCCCCGGGCGATGCCTTTGCCCCCGAGGCCCAGGGCTGGCTGCGCTGGTGCTTTGCCTCCAAGGACCCCTCGCGGCTGGTGGAGGGTGTGCGACGATTGAAGGAGTGGCTTGAAAAGCAGTGACTGGCGCTGATTTGTTGGCCCGCCCCTCGGGCGGCGCAAGGCCTTGCACATCGGCTGAGCATCGGGTGCGGCCCGCAGGGCTTGAATGACCACTGCGGGCGGCTGCCAGGTCGGCCGCGAAGGCGTGCGTTTCCGCCCTAGCCAACGCCCCAGCATCCACGCCGCCGCGCCGCCCGCCATGCCTGCCACGCACAGCGCGTGCAGGGTGGGCAGCGGTATCCACGCATAAAGGCCATTGGCGTCCGTCCACGGCGCCCAGGGTGTGATGTCGGCGTGCATCACGCTGTCGAGCAACACATGCGACCAGGTCCCGGCCAGCGCGCTGAGCAGCACGGTGCGGGGCTTCCACCGTTCGTCTTCAGCCAGCCATGGCGCGCGGTAGTGGGTGACCTCCTGATTCCATCGCTTTAACAGTGGGCGGCACAGCCAGGGCGCCAGCACTGCCGTGGCCAGCGCGATGGGCACCGCGCCCAAGTAGGTGTGCGTGGGCCCATGCAGCACGGCGGCGCCGCGCAGCATGCCCACCAGGGGCTCAATGTCCATCGCCACCTGGGCAATGCCGAAGGTGAGCACACTGAAGTGGCGCCCGGCCACGGCCTTGAGGGCCAGGCCAGCGCCCATGTGGAAAGGGGTGAAGGGCATGGGGTTGCAGGCTTTCAGTAGGGAGTACGGTGGTTCCGCAGCAGTGTGCCATTGCAGACCAAGGGTCGGCCGTCGGCGGATGGGGACGGGCCATTACCGCAGGCTGTCAACACTTGAGGTGTGTGGCGGTCGGCTCGCTATGTGCTGGCACGGGGGCATTCCTGCAGCGTATGCTCAGCCAACCGCCTGTGCAAATGGCACAGGATCTCGGGAGATGCTTTAAATTTCGCCGCTTGCTACCCGCCATGACCCACCACGTATTGCTTACAGGCTTTGAACCGTTCGACCAAGACCCGCTCAACCCCTCGTGGGAAGTGGCCCGCGCGCTGGACAGGTGGCAGCCTGCAGTTATGGGCCGTGCAGGTGATGCCTTCGAGGTGCGAGCGGCGCAGTTGCCCTGTGTCTTTGGCGATGCTGTGGTGCGTCTGCAGGCGGCCATCGCGCAGTGGCAGCCCGTGCTGGTGATTTGCCTGGGCCTGGCGGGCGGGCGCAGCGAGATCACACCCGAGCGGGTGGCCATCAATGTGGACGATGCGCGCATCCCAGACAACGCGGGCCGCCAGCCTGTGGACACGGCGGTGCAGTTGCAAGGGCCTACGGCCTACTTTTCAACGCTGCCCATCAAAGCCATGGTGCGCAATCTGCGTACCGAGGGCATTCCGGCGTCTGTGTCCAACACGGCGGGCACCTTTGTGTGCAACCACGTTTTTTATGCGCTGATGCACCATTTGGCACAGGCCACCACGAAGGATGGCCGCCCGCAGGCCCGCGAGGCGCGTGGAGGATTCATCCATGTGCCTGCGCTGCCCGAGCTGGCTGCGCGCCACCCGGGTATGCCAAGCATGGCTTTGGCCACGCAGGTGCGCGGGTTGCAGGTGGCCATAGAAACAGCATTGTCCGTGGCAGACGATGTGCGCGAAGTGGGCGGCGCTTTGCACTGAAAGCCTGCCCGCGCCCCGCGCCTTTGAACAGGTTCTGAGCCAAAAGCAGCGCGCTGGTGGCGTGTGGCTACTTGGGCTGACCGCCGTCTGAAATGCGCCGTGCATACACGGCCAGCACGATGCGTTCGGAGTGCACCAAGTAGTCGTTGAGTGCGGCGGCGGCTTCGGCCAATTTGCCCGCTTCAAACAGCTCCAGGATCTTGACGTTCATCTCCACATACGGGGCGTGGAGGAACTCGGGGTCGTTGAGCAGGCCAAATGCCAGGCGCAATTCGGCCAGCAGATGGGCGAACATGGTGTTCAGCCGCTCGCTGTCGGCCAGCTCCACGATGGCCATGTGGAACTCCATGTTGGCGGTGCCCACGCCTTGCCAGTCGGCGTTGTCGCGGCATGTTTGCCCGGCCTCTACGGCGCGGCGCATGTGCTGGATGGCGGGGTTGCGGGGGTAGGCCTGGGCCATCGCCTGACACTCTATGAGTCGGCGCACCCGGTAGATGTCAATGATGGAGGCGATGCTGGGCACGGCGACCGACACGCCCCGGTTGGGCTCATGGCGCAGCAAACCCTCTTTGGTCAGCAGCCTGAATACTTCGCGCAGCGTGTTGCGCGAGATCTGCAAGTGCTCGCTGAGTGCGGCCTCCGACAGCCGCTGGCCGGGCGCGAATTCCCCATGCACGATTTTTTGGCGCATCTGCTCGGCAATGCGGTCAGAGAGATTGAGCAGGGTGTCAGACGGGCTGGGCATGGGGCGATCGAAGGGGCGTGCGGTCATCCGAGTGTATCTGCGGCGCCTGCTGCAAACGCGCGCCGCGCGGCTCGCTCTCTGGCGGGGCGGGTGGTGGGTGTGGCAAGGGCTGGCACATCTGTGCACGACATGGGTGCAACAGTGCACCTTGCAGGCGCTTAGATAGGGTAACTACTGATCACAGGTGGTGCATATATTGTTCAACAATATAAGATCAATGCAATGACAAATGATTTGGTGCCAAAGAACGTTGGTATGCATTTTGCATTGCCAAGTTGTCTTTATTCATCCATTATTTGATGCATTGGCTTGAACGTATGGCCCTTTCTGCGCTGGCGCGTAAGGGTTGCACGGACGGACCCACCATCGGTTTCTGTGAGTTTTTTAAGGAGTCATTTCATGAAACGCAGCCTTTTGTCGCTCGCCCTGGTTGTGGCCGGAGCCGCTCATGCCCAGGTGAAGTGGGATTTGCCCACCGGTTATGCCGCCAACACCTTCCAGACCCAGAACAACCAGCAGTTCGCCAAAGAGGTCGATGAGCTGACCGGCGGCAAGCTCAAGATCACCTTGCACCCCGGTGGCTCGCTCTACAAGGCCAACGAAATCAAGCGTGCGGTGCAGACGGGCCAAGTGCCTTCGGCCGAGTTCATCCTGTCGGGCGCTGCCAACGAAAACGCGTTGTACGGCGTGGACTCTGTCCCGTTCCTGGCCACTTCGTACGCTGAAGCGTGGCGTCTGTACCAGGCCGCCAGGCCAGCGCAAGAAAAGCTGCTCGCTTCGCAAGGCATGAAGCTTCTGTTCAGCGTGCCGTGGCCCGGCCAGTCGCTGTACTCCAACAAGCCCATCCAGGCACCGTCGGACTTTGCCGGAACCAAGATGCGCGCCTACAACCCCGCATCGACGCGCGTTGCGCAGTTGCTCAAGGCGCAGCCTGTGACGATTCAGTTGTCCGAGCTGGGCCAGGCCTTGGCGACCAACACGGTCAACAACTTCCTCACCTCGTCGGCCAGCGGCGTGGAAAGCAAGCTGTACGAACAGGTCAAGTACTTCTACACCGTGAACGCATGGCTGCCACGCAACGCAACAGTGGTAAACCAGAAAGCGTTTGACGCGCTCGACAAGCCCACGCAGGAGGCTGTGATGAAGGCCGCGGCCGCCGCTGAAAAGCGTGGCTGGGAAACCAGCGAACGCCTGGACAAGGAGTACGTGAAGGAACTCGCTGCCAAGGGCATGGTGATTGCCGAGCCGTCTGCGGCGCTGAAGGCCGAATTCGCCAAGATCGGCGACACCATGACCGAAGAATGGATCAAGAACGCGGGCGCCGATGGCAAAGCCATCGTGGACGCTTACCGCAAGCGCTGATCGGCTTAACCGAACCGGGGCGCCACAGGCCCCCGGCGAGACCCGCGTCGGTGCGTTGTCCGCGATGCAGGGCCGGGTTCCTCTTTCTTTTCACCTCATTCACGCACTGCGTACGCCTGGAGTCCGCCATGGGTCAGCTCGTCCGTCATTTGTATCGCCTGCTCATCGGACTCGCTTGCGTGTCCATGGTGGCCGCCTTTGTCATTGTGTTGCTGGGCATCTTGGCCCGGCAGGTGACGTTCATTGATATCCAGGGGCTGGATGCCTACGCAGGCTATGCCATCGCTGCCACCCTGTTTTTTGCATTGCCCACGGCGCTGCTGCACGGGGATCACATCCGCGTGACTTTGGTCCTGGATCGCCTGGGTGCCAAAGCGCGGGCCGTCTTTGAATGGGGCGCGCTGATTGCCGCCCAGCTGCTGTCGGGCTATCTGGCCTGGTATGCCGTGCGCGCCGTGTGGCTGTCGTACATCACGCACGACGTATCGCCCTCGGCAGATGCCACACCGCTGTGGATTCCGCAGCTGTGCATGGCCATTGGCTGTGTGGCGTTTGCGCTGGCGTTTCTGGATGCGATCGTGGCACGGCTGCGGGGGCGTGAGTGGTTCATTGCGGGCTCCGGCTCGGTGGCTGAGTAAACAAGGAGAACATCATGGACATGATGGCTGCCGTGGTATTGATCGTGGCCCTGTTTGCCGTGCTCGGCGCAGGCATGTGGATTGGCCTGGGCCTGCTGGCCGTGGGTCTGATAGGAATGGAGCTGTTCACCAGCCGGCCGGTGGGCGACAGCATGATGCTGACCATCTGGGGTGCCAGCTCTGCGTGGACGCTGACCGCCTTGCCGCTGTTTTTGTGGATGGGCGAAATCCTGTTTCGAAGCAAGCTGTCGGACAGCATGTTCCGGGGCCTGGCGCCTTGGATGGACAAGCTGCCTGGGCGGCTGCTGCACACCAACGTGGTGGGTTGCACCATTTTTGCGGCCATCTCGGGCTCGTCGGCGGCCACCTGCGCCACGATCGGCAAGATGACCTTGCCCGAGCTGAAAAAGCGCGGTTATCCCGACGCGATGGCCGTGGGCACATTGGCTGGTGCGGCCACGCTGGGGCTGCTCATTCCGCCGTCGATCATCATGATCGTGTATGGCGTGGCGGCCAACGTTTCGATTGCCAAGCTGTTTCTGGCGGGCGTGTTTCCAGGGCTGATGCTGGCGGGGCTCTTCATGGGTTACATCGCCATCTGGGCACTGTTCCATCGCGACCAGGTGCCTGCGTCGGACATGTCCATGACCTTCATGCAGAAGATCTATGAGTCGCGCCACTTGATCCCTGCCGTGATTTTGATCGGCCTGGTGCTGGGCGGAATCTACAGCGGCATTGCTACGGCCACCGAGGCAGCCGCTCTGGGCGTGGCCGGTGCACTGGGGCTGGCTGCGTGGGAAGGTTCGCTGAGCTGGCAAAAGTTCAAGGAAGGCCTCATCAGCGCCTGCCGCGTGTACTGCATGATCGGTCTGATCCTTGCGGGCGCCGCGTTCCTCACACTGGCCATGGGCTTCATCGGCCTGCCGCGTCACCTTGCCGAGTGGATTGGCTCGCTGCATCTCTCGCCGTTTGCGCTGCTGATGATGCTGACAGTCTTCTTCATCGTGCTGGGCTGCTTCCTGGATGGCATCTCGATGGTGGTTCTCACGATTGCCGTGCTGCTGCCCACCGTGGAGGCCGCAGGCTACGACCTGATCTGGTTTGGCATTTTCATCGTGCTGGTGGTGGAGATGGCGCAGATCACGCCACCCGTGGGGCTGAACCTCTTTGTGATTCAAGGGCTGACCAAGCGCGACATCGGCTGGATTGCAAGGGTGGCGGCACCGATGTTCTTCGTGATGCTGGCTGCGGTGTTGATGCTGTACGCAGTGCCTGAAATTGTGCTGTGGCTGCCCTCGCGGATGTGAGCCTGCCTGAATTGCCACGGTGAACGAGGAGTGCCCGCTTGGTGTGGGCACTTCACCGGTTCGACTCAACCCAGAGGTGTTCCAAGGACCGTCTTCCGTCTTTGGAATCGTCGGCCTGCGTCGGTGGCCATGCCTAACACCCTGGCGCGCAATGCGACGGTAGAGGCCGCGCGTGCAGGCGAACAAGGCGGGGGTTTTGCCGTGGTGGCCGGGGAGGTGCGCAGCCTGGCCGGCCGCGCGGGCGCCACGACGTCTGAGGCGGTGGACAGCGTGGCGCAGATCCTCTCGGGCCTGAGCCTTGCCAGCCTTGGGCAGAGCGATGACATCGCCCGGGCCAGCCGCGCGGTGACGGCGCTGGATGAAGTCACCCGGCAAAACACGGCTTGGGCGGAGAAGGGCACTGCCGCGGCCCAAAGCTTGCAAGACCAGGCCATGCGGCTGAACATGGCCATGGGGGGGCTCCCGCTGGGGGGCTGGGGTTGGTGAAATGTTGTGGGGTGATTTAACTTGTATTGTTGAACAATAGATGTTTTATTGATTGACAATGATGGCGTTGCTGGGATGATTCATCCCCACGCTCCACCGGCATGTAGGCCGGGGCGTCAAGACAACAGGCCTGAGACTGAAGGCCTGAGACAAGCGGAAGGAAAACAGCCAATGACAACGATGGACTTGAACAGCGACCTGGGTGAGAGTTTTGGCGCCTGGCGCATGGGGGATGACGAGGCGATCCTGCGCGTGGTCACCAGCGCCAACGTGGCCTGCGGTTTTCATGCGGGTGACCCTGCTGGCATTCTGGCCACGGTGCGCGCTGCGGTGGCGCAAGGCGTCACGATCGGTGCCCACGTGGCCTACCCTGATCTGGTGGGCTTTGGCCGCCGCAACATGGATGTGACCAGCGCCGAGCTGCAGGCCGACGTGATGTACCAGATAGGGGCTTTGCAGGGGCTGGCCACGGCCGCTGGCACGCGGGTGCGCTACGTCAAGCCGCACGGCGCGCTCTACAACACCATCGCCCACGACGAGCGCCAGGCCAAAGCCGTCATCGCCGCCGTGCGGGCGGTGGATCCCACGCTGGTGCTGGTCGCCTTGGCCGGTGCCCCGCTGGTGCAGTGGGCGCGCGACGCGGGCCTGACGGTGGTGGGCGAGGCCTTTGCCGACCGGGCCTATACGCCCGAAGGCACGCTGGTTTCGCGCCGTGAAAAAGGGGCCGTGTTGCACGATGCCACGCTGGTAGCCCAGCGCATGCTGCGCCTGGTGCGTGAGGGCGTGGTCGAAGCCATCGACGGCAGCCTGGCGCGTGTCGATGCCCAGTCCATCTGTGTGCACGGCGACAGCGCCAGTGCGGTGGAGATGGCGCAAGCCGTGCGCGCCGCCCTGGAGCAAGACGGCGTGGTGCTGCGCTCCTTTGTAGACCCTGCATGAAACCCTTGGCCTGATCACTCACAGGATTTCCAATGCCAACCACCTACCAAAACCCATCCCTGCAAGCCGCCCTGCGCCAGGCCCGCGCAGCCCGGCAGGCCTACCG
>ENA-UOOA01002250-UOOA01002250.1-human-gut-metagenome-genome-assembly--contig:-P61old-NODE-2250-length-28042-cov-5.581234_pt1 | contig 28042 bp, 26 predicted proteins | sample MGYA00242467_ERZ724014 | MGnify/ENA metagenome assembly ERZ724014 | reverse complement strand
GGTAGCGAGTTCGAGCCTCGTAGGCCGCTCCATAAGAACGAACGATTTGCTCCTGAAACGGAGCAAATCGTTTATAAGGCGCCATAGCCAAGCGGTAAGGCAGCGGACTGCAAATCCGCGATTCCCCGGTCCGATTCCGGGTGGCGCCTCCACGGAAAGAGCACTTGCATAAGCAAGTGCTCTTTTTTCATGTTGAATGTAGCAAATCCCTTTTCACATGCTCAAAAAGACGCCGCCCCATCGAGGGCGGCGTCTTTTCAGTTTTCGACCTCAGTGTAGCCGGCATCATCCAGGATGACTGCGCCATCGTGCAGGCAGACGCCCTCGGCGCCGCAGACGGGGCAGCAGCCAAAGCGCTGCCCCAGCGTCGGGAGGAGATCCAGCGCATATTTGAACAGCTTGCCGCAGCAGGGACAGCGGTAATAGAAGAAGCACGGTCCCCAGCTCATTTTGCAAGACCGAGAAGCTCGCGCGCCTCATCCGGCGTCGCGTGTCCTCGACCATGACCCGGATCATTACGACCAGTCTGTCCTCGCTCATTTTTTGCATCTCTTTTCATCTATATCGATGTTCTATATCGAATTGTTAATTCAATAGCAAAAAGAGCTTGTACGCCTCTCCCTCGGTGGCGGGGTCCCATTTTTTCTTCATTGTCTCATCCGCCTTTACTGGTTTTTCAAGCGTCGTCCCCGCCGTGGCAGGGACTGTTCCTGCCTCATTATAAACGATGTGTTCTGAAAAAGCGACTCATATCGAAAAAAATCCTCGATATGGCATAATTATATATGCGCTATCCTCCTTTTTCCTGCGCTTTGTACTCAAGCCCAGACTCGCGGTGCAGAATCTCTCGTTATTGAAGACCGCCCTGGGTAAAGAAGGCTGTCAGCCGATTGCTGTTCGAAGAGTTGTAAGCGCATAGAATCCCTGATCCATTTCTTTCAGAAGCTCACGACTTTACGCGACCTTTTCCACTCTCACGATCGTCAGGATGCTCTGCTCGCGGATGTAGCTTGCGAGGGGGGTGAAACTGATGCCGGTACCGTTTCATTCTTCAACACCGCCATCTTAGTCCCCACGCCGGGGGAAGTCAATATGCGCCGTGCATCATTTCCCGTATTCGATCCCAACCTCGCGGCGCAGCGCGGTGCGGAGGGCTTCGCCGTCCGCGATCTGCTCTACGGTTTCTCTTGCCTGCCCCGGCTGCTGGTGGGTGAGGGTGCTGCCCCGGAGCAGCACGCGGGTGTCGCCCTGCATGATGGAGACGTAGAGCTCCTGATTGAATTTCTCGCCCGGCGCGAGGGCGCTTGTGTAGTTTGCGGCGAGGAAGTCCATCGGCTCGAAGGGCAGGTCAGAAAAGAGCAGCGCGCGGCGTCCGCCGTGCCAGACCTCATACCAGTCTCCGGGCTTTTTGACGGAAAAGCCATGGCGCGTCTCCGCGCCGGAGAGCGCGACGGGGCTGCGCACCGCCATGTCGCCGAAGCCGACGTCACAGTAATAGCGCTCGCCGCCGAGCGTGCAGAGCACGGCGCGGTGCCCCAGCGGCGTTACCGCGTCCGCCGAGATGGAGATGCGTCCTGCAATGGGATAACAGTCGAAGCCCAGCGCGCGCAGCAGCGGCAGCAGCAGACCGTTCAGCTCATGGCACCAGCCTCCGCGCCGCCGCGTGACGACCTTGTCGAAAAGCCCCGCGACCGTGAGGTCCGGCGCGCGATGACCGAGGCAGGCGTCCAGATTCTCAAACGGCACCGCCTGCACATGCGCCTCCATCACGCGCGTCAGCGTCTCCAGATCCTGCCGCGGCTCCAGCCCCGCGAGCCCGATGCGCGCAAGATAAGCGCCGAGGTCCGGCAGCGGCGCGTAGTATTCGTCAAACATTCCGTTATCCTCCCGTCGTTTGCGTTTTTTCTATTTTACCTGATTTTTTTCGCTTTGGGAAGGAGAATATTTGACGGGAGACATTTTTGGGAGTATAATCCTTATAATTTATGAGAAAGAGGGTTCTTCGTAATGGAACGCAAGTTCATTCTCTCCTGCGAATCCACCGTAGACCTGCCTTACTCCTATCTGGAGCAGCGCGGCATCCCGGTGCTGTTTTACTCCTACATGATAGGCGAGGAGGCCTACATTGACGACATGGGCCGCGACCCGGAGGCGCTGCCGAATTTTTACCGCCGCATCGACGAGGGCGCGATGCCCACGACGACCCAGCTCAACGAGTTTCAGTACGAGGAGTTTTTCGCCCCGCTGCTTGAGCGCGGCGACGTGCTGCACATCAACTTCGGCTCCGGCATGACCGCCTCGGTCAACAACGCCCGCCTCGCGGCGGAGACCCTGCGCGAGCGCTACCCGGACCGCAAGCTCGTCATCATCGACTCGCTCTGCTCCTCCTCCGGCTACGGGCTGCTCGTCGATTACGCCGCCGACATGCGCGACGCGGGCAAGACGCTTGAGGAGACCGCCGACTGGGTGACGGCGCACTGCAACCGCGTCCACCATCAGTTTTATTCCACGCGGCTCGACATGTACCGGCGTTCCGGCCGCATGTCCGGCGCCGCCGCGACGATCGCGACCATCCTGAACATCTGCCCCATCATGCGGCTCGACAACGCCGGGCGCATCATCGCTTACGACAAGGTGCGCGGCAAAAAAGCCGCCGTCAAGCGCACGGTGGACACCATGGCGCAGCACGCCGAGGGCGGCGAGGCTTACGCCGGAAAGTGCTTCATCTGCCACTCCAACTGCCTTGAGGACGCGGAGATCACCAAAGCCGCCGTCGCCGCGCGCTTTCCGAACATCCCGGAGATCCGCATCTGCGAGATCGGTACCATCATCGCCTCCCACTGCGGCCCCGGCACGGTCGCGGTCTTCTTCCTCGGCGACGAGCGCCTGCCGGACGAGGGTTGAGAAACATACATTAAAATAAATGTAAAGGAAAAGAAGGACCATGGAACCGAAGACTTACCCCAGCATCGACCCGGAGGACCTCTGCCCCAACTACGTCCCCGGCGAGCGCGCCATCCCCGAAGAGATCCCCACCTGCGACCTCTGCCGCCACTATTCCCCGGACGACACATGCCACTATCCGGAGATAACGCAGTGAAAACCGCCCCCGCGCTCTATTGCACGGGGGCGGTTTTTGCGCCGCAAGCCTCAACGAAAAGCGCGGCCATGGGTTTTGCTGCGGCAAAGGGGCAAAATGAGCAGCATACCTGCGAGCGAAAGCGCGGCGGAGACAAGAAACGCGGGCTGGAAGCGGCCGGAGCGCTCCGCAATCAGGTTCATTGCGGTGGGAGCAGCCAGCCCGGAGAGGGCAAAGCCGATAAACATGATGCCGTAGTTGACGCTGTTGTGCCGCCTGCCGAAGCGCTGCGCAGTGAATCCGGGATAGACTCCCATGATGCCGCCGAATGCCAGACCGACAATGGAGAGACAGAAGAAAAACAGCACCGACTGCCCCTCCCTGCAAATGAATAAAAGGATACACGAGAGCAGAGAGAGGACGAATGTGATCTGCAAAGTCCGACCGGATCCCAGCCTGTCCGAGAGCGTGCCGGAGAGCAGCCGCCCCGCCGTGTTGCATAGCGCGATGACGGAGACCGCTGCCGATGCCGTGGCAGTGGTCAGGCCCATCATTCCCTGCGCGATTTGGAACGCCTGCGAGATGACCATCGTGCCGGCAAAGGCACCGCAGGTCAAAGTCAGAAGCATCCGATAGGCGTCGGGCTCCCGGAGCATCTCCCGATAAGTGTATTCTCCTGCGGCGGAGGAGGCACTCGCCCCTGTCTTCGCGGGCTGCGCACTCCGCGGGGCGGACTCGATGACGAGTGCGGAGGTACAGAGGATCACCAGCATGCCGACGCCAAGCCACCGGAACACGCTCGTCACCGGGTAGACTTTGACCAGCGCGCTGACCAGTGGGGACGCGATGATCGAGCCTGCGCCGCAGGCGGCGGTGATAATGCCGCCTGCGAAGCCGCTTCTGTCCGGGAAGAGCTTGACTGTATTGGAAACGGTCACGCCATAGATCAGGCCGAGACCTAAGCCACAGCCAAGCCCGAATGTCAACACAAGCGCAGCGACGGACCGGACATAGCTGGCGGCGAACATTCCGCCGCCGAAAAGCAGTCCGCCTGCCAGAAGAACAAGCTTGGGACCGAGTCTGTCGTTGATATAGCCGCCGCTGATCATGGTGATGGGACCGACGGCGCTGACAACAGTGAATATGATCGCGAGGTTCGGCGTTTCTCCGCCGGTGAACGAAGACAAATAAACGCTCATCGGTGCCGCAAACGCGCTCCACGCATACACAGAGCCGATGCACAGCGTAACGATACAGCTGGCGGCAAGAGTGAACCAGCGACTGGTTTTGGTTTTCATATCAGCCGCTCCTTAAAGATTGCTTGCCAGCTCGTAGGCTTCGTGGACGGAGGCATAGATGTTCCGCGCCGCGGCGGAATCGCCGATGTTGTAGACGATGGGGAAGTGCGCCCGCATCACCTGATACACGGTGTCGTCGCTGCGGTAACCGGCGGCACAGATGAAGGTGTCGGCATCGAGGTGTTCGGGTGCGCTGCCTTTCCGACGAACGCGAACCCAGCCGTCTCCGATCTCCTCCACGGCGGTCTCGGACATCAGGGTGGCTCCATGGAAACGGAGAAGTGCGCGGGCATGCTCGGCGTCAGAATAGAGCGCCTTCGGCATAAAACGGTCGGAGCGGCCGATCAGCGTGACGGCCTTTCCGAGCTCCAGCATCCAGAGCGCGGTCTCCACGCCGACCAGGCCGGTGCCGAAAATCACGGCGGACTGTCCGGCGGCGGACGGGTCCGTCAGGGCGTCCTCCGCAGTCAGGGCGCGATCTATGCCGGGGATTTGCGGAATATTGGGGCGCGCGCCGGTTGCCACGACGACAACGTCCGGCGAAAGCGCGGCAACGCAGTCCGCGTCCGCCGCCGTGCCGGTGCGCACATCAACGCCGAGGCGGGAGAGCTCGTTTTCGTAGTATGCGATCAGTGCCGCATCGTGGTGCTTGAAGCCGGCGCGGGAGGCGGGGATAAGCGCGCCGCCGAGCCGGGGCTGCCGCTCAAACAGCGTCACCGTGTGTCCCCGGAGCGCCAGCACGCGGGCGCATTCGCAGCCGCCCGGTCCGCCGCCGATTACCGCGATGCGCTTCGGCTCCACCGCAGGGAGGAGACGTGTGCGCAGCTCATTGGCGCATTGAGGGTTCACCGAGCAGCCCGCCCTGCCTGAGGTTTGATGGACCTTGGTGCAACAGCCGTAATTGCAGCTGATGCAGGGGCGGATTTGCGATGTCTGCCCGGCGGCGAGCTTGTTCGGAAGATCCGGATCGGCAAGAGAAGGACGACCAAGCGCGATAAAATCACATTTTCCGCTCCGGACGGCGTCGGAGGCAAGACGCGGGGAGTCCATTCGCCCGGCAACGATGACGGGAATGGTAACAGCCTGCTTTACCTGCGCTGCGGCGTCCAGATAAAGCCCGTCCTTCTGGTAAACAGAGGGATGATTCCAGAAATGCGCGTCATAGCAGCCGAGGTCCACATCAAGCGCATCATAGCCGGCACTTTCAAGATATTTCGCCGCTCCCAGCGCTTCGGGCAGGTCGCGTCCCTTCTCTTCAAACGCCTCTCCGTCGACGGCTCCGTCCAGAAGTCCCTTGAGATAGTGCTTCGCGGTAAAGCGGAGCGCCGTCGGGAAATCGGCGCCGCAGGCGGCTTTGATCTCCTGGACGGTCTCCACGGCAAAACGGTAGCGGTTTTCAAAGCTGCCGCCGTATTCATCCGTGCGGCGGTTGAAAAACGGGACCGTGAATTGGTCGAGAAGATAGCCCTCGTGTACGGCGTGGACCTCCACGCCGTCGATGCCGCATCCCTTGCAGAAGGCGGCGGCGCGGCCAAAACCGGCGACGATGCGGTGGATCTCTTCGACCGTAATCTCCCGGTGGAGGATCGAAGGGTCCCAGCGGTTCGGGATTTCCGAGGGCGCAACGGCGCATCCAGCGGAGGAGGGGATGCGGGCGGAGCGGCCGTAGCCGGAGGCAAGCTGGATGAATACCCGGCTTCCGTAGGCATGGGCGCGCTCTGCCAGCCGGTTGAGCTGCTGCTTCGCGTGCCAGAGGTCGGTGCGCTCCGTACACATAAGCGTGTGCGGCAGAATCTCCTCCACCGTGTCGTCCACGAAGCAGGTACCGGTGATGATGAGACCGAAACCGCCGCGGGCGCGGGTGACAAAGTATTCCACGCCGTCGTCCGTCAGAACGCCTCCGGTATCCACAAGTCCAAAGCTTGCCATGGGAGCCATGACATAGCGGTTCTTCAGCGTCAGGGAGCCGATCCGGGCGGGGGAGAAAAGCAGATTCGCAACATCGTTCATAGAGCCCTCCTGAAGAAAATGATCAGACCATATTAAACAAAGCCGCACGCCTCGAACAAGGTGAGCGGCTTCGTTTTGGGGAAAAAGAAGGAAGGGAGAGGAAAAATGCGGGTTATTGCAGGGTCATCAGACCGCCGTCCGGATACAGGAACTGACCCGTGACGAAGGCGCTGGCGTCAGACGCAAAGAAGATGGCCATGCCGATCGCATCCTCCGGGGTGGCGATCCGCTTCATCGGGCTGCGGGCGATGATGCCCTCGGCCTTGGCGGGGTCCTGCTTCATGATCTCGGTCATCATGGGAGTCAGGGTAAAAATGGGATTGATATTGTTGACAGTGATGTTATACTTGCCCCAGCCTGCCGCCAGCGTCAGAGTGAGGGTGTCGACCGCACCCTTGCTGGAGCTGTAGCAGGAGCTGATACCTGCGGTGGAGGTGCGCTTGCCGCCGATGGAGCCGATGTTGATGATCTTGCCGTAGTTCTGCTCGATCATGCCCTTGCCGAACTCCTTGCAGCAGATGAAAAGACCGCGCACGTTTACGGCGTACATCGCATCCCACTCGTCCATGGGCTGCTCCTCTGCTTTGAACTTGTGGTTCAGACCCTGAGAGTTGACCAGAATGTCGGTAATGCCGACGTCTGCGCGGGTGGCGGCGACGAGGTCCTGGATGCTCTTTTCGTCGGAAACGTCAACCTGATAAACGCGGACCTTTTTGCCGGTCTTCGCTTCGATTTCGGCGGCCGCGGCCTTCAGCTTGTCCATGTTGCGGCTGGCGATGGCGGTGTCCGCGCCGTAGGCTGCCAGACCGGTGGCAATCGCCTGTCCGATCCCGCCGGCGCCGCCGATGACCATGGCTTTCTTCCCTTCAAGGGAAAAAAGTTTGTTCAGTTCAGTGCTCATATTGTTATCTCCTTTTGATCAAGCATTTACGGGTCTGCGTGCGGAAATGACCATCATCGCGGTGGGACGGGAGGAATCGTTTCTGACGGCGCGGACATCGCCCGCCTTGAACAGGGCGGAGTCGCCCGCCTTCAGGAGCGTAGTCTCGCCGTTCGCTTCGAGCGTCATTTCGCCCTCAACAATGTAGTAGACCGTTTCGCAGCCCTCGGCAGTGACGTTGGCGTCAGCTCTGCCGCCGGGGAGGAACCAAGAGAAACCGACCGTGAGCATCTCGGTCCCGCTGATTTCCTTGTTGTGGATGCGCTGTGCGCGCACGTCATAGTGGCCGCCGGGGGTGTAGGCGACCAGCTCGTTGCTTCTGGTAATCTTCATAGTGTGGCTCCTTTTCTATGAAAAAATGAAGGAAAACCGGAGGGTCCCTCCGGTTTTCCGCTGTCAGACTCAGTACTTGGGGATCTCCTCGAAACCGGAATAAGCGCGGGTCAGGGCCTTGTTGTACATCTCGGCGGTGACGTGCAGCTTGAAATCGTCCTCAACGAGACGCTTCCACGGACGCATGGCCAGCATATGGGTCATGCGGCGGCAGGTGCGCTGGCTCTTCATGATAGACCGAGCCATCTCCCACGCGCGGTCGAGCAGCTTGTCGCGCTCCACGACCTCATTCACGATACCGAGGCGGACGAGCTCGTCGGAATCAAACTCGGCGCCGAGATAAGAAACGGCGTTGGCGCGATGAGCGCCGAGCTGATACTGCAGGCTCATGTACATGCCGTCGCCGGGAACGTGACCCGGCGCCATGATGAAGTGGTCGTCGCGGATGTTGAAGTCGGGAGTGCAGATGACGAGGTCGGCGAACTGACCCATCTCCCAGTGGATGCCGGGACCGTTGTAGGCGCAGATCACGGGGACCTCAACATTGTTGACAAAATTCTCGACGATCTTCAGCGTGTCGTAGATCTGGCGGTCGAAGCGGTCGTCAACGCTCTTGTCGTCGTTTTCGTGGAAGGAGCCCTCGTCATACAGAGAGATCCAGCGGTCGCCGGTGGCGGTGAAGATGATGACCTCGTTTTCCAGATCCTGACCGATGTAGGTCCAGAGATCCGCGATGGCCTTGTGCATCTGATAGCTCCAGACCACCGGACCGTCATCATAGTGCATTCTGACCTCCAGAATGCCGTTTTCGCGCTTGAACTTGAAATACTCCTTGAAGGTCTCGGAGTACTCTTCCAACGTGGGAATATGGACCCAATTGCGTCTAGTTACAGGCATGTGTTAACCTCCGTTTAATAGTTTTTTGACCGGAACCTTGGCGGCGAACAAGAACCGGGGTCCCGGATCAATTTACAGGTTTCATTATACCGGGCTTTGCGCCGGGTGTATTTAGTTTGCGGTACAAACAATCCGCCGATCATTTTGTGCGGCAGTGGAAAGAGGGGTCACTCCTCGCGCTCGAAAATGGCGGAGAAGCCCTGACCACCGCCGATGCAGAAGGTGACGAGCCCGCGGTGGAGCCCGCGCCGCTCCATTTCATAGAGCAGCTTGGTCGTCAGAACGCCGCCAGTCGCGCCGAAGGGATGACCGAGTGCGATAGCGCCGCCGTTGACATTGACCTTGTTCATATCGAGACCGAGCTGGCGGACGCAGCCGATGGCCTGAGAGGCAAAGGCTTCGTTGAGCTCGATGAGATCAATGTCGTCGAGGGTCAGCCCCATGCGGGCGAGGAGCTTGGTGGTAGCGTCAACAGGACCCAGACCCATGGTCTTAGGGTCGCGGCCGGCGGCGCAGAAGCCTTTCAGCGTGCCAAGAATCTTCAGACCGCGCGCCTTGGCTGCCTCCTTCTCCATGACGACGACCGCGGAGGCACCGTCGGTGAAGGGAGAGCTGTTGCCGGCGGTGCAGACGCCGTCCTTGCCGAAGGAGGGCTTCAGCTTGCCGAGCCCCTCCATCGTGGTTTCGGGGCGGATGATCTCGTCCTTATCCACAATGGTGGTGCTGCCCTTGACCGTCACGGAGACGGGAGCAATCTGGGAATGGAAATAGCCGGCATTCGTTGCGGCGGCGGCGCGAAGCTGGCTTTCCAGCGCAAATGCATCGCACTCCTCGCGGGTGATGCCGAGCAGATTGGCAACGTTTTCGGCGCTCTGCCCCATGGAGCAGTCCTCGCCGTGAATGTTGATGAAGCGACCGGTGAGCCACTTGGGGGGTGTGGTGGGGGCTTTCAGCTGACGCTCCATGATGAACGGCGCGTGGGACGTGCTCTCCATGCCGCCCGCCAGATAGATATCACCCTGACCGGACATGATATAAGTGGCGGCGACGCAGATGGCGCTGAGTGCGGAGGCACAGCCGCGCTCAAAGGTCAGCGTCGGCACGGAGAAGGGGAGGCCGCCCTCCAGCGCCGCCGCGCGGGAGGCGCATTTCATATCGGCGCCGTTGGTATTTCCGTAGAAAACCTCCTCGATCTCGGCGGGGTCGACGCCGGCGCGTTCAATCGCCGCTTTGATGGCGAAGGAGGCGATCTCCTCGGCGACCAGCGGGGCAAGCTGGGCGCCTCGTTTGCAACAGGGGGTGCGTGCGGCACCGACGATTACTGCTTCTCTCATGGTTAATTACTCCTTTTTTAGTTTGATGGAAACACATTATTAAATATAATATATGAACAAAGATAACGCAGAAAAATGGACTTGCATTGTTCAAAACGCCTGTGCTATAATGCAATTCAGCAGAAGTGCCGAAGCAAAGCAGAAAGAGAGTGGCGATTAGATGGTAATGTACTTTGGATTTATGGCGGAAAGCGTTTTGAAAACGCTGGATCCCGTTTTGTATTCCGGCGGCGGAAAATACCTGAATCCGATCTCGCTTTCTCTTTATGACAGAGAGCATCCTATGGTGGACGGCGCAATCAATCTGGGACTGGCGTCGGAGCTGCCGGAGCAGGTCCCCGCTTTTTGCAGAATGACCAGCCTTGTCTGTCTGGAGGATGTCCCGATCCCCGAAGCGTTCCGGGACCGCCGCAGCAAGACGCTTGGCACGATCGGGCTTCCGAAGGAGACGAAGCTGATCGACGCCTATCGTCTGCTCAATGCCGTATTTGAGCAGGAAACAGCGAGCATTCAGAACCTGATCGACTTCGCCGGACTTTCCTCGGCGGATGTGCGCAATTCCGAGGTGCTGAGGAGCGCTGCCAACATTCTGGGCTGCTCTGTGGCTCTGCTGAGCCAGAATGCCCGCGTGCTTGGTTACTGCACGGTCGGGGAGGAAACGGATGAAAATTGGAGGCTGATGTTGGAGAAAATGTACTACCCCAACATCAACGCGATCAACCTAATCAAAACGCCGCAGATCACGGTGTTTGATCCTCATTCCAATATGGCGGTCATCTCCAGAGAGCTCTTCCCGGAGCGGGGAGAGGCGTTTCTGGAGATCCGGTCTTCCTCCAAATACTCCAGCCTTCTGGGTTATCTGCTGGTGTCCTATACCTCCAAGGCAAAGTTTTGCCGGATGATGGACACGATGAACTTTATCGCCGCGACATTGGCCAATCGCCTGTGGCACAACCTGAACGCATCCTCAAACCGCAACAGCATCGCGAGCTTTATGCTCCGGGAGATCCTCCATAATTCTTCCATCACCGATGACGAGATCATTCAGCAGATGGCGAATATCGACCTGAAGCTGAAGGGAAAAATGTATCTTCTTGTGATCAACGCCTCGTCGATTGAGGATCATACAAAGTCTCTTGCATATCTGGTAACGGTATTCAGTGCGCTCTGGCCGAACGATATCGTCTTCACGATGGAGGCGGATATCGTCGCGATCCTTTCCGGGCGGGAACAGACGCTCTCCGACGAGTTTTTTGAAACGCTGGACAGAACGCTTGCAGAGCATGGCCTCTACGCGGGAATCAGCGATCCGTTTGATAAGATAGACAAAACTCTGTATAACTACTTCTGCCGGGCGAGAGCGGCAACGCGCGTCGGCAAGGTCTGCCACATCGCGCCGCGGTATATGCAGTACCGGCGGATTGCGCTGCTGCACTTCATCTACGAGGGCAGCTCCTTCCGCGACCTGAAGGGCCTGTGCGACCCCAGACTGCTGAAGCTGACGGAGATGGATAAAGCAAAGGGGACGGACTATCTTTACACAATCCGTACCTACTGGCACTTCAGCCAGAACATTGCGAAGACCTGCGAGTTTCTGCACATCCACAGAAATACGCTTTTTTATCGGCTGAAGAAGATTCGCGAGGTGTTAGAACAGGATTTCTGCAACGCGAAAAATGCGGCGGCACTACGGCTCTCGATGGCGATTTTGGAATACACAGGCGAAGTGGAATTCGTGAACTTCCCGCCGGACAACCCGACAGAGGAGCCGGAATAAGCTCAGCGCTCTGCCTGCTGCCACTCGCCCCAGCGGTTGCGGCAGCCCGTTTCCCGGATAAAGAAAATGACGACGGCGAAGCTGAGAATCGCCAGAACGGTGAGCGGCGTGAAGGCGCGGCGGTAGAGCGCGAGGCCGGAAAAGCCCTTTGCCTCCAAAGAATCCATGTAGATCCCGCAGAAAACGGGAGCCAGTGCGCCACCGAGCATGTTGATCAGGGACACACAGGAGATGCTCGTTCCGACAAAGCGCGGATCGGTAACGTCGCGCACATAGGCATGTCCGATCTGGGATGCCGTGGCGGAGACACCCAAAAGCAGCATAACAGACCAGAGAACACCCGAAGCGTAAATAAATTCGCCGAAGAAGGTGAGCAGCACCCACGAGAGCGCCAGACAGAAATAGAGTGCCAGAAAGACCTTCTTTCGGCTGCGCAGCTGGTCGGAAACGCCGCCAATCAGTGTGGAGGCGGTCATCATTCCAATCATCAGACAGGAGGTATAAGCCGAGGCCTGCGTACCGCTCAGACCGAAGGAGCGCTCCAGATAGGATACTGCCCACGTGGAGGCAAACACCTGATAGAGCCCCATCTGAACAAACAGAATGAAATAGACCGGCCAGATGCGGCGGTTGGCGAAGGTTCCGGCGATGTTTTTCAAAATGTCGCGAAGGCTGGGCCCCGCGGGAGTGGAGCTCGCTCGGTTTTTCTGCCTTTCCCTGTGCGCGGCAAGGTCCTCAGGTGAATTGCGCATCGTCAGCACCGTCGCAATGCCGATGGCGGCGGTGAAGGCGGCAAAGGAAAAATAGATGCTGCGCCAAGTGGCGACATGCAGCCAAGCGGTCAGTGGAAACTGGGAGAGCAGTGCGCCGAGAGAGCCGATGCCGCAGCCGATGCCGATGACGGTGGAGGCGCGGCTGTTCTCGAACCAACCGGCAACGAGCTTCTGCAGCGCCATTCCGGGGACGGCAAGTCCTGCGCCCATCAGAAATCTGCCGAGGAAGATCCCCGGCATACCGGCGGCGCTGCCGAAAACAAGACTGCCAAGCGCCGTGACAAAGCAGCCAAGTGCGAGGACCCGGCGGATGCCGAAGCGGTCGGCGAGAATTCCAAGCGGGAGCTGCAGGAGCAGATAGGAATAGGTTGAGATGGCGCTCAGCGTTCCGAACGCGGTGGAGGACATTGCAATCTCCGCGGTGATCGCCTCGCGCATCACGCCGATGGCGTTGCGGTTGAAGTGGGAGACCAGATCGGCGACCGATACCAGAATAACGGAATTCCATTGCACGAGCAGCAGTGCCCGATCTCGCTTTGAGTCTTGCTTCATATCAGATTCGGGTCCTTTCGCGCAGAATTTGGAGCATGCGCCCATACCGCAGCGGCATGGGCGCTGCTTTTTTTATTTCTTCAGACCGAGGATCTCGCGGGCGTCGTCCGGCGTGGCGACTTCGTTGCCGAACTCCGTGATCACGCGGGCGGCGCGCTCGACGAGCATAGTGTTGGTGGCGAGAACGCCGCGGGAGTAATAGAGGTTGTCCTCCAGACCGACGCGGACGTGACCGCCCATGGAAATGGCGGCATACAGGATTGGCATATGCGCAGAGCCGATACCGAGGGCGGACCATGTGGCGTTGGCGGGCAGCTTTGCCTTCAGCAGGGCAAGGTTTTCCGGCGTGGCGGGAGCGCCGCTGAAGAAACCGAGCACGAACTGGTAGTGGATCGGAGCCTTCAGAACGCCCTTGGCCTGATAATAGTCGGCGGCGGCGAGGAAGCCGAGGTCCATAATCTCGACCTCCGGCTTGACGCCGTTTTCGATCATGGCGGTGCCGAGCTCCATCAGGAAGTCAGCCTTGTTCATGAAGATCGCGCCGTTGGCGAGGTTGATGGAGGCGGCGTCAAAGGTGGCGAGTTCGGGCTTGAGCTCGATGATGTGCTCCATGCGGCGCATGTTGGGAGCGCCGGATTCGCCGGAGGAGGAGAGGTTGCAGATCAGATCGGTCTCGCCGCGGATGATGTTGACGGTCTCGCGGAAGCGCTCCTTATCCATTGTGCCGCGCAGCTCCTCATCGCGCATGTGAAGGTGGACGATAGCGGCGCCCTTCTTCCAGCAGGCGATCGCGTCGGCGGCGATCTCCTTGGGCGTGCAGGGAAGCGCGGGGTTCTTGGATTTGGGGGTGGCGGCGCCGGTCAGGGCGACAGTGATGATGGTTTTTGCCATAGTAATGGACTCCTTTCAGATTATGTGATATGTGATAGGTGATGAAAACGCGGGGTCACAGCTTGTGATGAAGACGCAGATATTCGACAAGCATGTCGTCGCGCCATTTCTCAATGGACGGGATGTCGTTGCCCATCTCCGGGGGACGGTGCGCGATCTCCTCCAGAACGCCCTCGCCGAGGATCTTGTCCCAGTTGGCGGGGAATGCAGTCCACTTGGCGCAGGCCTCCAGACGGGCATTGGGGACGTCGTACTTCATGTTGTACTTTTCACAGAAATGGGAAAGGCCGTCCGGCGAGGCACCGAGGTGCAGGCTCAGCGCCTGTCCGATGATACCCCAGCGCATACCGACGCTGTAGACCAGCGCCTTGTCAACAGCCTCCACAGAGCAGATGCCGTTTAAGACCATATCCACGATCTCGCGGTGGATCACACTTTGCAGCCGGTTCGCAATAAAGCCGACGGATTCCTTGTTCAGCAGAACGGGCTCCTTGCCGATCGCGGTGAAAAAGTCCATTGCCGCCTGTGCGGTGGCGTCGCTCGTCTTCTCCCCCTTCGTGATCTCGACCAGCGGGATCAGGTAAGCGGGCAGGTAGGGGTGACCGCCGACGCAGCGTTCGGGGTGCGCCGCCTCGGAGAACACCTGCGTGATGGAAAGTCCGGAGGTGCTCGAGGAGATAATCGCGTCCACGGGGGCATGCTGCTCGATGAGCGCGATGGTGCTGTGCTTGATATCCATCTTTTCGGGGACAGACTCCTGAATGAACTGCGCGTTGGCTACGGCTTCCTCGATGGAGGTCGTGAAGACGAGACAGCTCTCTGCCTTTGCTTTCTGCTCCTCACCGATGACGCCCTTTTCGAGGAGAAACGCGAGATTTTCCGCAATGCGGGTTTTGCAGAGGTCGATCTTGCTTCGCGTCTGGACAACCGTCCGGACTCCGGCAAGAGCCGCGTTGGTCGCAAGCCCGGTGCCGATAAGACCGCCGCCGATAAAGGCGGCTTTTTCAATTCTGTTTGCCAAACTAACCAATCCTTTCTTTTCCCGCGCGTCCGTTTCGGGGCGGCGGAGCTCTTGTGTTGCGGCATGGCAGGGCAGCGGCGCTGCCGGGCATGCCGAGATATGGAAATCTGAAATAAGACTATCACACAGAGAAGAGGAAAGTATTTGTGGACAAGTCCAAAAAAAGAGGACCCGGCATTGTGCAGATACGCAGAAAACCTGTGCGTCACAAAAAAGCCGCCCGTTTCCGAAAAGCGGAGGCGGGCGGCTTTTATGTATATGGGATCGCGCGCATGGGCGGATGGGAAGCGGAATGACCAAGACGGACGCGGCGGAGCGGCGGGCGCCTTGTGCAACACAAACAACGACGGTCGGAATGTGTACTGGAGCACAAGGACAATCGGCGGGGTGGAATGTTAAAATCCAGACATCGAGAACAATGGAAACAAACCGACAAGAGGAGAGAAACTATGCTGATTCTGGTCATCAATCCCGGCTCCACGTCCACAAAGCTCGCAATCTATGAGGACGAAAGGGAGCTGCTGAAAAAGAGCATCTCGCACCCCACAGAAAAGCTGCGGGAGTTTTCCAAGCCGTCTGAGCAGCGCGAATTCCGCGCACAGGTCGTCAAGGAGTTTCTGGACGAGAGCGGCTATGCGCCCGAAAAGCTGGACTGTATCGTGGCACGCGGCGCGGGCGGGCTTCCGCCGATCCACGGCGGTGCGTATGTGATCAACCGCCACATGATCGACCGCTTGACGTGCAAGCCCACGATGGACGGCAACACGAATCTTGCCGCGCTGATCGCCTATGATCTGGCGGAGAAGAACCGCATCCCCGCGTTTATCTACGATGGCGTTTCCGTTGATGAGATGCTGCCGTTTTCCCGCATTTCCGGCATCAAGGAATATCCCCGCAGCAGCCGCGGTCACACGCTGAACAGCCGCGCCACAGCGCGCAAGGTGGCGCAGGACCTCGGAAAACCTTATGCCGACTGTGTGTTTATCGTGGCGCACATCGGCGGCGGCTACAGCGTGGATATCCACTGGAACGGCAAGATCGTCGACGTCATCCCCGCCAACGAGGGCAGCTTCACTACTGAACGCGTTGGCGGACTGACCGGTGAGACCATCGTCCAGATCGTGAACGAACGCGGCTTTGATTTTTACCGTCAGGCTACACGCGGCCACGGCGGGCTCGTCTCCCACTTCGGTACGCACGACGCGCAGAAGGTGGAGCAGATGATCCTTGACGGCGATGCGTATGCCGCGCTCGTGATCGAGGCGATGGCTTATGAGACCGCCAAGAGCATCTGCGGACTGGCGGCAATGACCGGCGGCAAGGTGGACGCGATCATCATGACCGGCGGACTTGCGCACTATGACCGGCTCGTAAAGATGGTAGAGGAGCGCGTTCGCTTCCTCGCGCCCGTTGTCGTCGAGGCGGGCGAATTTGAACTGGAGGCGCTCGCGATGGGCGGTCTGCGTGTGATGCGCGGAGAGGAAACGGCGGAGGAATACAGCGACGCTGATTTTCACGACTGAGCAGACCCGGCAAGGAGGAATTTTGCTTTGAACGAAAAGACAACCCCGGCGGTGAAGCCGCCGTTTCGGATCCACTATCTGGTGCTTGGCTGCATGGCGCTGCTGTTTCTCGGACTGATCTACGCCTGGTCCATTTTTCGCACGCCGCTGCAGGCGATCTTTCCGGAGTGGACCGCTTCGAATCTGAGCTTGGGCTACACGATCCTGATGCTCTGTTTCTTCATCGGATCGTTTACCACAGGCAAGCTCTCCAACCGCGTTCATCCCGCGATCCTGCTCGGCGCGGCGGCGGTGATACTGTTCGCCGGATTCATGGTCGCCTCGACGATCCGTGCAGACGACGCTGCGGGAAGCCTGCTCAAGATTTATATCGGCTATTGCTGCGGCTGCGGTCTCGCTGCGGGTGCGGGACACAACATGATGCTGGGAATGGCGTCAAAGTGGTTCCCGGACAAGCAGGGCGCCGCGGCGGGCATTATCCTGACGGCTTACGGCCTTGGCACGGTCGTGCTGGGCAGTCTGGCGCGCGGCATGATGAACGAGCATGGCGTGCCCCATGCGTTCCGCGCGCTCGCGATCGCGGGGCTTGTGATCCTCGGCTTTGTGGCGCTGTTTCAGCGCAATCCCGGTCCCGACGTCGTATTCCCCGCATCGAGGAAGACTGTTACCAAGGCGACCGGCGCACTGGAGTACGGTCCGTCCCAGGTGCTCCGCACGCTTCCGTTTTGGCTCTATATGCTTTGGTCGATTCTGAAAACCATTGCGGGGACTTTGGTTGTCAGCAACGCGGCGTCCATCGCGGAATACTACGGCGCCGCCGCGGTCGTGGGGTTGATCGTGTCCATCACGAACGCAGCTTCACGGTTTATCTTCGGAAATTGCCTCGACCGCAAGGGCTTCAGGGCGACTGTTCTGCTGAACAATATCGTCATGATCGCTTCCGGCGCTTTTATGCTGATTGGCGGGCTGACCCGCTCTATTCTGCTCATTGTGATCGGTCTGCTCTGCCTCGGAGCAGGCTTCGGCTCCACACCCTCTATTTCCGTCGTGTTTTTCCGCAAAATGTGGGGCGCGAAGAACTATCAGGCGAACTACAGCCTCTGCACGATTTCCCTGATGGTCTCCGCATTTATTGCGCCGAATCTCTCCGGCTATCTTCAGGACCACACCGCGCCGGGGGCGGACCCGTGGATCAGCACCTTCGTCGCGTTGGTGATTGTCTGCGTTCTCTCCGTCGGTGCCGGTATCCTGTGTGAAAAGAAAACGGACATTTGAAAAAATGCCTGAAAAGAACAAAATGTGAAAGGAGAACTAACACATGAACACAACAAAGGTTGTGGTCAGAGGCTCCGGTCGGCACGTCCACCTGAGCAAAGCGGACGTGGAGGCGCTTTTCGGCCCCGGCGAGGAGCTGAACGTCAAGTCTTGGCTGGGCGACGGCAAGGCGGGGCAGTATCTCTCTGACAAAAAGGTCACCATCGTCGGGCCCAAGGGGGAGGCGACGGCGTCGGTCCTCGGACCCTGCCGGAAGGAGTCTCAGGTCGAGCTTTCCTACACGGAGGCGAGACCGCTCGGACTCAAGCCGCCGATCGGCGACTCCGGGAAGCTGAAGGGCACCGGCTCCTGCACCCTGCGTGGTCCCGCCGGCGAGATCCGGCTGGAGCAGGGCGTGATCATTGCGCGGCGCCATATCCACATGACCCCCGCCGACATCGAGACGCTGAACATCAAGGACGGCGATTTCGTCTGGGTCAAGGCGGAGGGCGACCGCGAGCTTCTGTTCGGGCAGGTCCTTGTCCGCGTCAGTCCCGAGTTGGCGCGCTCCGTGATGCATGTCGACTTTGACGAGCTCAACGCCGCAGGACTGAGCACCGAGACGGACTGTGTCGTTCTGCCGACGATCAGTGTCGGGTAATCCAGAGCACAAATCGCAAGGAACTTGTAAAACCGCAAAAAAGAAAACGCTTCAAAACTGTTAATTTTTGTGCTATTATTTGTGCTATTATTACAACAACTTCGAATAGGCAAAGCCACAGCACGTCCCGCTTTTGCGTCCGGAGCTTCCGAAACGGAGTCCGGACAAGCCGCGGGAAATTCCATTTGTAGTTGCAACTCTATTTTTCCAAAAAAGAAAGGAATTTGAGCAATGAAAAAGAGAATCCTTGTAATGCTGCTTGCGCTCGCCATGGTCTTCGCGATGGCTGCCTGCGGCGGCGAAAAGACCAATGACAATCCCACGACGGATAACCCCAGCACCGCGAACCCCGAAGGTCACGCCACCGGCAGCACGGGCGGTGAGGTCCAGGAGCTTCAGGACGGCCGCGAGATCATTCCCGGTACGGTCATGAACTTCCGCCTCCCCAACGACAACGACACCATGCTTCCGTGGACATCCGCCCGCTCCGCCGGCTGCCTGATCCAGGTTTATGACACGCTGACGATGGCGTATATGGGAGACTGGAACGATATCCGCGGCATGCTCGCGCGGGAATGGACCGTTTCCGACGACGGCCTGACCTACGTGTTCCAGATCACGGATAAGGCTGATTTTACAAACGGCAATCATCTGACGGCACAGTCCATCGTTGACTGCTGGGATTATACCATTCAGTACCAGCCCAGCTATTTTGCCAACGTGGTCTCCTATGAGGCGACCGGCGAGTATGAGCTGACCGTGAAGCTGGATGCGCCGAACCCCTATCTGCTCGCGAACTTTGCGACCATCCACACCGGTATCTGCGACGCCTCCGTCGTGGATGAGCTTGGTCCCACCAACGATGATGCCGCCATCGGCACCGGCGCTTACAGCATCGTGGAGATCGTCCCCGGCTCCGTCACCAAGCTGAAGGCAAACGAGAACTACTGGTTCAAGGAGGAGATGCCGGTCATTGAGACCCTGAACTACTGGGTCATCTCCGATACCAACGCCGCGATCTCCGCGTTTGAAGCGGGCGAGATCGACGTTCTGGACACCAACGACCCGGTCATCTTCGAGACGGTCAGCCAGTTCCCGAACGCCAAGTACATCTCCACCTATGACCACACCCGCGTTCTATGGTTCGATCCCGCCAACGAGCCGGCGTTTGCCGACGTCAATATCCGCAAGGGCATCCTCTACTGCGTGAATCTTGAGGAAGTCAATCTGGCGATGGCGAACGGTCTCGGCACGAGCGAGTATATGCTCTGGCGCTCCACCTTCGGGGTGAAGCCGTCCGAGGAGTACAGCTATGATACCGAAAAGGGGCTTGCCATGATCCGCGAGGCAGGCTACGAGCCCGGCGACCTCACCTTCACCATTACCGGCAACGTCAACGGTCAGAATATTGCCGGATGCGAAAACATTCAGGCCCAGCTCGCTGCGCTCGGCTTCAACGTGACGGTCTCCACCTACGAGGTCAACACCGGCGAGCAGATGCTCTTCGACGGCACGCTGGAGCTCGGCTGCTGCAAGTGCGACATGCTCTCCACAAATCCCAAGGCCGGTCTCGGCACTTACTTCAACTCCAACGCGACGAAGCCCGCGGTCCGCATTACGGAGATCTATCCGGAGATGGACGCGATCTACGCCAAGGCGGTCGCCTCCACGGATCATGAGGAGATCATGGGCTATTGTCAGGAAATGCACGACCTGCTGATGGATAACGCCGCCGGCATCCCGATGGCGGGCGAGTGCCGCTGGTATATTTACAACTCCAAGCTCAGCAATGTCATCGCAGACAACCAGACCCTGCGCGTTTACTGGCGCTGGGCCAATATCGAAAGCTGATCCCTCTTCCTTGCGTTTGTCCGGGAATCGCTCCCGGCGCTTCCCGGGCAAACCTGAAAACGTTTTTTGTTGGTCATTTGGCTATTGAGAACATTCCGGATACTTTCATAAAGGTGGGCAATTATGTTCAAATATATCTGCAAAAGAATCATCATAATGCCGATCATACTGATTGCAGCGTCTGTCCTGATCTTCCTAATGATCAATCTGACTCCGTATGATCCGGCAACTCAGCTGCTGCCCGCCGATTACACGCAGGAGCAGCTCGCCGATCTTCACGCGGAGCTTGGATTGGACAAGCCGCTGCTCGTTCAGTATGGAAACTGGCTTATCAAGGCGGTGCAGGGCGATTTCGGCACTTCATGGCAGAACCGAGCCCCGGTCTGGAACGATTTTGGACCCCGCATTCCGAAGAGTCTGATCGTCGCCGGGCTGACGATTTTGATCACAATGCTGATCGGACTGCCGCTTGGAATCTTGTGTGCGGTGAAGCAGTATTCTTTCGTTGACAATCTGGTCAACACGCTCTGCAAGTTTTTGGCATCCTTCCCGCAGTTTATGGTGGGATTGATCTTGATGTACATATTCGGTGTCAAGATGAAGGCGCTGCCGACTATGGGCTTCTCCTCGTGGAAGCATGCGGTCCTGCCGGTCGTGACGCTCTGCCTGACGGAGATCGCGACTTATGTGCGCATCACGAGAAGCTCGGTGCTCGACTGCATCCGGCAGGACTATGTCCGGACCGCACGGAGCAAGGGCGCGACGGAGCGCATCGTCATCTGGCGCGATGTTCTGAAAAACGCCATGCTTCCGCTGATTACGATGACCGGCACGGAGTTTGCCAAGCTGATCGGCGGCGCTGTTGTAATTGAAAACGTGTTTTCCATCCCCGGCGTGGGCAGCAAGGTCGTGCAGGCGATCAACACCAAGGACATTCCGACCATGATGGTCTGCATCGTGTTCTTGGCGGCACTGTTTGTGATCCTGACGCTGGTTATGGATATTGTTTATACGATTGTCGACCCCAGACTGAAATCTGTGCTGATCAAGCCCTCTAAGAAAAGACTGGAGTCCGCAAAGCCCGCGAAAGGAGAGGCATAAACGATGAAGAAAAAAGAGAATGCCCCCGGCGGCGATCTGCGGAGAAAGGGGCAGATTCAGGAGGCGTGGGACCGTCTGAAAAAGCAGCCGGTTGCGGTGCTCTGCATGATCGTGATTGCGCTTTTGTTCCTTATTGCGATCTTCGCGGACGTGATCGCTGACTACGATACGCTCTGTGTTGCGCAGAATCTCGGCAACAAACTGAAGGGACCGAGTGCGGAGCACCTCCTCGGCACAGACCAGCGTGGCCGCGACACCTTCGCGCGCGTGATCCACGGTGTGCGGACCGCACTGCTGATGGGCTTCCTCAGCTCGCTGCTGTCGGTTCTGATGGCAACGATCCTCGCCTGCCTGTGCGCTTACTTCGGCGGTTGGGTGGATACCGTGATCATGCGCATCATTGACGTGTTTTCCGCTATCCCGCCCATCGTCATCGCGCTGGCGATCTGTGCGGGACTCGGCAACGGCATGTGGCAGCTTATTGTCGCATTGTCCTTCGGCGGCTTCGCGATCCACACGCGGATGATCCGCTCGTCCGCGCTTACCGTGGCGAAGAAGGACTATATTGAGACCGCTGTCGCACGCGGCGCAAAGACCGGGCGCATTATGCTCCGCTATATTGTTCCCAATATCATCAGCATTATAGTGATTCAATTTGCCAGCAACGTGGCGATCAACATCCTGCAGGGCGCGACGCTGAGCTTTATCGGTCTGGGTGTTCAGAAGCCGCGGCCTGAGTGGGGCAGCATGCTCAACGAAGCTGTCGTCTACATGCGCTCCGATATCCGCATGATGGCGGTCCCCGCGGTGGCGCTTGTGATCACATCCCTTGCGATCAATACGTTCGGCGACTATGTGCGCGACGCGTTCGACCCGCAGCTTAAGGGCAAGGCGTAAAGGAGGCAGCGAAGCATGGGCGAATTATTGCTTGATATCAAGGATCTCAGTATCCAGTATGTGATCGACGGAACGGTCACGAATGCGGTCAACGGGATCAGCATGCAAATCCATAAGGGTGAGTGCATGGGACTCGTCGGTGAGACCGGCGCGGGGAAAACCACCACTGCGCTCAGCATCTTGCGGCTTTTGCCGAAGTATATTACAAAAATTCAGGGAGATATTGAATTCGACGGCGAGAGCATTATGAATGCCAGCGAGAAGCGCATGCGTGAGCTGCGCGGCCGTCACATCTCTATGATTTTTCAGGACCCGATGACGAGCCTGAACCCGGTCTTCACCGTGGGCTCGCAGATCGCCGACGTGATCCACTGGCATGATATGTCGCTGAGCAAGGAGCAGGTGGAGGAGCAGGTCGACGCGATCTTGGAAACGGTCGGCATTCCCAAAAGCCGGAAGGAGGAGTATCCCCACCAGTTCTCCGGCGGCATGAAGCAGCGTATCGTGATCGCGATCGCGATCGCCTGCAGCCCTGAGCTTATTCTGGCGGATGAGCCCACGACCGCGCTGGACGTCACGATTCAGGCGCAGGTGATCAAAATGATGCGCACGCTCCAGAAACAGCTGCACACCGCAGTGCTGATGATCACGCATGATTTGGGGATCATCGCCAATTTCTGCGATACTGTCTGCGTGATGTACGCCGGCGAGATCATTGAGCGCGGCACGCTGGAGGATATTTTCGACAACGGTAAGCCGCACCACCCCTACACGGTCGGACTGTTCGGCTCGATTCCCAATATCAATTCCAAGAGCGCCCGCCTTTCCCCGATCAACGGGCTGATGCCGGACCCGACAAATCTTCCGAGCGGCTGCAAATTCAACCCCCGCTGCCCGCACTGCACGGATAAATGCAGGGACGGCGAGATCCCTGTTCCGATTTACAGAAACGGGACGCATGAGGTCCAGTGTCATAAGGTTTTTGAGGAAGGTGGAGCCAAATGAGCGAATATCTGCTGGAATGTAAAAATCTGAAAAAATACTTCGACACGCCGCGCGGAAAGCTCCACGCCGTGGACGATGTCTCCTTCCAACTCGGCAGAGGCAAAACGCTGGGCGTAGTCGGTGAATCCGGCTGCGGAAAGTCCACGCTGGGGCGCACGATCCTGCGTCTGCTCCCGGCAACGAGCGGCGAGGTGATCTTTGAGGGGCGGAACATTCTGGAGCTGCCGAAGCGTGCCTTGCCGGGTCTGCGCAAGGACATGCAGATGATCTTTCAGGATCCCTTTGCTTCTTTGAATCCGAGAATGACGGTATCTCAGGCGATCGAGGAACCGCTCAGAATCCACAAGCTCTGCCGGAACAAGCAGGAATACGAGGAGCGGGTGGGAGAGCTGATGGATATCGTCGGACTGGACCGCCGCTATGTCAACACCTACCCGCACGAGCTCGACGGCGGACGCAGACAGCGCATCGGCATTGCGAGCGCATTGGCGCTCGATCCGAAGTTTATCGTCTGCGATGAGCCGGTCTCCGCGCTGGATGTTTCTATTCAGGCGCAGATCCTGAACCTGCTGATGGACCTGAAGGACTCGATGGGGCTCACCTATATGTTCGTGACGCACGATCTCTCCGTTGTCAAGCATATCTCCGACGAGATCCTCGTGCTTTACCTCGGCACGATGTTTGAAAAGGCGGAGTCCGACCGCCTGTTTGAGAACCCGCTTCATCCCTATACGAAGGCGCTGCTCTCTGCGATCCCGGTCCCGGATGCGTCCTACAAGGGAAAAGAGGCAACCGTTATGCAGGGGGAGGTCACCTCTCCGATCAACCCGCCGGACGGCTGCCGTTTTGCAAGGCGCTGCCCGTTCGCCAGCGAGCGCTGCCGGCAGGAAAATCCGACCTATAAGGAAGTGGAGCCGAACCACTTCGTTGCCTGCCATCAGTACGACTGAGCGGCGGACGAGCCGGAAAAACAGAAAATGCGGCAATAGCAGCCGTCCCCCGCGCACCATGGGAATGCGGTGTCCGGCGGACGGCTGGTTTTATTTTTCGTTGAAAAAGGCGCGGGTCCAGCCGCGCGTGGGAGAGGAAGCGAGACCGTGAAGCACTTCAGCTTTTATGATATCAGCCTGTATCAGATCGAGCTTTTTCTGGAGCTTGCAAAGGACTGCAATTTTTCCAGATCCGCAGAGCGCCTTCATATCACGCAGCCGACGCTTTCCAAGCGGATCGTTCAGCTTGAGGAGATCGTGGGACTCCCACTCTTTGACCGTAACACGAGACCGATCTCGCTCACGGCTGTGGGACGGCGGCTGCGGGACGAGTGGCTGGGGGCGGTGGGCGTGCTGGAAGCTTCGATCGAGCGGGAACGGACGCTGCTCCTCAGTCCGCACGAGCCGCAGATCGCGATCGGGCTCCTCTCGTCCGGAAAACGGATGGAGTGGATCGATGAGTCTATGAGAGCGCTTGAAGACGAGATCCCGGAGCTGCGGTACACATGGGTGTATCTGGAGCTCCGGGACTGCAAAAACGCGCTCAGAAGCGGCGCCGCGGACCTCGTGATCACACTGAACCGTGCCGGCGATTTTCTCGAAGACTGGGTTTGCAGCGTGCCGCTGTTTGCCTGTCAGCGCTATGCCTGCATGTGCGTGGATAATCCTCTGGCGTCCCGAAAGAGCCTGGACATGGAGGATCTGAAGGAGCAGCGATTTGTCTCCAATTCCCCCAAGAGCGTGCAGGCCCGCACGGATTCGGTTGTGAAAAGCTGCACAGAGCATGGGTTTTACCCGCGCTTTTCCCGGTTGGTCGACGATCCAAGCCAGATGATCGGCGCTGTGATGCACAATTAACCCGAAGCTGTTTTGCGCTGCCGCAGCCTGCCGTCTCCTGATTTTTCCTTTTGCGTGCCTTTTTAAAGCGCCTCCGGCGGACCGGCAGACGCGAAAAAGCCGGAGGAACTATCCCCCGGCTTTTCTGCTTTCGTTTCTGTTCTGAGGCTGTAAAACAGACCCCACGCCCGCGCGTTGTCGTGTCCGCTAATTCCGCCCGGAAGCGCCCAACGCGGGGCACCCCGCCCCAACGCCCCCTTCGGGAGCTGTTTTTTTCGGTCTTTTCTGCGCGCCCCCTCTGGCTACATGTAGTATATTCTCCCCCGTTTTGGGGAAAGGAAATGCAGCGTCATTTCTCACTGGTTACCTCACTTTGGGGGCAGTCGGTCCCTGTTTCCTCTCCGCTTTGCCCCATATTGGGGCAAAATCTGCTATCCGCTTGCCCCGATTTGGGGGAGCCAAAATTCACATTTGGCGGACAGTTCTTCTCCGTTTTCCAGCCGTAATCAAACTCGCATTGGTTTTTCTCCCGCGTGTTCTTCCCGCTTCTGTACCGGATGAAGCCTGTGTCCCGGAGCTCCTTCCGCGCGCGTTCCAGTGTGCTGTGCGGAACACCGTATTTCTCCGCTTCCTTTTTTGACAGGGTGAAGTGCGGCGTTTTGCCGCTTTCCATTGCCATGCAGAGATACACCCAGCGCGTGGAGGGCGTGAGTTTCTGCACGGTGCCGGAAAGAAGGAAGCTGTTTCCGACCTGAATAAATCGCCCTTCTACGCAGTCTGCGCGCGCCGACAGCCAGAATCCCCCGGACGGCTCCTACAGCAACGGGAACATGGACAGCTATTTCGGCGGCATCTTCGGAAACCGCAACGGACAGTAAAAACCCCAGCAAAGCCCGGCGCGGGCGCCATACCCCGCCCGCGCCGCCTGACATAGATCGACAGTTTTCTTTTTCTACTCCTTTCTCTTTTTCTCTTTTCTAAGCGGAAGCGCCGGACCCGGTATGGGCCCGGCGCTTTTGCGTGTTTTGCCGCCTTTACGCGACCTTTTCGAGTCTCACAATCGTCAGGATGCTCTGCTCGCGGGTGTAGCTTGCGAGGGGGCTGAAATTGCCGTTTCCGGTGCCGTTCATGATGCCGGCGGCTGCGGCTTCGGCCACGAAATCGAGGGCGTAGCCGGCGATGGCGGCGCGGTCGGCGAAGCTGTTCTCCGCCGCGCCGGGGGCGTAGCCCATTGCCTTGGCGAGACGCATCAGGATGACCGCGGCGTCCTGCCGGGTGAGCGTGCCGTCCGGGTCGAATCTGCCGCCCCCGACGCCGTTCACGACGCCGAGACCCGCCATCTTGCGCACGGCGGCGTCCTGCGTGTCGGTAAAGTCCGCCGCGGCGTCGATGGTCTCGCCGGTATAGCGCTCATAAAACTGCACGGCGAGCCGGCAGAACTCCGCGCGGGTGATGGGCGCGGTGTAATTTTTCGCGAGCGCGGTGGGGACATAGCCCTTCTCTGCCGCCGCGTCGACCTCGGCTGCCGCCCAGTCGGAGGGGCGGCGATCGCGCTCTACGGCGGCTTCGAGTTGATTCAGCACGTCGCGATAATCGTTGTTCACGAGCTTCGTGACGCCGCCGGCGGTGTACTGCGCGAGCGTGTTCTCCGCCGCGGTGCGGTCGACCGATTCGCCGTCGATCTTGAAGAGCATGTGGCCGTAAATGCTCTCGATGGGACCGAATTTCCAATCGGGATGGAAGTAGGTCTCAAAGGTCTTGAACGCGGTGAAATGGCTGCCGTCGAAGCGGTAGAGGTGGAAGGTATGATTGTCGAGGAACAGGTCCTGCACATCGTCGCAGAGGACATACTTGCCGTCAGCGCCCTTGCAGACATAGATGCAGTCGTCGGAGATATAGGGATTTTTCTCGTAGCTGAAGATAGAGCCGATAAAGCCCTCCGGCTCCATAGTGCCGTAGCCTTTGCCGTAGGGGGTTTCTTCACCCTCATAGACCCAGTATCCGGTCTGACCGATGCGGACGAGCTCGTCGTTTATATAAGAGTAAACACAGACCCACTCGTAGTTGCTCGGATTTGAATGATATGCCTCCAAGCCGGACTTGAAGCTGTTGCTCACCTTGCGCTTGAGGAACAGCTCCTCCACGCCGTCGCCCGTGACGTCGATGAGGTAGGCGTGGAGAATTTTCTCCACGCGGGAATCGTGGAACATCGCACCGGTAAAGTAGTCGCTGAACATCTGGTAATAGTCCTCGTCCGCGATGGGCTCGCCGATGTTGACCTCCTCGGTCTTCAGGAAAAAGTAATAGGCCTCATAAGCCGCCGATTTGTCAACGGCCGCCACGCGCAGGGAAAGCGCCGGGATCGCCAGCGCCAGTGCCGCCGCAAAGCAGAGCAGACGGCGGAGCTTGAGATGCTTCATAGGAACAGTTTCTCCTTTCCATACTTCAACACCGCCATCTTAGTCCCCGCGCCGGGAGAAGTCAATATGCGCCCTGCGTTCAGTATTCTATCCCGAACTCGCGGCGCAGCGCGGTGCGGAGGGCTTCGCCGTCCGCGATCTGCTCAACGGTTTCTCTCGCCTGCCCCGGCTGCTGGCGGGTGAGCGTGCCGCCGCGGAGCAGGACGCGGGTATCGCCCTGCATGATGGAGACGTAGAGCTCCTGATTGAATTTCTCGCCCGGCGCGAGGGCGCTTGTGTAGTTTGCGGCGAGGAAGTCCATCGGCTCAAAGGGCAGGTCTGAGAACAGCAGCACGCGGAACTCACCGCGCCAGAGCTCATACCATTCGCCGGGCTTTTTCACGGAAAAGCCGTGGCGCGATTTCTCACCGGAAAGTGCGACGGGGCTGCGCACGGCCATATCGCCAAAGCCTACGTCACAGTAATAGCGCTTGCCGCCGGGCGCATCATCGCTTACGACAAGGTGCGCGGCAAGAAAGCCGCCGTCAAGCGCACGGTGGACACTATGGCGCAGCACGCCGAGGGCGGCGAGGCTTACGCCGGAAAGTGCTTCATCTGCC
>ENA-UOOA01002245-UOOA01002245.1-human-gut-metagenome-genome-assembly--contig:-P61old-NODE-2245-length-28068-cov-7.479920_pt1 | contig 28068 bp, 40 predicted proteins | sample MGYA00242467_ERZ724014 | MGnify/ENA metagenome assembly ERZ724014 | reverse complement strand
GATACGGCACCAGATTCTTGCCATTCACCCGCAGCGCCATCTCATGCTGCACCGGCGCCGCATCGTCTATACGCACCGTGCCGCCCCGCTTTTTCCCCCGCAGCGCATTGGCGAAGGTTGATGCAGCCACATTCCCCGGCATAATGGGGAAATCATTATCCACCCACTTGCGGTATCCGACCTCGAAAACAGTCGGATCAACATAAATGCCGCGTTCGAGCACATCGTGCTTCCCGGTAACGATCCAGTCCACGCAAACCAGCGGGACCGGGTGCAATGTGCCCACGGTGAAGTAGTTATTCCCATCGCCGCTCTCTGCAGTCGGCTCTCCGTAGTAGTCCCGTGCGAACGAGGTAGGCGTTTCCGGGTTTCCGGTATGGAATGATGTGCTGAAGATGCCATCGCTCAGCCAGTCCTTGGGATCTACCGCCTGATTTTCCCCGATTTTGTACAGGTATTTATCGATAATTCCGTTCGGATCTTTCGAATTTGGCCCGTAGGATTTGTAGTGGTACACCGCCACACCGTCGTCCGGATTATCCCACACCTTGATTTCTCTGATAAGAAATGAAGTGGTATTTTGGTAGGTGCCATTTACATCGCATACGCCAAGCCGTAAATTTCCGCCATAGGCTGCATTCGGTATGTCCGCATGTACGGTAGTCCAGGTGTCATTTGCTATCGTTATGCCATCCGTCTCGTATATAACAGCGGCGTTTTTCTGTGCCGTAGAGGTGTAGCAGCTTGTGGAGCTGTCTGCCGACAGCCAGAACCGGATCGTCTGCTCACCGGCTCCCGCGCCCATTGCCTGGAAGCTGAAACGGTAGCCATTACCTTTTACGATCTGCACAATGCCAAAGTCGGCACCATCTGCCTTCTGCGGGGCTTTTCTTACCAACAGTTGGGGGCGGACACCACCCGCAGCGGAAACCGTGGTTACTATCCAGGCCTTTGATGTGGTATCAGCCTTGATTTTATTTCCATCCGAGTTTAACTGAATTTCTCCATTTCTCCTCGGCTCATCCCAGTACCCGATAGCTTTGTGCGTGTTAATCATTGTTGCGTCAATAAATTTCCCGCCCAGTGTCATGCTGCCATCTTTTCGGAAAGTGGCAACATTTTGCCGTGCGATTTTATTGCCGGCACTGATGATCACACTGGCCTCTTCGTTCGGGGCGTTGTTTGTGCCGATCGCTACCTGGTAGTCCTCCTTAGCCGCTGTGTTGTATCCGCCCAGGGCGGCACTGGCTTTTCCATCAGCAACTGTGTTATTGCCGATAGCCACTGCGCCATACCCGTTGGCGTTGTTGTCACGCCCGATAGCGGCAGCAGTGTTGCCGGTAACAATGTTGTCCTTGCCAAAGGCCGTACCCTTGGTCGCTTTCGGTGTAATGTTGTTCCCCCAGCCCTGTGTGATGCTGTAGTGGCCGTTCGCCCTATTTAGTGCGCCCAGCGCAACGCTCTCGTTGGCCTCCGCCTCATTTGGGTAGGCCGGATTGTTTTGCACCACAGAATTGTAGTTGCTCGGCTTCAGCGGCACCACCACCGCCTTGGCCTCAGCTGCAGCGGTTTTCGCTGCTGCCTCACTGGCGGCGGCTGCCGTTTTGCTGGCTGCCGCGCCCATGGCTGCAGCCTCCGTGGCATTGCGCATTTTGGTGGCTTCGGTGGCGCTGGCCGCTGCGGCTGCCGCTTTTTTTGAAGCGGTATCCGCTTCATCAGCTGCCGCTTTAACGGCTTCGTTCAACGCCTTTTCCACGGCATCCTGCAGATCGTTCAGCTCTTTTGCCCGCACCGGATTGCCGGGCGCCGTGACTTTGCCGCGTGCCGGGGCGACATCATAGGTGTTTTCCTGCCCGGCAACCGGCACCATACGGTAGCGATTGGGGTGCTCTGCTTCAATATCCTTAAATACAACTTTATCCAAATAGGCCACCTCCTAAAATTGTGCCATCCCCGTAGCTGCAGAGCGGCAGCCCGTAGCGATTGTAATAATGCTGCACGATGCTCTCATACAGCCGCAATTCATCGGCTGCCGGAAAGTGGATATCATTTTCCCAATCACTGAGCCACAGCAGCGGCGGATACAGATCATCCTGCGGCCACTCGCTCAGATCCAGCGTATCCGCATACAGTGCCGGATCGCTCGGAAATTCTGCCAATACGCCAAGCGTAGCTGCGATCGCATCGTACTGCGCCCGCAGCGCCCGCACATCGGCAGCCGTCGGCACATAATCATAGCCGGCATCGGCCGGCGGTGCGGAATTGAAATTGAGAATGGCAGCAAAGTTTTGCCGGATGCGATTGTAGTCCTCGGCATCGATCCAGTCTGTCGGCCGCCAATCCATTTTGCTGTACATGCTTCCACCTCTTATCCCACGGCCTGCAGCAGCCGAATTTCCGTGGTGCCGGAAAGCACGCCGCCGCTATAGCTGAATTGATTTTTCACGATATGCCCCTGGTGATATTCGCCGCCGGCAGCAAGCTGCACCTGCACCAGATCGCCGCAATCCAGCTCCGGAAATCCCCGGTGCCGGATCACCACGCTGCACCGCCGACGGAGCACCGCCGACTGCCGCTGCCAGTAAGCTTCGGCCTGGCCCATCCGCACCAGCGGATTGCTCAGCCGCTTGCGATCACCGCTGCCCATCGGCACGGTGCTTTCCTGAAGGCGATAAGCGTTCAGGCTGATCGATCCGGTATCTGCCTGGTAACTGCCGGCAACATCCAGCTCAATCCACACATATAACGCATAGCCCTGCGCGCCATAGTAGATGGCACCGATATCATTGCCACTGCTATCCTGCAGCCGCCGCAGCCATGAAGCCGAAGAATCCACCGGATCGCGCAGCTGAATGTGCTGCTTGAATTCCGTGCTGGCCAGCACGCCTTTGGATACTTCCTCGCTGGCATAATCGGCCAGATCAGTGCAGGAAATTTCGGCGCCGGTAACGGCGCCATTATCCTTGTACTCAACGGAGAAAAGCTCATCATAAGAAATCGTGCGCACCACCGTATTGGGCGCTGGCAGGATCTGCAGATCCTGCCCTTCATGCGCCGGGCGAATAAGCAGCCCCGCGGCATTGCACACAAGCTGCAGGCAGGCCGCTTCGCTTACCAGCGGCAGCGGATTGCCGATCAGGATATCATTCCGCGGGCTATCCGCAATGCTGGCTGATACCATATATATTTGCGCCGGATTGCTCACGGCGTCGCGGATCGTGCCGACGATCGTGCCGGGATCGCGTTCCAGCACTTCCTGCAGCCGCTCTTTGGCCGTCCACCCTTCGCCGACGAAGGAAGCTGTGTGGATATAATCGGATAGGGCTGCAGACCACTACCGAAACGAAAAAGCACTTTTTCCCGATCCACCGTGTAAGTATCCAGGAAAAGCCGCCCCAGCGGCACGGCCTCGCCATCATATAAATAAGTGAGAAACGCCTGTGTACCGTTGCGGTGAAAGCGGGGGCTCTGAAGCTCCGCGATGGGATCGCACCAGCCATTGAGATTATCCAGAGCCACGGAGATCTGCCGGCCGGGAAGCTCCAGGCACAGCAAATCATTTTCGTCCTCGGTCTCCACCGAAAGAATGCCCGTGCCATCCCAGTCGGTGGCCGTGCCGGCAAGCACTTCGTAAATGCGCACGCGGTGAAGCGGCGCAAAAGAGCGCTTGAAGGCCAGCAGCGTATCACCGGCCGGCAGATCGCGGATCACCAGCTGGTGATCCGCGCTGCCGTTGGAATACTGCACTGTTTTTGTGCTGCCATCCGGCAGCGTGATTGCCACCTCTGCCACGCAGCGCTCCAGCTGGATTCGCAGGATACTGGTGGCAGAGGCGTTCAGCGTGACGATCTCCTCCGGCGAGTACGGATACAGCCCGTCGGCATCTGCTTCACCATCGGACAGAGCGCCGCCGATGAAGTGCGCGGATGGCTCCAACTGATATTGCCCATCCGCCCGCATGTGCTGCTTTTCCAGCGTCGCGCGGCGGCGGGTCACCGGCAGCTGCTTAATGCTCAGCATCTGCGCACCGGATTGCAGCGGGGATGTGGCGGAGAGCGATAGCCCGTACTGTGCCGCCGCATCCAGCTCATACAGCCGCATTTGGAAAGCGGATTTCTCACGCAGCGGTGAGGCAAAGGATCGCTTATACCGATCGGATACCGCATACATCAGCCATCCCTCCCGGTGTCGATCAGATTGAGCTTGCAATTCTTTGCCGTATCCCAGGTGGTGCCATCGGCTTTCAGCGTCAGCGGGGCGGCGGAACGATCACTTGTGTAAAATTGCCGCACCGTGATCCCTTTTGCCGCATCGTAATAGCGCACATGGATCACAAAGGCATCCAGCACGGCGAGCACCTGCTTCCACAGGGCCGCATCCATCACCTTCCAGGATAATTCGATCTTGGAGCGGTCGCGGCCGACCTTTTGCCCGATGAATTGATTATTGCCGTTGAAGCCGCCGTCGACGGCAGTGGACTGCGTCTGCAGCACGCCATCATTATCCGGCGAGGGAAGCATCAGCGCATCGGCTTCGCTGCGCGCCCAAATCTGAATATAGCCTGCCATTCTGCTGCCTCCTTACTCTGCAATAATGGTGCCGAGTTGCTTGCTGCCGCGTGCTGCCGAGCGGGCGATCTCCCGATCGTTGGCATACAGCCGCAGATCCGGATCGTAGCCATCCAGCCAGCGCCGGATCGCCTCCAGCACGGCGAGAATTTCTCCGAGCCGGCCGCCGGAAAGCTCCTGTGCGATCTGCTGCAGCAGCTCCAGCACGCGCTGCAGCGTGGCGGTATCGGTTGCCGCGCCGCCGCCGATCATGGATTGCAGCTTGCTCAGTGGGGAGATCACTTCCGGATCGCTGCGGGCGCCGGAGTATTCGCCAACCATAGCCAGTGTGGGGCCGCTGATGATGCCGCCGCCGGCAAATTTCGGCACCGTGATGCTGTCGCCGCTGCGGCTGCCGCCGAACAATCCACCGATAATACCGCCAAAGGATTTTGCTGCGCTCTTAAAGCCATTCCAGATCCCATTCAGGATACTTCTGCCGACGGCCTTCCAATCCGTTTGGCCGATCTTTTGCACCAGCTTGACAATCAGCTCACCGGCGCCTTTTATCAGCGTTCCGCCTGCACGCAGCAGCCCGGCGGCCAGCGCCGCCGTGATCTGCATTCCGGCCTCAATTGCCCGGCCTGGATTGCTGATGATATAATCCACAAATGCCAGGATGATATCAATAGCCGCCGAAACGATCATATCCAGGCTATCAGCAATGCCGCGCACCAAATCCGTAATGATCTGTGGCCCTTGCTCCTGAATAAGCGGCAGGCTATCGATGATCCCCGATGCGAGAGAGCGGCACATATCCACCGCGGCCTGCACCAGCGAGGGTAGATTTTCTACCAATCCACTAATGAGCTGCAGCACGATCCGCGTGGCCGTGGGGATCAGCTCCGGCAGCATCTGCGTAATGCCCTGGATAAGCTGCCGCAGGATTGATATGCCGGAAGTAAGAATGGAGGGCAGGTGCAGCGCGATTGCGCTGAGCATTGTGCGGATTGCCTGCTGCGCTAACGGTATCAGCTGCGGAAGCCGCATTTCCATGCCGGAAAGAAATTGGCTCAGCAGCTCCACACCCATGGCAAAAAATTGCGGCGCCGAAGTGAGCCAAAAACTCAGTATCATTGAAACGATATTTACCGCCAGCCTGCTGACCTCCGGCAGAAGTCCCCGCGCACCGTCCAGCAGGCTGCTGATCAGTTGCACGCCGGCAGCTGTGAACGCCGGTGCTGAGGTGTTTAGCCCCTGCAAAAAGGATCGGATCACCGTTGAGGCTGCAGAGATCAGCTTCGGTGCGGCGGCAGCAATTTTGCCCGCAACGGCAGCGAAGAACGGCCCGATCTTGCCGGCAAGGCCGGCCATTGTATCGGTGATCTCTTTGCCGGAAGCCGCCGCGGCTGTGCCGGCTTTGGCGGCAGTGGTGCTGCTATCCTCTTTATTGAGAATATTCAGTTCGTCGATGCCCGTGGTGCCTGTGGCTTTTTTCTTCACTGCTGTAAGCTGCCCGGCGGCCGCCTTGGCCTCTGCCACCGTAGTGCCGAACAGGGCAGCAGTAGCACTGGCCAGCTTGGCCGATAAATTTGCTATTGCCCCCATGAGCATATTGATATACGGCATTGCTACAGTAGCGATCGAGGTAAAAGCCGTGAGCATATTGCTTTTGATCGTAGCAAGGCTATCGGCAAACTGCTGATTGGCCTGCGTTGCCGTGCCAATCAGTGAGCGCAATCCGCGAAAAGCCGCATACAGTCCGGCCATTAGAAAAGCACTCTTAAAGGCACTTTTAATGCTTTTTGAAAGCCTGTTTACCTGCCGGCCGATCCGATTTAATGCGTTGCCTGCCGCACTGGCGCCCTGCTTACAGCCGGCCGCCAACGCTGAGCTGACAGTTTTGCCGGCTGTGCGGAACGCCGAGCCGATCTTCTGGCCCGCCTGTCCGCCGGCCTTGCCGGTGGAATTCAATTTGGAATTGGTGCGATTAAGCTCCTCCTGGAGCTGCACGATGCGCCCCTGCGTTGCCGTGATCTGGCTATCCAGCGAATCCAGCTCCGGTGTATTTTTACCTGCAGTGCCAAATGCAGCGTATTGCTGCTGCAATTCTGCCAGCTTTCGTTGCTGCTCACCCAGCTTGGCGCTGGTGATATCCAGCTTCTGATTGAGCAGTTCCGTCCCGCCGGCCGCCACCTGCCAGCCGCCGGCACTCCCGCCGGCAGCCGGCTGCGCAACTTTGCGCTTGAAAAGGCCGCCGATTGCCTTGCCGGCCGCTTTGCCGAGCGTGCTATATGCCGCAAGCGCATCCAGGCAATCGCGCTTGATAGCAGCCACCGTGCCGCCGCTGGCCTTTTTGATCGGCTCACCGATCGCCTTGGCCGCCGCCGTGCCGGTGCCGGAAAAAGCCGCCGTGGCAGCCTTTTCGGTTGTCGCGGCGGCAGCCTGTACCTGCTGGCCGATATTCTTATCATTCAATTGCAGCTTGAGCGATACGCTGCCCGCCTCCATCGGCATAGCTTTTTCCTCCTTTTCGCTTACTTGCTGAATGCTGCCCGCAGCGCTTGCTGCAGCTGCGCCATCTGCGCCTTGATGGCTTTTTCATCTGCCGGCCGCAGCTGCTTTGCCTGCCGTTGCCGCCACGCATTCCGGATACGCCGCTGCTCCGGCGTGTACCGCTGCAGCACCTCCGGATCATCCTCCAGGCGGATCGCCACGATCCGGCCGAGGGGAGTATCCTCCATCAGTCCGGCCACCAGCTGCGACCAATCCGCCCAGGATAGATCCTCCTGCGCCGATGGCAGCACACCGTATTGCTTCGCGATGGATTGTGCGATCAGAGCAGCATCCTCATGGATATCATAGCCGGCATCTGCTGTGTGCTCAGGCGGTGGCGCTGCGAAATCGGGCGCGCACATCCTCCGGCGCCTCGCCGGTCATCGCGCTCACCACCAGGATCACCAGCTCGATCAGTGCCGGAAACGGCATATCCAGCGCGGCAATCTCTGCCGCGGCCTCCTCGCCGAGCGCAACCGCGAGGATCTGCTCGGTATCGTCCTGGTTGATTTCCTCCAACCGCTTCACGGTGCTGGTGCGATTATCTACCTTGTAGATGCGATCGCCGATCTCGATCTCCGGAGTTTCGGTGAGCAGCTTGCCATCCAATGTATAGCGTTTCATGATCTCTTTCCTCCTTGCTTATGAGCCGCTTTTCGGGGTGTAGGTGGGCTTGCCGTCGCTGAGCACTTCAAATTCCAGATCGGCAATAGCCGTGCTGTCGCCGCCGCCGTAAGAGGTGACATTCAGCACACAGGGGATCTCCAGCTTATCGCCGTTCGGGAAAAGCCACTCAAAATCCGTGGCGCAATCGTTGCCCAGCGTCCACGCCTTGCTGCCGACATAGGCGTTACCGGGATCTGAGGGGCAGGCCTTGCCGGAAAAAGTGATGCTGATGGATTTTGCCGTCATCACCCGGCGCGGCCAGCCGCCGAGATCCAGCGGCGACCATTCCTCGGCCTTGCCGTCAATTTTCACCGAAAAGGTCGTCAGCTCCGCGATGGGCAGCTTCTTTTCAGCTGCGCTGTTGCGCCCTTCGGTGCCGATTTTGAATACATTATCGTACACGGGCCACACGCCATTATTAGTTGCCATGATTATTCCTCCTTAAAGTGAATTGTGATATCGAAGCTATATTCGCATACGCGGTTGGGGGCGCGCCCCTCCCAGCGCAGCGGCGAGACGGTGCAGCCAACAACCGGCACACCGTCCATGGTGATATTGGATATACCGTCGAACAGGGCCGCCACCGTGCGTGCGGTATTCTCGGCCGTAACGGCATTGTCCGTCCAATGCACCAGCACTGTATAGCCGGCGGACTGATATTGCGTATTCCGCTTGCCGCCGATACACACACGCCGTTTCGGCTTGGTACGGCTATCGTATACGCCGATGCAGCACTGCCGATCGGCGTTTAGGCCGCAGACGATCACCTCGGCCTGCGGCAGCGCTGCCTTGATGGTATTTTTGATATTTTCGGGTGTCAATGCTCCATCTCCTCCTTTAGCTGCGCCGCGAAGATCTCTGCCGGCCGCCCGGCTTCCTCGCCGGAAATCCACGGCTCCAGCCATTCGCCGCGCGCGTTGGGGTTCTTGCCTATCTGAAAGGTATATTCCGGATGGCGATACAGGTGTTCGGCATACGACTGATTGAAGATCAGCCGCACCGCACCGGCACCTTCGTCCGCCTCAATAAAGCTTGTGTCCTGCAGCGCGCCTCCTTCCCGTGGAACGACCTGCGCCTCGATCACCTCGGTGCGCAGCGCGTCGCCGGTTTTCACCAATGCCCGGAACGCCGCCTCGGATAGCTCGGCAACGAAATTTTTGCTGATCTCAATGCTCATCCCATCAGCTCCAGCTTGGTATAGTTCACGGTGCCATCCGGGTTTAGCGCCCGCTCGGCGCGCTCAATCGGCCGTGGGGTCGGATCGTCGCCAAGCAGCACGGTGCCGGTCAGCTCCCGGCCAGGCAGGATATCGCCATTCAGATATGCCTTGCCGGTCACGGTCACGGTACGCCGATCGTCCGCGTGCTTCGTTTCCACTACACGCTGATATTTGCAGCGCCCGGAAAATAGGATGGTTCGGCGAGGACTTCCGTCCTCGCCGAAACCATCTTCCAGATAAATTGTGATGGGTGTGCGGCACACGGTCGGCGGCACAAGTGCCGGATAGATCATGTTAGCGCACCCCCCGATACAGCAGGCCGGTGCGGATGAGCTGCGCCTCGATGCGCGGGGAGGTATACACCCCGCCAAGCTGCCGCAGCCGGGAATTGTCCCAGGCCATGCTCACATCACCAATGCCATAGCTCTGCAGAGCATTGTCCAGCGAATCGCCGTATTGTGCGCGGAAATCCGCCTGATCCACCGTGCACTGCCGCAGAATTTCAGTCTGAAATTCCGTCAGCTCATCGCCGGCGCGATCGTAAGTCATGGCGAGAATATCCTGCCATGCGTGGCTCAGCGCTACCTCCAGCTCCAGGGCCGGAATGCTGTGGGTGCGGGACAGCGCTTCATACTCATCCGCCGTGATTTTCACCGGCACCACCGCCCTTCGGCTTTTTGGCCGCAGCCGGCTTCTTGGCTGCCGGGCGGATCTCCTCGTACACGGGATCATTTGCCAGTAGCTGGGCACAGTGCTCATTCGGCGGCGTGAGGATGATGCCGGAAAAACGATTACGATACTGCAGCATCGTGCTCACCTCCTGCCGATCAGCCGCCCTGCGAGGGGGTAGTCGTGGTAACCCACTTCAGCACCAGTTCGCCGGCCAGCGTTTTGGTGCCGTAATCGAAGAAGAGGCTCACACCGTAATCGTTGCTCAGCGGGATCTTCTCCGGCTCGGTGTACTCCTTGAGCACCACCGGCTGTGCGATGGCGCCATTCACCATCAGGATGGCGTTGGTGTTGGCCGGCAGGTGGATGCAGCTGTGGGTGCGCACATTGTGGAAAAGCCGATAGATCTCCAGCGAGCTATCCGCCTGGCGGTCGCCCAGCTTATCCAGGTACTTGCGCAGCTCCCCATATTTGGCCGGGGAGAGGATCAGATCCATGGTATCCCGCTCCACACCATCCACATAGCTGTTGGAGGTGCTCTCCAGCGTCTGGATCATGCTTTCCACGATATCCTCCACCGCAGTCACGCCGGTGGCCGGGGTGAAAGCTGTGCCGCCAGTGATGGCCTCCGTGAAGAAAGCTTTGTCCAGCGTGCTCTCCATCACCTGGGCATGGTTATCAGCGCGGCGCGCCATGATGTCGCTCACGCCGAAGGTATCGAGATCGAATTTGGCGATCTCCTCGACGATTTCCTTGTGCTGATCCAGTGCCACGGTGATGGGCGGGGCAGTGATCTTGTCGCCGGCGCCGGCGGTACGGGCGGTGCCGTAGGCCTTGGCGGCGGCATTGGCGAAGCGTTTGAATTCCACCGAGCCGGCGGCCGGATTGCCGGTGTAGGCCGTGCTCTTGAGCTGGCCGGACAGGGTGTGCTTGCGCACATTATCCACCACAAAGCCGTAGATTTCGGAAAGCGTGGCCTTGCCGCTGGCACTGGCCATGATACTGATTGCATTTGCTCTTGCCATGATATTTCCTCCTTAAATTAAAAAATGACCGTGCCGGTCGGCATGGTCCTGGTTTGGGTGCCGGTGTCGTCCTGTGCGGGTGCGCCGGCTTTGGCGGGTGCTTTGGGCTGCTGGGGCTGCTGCCAGCCGGGGTGGCGGCCGATCACGGCGTCAATTGCCTCGCGCAGGCTGTCGCCGGTGGCTTCCTTGCCGGCAGCCTGCAGATCGTGCAGCGCCAGCACCACAGCATCGTCCACCGCCTCAGCGGGGATGCCGGCGCGGTAGGCGGCCAGCTTGGCATTGGCTGCCTGCAGCTCATCCCGCAGGGCGGTCAACTCACCGCCCGTGTCGGGTGCAGGATCGGTGGCAGGCTCAGGTTCTTTCGCCGGCTCCTGCACAGAGTCTGTCTCCGGCTCCTTCGCGGGTGCCGGATCGGCAGCCGGGTCACCGGCAGGCTCTGTTGCGGGATCCGCAACAGGGTCCGCAGCTGCGGTCGGCTCTTTGGCCGGCTCTGCAGCAGGATCCTTTTCCGGCTCCTTCACCGGTGCCGGATCGGTGACCGGGTCCGTCTTTTTGCCGGGATCGTTCGGGTCATGGGTCATACAGATTTCCTCCTTTTTTCGTTTTGGGGTAAAAAAATAAAAGCCCGTTAAACGGGCTTTTAAGCGGGATTAAATAGGGATTAAATCGGCGTTAAAAAAGATCTGCAGAAGAGAATTTGAAATTCTTGTGATTTTCCTCGCAGCGCTTACGCTCCTCCTCGATATCGACCAAAAAGCGTGCTCGCATTTCCGGAGGCATATCATCCTTAATAATAACCTCTCCTTCTGGCGTGATCATAAAATATCCAGTGGCGTATTGCAAATTAGAAAAATAGGCCATCTCACCGTAACCTCCTCTTAAAGTAATGTACGATCCTTTTTGCTGCCTTGCATGGCTTTCCGCAATAATATTGTGCAAAACATTCGGCAATAAACTCGCTGGCTTCTTTACAAGCCGTTTCGCTCAAATCATTCTCGATTTGCTCGATTAGCTCAGGGTAGTTGCCGCTAAAATCCGGATAGGCGATTTCATAAACATCGCACGATAGCTGCTTATGCAGCGCGAGGTATAATCGTTCCTGCTGCTTGCTAAGAAAAACGCCATTATATCCGATTTCGCGCAGCAATGCGGTGTGCATTGTTGCGTGGCCAAACTCATGAAAAGCAATCGATGCCACTTCACCGGTTTTGGTGTGTCCGCCAGTTGCCGCTTCACGCCGTACCTGCTCCTGCACTGCAGTTACATTATGCCACAAATTGAGGTTATATGCAATACCAAATGTAAGTTTTCCTTGTTTATTTGTTTCCAGCTGCGTGATAGCCGGGTTGTCGCTGGTATCATATATGTAGCGTTGATACTGCAGCATTTCGTCCACAGTCGGGAAATCCTTGGCGAAGCGTTCAATGGAGCGGTTAATGATTTCTGTACTTTTAGGATCTGGCGTGAGCTGCGTGTTTTGCGGCGACGCGGACGATGGATCCAGTTTTTTGTAGTGGCTTTTAAGCGATATGCCATCCGGCGTATCGCGTACTTTTTCCCGCCAATAGTTGCGGCGGAGCACATCGTCGTTGGCGGCGATAAACTCCCGCAGCTGCTTTTGGGCTGCCAGCCGCTTTTGACGATACTTGCGTTCGTTGTCCGGATCCAGGGCACCGGCCTCCAGCCGTTTGTATTTGCGCACCTTGCGCTCCAGCTCCCGCTGGCGGCTTTCCAGCGCCGCCGTGCGGCGGATAGCCGCCGCGTCCAGCACCGGGGGTGGCTTGCTGATCCCCTCATACCAGGTTGATAAGCTATGGCGGCAGTTCGGGTGAAACAGGCCCTCCGCCACCGCCACGCTCAACAGCATATACCGGTGCCCGTTGCGGCTTTCGGCCAGGCCGTCCGCGCCCATCTCGACTGGATCGCCCCACACATCATCGATGTACACACGCCCCTGCCATGGCAGGCAAGTTTCGGAGCAGGCGCCGTATTGGCTCACCAGCACGGTATCCACCCCAAGCTGGCGGCGCAGGGCGGCATCGCCTCGGCACTTTGAGCGGGTGGCGGCTGTGCGCAGCGCCATTTCGGCGTAGCTGGCAATGTTTACGCGCCGGCCATCGGCGTATTGCACGCAGTCGATCCCGCGCTCCAGGAATTGCTTGGCCGCCTGATCCACTGCCTGCTCCATGGTCACGGCGCCAGTGGCCTGCGCGATCTGCGCCTGGTAGGCGATCTTCTTGTAGATATCCTCCACCCGGCGCAGGGCGGCCGTTTCCACGGTGCGGAAGTTTTCGTTCACCTCCTGCACCAGGGCATCCAGCCGGCGATCGTCCACGCCGTCGAAATCGCCCTCCAGTATGTAGGTAGGATCCGCCTGTTCCCGGTGCTGCTCGGCGGTATCCAGCACACCGGCCCGGTATGCCTCCTGCAGCAGGGCGGCTGTTTGCTTTTCCAGCTGTGGCAGGTGATCGGCCACGATCTGTTGATTGCGGCGGCGGTATGCCTGCACATCCTGCAGCCGGCGCAGTTTCCAACCGGCGCGTTCCTTCTTGCCGGCAAGCAGCGCCTGCTTGAGGGAGCGGATCAGCTCCAGCTCCAGCAAGGCGAAAACATCAGCGATCTGCTGTGGCGTCACGGCAGATCATCCTTTCCGCCGGCCGGCGTTATCGCCGCCGTTCCTTGCTCCGCCTGGATGCGCTCTACTTCGGCATCGATCCATTCGGCATCCTTGCTGCCACCCCAAAGCTGCTCCACCTGCGCCCGCACCGACATGATGCCGGCCGACGCCGCGGCAGCAACCGTCTGCACCCGCGTGGAGAAATCCGGCGCCGCGTATTCGCCGAAGGATATTTCCGGCTCATAGCTGCCGATGGGGCGCCCGCTCAACCAATCGTCCGCCTGCAGCAGCAGCGCCGCCACGGCGGGGATCACCCTCTCCAGCACGCCGGTGATGGTGTTGCGGGTGAAACCGGTGATGTCTTTGCGCTGGCGCTGGCTCTCGCCGCTGGCTTCGGCGCTGATATTGATGCCGAGGGTGGCCGGGCTGAGCACGCCCTGCAGGCACATATCCAGCAGGGCTGTGTACGAGCTGAGAAAAGCTTCGTAGCGGATCTCCGGCTGCACGCTTTCGATCCTATCCGCGGTGCCTTCGTCCCGGCTGCCGCTGATCTGGATGAAGTTGGTGCCGAAGCTGTCCACCGGCAGTAATCGGCCAGTATGCTCATCCCGCGGGATCATGGTATTCGGGATGTATTTCTGCACACGGCCGGCGCGCACGGCATCCACCCACTGGCTGATGATCTCATCCAGCGCATCGAAGGCATCCGACTTGTGGGCAAAAATGCTCTTGCCGCGCCCCGGCCGGTGGGCACCGCCCCCAAAGAAGCGCAGCGGCACGGCAGCCAGCATATTTTCCGGCAGCGCAATATCCTTCAGGCCGGCCAGCTCCGGCACAGTGCTCAACGGGATGGGCCGGCTATCCCGATCCCGCAGGATGTAGCTGATGTGGCCGCGCGTATAGCGCTCCTCCAGCTGGTATGTGGCATCCTTGTATCGGTGATCCGAGAAGAAGGATATGCCGGCAATGGCATCACCGATCGGGTGATAGCTGATGTGATCCGCCGGCACAAAGCTGAGGATCGGATGCGGGGACAGCTGCGTATCCCAGGATAGCTTGAAAGCGCCGTCGCCGGTGATCAGCGTCTCACGCACTGCCGTATCCAGCACAGCGCCGAAGTCCGTGGCGGCCTCCAGCTCCGCCCAGTGCTCCGCCTGTTCGATCTGCAAGCCATCATAATCCGAGAGCACCAGCGCGGCCAAGGTATCCACCATATTGCCGGGCAGGCCGGAGTGAATTTTTCGCACATCGGCGCCGGGCGGCACGGCCGCCCAGAAGCGGCTGCGCCCCGCGGAATCGTATTGATAGCTATTGTAGAATTGCCGCAGCTCATCCGCGTTGCCGCGATACCACAGGCGATCGGCCATCAGCTCCAGCTCCTCGGTGCTGCTTTCGCGGATGATGGCCTCCAGCCGGCCAGGTGCCGTGTACGGTGCGAGTTTCAGCCAGCGATGTATGCGCTGCACGATCTTATCCCTCCATTTCATATCAGATATCTCCCTCCAGTTGCATTGTCTCGGCGATGCCGGTGGTAGCGTCCGGCGCATCATCGTGCTGGCCGCGGCCCTCGCGCTGGTAGGTGTTCATGGCCTCGTAGTAATCCGGCCACTTATGCCGCCAATCGGCAGGCATGTGCACATGCTCCATTATCCAAGTGGCATTGGAAAGGATGCGCGCCTGCTTGTTCTTGCGCTGTGTGAAGGTGCGTACCTGCGTGCGGTAATTGTGCAGCGCTTCCTCCAGCTGGCGGCGCACCGCGCGGGCAAAGCCCCGGCCGCCGTTGTTACTCTCGATCCGCGCCAGTGCTACGCTGTGGCTGTCCAGCAGCCGTGCCGTGGCCGGCTCGGTAATCTCCATGGGATCCTTGGTGTACAGCACATCCAGCACATACGCTTCGTGCCGGTAAACGCCCCACACAATCGCGCACAGATAGTCGGCGCCGGTATCGGCGCTATCCACATAGGCGTAAATGCGGCCAAGCTCCGGCAGCTGCTCGTAGGTGGCAAAGTGGCTGTACAGCCGGCCCTGGATATCCAGCGGGATCTGCTGATAGTTGGCGGAGGCAATCTCCGGCGACATGGAAGCCACTTTGATCCGATAACTTTCGGCCGAAAGCACATCCGGGCACAGCATACGGCCATCCGCGCCCACTGCCGGCATCACGATCTTGCGCACCGGCACGCCCAGGCCAGCGAAATGCTTCTCCGCCCGGCCGGCCAGATCCCCCTGCGCCCAGCGCGTCATAATGATGAGGATTTTGCCGCCTTCTTCCAATCTGGAGAGCATAGTGTCGGTGAACCAGTGCCACTGCTTTTCCAGCAGCGGCTTATTGAAGGCCTCTTCAGCATTCTTGATCAGATCATCCACAATCAGCAGCGTGGCGCCGAAGCCGGTGGCTGTACCGCCGGGGCTGGTAGCCAGATACGAAGTGGCCTGCCCCTCCAGGCTCCAGCGCTTGGCACTGGCATCGCCGTAGCGGATGCGCACACCGGGAAAGATATCGCGGTAGATGATCAGTTCCTCCTGTGCCTTATCCTCGCTGATGGCGTTGCGCACGGCGCGGGCGAAAGTTTGCGATAGATCTTCGTTGTAGCTGCCCGTCATGATTCGGCAGCTCGGATCCTGCCCGAACACCCACTCAGCGAAGTTTTCCGCCGTGTAGCTTTTGCCGTGCCGCGGCGGCAGATTTACCAACATCACAAGATCATCGCTCTCGTAGAATTCCTGCAGCTCACGGCATAGGCGCACAAGATACTCCCGTTCCGGGCGATAAAACTTCGCATTGCGGAGTTGGCAAAAAGAAAGCAGGTCGCACCGGGCGGCCTGCAGTTTCCGGCGTACCTCCGCCGGGTATTGATCGTCTAATTCTGCCGGCGGGCTGGCCTGCCGGCGCAACAGGGTGATTTTATCCTCGCGGCGCAGCACAGGCGCCCACCTCCAAACTTGCGCGTATTTGCCCCAAAATGGCGTTTTGGCATTTTTCCGTATCCATTCAAGGGACAGCGGTTTCACCCACGCATTAAAGGCGATTTAACGGCCATTTAACGGTGGTGCGATCGAGTATGTCCTCCGGACTTGCCGGCGGGGACGAATCAACCCGCCGGATCCTCCGGGATCCTGAAGGAAAGCCGCAGCGTTTTTTCGCTGCCGAATAAGGTAAAGGTCGCGGCCGCCCGCCTGGCGTGCCAATCGTAAGTGATCTTGCCATCCAGCTTGCTGAGAATGCCGTACAGTGGCTGCCCGCTGCCATCCGGCAGGCGCCGGACAATGGACGGGCAGAGCGGGCGATCGCCGAGAAAGCGAATGTATTCCTCCTCCGGCTCCGGCAGCGGCGCTGGGCGGCCATCGGCCTTGAGCACCCGCAGCACGGCCGGGATTGATACGATGGCATAGTAAAGCGCATCGGAATAGTCGATATCCACGAATAGATAGCCGGGCAGCAGCTTGTAGATCTGCCGCGTCCAGCTGCCGCCGTGGCGGATCAGCCTCTCCTCGCGGGGGAGCAGTGATTGGATCTGCCGCCGGCGCAGCTGCCGCTGCACGGCTTCCTCCTCGCCGGTGCGGATCTGCAGCACATAGATCATGGGGTACCCTCCTTTGCTTCGTTGAGGGCGGCGCTGAGCTGCTCATACAGCTCCGGATGCTTCCGGGCGATCACATCATAAAGCAGATTCTGATTGGCGGCCAGAGCGGCCTCCGTATCGGATTGCAGGGAACGATCAATCTTGCGCTTATACCCGGCGGCGCGGATAAGCGCGCCAGCCTCCTTGAGTAGCTTGGCCGGATCAATGCCTTCCCAGGCTTCAGCCGGCACAGCGGTGATGGCGGAGAATACATTATTGGTGGCTACTCGCAGGATTGCCTCGGTGGTATCCAGCTCGGGATATTTCTCCATTTCCTGCATCAGCATCCGCATATTCTCCTGCCCGATACGCAGCTGCTCGGTGCTGGCCATAAAGCGCCGGGCATACCGGCTCACGGATTGCTGCGAGATGGGCACCTCGTTATCGGCCAGATATTCCACGATCTCCCGATAAGAGCGGCCGCACAGCAGCATCTGATCCACAGTATCTTTGGTATCCGGCGGCAGCTTATCAATCTTGCCGGATGCCCGGTTTTGCCGGCGTCGAAAGCCCATGGCGCTCACCTCACATTTCCACGACGGCGTCGGTAATGTCGCCGTTCAGCAGCCGGATGCCCTGTGCCGACACCGCTGCCTCCAGCTCTGCCAGGTCAAAATCAGCTACATTGGCGGGGCGGTGACCGCCGACGGTGCGCAGATCAATATAGCCGGCGCGGAATAAGAAATTGATGCAGTCGGTGAAATCCGATTCCGCCATATCCTCCAGCGCATAGGCGCAATCCGCCAGGCGCACATATTTGCTGCGCAGGATGTTGACTGTGCGCAGCACCAGCCCGTTATTGCGCCGGAAAGCGCCCTGCCGCATTCGATTTAAGGTGTCGTTAGGCTTCATGTCCGGTCCCCCCTCTCCGAATCAGTAGGTCGTACAGCTTGTCAATTTTGGCATCTGTGGCGGCAGCCGTGCGGATAAAATCCGCTTTAGACAGGCTTTTATCCTTCATATCCGCCACATCGCCGGAGATCTTCTTCAGCTCATCCTTGATCTCCTGCCGCACCCCGGACAGTTCATCCTTCGTGACGTAGGTGCGCTGGATCTCGGCGATCTGTTTTTCGTGCTCCTCCACCTTGTCCGCTGAGCGGGTAAGGCGTGGGATCTCCCGATCGTGTTCATCCACTTTGCTGGCAGTGCGTTTGAGGTAGAAGGAAAGTGCCGTCACGGCGGTGCCAACCAGCAAAGTAGTGAGCCACCAGGCCCCGGCAGTAAACTCCATAAATATCCTCCACAAAAAAGAAAAAAGGTACATTGAGCTTCTACCTCAATTGTACCTTTTTCCTATGCGACGCAAAATCGAACATTTATTCTTTTTTCTCGGTATCGGGACTATCGCCGCCAAACAGATCCATCTGGCCGGGCAGAGTGCGCAGTGGGCTGACAATGCCGCGGATGGTGTTCTCGGCCAGCCCGTATTTGCGGCTGAGATAGGGGATATTGCCGCCGGTATACTCGCTGCGGATGCGTTCGTCCCGTGCCGCGGCCACCGCTTTATCGCCCTTGCCGATGTAGATGTTGCAGCCGCCGTAGCGGCGCACAAGGCTGATATATGCCGGCAGGCCGATACATTCCGCCAACTCCCGCTGATCGCCGCTGAGCAGCTCCAGCCGCAGACTATCCAGCTCATCCACGCGCCTCACGCTCCTTTCGATTTTCCGCCGTGGTGGCGTAGCCCTTGAGAATCTCGATCAGGTGCCGGCCGTGCGCGTAATCCAGCCACCGGAACGGATCCCGCGGCGCGGCGCTGATGTGCAGCTCCCGCCGGATGATCCCGCACAGCCGTTCACCGAGGCTGATCATCGACGGTTCCGTATCGCAGGCTGCCAGGCGGTACATCTGCTGCCACACCTTCTTGATCTGCCCTTCGCTCATGGCACCGGCACGGCTTGGCAGCACCGGTGCTGCCGGCCGGCAATCTTCCCGCAGCCGGCGGATCAGAGCGTCAGCCTGCTGCTCCGGCAATTCCCGGATGCTCTCGCTGCCATACTCGGCGGCCACCAGGCTGTGCAGCAAATCCTCATGGCCGCTGCCGACTAATCCGAGCGCCTGGCCGAGAGCATAGATCGCTTTGATCTGCTGTGGTGTCGCCACGCGCGATCACCCCCGATCAGGCGCCGGATCAGCCAATTCCTCGCGGCGCACCTCGTACCAGAAGCTTTCTTTCTGGCGAATGTCGCAGCCCACCGCCTGCAGCTTCTCCATCGGATAGCGGCGCAGCGCATCCTTATTCACAGCTTCCTTGATGGATACGCAATCATCCATGTGCTGCTCTCGCAGCGCGGCGATGATTTCTGGGATCCGGCCGGCCGGCACGCTGACGCTGGAGCTTTGCCGGAAGCCGATCACGCCGAAATTGAGCCGCCGGCTTTTGCCCTGCAGCTCCTCCCGATGGAAGCCGGCGTAATCGCGGATCTGCTTTTCCAGCCGGCTGATCTGCTCCTGCAGCGGCTTGGTATCCGCCACCAGCCGCTCCTTGGCAGCGGTGATCTGCAGATTCAGCTCCTGCTCCAGTTGCTCGATCTGCTCCTGGCAGATCAGCAGTTCCTTGAGGCCACCGTCCACCTGCTCCCAGCTTTCCAGCAGCGGGGCGCCTTGTACATTTTTTCTTGCCATACGATTTCTCCTTTCCGCAATTTCCTCCATCTGCATTTGCCCAGGCTTTGGACTGGCCGCCGATCGGCGGGCTGCATTAAGGTCGGGGCGGTGCCCCGGAATTGCCGGGCTTACAGCCCCAGCAGATGATTGATTGCTTGGTATTCGCCGGCCGCCCGGAGGCGCCTTCTGTCCGGGCCTTCCATTTTGATGGGATGGCACATCTCCAGAATTCGGCTGTAGATCCGTTCGGCCGCCGGAGTGGGTGGGTGCTTCATTTCCTCTACGGTGCGGGTGGTGGTCACCACCAACGGCAGACCGGACAGGCAGCGCGCATTGATAATAGTGTAGGTGATCTCTGCCACATAGTCGGTTGCCCGTTCGGCCGCCAGATCATCCAGCACAAGCAGATCGTACCGGGATAATTTGTCGATATACTCCTGCTTTTCCGCGAGGCCGAACAGTTCATTGGCGATGCGCCGCACATTCGTCATGCGCGCGCGGTAGCCGTGATCCAGCAATTCATTGGAAATGCAGGCGGCCAAAAAAGTCTTGCCAACGCCCGTGCCGCCGTAGAGCAGCAGGCCCTTGCCAGCCTCCCGGAATTCGGCAAAGTGGGCGGCGTAGCGTTTGGCGGCCAACAGGTATTTATCCTGCTCATCGGCGGCTGCAGTAAAGCGGAAATCCGCCAGCGCTTTATCCGAAAAGGCCTCCGCACGGTATCGGGCGACCCGTTCAGCCCGCTGCCGCTGATCAGCCGCTGCCGCCTTTTGTGCCTCGCGCTCCAGCTCACAGCGGCATGGAATATACGGGCGGATAATTCCCCATGGCATTTCCGCAAGCACCTGCTTCGGCTCATGGCAGCGGCCACAGTATAGCAGCCCGTTCTCGCCGAGATAATCGCTTTCCTGTGGAGGCAGCCTCTCGGCGCCGGCTGCCTGGATCTGATCTACCGCCGCCCGGATGATATTTTCCACGCTGTAATTCCTTTCTGCAATTTCCTCCATCTGCATTTGCCCAGGCTTTGGACTGGCCGCCGATCGGCGGGCTGCATTAAGGCCGGGGCAGCGCCCCGGATATTTACGCCAGCTTGTGCCCTCGCACAGTTTCATCCAGCTTGCGGTAGCCGTAGCGGCCGGCGGCTTTTTGCTCCCGTTGCCGGTGCCGGGCACATCGTTCGGCATACAGCTCCTGCTGCAGCTTGCCGTAGGTGATGCCCCGGCGCGTGGCCTCTGCCACCATTTCCTCAATTGTTTTCACTTCGCACCTCTCACGCCGTCAGTGCCCGCTTCTGCCGGGCAAAATTCAGCAGGGTATCGCGATCCACCTTGCCGGCATTGATGGCGCTATTGTAGATCTCCACGGCCGCCCGGACGCCGGTAACGCTGCGGGCAATGGCCAGCAGCAGTTCCAGTTCCTTTATTTCCCCACGATCCGCCAGCACAGGGAATAGCCGCCGCACATCCTCCATGGTGGCTTTCGCGCTGCGCACTTCCAGCGGCAGGCACATCCGGCCGCGATTCTGGTTGCGGCGCTCATCCTTGCGGCCATCGAATTTCTCCAGCACGCCATCGTTGCCGATCAGCGCGATCGCCATGCGCGATTCCCCAGTGCCGGGATCCGGATCCACCCAGCGGGAGATTTCATCCACCACGCTTACAGTAAGAAATTGCGCTTCATCAATGATCAGCAGCTTGCCCTCGCTCTGCAGCTTCTCCTTGATGGCAGCTGCCATGTCGGCGGTCGGCCGCACCGGCAGCCGCAGCTCACGGGCCAGCTGCTTCAGGGTGGCGCGCAGGCTTCGGCAGGATGGAGAGGAAGTGATGTACACGGTGCCGGCTGGATTATCGTCCACGAATTTGTATGCTGCTTTCGTTTTCCCCACGCCGGTATCACCGTAAATCACTACCAGCTTGCGCTCAATCTGAGCGTATTTGATCAGCCGGTAGGTGCTCTCCGAGGCAGTGATCGGTATGTAGCTATCCCGGCGGCCGTAATTCAGCGAAGCCTCCCGCAGATCCTCCTGCGCATCCCGTAGGGTAAAAAATTCCGTCAGGGCCTGCTCAATGGCCGTTTCGTCCGCGGCGTAGGCGCCGCGCTTGTAAGTGCTAACGGCAGCGGAGGTGTACCCAATGCGCTTGGCCAGCTCCGCTTGCGTGATCTGCTTGCTCTCCAGCAGGCGATTTACCCGATCCCGTAATTCAGTGTTCATGCGTATTTCTCCTTCTTTCTGCATTCAGTATCATGGTATCCAGCATATCCAGATCACAGCCCACAGCAGGCTGGATCAAGGGGGCTTCATTCGGCCGCTGCAGCCGGATCAGCTTCGGTGAGGCCGGCTCAACAGGCGGGTGCTCCTGATTGTACTTGGCGCGCGCCAGCACCAGCTCCAGCGCCGTATCCGGCGAGATATCCGGATTGATCAGCGCGGCCATGCCGCTTTGCGCGTACTTCTTCGCTGCCCGGATCTGTGCCATGCCGTTGGCCAGCTCATCCGCGCTGCACCCGTATTCCTTGATCAGATCATCCTTGCACGGCAGCTCGCACAGGAAGCGATCCTGCAGATCGTATGCCCGCACCGTGCTCAAGTCGTCCGGGTCGTAGCGATAATATACGGATTTGCCCACCATTTCGGCGAGGAATTCCGGTGTCCAATAATCGAGCCGCTTCCCGGCGATCTTCAGCGTTACGCCGCAGCGCCCGACCTTCTGCTCCCGGCTGGAGCGCATCAGCATGAGATTGAGATCTTCCTCGCCTGCCACGCGCTGCTCAATGATATTATCATTCCACACCTGCTGCCGCATCTTGCCGCGATCCGCCGGCACTGCGCCGGTGGCCGGCCGATAATTGAAGTAGCCGGATAGGATATCCGCCACCGCCTGCTTGAGCGTCTGATCTTCCGGAATATTGCCTTCGTGCAGCGCGGCCTTGAGGTTTTCCGCCGGCTTTTCCACCACATTACCGCCGGTGTAAGTGGGGAATAACTTGGAGATGCCACCCTTGAAGTCCAGGAACGCCCGCTCGATGATCTTCGCCCTGGCGTTGCGCGGCAGCGCATTTACCATGGTGATCCCCAGCCGCTCGAATATCGGCGGCGGCTGGAATTTGTCGCGGGTGGAAGCCTTTTGCCGGTGGCCGAGGCCGCCCACATCGTAGGTGAGGAATTCGCGGCCATTATCCACATAGATGTGATTTGGGATCCCATACTTTTGGATGCCGTCGCGCAGTGCCAGCAGCGTAGCCTGGCTGCACGGCTTATCCGTCACATGCAATCCGGTGAAGATCCCGCTGCGTACATCCATGAAGGCGGTAAGGTACAGGCGGTGGAGGCTTTGGCCGTCCCGGCTGATAACATCCAGCGTGTGGTTATCCGCCACCCACCAATCGTTGCTGGCCATATCGCCCAGGTAGCGGTGCAGGTACGGCCCGCAGCGATCGTCGTAGGCTTTCTCGCCGTAGCGGGCGTATACCTGGTGCGCCACGGAAACATCACGCTCGATCCGCCGCCGGAACGAGGATAGGCTCGGCAGCTCGGCCGGCTGGCCGATACTCTGCAGATACAGCTGTGTGTATTCGTAGCAGCGCGCCGCCGATGGGCGCCGCTGATCCAGCCAGAAGCTGAGGAAGGATTGCCAGGCCAGCTCCGGAATGGTGCTGGTGCCGGCGTGCCACTTGCCGCGGCCATCCACCAGCCCGTCCCAGTTTTCAGCCGCCCGCGCCTGTGCGTGCCGCATCAGGCTGCTGTATGAGAGCTTCACGCCTTCCGTTGCGGCCACCATGTCGATGTATCGGGCATCGGCCTCGGCCTTGTTGCCTTCCCGGCGGGCAGCTTCCCACCCATCCAGGATCCGCACCCACCAGGCCACCTGCTGCCGTTCAGCCTCGCTCATTTCCTCCAGCGTGCGGCTGTCTGCCGGCGTTGCCTTCGGCAGCCGGCGCCGCAGCTCCGGCGGCAGCTCCATCTAGTGCGCGCGGTACCACTTGCGCTGCAGTGCCGGGGGAAGCGCCGAGAGCGGGATGTGATATTCTTTGGTCCCACGGCTGCTGGTGCCTTCAATGGCTTGTATCTCTCCGTTTTGTAGGCGCTGCCGTACCGTTCGATCAGTGCATCCCTGCAGCTCTGCGTATTCCTTTGTGCTTAAAAATTGCAAATACTCGCCTTCTTTCAATAGCGATTAAAGGGCTATTAAATCCATGATCTGCCATCATCAGTGCCGGGTGATCAGCCCCGACAGACGCCCTCGCGGGCGTTTCGGCTTATTTTCGTGTGTCGGCGATCAGGCCGTGCAGCCGTGCGCAAACAGCTGCATTTTCTGCCAGATCCTGCAAGGCTTTGTTACCGGCCAGCGTATCAGCGCCGTACTCCAGTGCCACCGTTGCCGCATGCCCAAGCCTGGCAAGATCACCGCGCAGGGCTGCGATGGCAGCACGATCGTCGGCCTTGGCGGCATCCCGCTGTAGCGCCTCAGCCAGCGCTTCATATCGGTGCATATCACTATCGTACTTGGCCTGTCCGGTCGCTTGATAATTATCAAATGCCTGCAGTGCTTTGCGTGCGTATTTCTCGGCATAGCCCGCTACGATCTTGCGTGCGGTCATTTGGCTAATCCTCGTCGGTATGCCTCCTATCAACACACTGATTGCTGCCGGCGTTCGGCCGAGGCTCGGACCGCCTGCATGGCACAGGCAAGATCTTCGGCCGTGGCGCCATACCGGAGCATCTCACACTCACCCGGAGCGGGCAGCGGCTGCAGTCGTTGCCCGCTTTCTGTTGCTTTATTCATTCTTCATCCCTCCGCGTTTTCGGCCTCTTCTTTGATCGTCTGCACCAGATATTCGGCTACATCCGCAGCAAACTCTTCCGCCGACGATTCGCTTTTTCGGCGCTGCAGGAATATCTGTGCCAGCAGCAATACCGAGGCCTGGATAACTTCTCCGATCTTTCCGTATACCCTTGTGGAAAGATTACCTCTCGTTTTTTTGATCACGATCTTGAGCTGCTTTTTCACTCGCTACTCTCTCCTTTCCCTTATTCCATATTGATCGGCGTGCCCACCGTGCCCACGCTGCCGTCACTGTCCGTTGCCCGGAAAAAGTCCCCCGGCAACGGATACGCAAACCGGAACATCAGGTAGTTAGCGGCATCCAGCAGATGCTCCAGGTTGTGATCTCGCCGGAAGGCATCCAGGCAGCGGTCGGCGGTGGCCAGTGCATCCACCCGGCCGGCGCCGAAATTGTCCCGTGCAGGGCCGTATTTGTAGTACGATGCCTCCACCCGGTTGCGCCGCAGCCGATCAAATTCTTCGTTGTAGTCGCTCATTTGTAGCCCCCTCTTCAATAGTTGTCGATCCACTCGATTGCACGGTACACATCGTCCACCTCCCATTCGGCGGCGTAGCTTTGGATTTCCTCCAGATCACTCAGCACATCTGGATCATCCCAGGCATCTTCCGGGCAGTACAACTGGATCGTATTCTCCCAGAGAAGATGTACGAGCAGCCAGCCTCTGTATCGGGCGGTGTTGTAATCGTCGTGCTCCATCCAGCGGAGATCTTCGGCACCCCTTGCCACCGGGGACATTTTGAATGAATTTTTGGCGGCGAACGCCTGGCATTCATCCGGCGTTTTGCCGCTGTTCTCATAATCCTTGAGCTTGGCAAGGCAAGCATATAGCTTTGCCGGCAGCTTCGCCAGGTCGATGCCTTCAACGCCCCAGGTGCCATTGGGAAGATAGTAGGTTAGTCGTCCCACGCGGACCCCTCCTTTCTTGGCCTGCCTTCATCAGTGCCGGTAGGCCACTTCCGGCAGACACCCTCACGGGTGTTTCGGCTATTTAGATTGCCGGCAGCGGGGCAAAGCCCATCTGCGTGGAGTAATTCCACTCAATTGTGCCGTCGGGGTACATCTGTGTGCCGTGTGCCAGCAGCATCCAGCCACTGGCGGTGTTCTGCATCTGGGCAGCGGCGGTACCGGCGCAGTCGATGCACCGGTATTTGCCGCCTCCACGGTTTCGGTACACCCGTCCCGGCTTCAGCTGCACATAGTGCGCTCTCACTCTCTCCATGTCTTATCCCACTCCTTTCCGATCAGCCGGCGGCACAGCTTGTCCATCCGCTCCGGCCACAGCCAGCCGGCCGCTTCACCCAGCAGCAGCCCGGCCAGCAGTATCGTCCATGCAAGCAGCAGCGTTATCATATCGATTAGCCCCTTCCTTTAATGTGCCTTTAATGCCTCTTTAAGCACTCTTTTCCGAGGATGCCGGAATGGCGTCGAACAGATCGTCCACCGTGCAACGAAGCACAGTCGCCAGCAGCGGCAGTTTATCGGAGCGGGGGAAATTTTTTTGTGTTTCCCACATGGCTACGGTTGATTGTCTTACTCGCATTGCCTTAGCAAGCTGCTCTTGGGATATTCCCAATTGCTCACGATGAAGTTTTATCGTGTTCACTTATCTCCCTCCAGTTATCAATTCTATTGATAGAATATCACTGTTTTCTCAATATGTCAACAATTAAATTGATTATTTTGAAAATGTCTGTTGCGTTTTATCATTTTTATTGATAAAGTAAGGTGAGGTGTTGTTATGTTTCAATTAAATTTGAAGGCGCTTCGTGAACAGCGCCACATTTCGCAAGCCACACTCGCCAAAACCCTTGGCGTCGGACAATCAGCTGTTGCTATGTGGGAAGCCGGAAAAAGTCGTCCAGGATACGAAACTTTGATGAAAGTAGCGCGCTATTTTGATGTGTCAGTCGATGAGCTGACAAATGGAGATTTCGGCAAAAGTACGCTTCCGATCAATGTTTTTCCAATGCCCAAGATGGCGAAAAAGCCTTTGCTGGGGACAATCGCCTGCGGTCAGCCGATCCTTGCCACAGAGAATGTTGATGAGTATATTGATGTGCCCGAAAATATCCACTGTGATTTCGCTCTGCGCTGTAAAGGGGATAGCATGATCGATGCCCGGATTTACGATGGTGATGCCGTTTATATTCAGCAGCAGGAAGAAGTCGAAAATGGGCAGATCGCAGCGGTACTGATCGAGGGAGAGTGTGAAACTGAAGCTACCCTCAAGCGTGTGTATTTGAGTAGTGATAGCATCACTTTAATGCCGGAAAATCGCAGCTACGCTCCTTTGGTATTCACTGGAAGCGCAATGAATCGTGTGCACATCATAGGGCGCGCAGTCGCTTTTACCAGCCGCATGCGATAAAGAGCGGGCGGCAATTGCGAAAATGAATAATTTTTACATATTCTCGTATAATTATGCGCTTGCGTGTAAATTGCCGATTTCAGCTGCAAAATGCCCGCGAACCCTTGCAATGACTAAGGCGGAAGTGATTTCCGCCTTGTGGCTGTTTCACTTCCGCCTTTCCGCCTTATTTTGCTATACCAAAGCGTAGCAAAGCCAACCTTGTGTCGATAGCTATTTAACGGTGCTTTTTGCTCCGTTAAATGCGTTAAATCCGCACGGTTGAGCCATTCGCGGCACTTTTGCCGAAAAATCATTAAACGCCTTTTTAAGCTTATTTAATGCACTTTTTAACATAGCCCGCTCTGCGTCGTTCCCACTCCAAAATCGCCGAAAACCTCCCGAAAAATGTTGCACGAAAAATGAAAAAAGCCGCGGGCTTTTCCGCCACGCGACAAAAAATCACCCCGGAAAAACGGCTAAATCAAGCCCTTTTCCGGGGTTTTCACTATTTTTAACGCCTTATCACGCCTCGCCACCGCATTTTTCATTCTCCATGCGTGGTCACAACCGTTTCCGGGTCGTCCCCCGCCCGCATGGATACGATCGGCATTTCGTTATCCTTTTCATTCGGATAATATAGCAGATAGTCCCCGGCGGACAGTGGGATCAGCAGATCGCCGCCGGAAACCAGATACTTCAGCGTGAGGCTTGCCCGGTCGCAGTTGCGCAGATCCAGCGTCTGCACCCGCTCCTCACCGTCTGCAAACTGATGGATCTCCACCGTGCCGCACCAGGCATTATTCAGGTAGCAGGACTGTGGGATATCCAGCCGCACCGACCATTGATCCAGGGTGTCGGCGGTGCCATTGCTCACTGTCAGCTCATAGATCGTTCCGGTCAGCGGCGCTTCAAGGGCAGCATCATTTTTCTGCCAGCTATCGGTGGCCTGCCCGCGCGGGTGGATGCTGACAGCAACGCCATCGGTGCCGCCGGCGGCCGTAACCGTGCGCGGTGTCGCATTATACCGGCGCACCCTACTGCAGTGCACCCCGAAAACCGTCAGAATAACCGCCAACAGAGCGGATAGGACCAGGACTCCGGAGATCACATGCCGTTTCATGCGCACCTTTTTGTCCACCGTCATCACATTCCCATCATCATTCTTTTTCCATTTCCTTTGCATTGTAGCACACAATGCCGTGGAAAACAACCACCATTTTCCAGCGGCTGTCCGCCGCAGCTCACAGCGCTTCCTCGCAGTGCAGCAGAACGCCGTCCCGGTGCAGCTGCGCCTGCAGCGCCCCAATCGCCGGCCGCTCCCCGCGGCCGAGGGCGGCGGCGGTGCCG
>ENA-UOOA01002237-UOOA01002237.1-human-gut-metagenome-genome-assembly--contig:-P61old-NODE-2237-length-28146-cov-327.966893_pt1 | contig 28146 bp, 17 predicted proteins | sample MGYA00242467_ERZ724014 | MGnify/ENA metagenome assembly ERZ724014 | reverse complement strand
TTTCTCTCGAAAATTTTGTTTTGGGGCTTGACTTTTAATAGTTAGTCTTTCCGATATCTTCCTGCACGGCAACTTCGGCAAGAGCTATATCAACAACACCCCTATTACACAGGAACTGCTGGGCCGTCTGCCCCGCACGCTTCTGCTCGGTGTGATTTCCATCGCTATTGCGCTGCTCGTCGGCGTGCCGCTGGGCATCAGCGCGGCGGTCCATCAGGGCAGCTGGATGGATAACATCTGCATGTTCATTGCGCTGGTCGGTGTCTCCATGCCTACGTTCTGGGTTGCTTTGATGCTGGTCATCCTGTTTGCGCTCAAGCTCGGCTGGCTCCCGGCCATGGGCATCGGCGGCATCCAGTATTACATACTACCCTGCATTGCCAACTCCTTTGGCGGTATTGCCACACAGGCACGTCAGGCGCGCAGCTCCATGCTGGAGGTTATCCGTTCCGACTACATCACGACCGCGCGTGCCAAGGGTGTTTCGGAGCATAAGGTCATCTACGGCCACGCGCTGCCAAACGCCCTGATCCCGATCGTCACCGTCGCAGGCAGCAACCTGGCCCATATGTTCGGCGGTTCGCTTATCATTGAGCAGGTATTCTCGATTCCCGGCATCGGCACCTACATGATCACGGCCGTGAACAGCCGCGACTATCCCGTGGTCGAGGGCTGCGTCATCTTCCTGGCAATCACGTTCAGCATCATGATGCTGCTGGTGGATCTGGCCTATGCCTACATTGATCCGCGTATCAAGGCCCAGTACGAGGGCGGAAAGGGTGGACACTAATATGACTGCATCTGCAACCATGCCCGCCGCCAACGCGGCTGCACCCGTAAAAAAGAACAGCAACTTCCAGGCAATCGTAAAGCGTCTGTTCCAGAACCGCGGCGCTGTCATCGGCCTGATCATCTTTATCGTTCTGGCGCTGGCCGCGATCTTCGCACCGGTGGCTGCGCCCTACGGCTATGAGGAAATGGATCTCACCAATATGCTGTCCGGCCCGAGCCTTGAGCATCTGTTTGGAACCGATGAGCTGGGCCGCGACGTCTTCTCACGCATTATTTACGGCGGCCGCTACTCGCTGAGCATCGGCCTGGCGGCAACCGCGTTTGGCGCGGTCGTCGGCTGTGCCATCGGTGCCATCACGGGCTATTTTGGCGGCACGCTGGACACGGTCCTCATGCGCTTTCTGGATATTCTGGAGGCCATCCCCGGTCTGCTGTTGACGATCTGCGTGTCGGCCGTTCTGGGCTCCGGCTTTGATAAGACCATTCTGGCGCTGGCGATCACATCGATTCCACAGTATGTCCGCCTGCTGCGCGCCCAGGTGTTCAGCGTTCGCGACGAGGAATATCTCGAGGCAGCCGAGTCCATCTCCTGCAGCAAGTTCCGCATTATCACGCGCTATGTTCTACCGAACTCCCTCTCCCCGGTTATCGTCAAGGCAACGATGAGTGTTGCCCAGACCATCCTGACAGCGGCCTCCCTGAGCTATGTCGGCCTGGGTGTGCAGCCGCCCACTCCGGAATGGGGCGCTATGCTTTCGGCTGGCCGCGCGTACATCCGCAGCTATCCGCATCTGATCATGTTCCCGGGCATTTTTATCATGATCACTGTCCTGGGCCTGAACCTGTTCGGCGACGGTCTGCGCGACGCCCTTGACCCGAAGTTGAAGAAATAACATGGAGGAGCTTTGAACTATGACACAGAATGCAAATACCTTTTTGCAGGTGCGCGATCTGGTGGTGGAATACACCTCAGACGGTAAGGTCATCCATGCAGTAAACGGCGTCAACTTCGATTTGGAACGCGGCAAGGCATTGGCCCTGGTCGGTGAGACCGGCGCAGGAAAAACCACGATTGCCAAATCCATTATGCGCATCCTGCCGGACCCACCGGCCCATGTACGCAGCGGCCAGGTGGTATTGCAGGGCCGCGACCTGATGAAGCTGAACGAAGCCGATATGCGCAAGGTCCGCGGCAAAGAGATTTCGATGATTTTCCAGGACCCCATGACGGCCCTGAATCCGACCATGCGCATCGGCGACCAGATTGCCGAAGTCATTCGTCTGCATGACAAGGTAACGAAAGCGGAGTCCATGCAGAAAGCCCAGAAAATGCTGGAAACCGTCGGCATCACGGCCGAGCGGTACGGCAACTACCCGCACCAGTTCTCCGGCGGCATGAAGCAGCGCGTGGTCATCGCCATGGCACTGGCCAACAGCCCGCAGCTCCTGATTGCGGACGAACCGACCTCCGCACTGGACGTGACGATTCAGGCACAGGTCATGGAGATGATTCAGGACTTGATTGAAAAGCAGGGAACCTCGCTTATTTTGATTACCCATGATTTGGGCCTTGTAGCAACCTCCTGCGATGATGTAGCCGTCGTCTACGCGGGCGAGATCATCGAGTACGGCAGCAAGGAAGAAATTTACGACCACCCCAGTCACCCGTATACCATCGGTCTTTTCGGTGCGATACCGAATTTGGAATCCGATGTGCGCCGTCTTGCCAACATTGAGGGACTTCCACCGGACCCGTCCAATCTGCCAACCGGATGTTCGTTCGCGCCGCGCTGCCCCTACGCCACAGAGGAATGCCGGACCAAGCCGCCGAAGTCGGAGCAGATTGCTGAAAAGCACTACTGCAGCTGCTATATCGGCAGACAAAAGAGAGGAGCAGTGTGAGCATGGCCCCATTGATTGAAGTACAACACCTAAAAAAATATTTCCCGACGGCGCGCGGCCAGCTTCACGCTGTGGACGATGTGAGCTTCACCATTGAACGCGGCACCACAATGGGCGTTGTCGGCGAGTCCGGCTGCGGCAAGTCCACACTGGGCCGCACCCTGATTCACCTGCATGAGAGTACGGACGGCAAGATCCTGTTCGAGGGCAAGGATATCACCCGCGTCAACTCCAAGGAGCTGAAGCAGCTGCGCGAGGATTCCGTACAGATTATTTTCCAGGACCCATATTCCTCCCTGAATCCGCGCATGACCGTGGAGCAGACGATCCGTGAGCCGCTTGTCCTGTCGCGCCGCTTCAGCAAAACGGAGATTGATAAGGAAACCGAGCGTCTGATGGACCTTGTCGGTCTGGACCGTCGGCTGCGCCTTTCCTACCCGCATGAGATGGACGGCGGCCGCCGTCAGCGTGTCGGCATTGCCCGCGCACTGGCACTGAATCCCAAGTTCATCGTCTGTGATGAGCCTGTATCTGCACTGGACGTCTCCATTCAAGCGCAGATTCTCAACCTGTTGATGGATCTGCAGGATGAGCTGGGCATCACCTATATGTTTATCACGCATAATATGTCGGTTGTCCGTCATATTTCGCACAACATCTGCGTCATGTATCTAGGCCAGCTCGTCGAGACAAGTCCGACCAAGGAGCTGTTCTCCAAACCGCTGCACCCGTACACAAAAGCGCTTCTCTCGGCGATTCCCTCCACGGATATCCACCACAAGAAAGAGCGCATTATCCTGAAAGGCGAGCTTGTCTCTCCCATTGATCCCAAACCCGGCTGCCGCTTTGCGACCCGTTGCCCCTACGCCTGTGAAGCATGCAGCCAGCCTCAGGAGCTTCGCGAGGTCCTGCCCGGTCACTATGTAAGTTGCTGCCGCGTAGAGGAACTGGAAAACCTCTGATTCTGTTGACACTTTTCAGTGGTGTTATTTTCCCTTCATATAACGTCGCCCCCGCTGTTGGAATCCAACAGTGAGGGCGATGCTGTTTTGTGAGGAAAGTTTTATATATTACATTTATAGTACTGTTTTATATTGACAATATATTTTTTACATATGCTTTTATTCGTCACTTCTTTCCTCACGCTAAGCAGATTATATCAAAGTGAATCAGAGTTGATTCACTTTTTCGAGTCAAGATTTTGGGATGAATCAGAAGTGATTCACTCTTGAGAGCATATACGAATTTGTGCGGGTATCGGGTTTGTTTGTCATCGTTTTGGGGTAGACGTGTTTTGCTAGCATAGCGTTTGGATATCCACAAACGCATTTCTGGGGCGTACCCCAGCCCCCCGCGCTGCTCTTGTGTGACGATAGTGACGCAGATGACGCTAATGACGCTGTTTTTGGGATATCCCTTTACCATATCCCAGATTCAGCGTCATTAGCGTCATCTGCGTCATTCTGATTTTGTTTTTCTCGTAGTATCATTGTTTTTGTTTCGAGCAGTAGTAAACTGCAAGCGTCATTTCACTATAAGCGTGACGGTGGTGACGATGGTGACGGTCTTTCTTGCATACCCCTACCCATATCCCATAAACATCGTCACTACCGTCACCATCGTCACTTAAAACAGGCAAGCCGTTTTAATCTGCGGCTTGCCTGTTTTATTTTGAGTAATGTGGCAGGGTTTTTGCCCTATTGCCTGTTAAAATGGATTTAGATATTTTGTAAAAGTGCAAGGGTTTTTAGCACAATGGGTGATATGCTGTTTTTGAAGTGTAATTTTGGCGTTTAGGCCAGTTCTTGAGAAAAAATTCTTCGCTTTACATCTCTAAACTTGCAGTAATCCTGCAAGTTATACTGTTATACTGAAATTTAATGAAAAAATCCCATTATTTTTTCAGCGAGCGTTACCTTTTGCCTTTTCTCAGTGGCTATATAGTAGAGATAATTTTTTCAAAAATTTTGAGGACAGTTGCAAAAGTTGCGACTGCCGGTCTGTATGATATGATTTGGAATCTTTCAAAAAATTTGAACTTTTTCTAAACAGTTTAAAAAACTCGTAATTTTCGCCGTTCTCAGCGGCTATATAGTGAAAACCTTTTTATTTTATCTACATAGGAGGAACCCATGAACACGGAATTTCAAAATTTGCCCAATGTTGTCAGCCCCAAGGAAGTGCAAACTTACTTCGGCATTTCGCGCTCGACCACCTACCGCATATTCCATGACGCGACTTTTCCTGCGTTCCACATTGGAAACCGACTGCTGGTGCGGCGGGATAAACTGCTGGATTGGCTGGAGCAGCAAAAGGTCAATAAAGCTCAAAACGAGAACCCGAAGATTGTCGGGTCTGATGAATAGCTTTCTCCGCACTCTTGTGGTAGTCTTTGTGTCACGAAAGGAGACGATGCAACGTGAAAGACACATCTAAAACATCCCTGCGCCGTGGGCACAACGAGGGCAACATCCGTCAGCGTACAGACGGGCGGTGGGAGGTGCGGCTATCTGCCGGAATCGACTACAAAACCGGCAAGCCCAGACGCACATCCACCTGCTGTAACACAAGACAAGAAGCCATCGCCATTTTGCAGCAGCAAGCCCATGAAGTCCGCACACAGGGCTGGCGCGATCCGATGTCCGTGACACTGGGAGAGTGGTACGAGTATTGGCTGGACACCTACATGAAAGATACCGTTAAACAGTCCACCTATGCCAGCTACCGCAGTTATCTCAACAAGCACTTTTGTGTACTGGGAAAGATTTTATTAAAGAAATTAGAACCGCACACCTTGCAGGAGTTTTACAACTACAAATTCCGCGAGGAAGGGCTGTCGCCCAAGACGCTTCGTAACTACCACATGGCATTACACAAGTGCTTACAACAGGCCGTAAGGGAGCGCTTATTAGTGTACAATCCCTGCGATGCCGTGACCCTGCCCGGCGGAGAGAAGCCCGAAATCGTAGTCTTTACAAACGATCAGCAGCGGGCGCTGGTGCAAGCCAGCTACAGCCACCGCTATGGCGTGTTCATCCGGCTGGACCTGTGTACAGGGTTACGCATGGGGGAGTTGCTGGCACTAAAGTGGGGGGACATCGACTTTTCCACCGCGCAGCTTCATGTACGCCGTACCATCAACCGCCTTGCCAAGTACGAAGCCCACGACGGCGAGAACAAAACCGAAATCGTATTCGGCACACCCAAAACGAAAAACTCCCGCCGCACGATTCCGCTGACCCGCACAATGGCAGACGAGCTTACCCGTTGGAAACAGCAGCAGGCGCAGGATAAGATTCGGGCAGGGGATAAGTACACCGACAATGGCTTTGTTGTGACCAACGAGTTCGGCCACTACATGGAGCAAAAGACCTTCAAGGACTACTATGACCGTATGCTGAAGGACGCCGGCATCGGACACTTTACCTTCCACGCCCTGCGCCATACCTTTGCCACCCGTGCGCTGGAGCGCGGCATGGACTACAAGACCTTGTCAGCCATCCTCGGTCACTACTCGGTGACGTTCACAATGGACACATACGTCCACAGCACGGACGAACATAAGCGGCACGAAATGGACAAGATGGACGATATGTTCGGGATGCAGTACAGTATTTCCGTAGATAACCGGCCCTACCCTGTACTCTGCACCTTATCCCCGGACGGCTGCACAATCCATGTTCCTGACTTCCCCAAAGTTACCGCACAAGCCCCCACGCTGGATGCTGCCCTGCTCGAGGTCAAGCAGCAAATCCAAAAAGCCCTGCGCCAGTACAAGAACCCGCCCATTCCCACCAAACAAGACCAAATCGTAGTGCCAAACAACAGCGTGTTGGTACTCGTCAAAGCGAGCTGACTACGCTGACCGCTCCTATATTTACCTGCCAACTCCGCAAGATTTATCCACAAAAAGCGCCCGGGCGGTTGAAAATCTCAACCGTCCGGGCGCAGTCGTTTTGCCGTTTTGGGGTCATTTTGGGGTCAAAGTTACCAGCTTGTTACCACTTTTGCCATAAGATAGAAAAAAGCTCGTTGAAACTTGTCGTTTCAACGAGCTTTTGTTGAACCTGCGACCTCCGGGTTATGAGAAATCTAAAAATCGTGCGTTACAGTGATGTTTTGTTGGGTTTGGTGGTATTGCGTACCAAGGCTCAGAACGGATTTTGTCCCATGTGTACAAAGGAGTGCTGCATGGTGCTGACCCGTTCCAAACCCTTTTGGGGGCAGTTTTGGGGGCAAATCTGTGAGACGGATTCTGACTCGCAACGCTCAAATAAATGCGCAGCTTTGGTCTCATTGAGAAACATGAATACGAGCAGCACTGGGTTCTTGCCAGTGAAAAGCCCTACGAATCCGTATATAAGTTTTACCCTCTAGCAAGAAGTTGTACACAAGCACCACTCCACAGCATCACTACACACTGCCCCTGTCGCCGCGAGAAACGCCTATGTTTGGGCGCGTTCAAACCGCATCGGCACGGTGTCCGTCCAGCCAAATACAGCCCTAAATTCCCCGCCTTCCGGGGATTTTTTTACCGCAACGGCATTTACCTAGACGGGATTTCCCTGTACCGGCAAATCCAACACAAATAAATACTAAATAAATAAAATACTAATATACTATTGTATCCTATCCGTAAAACCACAAAAAATTGGATTCTTCCCGCTATGGTCTTACGGCCATGCGTGCAACTTAACACCGGAGAGTACAACTTACGATTGCAAACCGCCCCTGCAAAGTTGTATAATAAAAGCACCGGTATTTCGCGCAAAAGATGGTCGGAACAGATGGATATGGAGAACCTGATCGGTGAAACGACCGAATACGACAAGAAAGCGGCACTTGAGGTGAAAAAGCCCAAAAGCTGGTGCAAGAGCATGAGCGCTTTTGCGAACACGCTGGGCGGTGCGCTGATTTTCGGCATGGCGGATGACGGGCAGATCGTTGGGCTGACCGAACCCGACAGCGACGCCGAGAAAATCAGCGAGATCCTCAAGACGCGCATGGAGCCTATCCCGGAGTTTCGGCTGCGCTTTCACAAAATCGACGACGGCAAAGTGCTGCTGATTCTTGACGTGTTCAAAGGCGAGGAAACGCCCTACTATTACTCCGGCGACGGCACCTTAGAGGCGTTTGTACGCATCGGAAACGAGAGCGTCAGGGCATCCGCTACCGAGCTGAAACGCCTTGTTCTGCGCGGCAGAAACACCTCCTACGACTCTCAGATGACGCTTTACAGGGTGGAGGACTACGCCTTTTCCAAGCTGCGGGAGCGCTATAAGAAGTGGACGGGAAACAGCTTTGACAACAAAGACCTTGTTTCCTTCGGGCTGGCAGACGAGGGCGGCTTTTTGACAAATGCCGGTGCCCTGATTGCTGATGAAAGCCCGATCCGCTGGTCACGGTTGTTCTGCACACGCTGGAATGGGCTGGACAAAAGCGGCGGCACAATGGACGCGCTGGACGATGCCGAGTATTCCGGCAGTGTGCTCTCTTTGATTGAGAATGGCGAGGCGTTCATCAAGCGCAACGCCCGCATGATGTGGCGCAAAACACCCAACTCGCGGGAGGAACTGCCCGAATACGTCGAGCGCAGCTACCACGAGGCGCTTGTCAACGCGCTGGCGCACCGCGATTATCTCGTCTACGGCAGCGAGGTCCACATTGACATCTACGATGACCGTCTGGAGATCTACTCGCCGGGCGGTATGCCGGACGGGTCGATGATCCAAGACCGCGACCCGCTGACCGTGCCGTCCACTCGGCGTAACCCGGTGCTGGCCGATGTCTTCAACCGTCTGGGCCACATGGAGCGCAAGGGCAGCGGTTTTGGGAAAATTCTGAACGGCTACAAGACGCAAATCAACTACACTGAGGATAAGCGCCCTACATTCCGTTCTGACCGATACCAGTTTACGGTCATCATGCCGAACTTGAATTACGGTGTCCCTCAAGATGTCCCCCAACGTGTCCCCCAAGATGTCCCCCAAGATGATTTGGATGCCAAAATTCTGGCTTTAATCAAAAAAGACAACAAAATCAGCACCGAAAAACTCGGCATGGCGCTGGGCGTCAGCTACAAAACCATCCGCCGCCATATCAAGGCGATGGGAAATGTTCACTACATTGGCCGTGGTTTCAGCGGGCATTGGGAAATTCACGACAAATCATAACCCCACGTTGAACGTGGGGTTTGCAAAACAGCCCCATAGGGCTTCAATACCAGCCGCGCCTAAAGGCGCACAATGAGCGACGCCAACCGCACGTGGCGTCGCTTTTTTACTTGCTTATTCTACCGTCCGTGGGAATCTCCGGCGAATCATCTTCGTCAAAGTCCGCTACATTTTTGAATGGGTCCTCATATTCTTTGAAGCTCAACTGGTCGCACATCTGGTCGTTCACTTCCCGGTCCTTGATGTACCTCTTTATTGCGTCCGCGGTTTCGTTTTGTAAGAAGCTTCAGCTTTTCTTTTCGGCTAACGCTTCCTACTGCCGAGCGCGTAGTGGTCTTGCAGCACCTAGTTGTTGCCCATGCCGGGCACACTAAAAATGCTCCCTATATAGCTTTCAGTGTTTTTTCACTGTTCGCTATATAGGGAGCATATCATTGCCGGACGGGGGCTTTGCTTATACGGGCTTACAACCGTAGACGCAACTTAGCGGTTCTTCTTGCGAAGGAACAGGAAGCACAGGGCAGCCAGGCTGGCGATGGCCACACCGGCAACGGGGATCAGCGGGAAGTTGTCCGACGTCTGCGGGATGGGTGCCGTCGTCTTGGCGGGCGCGGGCGTTGTACTGTTGGTCGTGGTGTTGTTCGTCGTGTTATTTGTGGTATTGTTGGTCGTATTGTTCGTGGTGTTATTTGTGGTATTGTTCGTCGTATTGTCAGACGGAGCCGGGGTCGCAGTGGGTTCTGCAGTCGGGACCGGGGACGGCTGGGCCTTGCCGTTGACAGCCAGCCAGCTGATAACAGGAGCCTGGGTGCCGGTGGCGGTGACGGTGTATCTGACGACCTGGTCCTCCTCAATGGTGAAGGTCAGGCTGTTGATGATGTCGCCGCTGCTGCCGGACAGGTTCAGCGTGGCGGTGTCGGTCAGGGCGTTGCCCTCCTCGTCGGTGACTACAGCGGTCATCGGGCGGGTTTGGCTCCACCACTCGCGGTGGGCACTGGTCAGGGTGTAGGTACCGGCGGGCAGGGTCAGCGCGTAGGTCAGGGTCTCGCCCTTCGCGTTGTTCTTGCCGTAGATACCAGTAGCTGTCTTGTCGGCAGTGCCGGAGTAACCCTTGGTACCTGCGTCGGTGTCAACAAGGCCCCAGGTGTTGTCGCTGGTCTTGATCTGGTCGAACTTGTCGTTCAGCATCTTGTCGCCCAGCGCCTTCTTGTACAGCTCGTAGGTCTCGGTGGTGCCGCCAGTCACACTGGTGGGATCACCGGCCACGGTGTCGATAAAGTAAACGGTGTCGCCGGGGATGACCTCGGTGATCTGAACGCTGACGGTCAGGGGCTCGCCCAGCGCGTTGACGGCGTCCTTCACGGTGCCGCTGATGGAAGCGGACTTGTAAGCGTTCGCATCCAGTGCGTTGGTGTCGCCGTTCCACTCAACAGACTTCGTCTCGGTGGTGCCGTCGGCCAGCTTGACCTCGACCTCGGCGGGCAGGTCGCCCACGCCGCTGCCGGTCACGTAGTACTCCAGCGTGGGCAGCTCGGTCAGAATCTCGGTCACAGCGCCGTCCGCACCTGCCAGACGCTCGCCGATGGTGTTCAGGGCGTCGACGTTCAGGGTGCCGGACTTCAGCACGATCTTGATCGTGTGCTTACCGGCAGTCAGGGCAGACATAATATAGGCTTCGCCGCGGGTCGGGGCTGCCTTGGTGGAGGCGTTCTCTGCCTTCAGCTCGCCGTCAACATAGACGTCGATGACAGCGGAGCCGTCGTTGCCGCCCATAATTGCAAAGCCGCTGCCGTCCACCGTGAAGGTGAAGGAGGAGCCCGCAGTGCTGGAGACGGACATAGTGCGGTACCAGTTGTCAGCACTGCCACCGCCCGGGTTGTTGATGGCCCAGGTGCCGTTGTAGGCAACGCCGTCGTCCTGGCCGTCGATCATGGCGGTAGCATACGGGATGCCGCCCTTGACGGTCTTGATCTCGAGGTTATCTGCATAGACCTGCGTCCAGTTGGAGCTGATCTTCACACGGCCCGAGAGCATCGGGTTGGCATCGGTATAGCTGGTGACCTTGTTGCCATCGATGTAGGCATACACGGTGTCGCCCAGGCCGACGAGCTTCAGGTTGTACTTGCCCTCAGCATTCTTGGTGACGGTGCCGCTGGCAATCTGCGTACCGATACGGTACAGCTTCCAGCTGCCTGCGCCGTTAATTTCCAGCGTGTAGCCGCTGTTGTTCCAGTTCATGCCGGTCTGGGCACGGATAGTCAGGCGCTCGTAGCGGCTAGCCTCTGCGCCCGGCAGGGTCACGTCAATGGAGGCGCTGTAATCCATCCAGCGCCAGTCGCCGACGATGGTCGCAGGGTCGCCGCCGTTCCACTGGTTCACGCTGGAGGCATTCTCCTGCTTGAGCTGGCCGTTCTCAACGATCCACGCGCCGTGGGTGTCCAGCATATAGCGGGGCTCATTGCCGCGGGAAACCAGATAGTTCTCGGTGGTCTCCTTGCCGGTGGTGGCATTGTACACCGTAACGTCTTCCTCGTTGGTATACTCAAAGTTATCCGCGTAGAGGTAGTCGTCGGTGGTGTTCTGGTTTTTACCGGTGTAGTCGGTATCCAGCACGGTACGCTTCTCGGTCTGGATGTAGTCGCCGCTGCCGTCCTCAGTGGGGAAGCGCTCGGGCGTGGTGTCCAGCGTGGTCGCGGTCACGACGCTGTAGGCTGGCACGGTGACATAGGCGATGCCGTCCTCAATCTTGACATCCTCACCCTGCTTCAGGTAGTCGTCCGTGACGGTGGTCCAGATATGCAGCGCGTCGACGGAGAGGTTCAGGTCCGACGTCTTGATGGCGAAGGTTTTCTCGTTCTGGGTGTTGTTGATGAACACGGTGGAGAAGTTCGTCTTATCGGGGGCAGCCAGCGTCATGTAGCTGGCGTCGCCGTTGATACCGGCGGTCTGGTGCTCGTTGTCGCTGGAGCCGAAGGAGCCGTAGGTCGCGTTCGGCAGCACACGCCAGATGCCGTTTGTGTTGGTGTCGTTCTCCCAGCCGGTCTTGGCGAACTTGGTGATATGGCTCAGCATATAGAGCACGGGGTCATAATGGATGTAGCCGCTCCACGGATCGCGGGCGGACAGCAGTTCCTTATGGCCGTACTGGATGCCCTCATAGAAGGAACCAATCGCAGGCTGGAACATGTACATCGTGCGGCGGGAACCGACAAAGGCGTTGGGCAGGCTGTCCAGCAGGGCCAGCGGGCTCTGGTAGCCACCGATGGTACCGGCGCCGTACTCGGCGGTCTTGTTCTCCTGCAGTTCGGAATAACCGAAGGTCGCGCAGCCCTCGCTGTACCAGACTTCCTTGTCGTCCACGTCTGCCATCGTGATATAATCGCTCGTGGCGTTGGTGCGGTAGTGGAAGCCGATAGCATCGACAGCGTCGTACACGCCGGAATCGCTGCGCATCAGGGGAACGATCTTCAGGCCCTTATTTTCGTCGGAGGCCACGATCTTGATGTTGTGGTAGGCTTCCTTGGCTTCCTCGGTGAAGTAGCTGGGGAAGTCTGTCTCATTCTTCAGCGCGTTGGCAAAGTATTTGATGATCTCGCCATCGGGGCTGCCGGTCTCGTTCTTATCCGGGTCGATGTAATCGATTACATAACCGTATTTTTCGTAGGCATCGAAAATCGTTTCTTTGTACCACTTGTAGATAGCGGCATATCTTTCGCTGCCCGCTGCCTTGGCTTTGACCCAGTTCGGGTACTCCCAACGCAGGATAGACACCATCACATTGGGGTTGACCTTCTTTGCGTCTGCCGCCATAACAAAGCCGGGCGAACGGGAGGCGTCGGCATCCTCGTCCTCATAGCGCTTCGTGCAGGCTTCAGCACCGGTGGAGTTGTTGCCGTCGTTGCCCATCTCCATCTTAATGTTGGAGAACAGCGGGTACTCGCCGCCGAACAGGTACTGCATCATCTTCCAGTACGCTTCGGAGTTCTCGGCCTTGTAGTCCAGCAGCAGGTTGCTGGTGGAGTTGCCGTTCAGCATACCAAAGCCCTTGTAGGTCCAGCCGTTCTTGTGCGCCGCACTGCCCGCTTCCAGTACGTCCGTGCCGGTGACGGTGACAACACCGTCCACATCGGCAATGCTGTTGAAGGCGTCGTAGCGGGCCGCGGTCTCGGTCTTGGCAGCCTCGGCGTCAGCCGTGCCGATGACAACGATGTTGTCATACAGGCCAGTGCGCATGAAGCCGGTGCCGTAGGTCGCGCCGAACGCGCCGACGATGCCGGTCTTTTCGCTGAGCTTGAAGCCGATGCCGCTGGCGGCCAGGACCTCCTCGCCGTTCAGGTAAACAGCGACGGTGCCCTCGGTGTCATTCTCGTTGTAGACAAGGGCAATCGCGTTCCACTCCCCTGCCGTCAGGTTCTTGGAGAGGGCGTACTCGGTGCCGTTGTTGACCTTGAGCACAGCAGTGCCGTCGGTCTTGCGGGGGATGATGCGGAAGTTGGCATCCGCAGCGGGGCCGACCAGCACCACGGAGGTGTTGTCGTGCTCGTCGTTGAACTTGAAATCAGTGTACAGCGTGAAGCTGGTGCGTTTGAAGAAGCTGTCACCGTCGTTGATGGCAGCGCCGCCATCGGTAGCGGAGTTGCCGCCGCTGATCCAGCCGGAGGTAACGCTGACCTGCTTGCCGCTGTTCAGACTCTCGACCAGGGACGCGCCGGTGCGGACGCTGACCATGTCATTGTCCTCCAGCGCCTTGCCGAAGTTGGCGTTGTCGCCATCCACGGGCGTGTCGGGGGTCTCGGCGTCGCCGGTGCGCTCAACAGCCAGCCAGCTAACGGCGGGGGCGTGCTGACCGGTGGTCGTGGCCGTCCAGGTCACGACCTTCTCGGAGGTGATCTCAAACTCACCGGTCTTGGTGGTAACGGCGTTGTTGTCCTGCTTCGGAACCGACGCATAAACAGACGTACCTGCGTCGGTGGTCAGGCTCAGGTCCATGGCACGGTTCTGGCCGCCCCACCACTCACGGTGGGCAGTCGTGATCTTGTACTTACCGGCGGGCAGCGTGAACTTGTAGGAGATTGTCTCCCCTACTTCATTGTTTTTGCCGTAAACACCGGTGTAATCCTTGTCATCAGCATTGCTGCTGGTGTAGCCCTTCGTCCGGGCGTCGGTGTCCACCAAGCCCCAGGTCGCGTCGCCCTGGTAGAACTGGTCGGACTTGCCGTTCAGCAGCTGGTCGCCCAGCAGCGCCTTGGCGGCTGCGTAGGCGGCAGTGGACTGAACATTGTCCATCTTGTCGTTGCCGGTAGCGGCCGCGCTGTCGATAAAGTAAACGGTGTCTGCGGGGATGACCTCCACGGTGTACTCGTTGCCTGCCTTATCCTTTGCAGTGACGGTTGCATAGGGCTCTGCGAAGGTATTCGCGGTCACATTATCCGCCCAATCGATTCCGGCAGGGACCACACCGACGTTTGTTGCGATGCGAGCCGCGGCGGTCTGAGGTGCAGCAGCCTCCTGCGCAGCGGGGGCTGCGGTCTCCTCGGCGGCAAGAGCCTCCTCAACAGGGGCATCCATCGGGGCGAGAGCTGCTTCCTCCGCAGGTGCTTCCTCGACAGGCGTCTCCTCAGTCGGGGCGTCCTCAGCAGGGGCCGGGGTCTCCTCGGCAGCAGACTCCTCCGCTGGGGTCTCTGTGGAGACTGCGTCCTCCGCCGGAGCCTCCTCGGCGGCAGGCGCAGCCTCCTGGACGACGGCAGCCACTGGCTGTTCGTCGGCCGCAAAGGCCTGCGTCGGGACCATGCTGGCCAGCATACCGACACAAAGAGCCGACGCGAGTACGCGCTTGCCCTTGTGCTGTGCTTTTCTCATAGTCTTCATCCTTTCTCTTTAAGCAGTGTGTGCATCATGCACAAATCTACTTTACAGTGGTTTACTACTATAATACAAGCCGCCAGTGTTTTCCCTCCATGTGATAATTCCCGTTCTTCCTGCACTTTTTCCCGCACTTTTCCCGCATTGCGCTTTCAAGTGGAATCATACAAATACTACATTTTTTACTTTGAAATTTACATGGAATTTATATGCCTGCTTTCTGTATACTTATATGTTAAAAGATATTTTCGTGGTAAACCGCAGACTTCTTTCGGTATTTTAATTTCTATAGGAGACACTTCCCGTAAAGAAAAGCGCCGCTATGCAATCTGCTCAGCAGCGTTTTTCATTATAGATATTTTGTGCAAATTTGTGTACCGCAGAATCTCCGCTATATTTCAGTTTTTGGTTCATCATTTTTAAAGAAGAGAACTACATATCGGCCAATTAAAAAATTTTTGTATCCTCTCTACCGAAGCCCCTGATTGCGGGAGTAACCATAAATTGCAGGGGTTTCTTCCAGACGATGCTGCACTTCACAAAAGCCTTTCACAAATGAGCGAATTGCTTATTGAGAATCGAACTGCCTTAGCAACGGATGCACCGGTTGCCGTCCACAGCGAGATAAAATGGAAGCCTTAAAATCAAGTCGTCGAAATTACAATTCTTCGACGAAACAAATCGAGTAAGAGTCTCTTTTAACTAGAAAGCCGACCTCTCACACCACCGTGCGCACCGGTCTGTACATGTCGGTCCAACCGCATAAGTGCAAGGACTCGTAGTAGCGGAGGATACTAAAATATCCTGCTGCTGCGAGTCTTGCGTTTGTAATGGAACCCTTTAATACAGGACTACCGGCGATACGCCAATAACCCAGTCTGGAATTCCCCCACTGGTATACCCTGTCAGCCAGGACGCCCATCTGTCTCAAGTTGCCTACCTTCGTTTTGGACTTCTTCCACTGCTTCCACGGCCTACTATGTGTTTCTGTTCATCGGTTCAGGCGTTTGCCCGCCTGCATTTTTTCGCTGACCTCCGACTTCCTTCAGATTCCACCTCACGATGGACATCCTTGCCTTCGGCTAACACTTTCTACTGCCGAGGGCGTAGTGGTCTTTCACCACCTAGTTGTTGCCCATGCCGGCCGCACTAGAGTTACAACAAACGCCCTGAGATGGACAGTTTGTTCGGGATACAATGTACCTGCACCTGCCATCTGCTGCGTGCCCGTCTTGCCACTGCGGAGGAGGTTACCGCGCGGCGGAATCTCGCGCTCACCCCCTACGACTGCCATGGCAGCCACGGATTTTAAGATTGCAATACCAAAATAGGTGGCACCGAAACGCAGAGAATCATTACCATCAAGCGTACACTGAAGGATTTGCAGTTTTTATATTTGTTTCTTCCCGGCAAACTCATGGCAAGTACCGCTCGCTTATCATTCTTTTACCGTCATCATAATGCGTACCGTATTCAAGAGATGCCGAACCATAATAGCAGCACTTGGGAAAATGAATCAGAACTGATTCACTTTTTCGTGTCAAGAATTTTGGATGAATCTAAACTGATTCACTCTGGAGCATATACGAATTTATATGGGTGTCCGGTTTGATTGTCCCCCCTTCTTAGGGTAGGTGCGTTTTGCTAGCATAGCATGTGGTCATCTACATGCACATTTCTGGGGTGTACCCCAGACCCCCTCGCTGCTCTTGTGTGACGATAGTGACGCTTGTGACGCTGTTTTGAGGATATTCCTATACCATATCCCAGATTCTGCGTCATTAGCGTAATCTGCGTCATTCTGATTTTGTGTTTCTCGTACCCTGTACTCTGCACCTTGTCCCCGGACGGCTGCACCGCCCATGTTCCTGACTTCCCCAAAGTTACCGCACAAGCCCCCACGCTGGATGCTGCCCTGCTCGAGGTCAAGCAGCAAATCCAAAAAGCCCTGCGCCAGTACAAGAACCCGCCCATTCCCACCAAACAAGACCAAATCGTAGTGCCAAACAACAGCGTGTTGGTACTCGTCAAGGCGAGCTGACTACGCTGACCGCTCCTATTTTTACCTGCCAACTCCGCAAAATTTATCCACAAAAAGCGCCCGGACGGTTGAAAAGTTCAATCGTCCGGGCGCAGTCACTTTGCCGTTTTGGGGTCATTTTGGGGTCAAAGTTACCAGATTGTCACCACTTTTGCCATAAGGTAGAAAAAAGCTCGTTGAAACTTGTCGTTTCAACGAGCTTTTGTTGGTTGCGGAGACAGGACTTGAACCTGCGACCTCCGGGTTATGAGCCCGACGAGCTACCATCTGCTCTACTCCGCGATATATGACACACACGCTGTTTCGCGGTGCCTGATTATAATACCACAGCACGGCGTGTGTGTCAATAGGTTTTGCTAAAAAAGTTTATGCAATTTCTTCCGGGAGTTCACCCGGCTGTCTGCATTTGTATCAGACAATGCCCTGGCTCATCATGGCGGAGGCGATCTTCTCGAAACCGGCGATGTTGGCACCGGCGACCAAGTTGCCCTTCATGCCGTACTTTTCGGCAGTGGCGGCAGCGGTCTTATAGATGTTGACCATGATGTTGTGCAGGCGCTCATCCACTTCCTCGAAAGTCCAGGACAGGCGCAGGCTGTTCTGGCTCATTTCCAGGCCGGAGGTAGCAACGCCGCCAGCGTTGGATGCCTTAGCCGGGGCAAACAGGATGCCGTTCTGCTGCAGGTAAGCGATGGCATCAGGGGTGGAAGGCATGTTGGCACCCTCGGCTACGCAGTAGCAGCCATTGGCAACCAGAGCCTTGGCACCGTCCAGGCGCAGCTCGTTCTGGGTGGCGCAGGGCAGGGCGATGTCGCAGGGGACGGTCCAGATGCCCTGGCTGCCCTCGACGTACTTAGCGGTGGGGACATAGTCCAGGTAGGTCTTGATGCGGGCGCGCTTGACCTCTTTGATCTCCTTGATGACCTTATAGTCAATGCCGTTCTCGTCCACGATGTAGCCGTTGGAGTCGGACATGGCGATGACCTTGCCGCCCAGCTGGGTGGCCTTCTGGTTGGCGTAGGTGGCCACGTTGCCGGAGCCGGAGATGACCACGCGCTGGCCCTCAAAGCTCTTGCCGGCGTCGGCCAGCATCTCCTTGGTGAAGTAGCACAGGCCGTAGCCGGTGGCCTCGGTACGGGCGAGAGAACCGCCGAAGGGGATGCCCTTGCCGGTCAGCACGCCGGTGTACTCGTTCTTCAGGCGCTTGTACTGGCCAAACAGGTAGCCGACCTCACGGCCGCCAACGCCAATATCACCGGCGGGCACGTCGGTGTCGGGGCCGATGTGGCGGTACAGCTCGGTCATAAAGCTCTGGCAGAAGCGCATGACCTCGGCATCAGACTTGCCGTGGGGGTCAAAGTCAGCGCCGCCTTTGCCGCCGCCCATGGGCAGGCCGGTCAGGCTGTTCTTGAAGCACTGCTCAAAACCCAGGAACTTCAGGATAGACAGGTTGACAGAGGGGTGGAAACGCAGGCCGCCTTTGTAGGGACCGATGGCAGAGTTGAACTGCACACGGTAGCCGCGGTTGACCTGGACCTTGCCAGCGTCATCGACCCAGGGCACACGGAACATGATGATGCGCTCGGGCTCGACAAGGCGCTCGATCAGGCCGGCCTTCTCGTACTCGGGGTGGGCAGCCACAACGGGCTCCAGGCTCTCGAGGACTTCCTCAACAGCCTGCAGAAACTCCTTCTGCTCGGGGTTGCGCTTTGCAAGGCCCTCATATACGCCCTGCAGGTAAGCATTCTGAATTGCCATAAAACGACACTCCTTTATATAATTTCAAACACCGCCTTCATGTTACCACCATAAAAGCAATTTTTCAAGTGGTTTTGGCTTACTTTTCAAAATTTTGTTTGCGGCAGGCGTGCCGGTGTTCTTGTGTTGTGGACAAATCGGCGTTTTTGCGCATAATTATACAACCGTTCATTCTGTCGCATACATCGTGACCCACGCGGCGGGCTGCCCGTCGGCCAAAAAGTCTGCCGGGTCCCAAAGGGCGTAGAGGCTGTACTGCGGGTCATAGCTGTCGCGGGGGTTGGCGGTTGTCAGCCATTGGCCCGACGCGGTGCAGGCCAGCAGCAGCGCGGGGCGGCGCACGCCCTCCGCCGTGACCGCGGGGGCCGGGAGGACGTCGCCGGTCTCCATGTCCAGCAGGCAGTCCGCGTAGGCGTCCCCGGCGTTCAGCACGCGGAGATACCGCTGCGGCACGCCCGCAAAAGCCGGGCTGAAGGGTACGCACACGTCGATGACGTAGGTGTCAAGCGGGATGCCATCGAGCAGCGTTTTCTCGGTGCCGTCGGCGGTGTCAAAGTACAGCAGGGCGGCCTGCTGGCCGGGGGTGTCGGCATTGCGGAAATTGCCGGTGTAGTAGATCCTGCCGTCGTAATAGTTGTGGAAATAGCCGTCCGCGTAGGGGCGCGTGCAGATTTTTTCCCGCGCGCCGGTGGCGGGGTCGAGCCAGGCGTAGACGTAGACGGCGTGCGCCAAAATGGCTTTTTCCTGCTCGGTGCTGCCGAAATTGGGGAACGGCTCGTTCGCCTCGATGCGGATCGTCAGGAAGCGGCTGCCCTCGCAGGCGATGATCTTCTCGTCGGCCAGCATCGGGATGGTCTGCACCGTGTCATTTTGCCAGTCCCAGCGGTAGAGGGTTCCGGGCTGATGACTGGCGGCGAGGGGGCAGCCGTACAGGGCGTACTCGTCGCACCATTGCAGCTGCATGTGGTGGGGCAGGGCATCGGGCACCGCGGCCACGGGCGTTTTGCCGGCGGCGGGGTCGATGCGGTAAATCTGCGTTGGGGCGACGTTTGTCAGCTCGCCGGGATAGGTGTAGACCGTGCCGTCCACGGCCATCACGCCGACGCAGAAGTCGCTGGCCAGGTAGGCCGGGCAGGCGTCGGAGTCGTGGGTGCAGCCGGGAATATCGCAGTAGACGGACTGGGTCAGGGCCGCGTAGTCGGTTTTGAGGACGAGGGCCTCGGGGGTCATATTGCTGGCGTCCCGGAGCTCATAGAGCGCGTCGCCGGTGTTCCAGACGGGGCCGCTGTTTTGGTTCTGAGGGAGGGTGAGAAGATGGCCGACGGGGAATTTGGGGGTAAGCGGCGGGGCGGAGGTTTCGGCGGCGGGCTGTGATGGGGAGGACGCTGCGGCGTCAGGTTGTGCCGGGGAGGACGCTGCGGCGGCGGGGGAGGTTGTGGCGTCGGCGGATTGTGCCGGTACGGCGGACGCGCAGGCGGTGAGCAGGAGGGCAGCGGTCAGGATGAGCGGAAGTGTGCGGTTCATGTGTGGGGGCCTCCTTTTTAAGTAGTGTAGAGATGAGTGGGATTATTACGCGGTAGGGGCCGGGCATGCCCGGCCCGGGGGTTGGCGTGAGCGGATGTTTGCGGGTGGTTACCCGGGGGATGGGTGTTGGCGGAAGGTTTCCGGGGCGTCGGGGACGCCGCCCCCTACGGTTTGCCCGGGAATGGGCGGCAGCGGGAGCCTGCCCCTCATCCGGCCCTGCGGGGCCACCTTCCCCCACGGGGGAAGGCAAGGGTTGTTGTTGGCGGGAGCGGAAGGTCGCGGCGGGGTGAGGGCACCCCGCCCTACGGATGGGGATATGGAAACGCCCGCGGGGTTTACGCGGACACCCGTTCCCGGGCCGCCGCACGGTAGGGGCCGGGCATGCCCGGCCCGGGAGTTAGCGTGAGCACCCGTCAATGGTTCGGTCCGTAGGGAGGGGTCTTGACCCCTCCGCGGGTGTTGGCGGCAGCGGGAGTCTCCGCGGGTGGTAACCCAGGGAAGGGCGCCAACGCGAGCCTTCGCGGGGCGTCGGGGACGCCGCCCCCTACGGTTTGCCCGGGAATGGGCGGTGACGGAAGGTCGCGGCGGGGTGGGGGCACCCCGCCCTACGGATGGGAATATGGAAACGCTGTGGGGTTTACACGGGCACCCGTTCCCGGGGCGTCGCGCGGTAGGGGCCGGGCATGCCCGGCCCGGGGGGTTGCGTAGGCAGGCGCTCCCGTTTTACCGCCTCACCCCGCCCACATCTCCACCGGCGTATAGTCGGTGCTGCCGGCGGCAAAATCGTTGGGGGCGATCAGCCCATAGGCCACATGCGCGTTTTCGTCGTTGGATTCGGTCCAGAGGAGCCAGCGGCCATCGGCGGTCTGGGCCAGACGGGACGGGGGTATGTCGTAGGCGTAATTTTTCATCCGCTGGGTGATGGGCACCAGCTCGCGGGTGGCGGCGTTCATCAAATAGCAGCGGTTGCCGCCCACTGCGCCGTCGGTGCCGTACAGCCAGAGCCAGTCCTCGGCCCGGCTGCCCCGGGCGGGCAGGACGTTCGTGTAGGTGTCCTGGTAATCCCACATGTTACTGCCAACCGTGGGCGCGTCCCACACCGTGGCGGTGCTGCCGTCGGCGGGGTCATACTCCTGCAAGGCACCGCGGTTGTAGCCGCCGTCCTGCAGGGCCTCGCGCTCCTCAAAGTAGAGCTTGCCGTTGTGGGTGCCCAGATACCCGGAAAGCCGCTCATCCGCGATGTTGTAGGGGCGCTCGATCAGCTTGCGGCGCTCGCCGGTGCGGGGGTCGTAGCGGTCAAATTCAACGGTGGCGCTCTGCACGGCGGCCCGGAACTGCTCAAAGTCGTCGGGCAGGGGCGCGTCGGTCACATAGCGCACCGTCAGCAGCGCGCCGTCGTAGCAGGTCACAAAGTACTCTGTGGGCTCCAGCGGCACGGATTGCTGCGCACCGGTGGTCAGGTCGATGCGGACGGCCTTTGTGTTCTGGCCGTTGTTGCCGGAGGTCATCACCCCGTACAGGGCCGCGTCGTCGCAAAAATCAAACACGTAATCCACACACTCGGCGGGCAGGTCGATGCAGGTCTTGCCGTCGTCGGTCAGCCTGTACACCTGCGGCGCGGCGCTTTGCTGCTGCCACAGGCCGTAGTAGTGGGCCTCCAGTTCCTCGGGCGTGAGGTCGGTGCTGTCCAGCTGAGGCGTGAGGTACTCCTCGCGGTATTCCTCCCAGGTCCGATCCGTGTGGAATAGCGTCGCGTTGAGCACATAGACCGCGCCGTCCGCCACAAAGGGGCAGTAGTAGCGGTACCGCCCCGGGAACCAGGCCGGACAGTCGGCGCTGTCGTGGGTGCAGCCGGGCACGGTGCAGACGACGGTCTGCGCGGCGGTGGCGTAGTCGGTTTTGAGCAGCAGGCCGCCGTGGTTGCGGTAGACCATTTCATAGTAGGCGTCGCCGCTGTTGAAGCTGCTGTCGTGGCGGTTCAGCCAGGCGAAGTCCCCGGCGGCGGGGGTCGGGGTGGCTGTGGCGGTGGGTTCGGGCGTGGGGGTGGTCAGGGGTGCCGTATCCGTGGCGGACGCACAGGCGGTGAGCAGGAGTGCTGCGAGGGGAATGGCGGCAAGATGGCGGTTGCGCATGGCGGGAGCCTCCTTTTTAAGTAGTGTAGAGATGAGTGGGATTATTACGCGGTAGGGGCCGGGCATGCCCGGCCCGGGGGGTTACGTGGGCAGCCGTCAATGGTTCGGCCTGTAGGGAGGGGTCTTGACCCCTCCGCGGAGGTTGGCGGCAGCGCGAGTCTCCGCGGGTGGTAACCCGGGGAAGGGCGGCGGCGGGAGCCTGCCCCTCATCCGGCCCTGCGGGGCCACCTTCCCACGAGGGGGAAGGCAAGGACTGTATGGCGGCAGCGCAAGCCGCCCCCTATCCCGGCAGCTGGTCCTCGGTGCGGAGCTGGAGGGTCAGGCTGTAGTACCAGCGGTCTGACAAAACCGGTGATGTACCGACGTAATCCTGGTAGGTGTAGGGGTGGGTCGAGGCGGTGATGAGCGCACCGCCGTTCGCGCTGTAGAGGGCGCAGCCGTAGGGGCTGTCGGCGGGGGCGGCCCAGTCGCCGAGGCTTTCCAGTCCGGCCTGGGCGGCAAAGCTGCGCAGGGCGGTCTCGGTGGGCAGCGGGGTGTTTTCCGCGTCGGTCCCGGCCATCGAGAGCCATGCCTCGACCACTGTGCCGGTGCGGCTGTCCATAGTGACGCTGTAGCGCGTAAAAAGTGCATTGTCCGTCATGCCGAACCGCCGCACCGTCACAAAGCCGAGACTGTCGGTGACGCAGTAGGTCGCGTCCAGCGAGTAATATTTTCCGTCCCAGTCGGTGTAGCTTTCGCCGGTCTCAGCCGTGTCCAGCGCCTCGGCAGCCCAGGCGGCGGGCACGGCGCCGGTTTCGGCCAGCTGGCGCAGGGCGTTCTCGGCGGCCTCGGCGGCGGCGGAATCCGCATACTGCATGGATTGCAGGCTGGCGGACGCACCTATGTACATTTTCGGGGCTGTCAGAACCTCGGCAGGGCGCTGCTCCCGCTCGCTCTCGGCGTTCCGGCTGCGGGCGGCCAGCTGGCGCAGGATATAATAATCGTCCGCCGTGGGCGTCGGGGCAACGTAGGGGTCGGCCACGGTCTCGACGCGGCCAAGGCTGGCAGCGTCGGCTGCAGCCAGAAACACCGCGGGCGCGGCGGCGCAGCCCAGCACGGCCACGGTGCAAAGCGCGGCGGTCAGCCGCGGATGGTTCCAAAGGCTCACGGTGCATCCTCCTTCCAGACGGGCAGCGTCACACTGACCCGGGTGCCCCTGCCGGGTTCGCTTTCGATGCGCAGCGCACTGCCGTGGGCGGCGGCAATGCGCTGGCAGAGCGCCAGCCCCAGGCCGCTGCCGCCCTGACGGCGGGCGCGGGATTTATCGACCATGTAGAACGGCTCGGTCACGCGGGGGATCAGCTCGGGCGGGATGCCGCAGCCGCGGTCCGCCACGGTCAGCGTGACGGCGTCCCCGGCCTGCGCACAGAGCACCAGCACCGGCGCACCGGGCGCACTGGCCTTGGCGGCGTTCTGCACCAGATTGCAGAGCAGATCCAGCAGCAGGTCGGCGTCCCCGCGCACGGTAGGCGCGGCGGCGGGCGTGCGCAGGGTGACGTCCGGGCAGGCCGCGTGCAGCCGCGGCCAGAGCGCGGGCAGGGGCACGGCGGTCAGTTCAACGCCCTCCTCATTCAGGCCCAGCAGGGCCAGCAGCTTGCGGCTCAGCGCCTCGAGCCGCCGCCCCTCATGCACGATGGCCGCGGCGGCCTCGCGCTGCTCGTCGGGGTCGGTCTGCATGGTGTGGAGCATGTCCGCATAGCCGATGATGCTGGTCATCGGGGTTTTCAGCTCATGGGTGAACGCGCCGACGAAGTCCTCCCGCCGCTGGACGTCGGCCTCGAGGTCAGCGATCTTTTCCTGCACAGCATCGGCCATTTTGTCAAAGCTGCGGCTCAGCGCCTCGATCTCATCGCCGGTGTGCAGGTCAGTGCGGCGGGCGTAGTCCCCGGCTGCGATCTGCGCCCCGGCGTCGGTCAGGACGGCCAGCGGGCGGGTCAGGCGGCGGGCCAGCAGTGCCGTGACGGCGGACGCCGCGGCCAGCACGGCGGCCTCCAGCAGCAAAAAGCGCATCAGGGCGGCGTTTCTGTCCCGGTAAAGGCCGGTCAGGTCGTAGGCTGTGACGAGCCGCAGCCCGCCCTGCAGGTCGCTGGCGTAGACGGCGTAAATGGAATTTTCGGTCCTAACGGTCACGGTGGCGGCATCGCCAAGGGGGAAGCTTTGCAGCCCTTCCAGCGTGGCGCAGACGAGGGTATCGCCCCGCCAGAGCGCCGCGGGGACATCCTGTGCCGTCACGCGGGCCGTGAGCGCGGCATCCCCGGTGGATATGCCGCGGCGCTGCAGGTCAAGGATCTCGGTTTGCAGCAGCGTACACGCCTGGGCGTGGGCGGCGGCGTTGGCGGCGGCCATGCGGCTGCGCTGCACGGAGAAATCACTGTACAGCAGCACGCACCCGCCCACACCGAACGACGCGGCCAGGACGAGGATCAGCAGGCAGAGCAGTTTTTGGAAGTATCGCATGAGAGAGCTCCTTTGGTGGGGGCGGTTGGCCGGGGACGGGGTGCGACGGGAGGCTGCGGGGCGTCGAGGACGCCGCCCCCTACGGTGGGGGTTGGTTGTAGATTGCCCGGGTACGGGTGGTGGCGGAAGGTTACGGCGGGGTGAAGGCACCCCGCCCTACGGATGGGTGGAAGGTTTGCGGCAAATGGTGTAGGGGGCGGCGTCCTCGACGCCCCGCGGAGGGGTCAAGACCCCTCCCTACGATGCAAAAGATAAAGGGGCGGCAATGGCAAGGCTGCGGGCCGGGCATGCCCGGCCCCTACGGACTGCCGTTCCCGGTTCAATCTTCCTTCTTCAACCGATACCCGATCTTGTACACCGTCTCGATCTTGTCCGTCCAGCCGAGCTTTTTGCGCAGACGGGCAATGTGGGTGTCAACGGTGCGCAGACTTTCGGTGTCGGGGATGCCGCCCCAGACGCGCTCATACATCACGTCGCGGTAGAGCGCCGCGCCGCGGTTGCGCATCAAAAGCTCCAACAGATCGTATTCCAGGCGGCGCAGCTCCACAGGCTCACCATTCTGACGGGCGGTGTGGTTGACCGTGTCCAGCACCACGTCGTAGGCGCACAGCTCCCGCCCGCCGCGCCCGGTGCGGCGCAAAACCGTCTCCATCCGGGCAACAAGCTCCTCCGCCGCGAACGGCTTGGTTATGTAATCGTCCGCGCCCAGGCGCAGCCCCTGCACGCGGTCCTTCACCGCGCTTTTGGCCGTGATAAAGATGACCGGCACGCCCTGGGGCCGCAGACATTCCAACAGTGCATAACCGTCCAGGCCGGGCAGCATAATATCCAAAAGCGCCATATCAAAATTGGTGGTTTCGATGAGATCCGCCGCCGTCCGGCCATCCTCGGCCAGCGTGCAGCGGTATCCGGCGCGGGTCAGCGTCATCTCGATCAGCCGCGCGATCAGGTGCTCATCTTCCACGATCAGTATGTTGTTCATCCGCGTTTCCTCCCTGTTTGGGGGTATTGTAACCCCGTGTTGTTACAAGGTTGTGTCCTCACAGCTATAATTTTACACTTTTTTATTTTATTTTCCACCCGCGTCGTGGTATAATGTTGAAAACTGCTTTGTCAAAGGAGAATTTTCCCATGTACGCTACCGTTCAAGAGCTTGTGGACGCGCTGACGCCGGAAGAAAAGGCCGGTCTTTGCACCGGCGCGGCGGTCCCGCGGCTGGGCCTTCCGGCGCTGCGGGTCAACGGCCTGCACAGTCAGGAATCTGCCGGGGGCGTCTGCTTTCCGTCGGCGTGCGCGGCGGCAGCGTCGTTTGACCCGGAGGCGGCCCGCCGCATGGGCGCGGCGCTCGGGAGGGAGGCACGCAACGGCGGCGCACAGCTGCTGGACGTGCCGGACGTGAACCTGAAGCGCGGCCCGTTGAGCGGACGCAGCGCCGACACCTGGGCCGAGGACCCCTGCCTGACGGGGGCGCTGGCCGCGGCGTTCCTGCAAGGCGTGCAGAGCGCGGGTGTGGGTGGCTGCGCGGGGCGGCTGGCCGTGGTCAACCAGGAGACAGACCGCCGGACGCTGAACCGCCGTGTTGACGAGCGCACGCTGCAGGAGCTTTACCTGCCCGCGTTTGAGACTGCCGTGCGGGACGGGCAGCCCCGGGCCGTTGTGTGCAGCGCGGGGCTGCTGAACGGCACCCGCATCTGCGAGGACACGGCTCTGCTGACCGACACGCTGCGCGGCGCGTGGGGCTTTGCCGGTGCGGTGCTGGCAGAGCCGGGCGCGGTGCAGGACCCGGCCCGGACGCTGGCCGCGGGCGTGGACTTTGCCCCTGCGGACGCGGGGCGGCTTGTGGATGCCGTGCAGTCCGGCGCACTGGACGAGTCCGTTTTAAACCGCGCTGCATCGAACATTATACGCACGCTTTTGGCCGCATCGACCCAGCCGTCCCCCGCGGACCGTGACTGCACCGCAGACCGCAGTCTGGCTGTCGAGCTGGCCAAGCAGAGCGGTGTGCTCCTGCGCAATCTGGGCGCACTGCCGCTGCACAAGGGGCAGAAGGTAGCCTACATCGGTGCCTTCGCCGACCACCCGCGCTATTCCGCCGGTCATCCCCGTGCGCCGCAGGTCACAAGCGCCATCGACGCTGCGGTCCTGCATGGCCGCAAGATCCATTATATCGAGGGCTTCCCCGCGGACCGCGACCAGCGCGACGAGGCGGAGTTCCTGCGTGCCGTGACCGCCGCCGAAGCTGCGGACGCCGCGGTCATCTTTGCCGGTCTGCCCGAATGCGCCGAACTGGCCGCCGCGGACCGGCGGCACATGCGCCTGCCCGAATGCCAGAACAACCTGATCGCCCGCGTGGCCGCCGTGCAGAAGAACACCGTCGTGGTGCTGCACACCTCCGGCCCGGTGGAGTGCCCCTGGGCAGACGATGTATCGTCGGTTTTGTGCATGTATCTGGCGGGCGAGGGTCTGGGCGAGGCCACGGACGCCCTGCTGTGGGGCGACGCCGACCCCTGCGGGCGTCTGCCCGAGACCTGGCCCCTGCGGCTGGAGGACACGCCCTGCTATCTGGATTTCCCGGGTGACGGCGTGACCGCCGACTACCGCGAGGGCGTCTACGTGGGCTACCGCTGGTATGACGCCCGCAAAATGCCGGTGCGCTGGCCGTTCGGCCACGGGCTGAGCTACACGGGCTACGTCTACCGCGGCGCGGCGCTGGACGCCGACACGCTGACGCCGGGCGGCACCGTGACCGCGCGGGTGACGGTGAAAAACAGCGGCGCGATGCGCGGAGCCGAGGTCGTGCAGCTCTATGTGGCCGATGCCACGGGCGCGCCGGTGCCGGGCGGGCGGGTGCCCCAGGCGCTGCGCAGGTTTGCGAAGATCGACCTGCAGCCCGGCGAGGAGCGTGAGATTGTCTTTACGCTGACACCGCAGGATATAAGCCGTTACAGCCCCGAGCTGCACGCCTGGTGCGCCGCGCCGGGCCGGTACGAAATACGCATCGGGCATTCGAGCCGGGACATCCGCGCGGTGCTGGCCTTACAGTATGCGGACGCAAAAATTTGAGCTTATTATAAAGGAGATGCAACTATGTCTATCAAGATCACCGAACAGAATTTTGACACCGAGGTTTTGCAGAGCGCCATGCCCGTCGTGGTGGATTTCTGGGCCGACTGGTGCGGCCCCTGCAAGATGATGGGTCCCGTGCTGGAGGAGCTCGCCGCGGCGCATCCCACCGTCAAGGTCGGCAAGCTGAACACCGACGAGAACCTGAAGCTGGCCATGGCCCGCAAGATCGACGCCATCCCGGCGCTGCTGCTTTTCAGGAACGGTCAGGAGGTCAGCCGGTCCGTCGGCTACAAGCCCGCCGCCGAGCTGGAGGCGTGGCTGCGGGAAAACGGGGCAATTTGATTTACGGGGGTTTTGTTCCTTCTTTACAAAGAAGGAACCGAAGAAATTCCAATAAAAT
>ENA-UOOA01002235-UOOA01002235.1-human-gut-metagenome-genome-assembly--contig:-P61old-NODE-2235-length-28152-cov-12.012920_pt1 | contig 28152 bp, 54 predicted proteins | sample MGYA00242467_ERZ724014 | MGnify/ENA metagenome assembly ERZ724014 | reverse complement strand
AAACTTCTACTGCCTCCCCGGCAGAGCCGGGGGGCCTCCTTTTGGTAGCTAGCGCGAGGGGCTCCATCCATTTGGGTTAGCCGCTTGCGGCCTGGAGGCAGAGCCACCCCAATTGGCTGGAGGGGTAAGCGCCGCCAGCCAGCGGCTGGCTTCAGTCGTCCGGCCTGTCCTGCTGCTGGATGTATTGCTTGATGATTTCTAGCGGAGCACCGCCGCACGAGAGCACGCAATAGCTACGTGACCAGAGCGTCGGCTTGGAATACACCCCGGCCAGCTCCTGAGCAAACATCGTGCGCAAGCGCCTGCTGGTGCCTGTCTTGAGCGCATTCACAAACTCGGCCAGCGCCGCAGTGGGTGGCAGCTCAATGAGCAGATGCACATGGTCAGGCTCACCATTGGCTTCGATGAGCCTGCCGCCCCAGGCTGCGCAGCGCTCCTTGGCCTGCACTTCGAACTCAGCCAGCATAGGGGCAGTCAGGCACTTTCGGCGGAACTTTGTCACAAGAACCAAATGGTAGTTAAGTGAGTAAACGCAATGATGTAGCTTGCTTATTTGCATGATGCAGATATAGTAACCAATCATGAGTGAAGCCCGCAACCTGCGCAAAACAACGTACCGGCTGTACCCAACGCCGAAGCAGGCGGTTGCGCTCGATGCGCTCTTGCGCTCGCACCAAGAGCTTTACAACGCAGCTTTGGAAGAGCGCATCAGCGCTTGGAGCAAGGCGGGCAAGTCGATCAGCTACGCCGACCAGTGCAAGAGCCTGACCGTGCTGCGCCGTGACCTGCCCGAGTGGGCCGATGCTGCCAACTGCTCCAGCCAGCAGATGACGCTGCGCCGCCTGGACAAAGCCTTTGGTGCATTCTTTCGGCGCGTGAAGGCTGGTCAAACACCGGGCTTTCCGCGCTTCAAGTCGCTGGGGCGTTTTTCCGGCTTCAGCTTCAAGAGCCATGGCGACGGTTGGCGCTTCACACCCATAGATGGCTGGAAACATGGCAGCTTGCGTCTGTCGGGCGTGGGTCAGATTCGTGCCCGTGGCCAGGCTCGCCAGGGCGGCAATATTCGGGCGTCGGACATCCTGCACCGCGATGGTCGCTGGTATTTGTCGCTGACCGTGGCTGTGGCCAGCCCGGAACGCAGTCGGCAGGCCGATGGCGCCATGGCCTATGACTGGGGCGTGGAGCGCTTCCTGTCGGGCGTCACGCACAGCGGGGAGCTGGAGAACATCGACAACCCGCGCTGGTGGCAACAGGAAAAGGATCAAACCATCCGGTTGCAGCAAGCCGTCTCAAGCAAACCTAACCGCCGCTCCAACCGCAGAAAGAAGGCTGTGCGCCGTTTGGCTGCTGCCCGCGCCAAGGTGGCCCGCAAGCGGCTGGACTGGGCACACCAGCAAACTGCAGCGCTGGCAGGCAAATATGCCTTGGTGGCAACGGAAGAACTCACACTCAAGAACATGACCTGCAGTGCCGCTGGCACTGTGGAGGAACCGGGCAAACAGGTAGCGCAAAAGGCGGGCCTGAACCGGGAAATTCTGGACACCGCCCCTGGGCTGTTCACTTCGCTATTTCGCTACAAAGTGCTGGAAACTGGTGGCGAATGGGTGGACGCCCCAACCCGCAAACTCAAACCCAGCCAGCGCTGCCCCCGGTGCTGGCATGTGGCCAAAAAGCAGTTGTCGCAGCGAATGCACTGCTGCGAGCAATGTGGGCATGAGGAAAACAGGGATACGGCTTCAGCGCGTGTGGTGTTGCGCTGGGCCTTGGAATCAATATCCGGCCAGGAACTGGCCGAGACGGGGATTCACCCTCCCCGTGAAACTCCATCCTTTGCAACGCATAGGGTGGAGTAGTTCATCTGACGGATGTGATTGACAGAGGCCTCGGCTTGCTGTGAAATCGCTCCACTCCCTTCTTTCGAGCGGGGGGTTTCTCAAGCGTCCTGGTGCAGGGCGTTTGCGAAACCAAGTTTCACACCTTCGCCGTAATGGAGTTGGTTGATACGGTAGCTGACCGTGCTTAGGCAATCAGCTTTTTCAGTACCTACGGGTGCTTTCCTTTTAACCCACCGGGGATGCGAAGTCCCCGCTGGGCTTCGCTCTTCGGTTTCCTTTCAGGAGATCGTAATGAGTGTTCTTTCTTTTGCTGAGCGTGGCCCATGGGGTGATGCAAAGTGGCGTGGCAACTGCTCGGGCTTCGTTTATCAGGCCCTTTTTCAGCAGCTTCGCCCTTCCGTCTTTGTTGACCCCATGTGTGGTTCTGGCACCTCGATTGAGGTAGCTCGTGAGATGCGCATCAAGGCTTATGGTCTCGATCTGCATTCCGGCTTCAACATCTTGCGTGACAACATCCTTCACGCTGTGGGTGAGCCAGCAGACCTGGTGCTATCCCACCCACCATACGGTGACATCATCATCTACTCGGGTGAGGTGTGGGGTAAGGCCCATGCTGATGATCTTTCTCGCTGCACAAGCGAGGAGGATTTTCACGAGAAGCTGCACATTGCACTCCTCAATCAGCGTGATGCCACAAAGCCAGGGGGCTACTACGGCACCATCATTGGCGACAAGCGCAAGAACGGGGCCTATGTCTCGTACCAGGCTGAAGCCATTGCCCGCATGCCCTCCAATGAGCTTGCTGGTGTGCTGATCAAACAGCAGCACAATGTGATGTCCGATTCGCGCACGTACCGTGGAATGAAACTTCCCCGTCTCATGCACGAATACATCCTGTTGTGGCGCCGTCCAGAGACCATCACCTCGTTCCTATCTGATCTCTCGGCCATGGCCCAGCAGCAATCAGCACGCCTGACATCCTCATGGAAGGCGTTGGTTCGCACTGTCTTGGTCAGCCTGGGCGGTAAGGCATCCTTGTCAGCCATCTACGAAAAGGTCGCCCAAAACGCTCCAGAGCGCCTGGCAACCAATCCAAACTGGCAGGCCAAGGTGCGGCAGGTGCTCAATCAGAACGAAGCCTACTTCGCCCCTGTAGATCGCGGCGTTTGGGCTTTGGCAGCCTGACATCAACCCTTGGGGGGCTCACCCCTATCAAGGGGTGTTGCTCTCCGTTTTTCTCGGAGATTTGAATGAGTGCCAATGTCCAAAAGGGAATTGTCTGGGCCCGCGATGTGGCCAGGGCAATGGAGAAAAAGCTGAACACAGTCGATTGCTCGTTTTACTGGGCAAAGGCTGGTGAAGACATTCTTCGCAAAGAGCCTACATGCGTCTGGCCCGAACATCCCAACTTCACCTACACAGTGCAAGAGGGTAGTAACGAGGGGCTGCATGTGGAAGTATTCCAAGCCCCCGAAAAGGGTGAGCCTGTGAGTCTTCTGGTGGTCAAGTTCCTCTCGACCATAAGTGCTGCGGCAGAGTGTCTGAGTTTGGTCTCGGAGTTCGTTGAGAACTTTGACCCTGAGCCCCTGCGAACGGCGTAATGCCGCATGCAGGTTGTAAGTGACTGGGTAACTGGTCTTTTTAACCCTTGGGGGCCTACTCCCCATCGGGGGCGTGGTCTCCGTTTTTGAATGGAGTCATCATGCAAAAGCAATCTCGTACCGGTACCGTCTGGGCCCGACAAGTAGCACATGCACTGTCGAAGCATCTGGATGGCGTTGACTGCGATTTCAATTGGGCTTTGGCCCATGAGGACAACCTGAGCAAGACGCCTACGCGCGCTTGGCCATCCAACCCATGGTTGATGTTCCAGGTCGATGAGGGCCCTGCTTCAGGCATTCATGTGCGCGTGCTCAACCGAGCTGGTTGCATCGCACCTGAGCCTCTGGTCACACTCAAGTTCAAGTCACCGCTCTGCGAGGCTACGACTTGCGTAGGACTGGTATCCAGCTTCCTCGAAAGCCTCGACCCAAGGAAACTTCCTTCGTGTTGAGTCAAAGCCTCCCATCGATATTCGACGGGGGCTTTCCAAAGCTCCTTTTGCGAAAGGGGCTCTGGAAAGCGATTTGATGATGATCGGCGTAATGCTGGCCATTCGAAAGCGGTTGCTGAGCCGCGCTCTACCAGGAGCGAATCAGTATTTCAGGCGCAAGCCTTTTTTAACCCTGACGGGCCCCGTGCCCTTGGGGCCGGGGCTCGTCCGTTCCTGAAGGAATTGAGATGACCATGACCCCCGAACAGAGCAAAGCCTTCCGTGCATTGCAGCACGCCCTTTTCATGGCGACTGAGTGCGAACTCTTCGACTTGATGGCAGCCCACTCTCATCCTGATCGCATCAATGCTTTTTGTGATGATTTTGATTCTTTCGCGCAAGCGTATCGGCCACCGCACATCCTGTCTTTTGAGCAATTCGTAGCCAGCCGCGAGGCGTGCGATGACATTGGCTCCAGGCTGCATTTCGTGACAGACCAAATTGAGTCTGGCTACGTATATGCGGGTGTCGCATACATCAACAAAGTGGAGCAGGGCTACATGCTCACGATTGCCAACGACAGCGTGATTGACGCTGATTTGGGCACACTGGAGCGCAAGCTCTACAACGACTTCTATTTGCATGAGCACGCCTCTTTTGAGGTGAGCCCCCAGCAGCCAGAATGATCGTTCAATGAGGACTGTCCTGAAGCCTTGGCTTCAGGGCTTTCCAAAGCCTCTTTTGCAAGGGGGCTCTGGAAAGTGATTTGATGATGATCGGCGTAATGCTGGCCATTTGAAGGCGGTTGCTGAACCGTGCTCTACCAAGAGCGAATCAGTTTTTCAGGCGCAAGCCTTTTTTAACCCCTGCGGGCACATTTGCCCACAGGGCATGTGTCCGCGTTTAGATGGACAACATTTATGAAAATCAGCACTGGTGTCAGCATGACTATTAACGCACCTGAGTTCTTCAAGGATCCTGCGTTTATCGGATGGCTGAACAATGGAGAGCGCAAGTTCACATGGCATCAAGGGCATATGCCCGATGAATGGTCAGATGTGGTCGTACTGGTCGATCCAGGTCTTACTGGCGAAGGAAGTGATTCTGAGATGCCTAACCATATCTGGGAGCAGATAGTCAATGCTTGTCGAGAAAAGTTCTCAAATAGTGTGTCGCGTCACAGTGATCACATTCCTGTACGTCTGACCAATCTTTGAGAAAGTTATATTCATTATTTGAAGACTAACTAAATTCATTCGCTGCTTATTAGCGGTGCAATTTTCAACCCTGACGGGCGCTACATCCGTTGGGGTGTCGTCCGTCTCTTTCAATCAGGAGTATGGATATGACGATTAACTTTGAAACCAAATCTGCTATCAACAGCGCAGCTGATGTAGAAAATTCGCCCATTCAAGCCATCCGCGCTCAAGTGTGGGAAGCTACAGATACACCAACACGCGCGCTTAAATCGGTAGTTCAATCGCTCTGTGATGATTGGCAAGGCCGCTTAAATGCAGGATGTCGGGCGGATCTCATCTCTGATATTCAATGCGTTGTGGAGCAGTTGTGGGCATTCACGCCTATTGCCCGAAAGCATCTGCCTATTCAAAATGGCGGCTTTGCAGGGTTTTCTCCCGAACAGTGCCTCGCATCTTTGAAATCGCAGGGCATTGCGGTTTATGGGCCATGTGATTTGGGTGCGTAGTTTTGATGATGCTCTGAATGCCGCACTCCAGGCACATCCTGAAGCTGTGAGCATGCTCTCGAAAGAGACTTGCTGATATGCCAGAGTCAATCTACCCCAGCAATGTGCTTGGTTCAGTTGCTGCCAAGCCTTTCTACGTTTGGGCAAACGAACATTGCTCCAATGTTGTTGACTGCTTCACAGAGGCAAAAGAGATCCGTCTTTCCCTCATCAACGATGGGGCAGAGTCGGTCTACATCGTGGATGCCGATGGCGTTGAGGTCGTGGATTCTGAAATCCAGGCTCACGAAGCGCTCATGCATCGACCCTGAGTTTCAGCGAAGTGCAGTCATTGCATTTCACTGGATCTGAATGAAAGAAAGTCCTGCAACCTTCGGGTTCTGGGCTTTCCAAAGTCTCTTTTTGTAGGGGACTTCGGAAAGCGAATTTGGCTGTACTGAGTAATTCAGACGCTAATACTCCATCCTGCAGGAGTCAAAAAACGCAGCGACATGGCTTGCCATGAAACATCTGGGGGTTACACCTCAATATCAACCCACGCGGGGCACTAATCCCCGTACGGGGTATGTGCTTCGCATTCTTTGGAGCACATCAATGGTGAACGATCTTGATTACATCAAGCTCAGTTTTTCAGAACTGCCACATTTCACGACATCGGATTCGTGGATCAACTACAAATTCAATGAGGCTGATACCTCTTGGATGATCTTTGCACTGGAAGAGCGTGTGGGCCAGGAGCCTAAATGGCGCTGCATTCACTCCTCTTACTGGGGCAGCAATCACTGCATGTACGGCATCTACAAGAAGGGTGCAGCGTGGGAGGCTCATATCGGACAGCGCTTGGTGCGTGGAAAGAAGGTGGCTGTTGAGAAATATCTCGACTTCCGCAAGCTCTCCACCACCCAGATCTCGGGTCTGGGTGTGTTTCTTCCAGTTAGCAGCAAAGCCATTTGTGAGTCCAACCCTAGCGCCCTCGATTCCTATCATGGTCATCAGTGGGATAAGTCCGACTGGGTGTGTGATGGTTCGGATCCAATGGGCCCGTTCCGCATACCTTTGAGCAGTCGCGCGAACCTTGCGTTCGTCACGGAAGTGGAAGGGACTTGCGAAATCTTTCTTGAGACATCTCAGGGAAAGGTCGCAGCTGTGCCATCTGCAACGATGGACCTGTTTGCGAATGGAGGTGTGTGATGTCTTCAGAAATCTTCTATGACATCAAAGCGGTGCGTATCCCAGCCAATGCTGTTAACGCGGCAGAGGATGTCTACGTTCTTTGCTTTCTCCAGGGTTCTTCCAACACGTACGCCTACAACGGCCAGCGAGAGCGGAAGTGGTGCACTCCATTCATCGGCACGTTCGATGATGTGATGGCTCACCAGATCTCCTGGCTTCGCTATACGTTCTACTGGAAAACCTATGGTCGCTCGGGTGAGGTACCTGAATACCTGTGGTTGACCAAGATTCGCAAGGCCTTGGAGTCGGCAGAAGTGATGGTGGAAATCATCATGGATGACGGTTCGATGCAGGTGGGGGAACTCACCTTCAAGCCGTACCGCCTCTGCGATGGCATGACGATTCGCCAAGCCCTCTGTAGCAGCATGGAGCGGCGTGCGCAGAGTAATCAACCTGGCTATTCGGACTGGGATGTTTTCCGCATCACAGGCCCCGGCCAAAACTGACTTTTATTAACCCTCGCGGGGCACGTACTCCTGCAGGGGGGGGGTGCTCCGCATTCTTTTGATTGGAGCACTCAATGAATCATCAATCGACGACTACCTCACAAAGCAACCAGCGCTTGGAAAACCTCCAGGCGCTTGGTTTCTCCAGTGAGTTGGAGTACCAAGAGCACCAGCAGACCATCCAAGCATCCAAGCAATTGGGTGCCCAGCAGCTGCAGGACTCCGTGGCAGCGGGTTTGAACCATTGCGATCAAACTTTCGCCAAGAGCCCCATCTGTGTTCAGCATGTCATTGGCTACGCCTACCCAGGTAGCACCATGGCAGCAAAGCTTGGCCACTCCAAGACGGGTTGCTTTACCGTGGAGGTCGCTCGAAAGACGACTCCAGCAAAAACGTACAGCGAGGCGAAGGCCAATGTTGTTCGTCTCGGTACTGTGCCTGGTCGTTGGTCATGGGATCACCCCAGCAATAGCCATCTGAAGATGCATTAAGCGGCCTTGCGGCCATCTTTGTTCCCCCTGGGGCTCAACCATGCCCTTTGGGGCTGGTTGCGTCCATTTTTGAAAGGTTTTCGAAATGACAGCAGCAGACATCACAGAAAAGGCCATCCCAGTTGCAGCGTGCATCACCAAGATGCTCGATATCAGCACGGGACATATTCCTAAGCACACCGCCGATGCCTTGGGCGAGAAGGACAGCAAAGTCAAACCCCCACTGTGGGATTCGATCAGCTATGTCCACTATCACGAGTACGGGTGGATCATCCATTGCACAAGCACTCCTGAAGAAGACCTCAAGGGAGAGCACCATGAGCTGGCCAACCTGATCAAGATTGCGGCAGCCAATGGGGCAACTCACCTCAAACTCGATTGCGATGCGCCAGTGGCAGAAGGATTGCCGGTATTCAACTGGTAACTCAAAGCGTCAACACTGACGTTCAACCCCGTGGGGACACCAAGCCCCACGGTTTGGTGTCCTCCTTTTCATTGAGGAGTCATCATGTCAACCAAGATCGTCTTTGCGCGCTCTGTAGCTGAGGCGCTTGAAAAGCACCTCGTTTTCCAGTGCCCATCGTTGTACTGGGCAACTGCCACGGGCCGCCAGTGGCCCTATGCACCGAGCACGCGCTGGCCTGAGCAACCCAATCTGGAGTACCACGTTCGGGACTCCGGCGACGGTGTGACGGTTCGCGTCATTCACAACACAGACCAAAATCCGTTGGCAGGAGAAATCCTTCTGGCAGCGAAGTTCAGCACAGGCATCGCCCATATCGGGCCTTGCATTGAGGCGATGGCCAGGTTCTTCCAGAAGTTGGACGTTGCCACGCTGTAGCGGTATCATGGGGCTCTCACCTTCGGGTGGGATGCTTCCCATAATCTCTTTTTGGGGTTATGGAAAGCATTTCGACGCTCTGAGTATTTCAGACGCCGTGATCTCCACGCTGCGGGAGGATAAATCGCAGCAACAGGTCGCAAGGCCTTTTTCAGTCGGGCAACCGGCTTATTTTTAACCCATGCGGGGCGCAAGTCCCTGTGGGGTCTGTGCTCCGCGTTTCGACAGGAGCACATGATGAAAGCATACGAGTCAGCCAAGATTGGCGAGAATCGTGGGCGCCCACGGTTGTGGCTTGAAGGTTTCAAGGCCTCGCTTGCAGGCTTTCTGCCTGGCATTCGTTTTTCTATCCGCAAGGATGAAAAGCGCACGATGCTTACGCTGGAGCAGGACGTTCACGGTGATCGAATCGTGTCCCGAAAGCTCAAGGGCGACAAGGAAGTGCCGGTAATAGACATCAACTCCTCGGAGGTGCTGTCGATTTTCGAAGGCTATGACGCCGTTCGTGTGATTGTTCAGGAAAATCGCATTCGCATCCTCCCCCTCGCGGTGGAGATTGCAAAACGAGAGCGCCTGCAACGTCTTAAATCCAAGCTGGCCAACGGTGAGGCGCTGAGCTGCGGCTCTGTCTCTCATGGTGGTGGTGTCCTTGACCATGCCCTTCACAAAGGGTTGGAAGAGGCGGGGATCAAAACACAACTGGCTTTCGCCAACGAAATCCGGCCCGAGCTGTTGGAGCACACACGCGCACAAAACGACATCTGGTCAGCAGATACGGTCTCATTGGCTGCACCGCTGCAGGAGCTTGCTTTTGATGACTGGGCAATGTCCAGGCTACCCAAAGTTGAGGCCCTGTTTGCTGGGTTGCCATGTTCTGGCGCCAGCGTTGCTGGTCGCGCCAAGATTGGGGCAGGGCATGCTGAGGCTCACCCTGAGGTCGGTCACCTTGTTGTGGCCTTCCTTGCGGTGATCGCCAAAGTCAATCCCGCCATCATTGTTCTGGAGAACGTGAAGCCCTACGCTTCCACCGGAAGCATGTGCATCTTGCGAAACCAGTTGCGAGACTTTGGCTATGCCGTCCATGAGACGGTGCTGCAGGCGCAAGACTGGAATGCTCTTGAGCATCGTGAGCGTATGTGCATGGTTGCGGTAACGCATGGCATGCACTTCGACTTCGATTCGTTGGTTCGCCCTCCAAAGGTCGAACGCACGGTTTCCGAAGTGCTCGATGATGTACCTGAAGACTCCGATCTTTGGAGCCCCATGCAGGGTCTCAAAGACAAGGAGGCGCGGGACAAGGCCGCAGGCAAGAACTTCATGATGCAAATCGTGACGGCTGCCAGCAACAAGTGCCCCACGGTCACCAAAGGCTACTCCAAGGCGCGCAGCACAGACCCAAAGCTACAGCATCCCAGCAACCCTGATCTGCTTCGGCATTTCACACCTGCAGAGCACGCTCGGCTCAAACAGATACCCACTACCCTCATTGCAGGACTTGGGATGACGATTGCGCACGAGCTGCTGGGCCAGAGCATTTGCTACGAGCCCTTCCGCGCTGTTGGACGCTGCATCGGAAAGACGCTTTTGAATTCTCCAGATGGCGCTTTGTTGAACTGCATTGCCCAGGCCATGGAGTCATCGCGCGAGGCGGCTATTGAGAGCAACAACTCGATGTCGCTGTTTGGATAGGTCTTCGGTCTTTTTCTCCTTGGTGCATTGCACCTTTCACCCGCGCGGGGCTCCCTGTGCGGGGCTCTGTGCGGGGTTTTCTTTTCAAAGGGAATTTCATGAGCACAGAACTCTTCAACGCACGCGAGCAGCTTGCAAATATCGCTGTCTGGTTGGGCTGGCAGGACGAGGCTTTGTCCTTTGGCCTGGTCAATTCCTACGATGCCTTGCGCTTGTACGACTACGCACAAGCCAATGCAGATCGTTTGTCAGAAATGGCAGACGAATGGGAGCCTGAAGACCGCATTGCGGCTCTTGGCTACGACCCGCTGGAAACGGCGCAAGCAAGTGCTGGACGAGCAGTCACCACCACGGGTGCCTCAAAGGCGCACGAGGCTTTGACTGCTTCCAGGGCGCTTCTGGATTCGGTTGCTTTCGTTGCAAACGAGGGTGACACCGAACCGGTACTCGCCATGATCGATTCAGTGATTCATCGCTGATTACGAGGAACCCCAGCCTTCCGGCTGGGTTTCCCAAAGTGCACGCGGGTGTGCTTTGGAAAACTGGTTTCTTCGTTATGGCTGTGCCATACGGGATGCTCCGCGCTGCAGGAGTTTAAAGAGCAGCAAGTCCACTCCACCTGGAGTTTTTAACCATCCGCTACGGGTGCACTGCCCGTAGTGGGAGTGCATTTGCAGCGGTTTTTCAAGGAAAAACCATGTCGAATGTAGATCCTAAAGTCCTGACCTCTTTCAAGGCACAGGCCGCCCATGGCGCTGAAACTGGCGTCAAAAAAACGGACATGTTCCGTGTACCCCCCCAAGACCTTTATGAGGAAGAGGGGTTCAATCAGCGTGACTACAACTCACCCGAGTGTGTTGCGCAGATTGAAGGCTTTGCGAAGGCTTACGCCGCTGGTGAATATGTACCCCCTCTTGTGGTGCGTATCGATCCGTCCAGTGGTCGCAAACTCATTGTTGAAGGCCATCAGCGTCGTCGCGGTGCATTGCTCGCTATTTCTCGTGGGGTTGAGCTTCCGCTTCTGGATTGCTTGCCGTTTCGTGGAAATGACGTTGACCGAATCGTCGTTCAGGGCCGCTCAGAGCGTGGTCTCAAGCTCACGCCTCTGGGTCTCAGCAAGCTGTACCTCATGCTTCTCCGCAAGGGATTGACCAATACTGAAATCGCAACGCGCATGGATGTGTCGGTCACCACCGTGGAGTCAATGTTGTCGCTTGCCGAGGCGCCCAGTGATGTGCAAACGATGGTCAAGGACGGTACTGTCGCCGCTAGTGTGGCTATCGACGCTGTTCGCAAGTACGGCGACAAGGCCGGTGAAAAACTGGCTGAGAAGCTGGTACAGGCCAAAGCCAAGGGTAAAACCTCGGTGAAGGCATCGGCTGTGAAGGACTGGGCACCACCTCGCAAGGTGTCGCTCAACCTCTTCAGCTCGATCACCCCCGTGTACAAGGCGATTGCCGAAGACTCGGGGCTCAAGGAACTGCTCGATAGCAAGGAAGACATCGACCCCAGCACTTTGCAGGGCAAGACCGTCACCCTTGATGCTGCGACTGTTTTGGAGCTTTGCCGCAATTTTCAGATTGCGGAGAAGCTCAAGAACAAGCGCGCGGGCAACACTGAAGATGCTTCGTCGCAAGATGAAGACCAGGCCGATTCAAAGGCCTGAAACACCTCGCCATCACGCCAATGATGGTCACTGAGGTGATTTCCCCCATGGCGTCCTTCGGGGCGCTGTTTTCAACCCTGCTGGGATCTACCCGGCGGGGTCGATTTCAGCGTTTTCTTAAAGGAGTACGCTTATGGATAGACATAGCATTTTTTGGCTATTTATTCCCTTCACTTTCCCTCTACTGGTGGTCGCAGGTTGGCTGATCGCCAAAGCAACTGTGGCATTCGCGAAATCGCGTGTTGCCTGGATTGCTTCGGCCCTCGTGCTGCCTCACTTTGCGTCGAAGTTGATGGATGGAATCTATGACGCTATGCTTGCAGGCAAATACGCCTATGCAGCACTTCAGTTCGTTGCTCTGGTACTCGTTGTTGCGGGTCTGAGCAGCCTCTTGAATACTCGTCGCTGAACTTCTGCGGCGGTTTGTTGTCCACTACAGGACGCTAGGAATAGACGATGAACGAGTTTTTGAGTAACCCCATAGCTGTTGGCATGAGCCTTTTTGGCCTCATTCTTCTCGTGGGATCTGGCTTTTCGAAGTGGCAATCATGCTGGGAGCGCAAGCACCAGCATGACCATGAGAACTGAGCTTTTTTTTCAGTTGCAACAGGCTGGCCATCTCGTATGGCTGGCCTTTTGTTTTTTGCGGCCTGTGCGTAGCCTTTGGCTGCGTGAATTGCAGGTGTTTTTGGATGCGCTCTGGCACAATGGTGCGCATCCAAAGACACTTTTGTCTGAAACTGGGTAATCCGGTTTCTTCAAACTCGTCGCCACCGAGTCATTTGTGGCATTTCAGCAGGGCTTGCTCTGCTTTTATAACCCCTGACGGGCATCGCGCCCTTGGGGGTAGATGCCTGTCTCTCTTAGGAGATACAGCATGCTTTTTGATCTTGAAGCCCACGAGGCCTCGATTCCGGTTGCGCCACCGGTACCCAAACGGCAGCGCCAGGAGCCCAAGCAATTGGTTGTTCCAGCGCAGGATTGGGAAGAATGGTCACAGATCGTCTGCTGCGCCAAGATGGCGGAGGCAAAAACAGGCGACATCGTGAGCGTTCCTTCTGTCCAGCATGGCGGCTACCTGCATTGCGCCTTCTCGGCCTTGTACGGTGGCATGACTTCGAACTACATCGTTGACGCATGGCAGCTGGTTCCTTCTGACCTCTTTGAGGGCGAGAAGTGGACTTACGTTGACCACACTGACTACGACGAGTCTGTACGCCCTCGCGGTGACTGCACTGGGCTGCGATTGTCAGTTCGCGGTTCCGAGGTCATCTGTTCGCGCCCTGTCTCGGTCATTCGCTCCCTACCTACAGTGAGGCCGATGACTTTGGACGAGGCAAAAGCACATGACGACAAGGAAAGGCGTTACGGTTGGCGCGCAATGCGCTACAAGAAGTCTGAGCCCCAGTGGAAGCTGCTCAACGGTCATCCCGTGGCCATCTACAGTCATCCTGATGAGGATGGGCATGCAGGTGTTCTTCTCTGGAAGAACAAGGGTCGAATCCACGATTACTTTCTCAGTTCTTCGACGGATTTGGGTTCGATGCCTGATGCTCTATCTTCACCGAAGGTGATTGTGGGCTTTCAGAGTGCATCAAGCTCAAAAGAAATTGACTCGCTACAAGCAGCGCTGTTTTGACACCGCATGGGTCAATTCTCATGAAGGTTCACCCGTGAACTAAACTGCTTGCAAGCGAGAAGACCTCATGACAGGAAAGATCTACCTCACCATCGCACTGGTAACCGCAGCAATCGGACTGGTTGTTGCGTTCATCGGACCGTTGGCGAACCGTTGGCACAAAAAACTTGAAGAAGATCTACAGCGCATGAAAAAGGGTGACCACCGTCACACTTGATTTCAGCACAGCTGTCATCCTCTGACCCACGCACAGATCTGACGATCTGCCGTGGGTTTTTTCATAACCCTGACGGGCCCGAACAGCCCAGTGGGGCGGGGTCTGTCGATTTTTGGAGACCTACCCCATGCCTTACCCTCAAAAGGCCTTCACAGCTGCCTCGGCAGTCAAAGAGGGCGACACCCTTTGCTACGCGAATCCCCCCATGAATGTCATTGTGGAGAGGATCAGCGAGTCACGGGCAGATGGTGCGATTGGGCTTCACGGTAACAACGACACCTGGTCGAGTTACTACCAGCCTCACCACCGCGTTCGTGTCATCAAGCGAGAGTCTTCCGATGCATGCCACTGATGTGAAACCACCAAGCATGGATACGGGCCATGTAGCCAAACTCATGCGCTCGCACGGGTTCAGCTGCACTGTCGTGGATGCTCAGGTTGTCGTTGAAGACCCTGTGCACACTCTGCAGGGTGGGACGGCCATTGCGACGGGCACCATTCCGGTGATCGTTCGCAGCCTCTCCCAGGCCTGGCGCTTTCTCGATCAGCGCACCTGAGCATTGCACCCCCCACTTGGGGGGGGTTCAACCCTGACGGGCATTTCAACAGCGTTCAGGAGAGTCTTGAGACCCATCCTCCGAAGGGTTTCAGCGCCTAACCTTGAGTGCGCAGCGGCTTCGGCTGCTGCCTCTCAGAAAGCCTCCCCATGGAGCGTTTTCCCAACCGTTCATCGCTTTGGAAAGCATTTCATTTCCAGCCTAGTGCTGCGAAAGAATTCGGCGTCTGGCCGAGCCGTATTGGCAACCAGTCATTCCCAGGCGAAAGCCTTTCAACCCTCTGGGGGCCTATACCCCGTGGGGTAGGGCCTCCTTCTTCAGGAGCCTTTTATGAGTTTTTCCACTTCCAACCCCGCCTTTCCGCAAGAGAAGGTGGCCCGCATCCTAGCGTCTGAAGACGAGATCTGTGATCCGCGCCGTGTGTGCTATTACCCAGACATCGAAACCCTCGCCAAACAGGTACGGGGCTCGAAGAACTGGACGATGGGTGAAGTCTTCGTTTATGCCGAGTCGCCTGAGCGATTCATCATCATGAAGCAGGTCGCGCCATCGAGCTGTGAGATGTTGACGATCTCCCAATCGGGTTTCTGTGATGTCCTCACCGGCTACCTCTTTGAGCAAGTGGAGCTGGTCGAGTTATTGACCGAGTACATCAACCGCAACCCTGCCTGATGGAGACTGAGATGCAAGCAACCAAACTTGAACCAGGCCAGGAAGGCTGGGTTGAGCAAACCCGAGCAGGGTGGCAAGCACATGGTATCCCCGACCCCGATTCAATGATCGTGATCGAGTACCACGGTGAAGGCGATCCCTGTTTCGGCGGGCATGCTGATGACCGTGCATTGGGCCCTGGCGGCATGATTCTTGATCGTCAACAACGCCTGAACGTAGCGTCAATGCAGTTCACCTCCGTTGAAGCTGCTCATGAGGCCTGCAAGGGCATCAAGAATCGCAGAGCAGGATCTTTGCTGGGCATTGCTCCACGCTGGAATCGTGTGTCCACCCACCCAACTGCATGAGGCAACGAAATGCTCGATTTCTACTACTCCACGATGCAAGGTGGAAAAAGCACAGCGCTGCTGCAGCGCCGTCACAACCTGCTGTCGATTGGCAAGCAGGTTCTGGTGCTCACCAGTGCGCTCGATGACCGCTACGGGGTTGGGAAGGTGACTTCCCGCATGGGCCCGCAGTGTGATGCTGAGCTGTTTCACCGGGAAACTGTCTTTGACAGCACGAAGGCTCTGGACGGCATTGATGAACTCCTCATCGATGAGTGCCAGTTTCTGACAGCAGTTCAGGTCAAGCAGATCCACAAGAACTTGCGCGCTGCGCGGGGCTTGCGGGTGTCTTGCTACGGCCTGCGCTCTGACTTCAAAGGAGACCCTTTTGAGGGCTCTGCTGCGCTGATGGCGCTGGCCGACACCTTGCACGACATCAGCACTTTGTGCAGGTGCGGAGCGAAGGCGACTTTGAACCAGCGCATTGATGCGGCGGGGGCTCCAGTGCGAAGCGGTGAAGTGGTCGAGATTGGTGGCGATGTTCGCTACCGTCCCGTCTGCCCGAGCCGCTTCTACTGAAGCACCGTTTTCAAAGCCACTTCCCTGTACGGGAGGGGGCTTTCTCAAGGCCCCCATTTATGGGAGCTTTCAGAAAGAAGGTTTCAACACCCATGCGTAATGCCTGCGGTTTGATACGGCAGCTGGCCGTGCCATTGGCGATCCAGCTATTTCCCTCAGCTCAAGCTGATTTCAACCACCCGGATGGGCCTTGCGCCCATTGGGGCCGGGTCTGTCCTTTACTCAAGGAATTGACCCATGACACGTTGCATTGCTCGTAGCGCGCAAGCAAAGCTTGACATCCCCTTTGAACAATGGAAACACCGTCCAGGGTTCAGAGTGCATTGTCAAACATTCGATATTGCCCTCACGCTGTGCGGACTGACACAAAGCAGGGGTTTTGGCACACGCTCCCTGTTTGATGGCCCGCATGGCACTGCCCTGCAGTATTTCGGAATGCTGGCACCTTTTCGTGAGCCAGAGGCGAATGAGCTGCGTCTACGCGTTGCCCGTCACATTAAAGCCATGCGCCGCGAAGCCCGGAGTGGCCAAGCGCGCCATCAGTGACTTTTGGGCTGCTGTCCCTGCCTTTGGGGATCCAGCTTTATCCCTCAGCGCCAGCTGATTTTTAACCACCCGGACGGGCTCCATCCCCGTTGGGCTGGGTTCGTCCTGCTCCCAAGGAATTAACCCATGACCATCCCTTCCAACCTTCCTGCTGACCAAGATCCGCGTTTTCGTGAGCAAACCCGTCAACTGCGTGAAATGACTGAAATCCTGAAGACTCAGGCCCCTTTGTCGCAGTGCGATGACTGTGGCTTTTGCGCAGAGGAGATTGTTGGCTGCCCTGATGGCGCCGAAATCTGCCGCGATTGCTTTGATTCCGGCGCACATTGATCTTTCACCAACCCTGACGGGCGCTACAGCCTAAAGGGCTGGGTGTCTGTCTCCTTCTGGAGCACACACATGAAAGTCTTGGTTTTCAACGAACTGAAGTTTCTTCCGCATGGAGTCGCGGTAACTCCTGGCCACCACGGAACCTACAGAGCCAATGGATCGCGTGGGTTTCATCTTTACAAGCCCTCTGGCGAGCTGGAGGCGTACATCGTGAACAACCCTCAACAAGGGCGGTTCGTGGTGACGGCAAGTACCACCCATGGAGTCCCGCGCTATATGTTCTCCACCTGCAGTCTCACTGACGAGTGGCTGAATATGACTGGCGTCGGACCTCTGCGTGAGGATGAGCTGATTGCGAAGATTTGCTTTGAAGTAGCTGGTCAGATGCATTTGGAGGATTCCTCCTCGCTCGCGTCTGTCCCTGCGTAGCTCTGCTCCTTTAGGGGCGGTGCTCTTACCGGTTGTCCAGCTCACCTACCCAGGTGTGCTGGGCTTTCCCAAGTGTCTCCCCTTGGAGGCTCTTCGGAAAGCAGATTCATCACTACCTGGCGTAACGCTGGTGGTTTGAAACGGCCTCTGTCCGTGCCTGTATGGGCGAATCAGAGATCTACCCGGCCTAAAGCCGATTTCAACCCTTGACGGGCCTATCCCCGTTAGGGGCTGGGTTCGTCTCTTCTTAGGAGATACCCATGAGCAAACAAATTACAGCAGCTGAGCTGGCGGAGATCGTTACCAACATCCTGTCTGGCGATTCCGGTGAGCTGGATTCCATCCAGGCCCACGAAGGCTTCATGACCGATATTGCCAAAGTGGTCTGCGACTATTGCGGCGGTGAGGTTCACCACAATGCGTCCCCAATGGAAGACACCTGGTATGTTGGCATCCATGGCAACGATTCGTTGCCAGCTGATGGCGGCGTCTGGCGTGACTACGACCAAGAAGGGGCATTGTTCGATGAAGCCGAAGTAGCCCCATCATCTGACGCGTTGAAATACGCAACCGGTGATTGGATGCACCTCTTCAGCGACAACACGCGCCGCGAAACTCGCTGCCGCGTTCTGATCGATTTGGAGCAATCCAAGTTGGTCAAGGCGCAGGAGTGGACTGGCTTGAAGTTCGAAGACCTTCTCGGCGCGAGTTTGGATGATCTGGCTGAGAGCGTCATCGATGCCAACGAAGCTCATCTCGACCCGGTTGCGCATGGACTCGAAACTACATTCGAGTTGCCCCAGTGGGCAACCGGTGTTGAATCGCAGTCCGGTTCTTCCGAAGATGCGCGTGAGCAAGGGCAGGGGGCTCAACGACTCGTAGTCATTGGTGTTCACGCACCGGATGCTTGCGATCCGGCTCCCGATTACTGCGCATTCCGCGTGGATGAAGCTTTCATCCAGCGGGTTGGCAGTCTCGCTGCGCTGTGCGAAGCAAACGATCTTGCACAAGTGAACGTCACCCTCTACCCAGAACTCTGGGGGCCTGCTGGCTTTGAGGAGGATGCACGCTTGCAAGATGGCGAGCTGGTGGTCTACCGCAATGGCAATTTTGTATTCACGGACATCCCCAAGAATTCATCCGTTGCCTTTGAGTCCCGTCTCTTGAACCTGCCTGAACTTCAGGCGCTGCTTCAAAGCAGTGATGAAGATGTGGTTTACGCCACCGACGAAGTGAAGTCTCAATACGTTGCCGACCAAGCATTCACGCTCTGACATAACCACCCTGACGGGCATCACGCCCAGGGGGCTGGTGTCCGTCTCTTCTATGGAGATAGAACCATGTCGATGAAGCGCACGCGCATTCAATCCTTCATGTCCCCATGTGCACTCGCTGGCAACGTGGCAGCACGGCGCGAGTGGGCCAAGCATGTTTCTCAGTCTGTCAATGGCTGGGGAGTCATCACAGCAGAGAAGCACCGTGTCAGCGTCCTTCAGGGCAATGACCTGGTGCATTTCGCGCCCGTGGGGGCTGATTTCGATAACCCAGTGGCTTTGGACGATGTGTCCAAGGAGGCTGCTCTGGTTGCTGCTTTGCAGTGGTGTAAGGCGAATTCACGTATCTACTGTCCAGAAGCGGTTCTGGCTAGCTTGCACGATGACCTGAAGGAAAGCGTCAAAGTGGTGGCGCGCATTCGCAAGGATGTGCTCAACGCTACTTGCCATTCCTCCCAGGTGCTTGCGCACCAGCAGCTCAAAAATGAGGAGATTCGCCTTGGCGTTCTTCGCAGTCGATGGACGGAGGCTGAAAACGCCATTCGTGACTCGATTCGCTTGGGCAATGCGTCCCCCTTCATTGGGGTCTCGGCCGTATTTCCCAAGGCTGCCAAAGTGCTTTCCGAGTTTCTACAGCGTCAGCAGTTGCAGCGGCTCCCGTTGGCTGCCTGAACGGTTCTTTCTTTCCCTCATGTGGCGGTCGCTGCAGAGGTTTTTTCAACCCTGGTGGGCACAAGTTGCCCATTGGGCCAGTGCTCACGTTTCCTTTCGGACTCCAAATGAGCACTGCTATCTCTTCCTTGAAATCGACCTTTAGCAATCTTGACGATGTGTTGGACATCGTTTTTATTGCTGCTGTTTTGGCCGCCTTTTCTGTGAACATTGCCTACTTTTTCGGTTGATCCGATTGCGTGGTGATGTTCGTGGTCTAGTGGCAATAACGTTTTGAGAACGTCCTGAAGCTTTAGCTTCAGGGCTTTCCAAAGTCTCTTTGTTAAGGGGCTCTGGAAAGCGATTTGATGATGACCAGCGTAATGCAGGCCATTTGAAAACGGCTACTGAGCCGTGCTCTACCAGGAGCGAATCAGTATTTCAGGCGCAAGCCTTTTTTAACCCTGACGGGCACTACGCCCATTGGGGTGTGGTGTCCGTCTCTTTTAAGGAAACGGAAATGCAAAGCTCTTTTCAAACCACTGCCATATTTGGTGATGGCGTCACATGCCAGACCCCGGACGAGCTCGAAGAGTACCTTCAGGGAATCTCTGAGACGAAGCCGAGTGCTACCGTGGGTACACAGCGACGTATCAGCTATGGCCATGCGCAGGCGTGCAAAATTCTTGCTTTTGCACGAATGGGCAAGCCTTCTTCATTCGAGGCCATGGCCCAGTCGCTGCTTGAGGGTAAAACGATTCATCCCATGCACGCTGCCCAAATGGAGCGAGAAGTCCTAAGACTGCACAGCGAGATCTGTATAGATGAGCGCGCAGCAAATCTGGCGAATGTGCATCTGAAAGCTCTATTCGCTGAACACGGTTTCTTTGCGAACTAAGTTTAGAAACACTGATTACAGCCTCATTCATAACCCTGCCGGGTGGTCATCCGGTTGGGTGGCTCCTGGCTCTTCCCTTAGGAATTGCTATGTCTCACGCATTGCTCGCTCACTCTGAGCGTGTTACCCACCACCTTTGTCATTCGCCAAGCCATCAGCTGACGTTGGTAGTTGATCTGGATGAGAGGGGTATTTTTCAGGCCCACGTCGAAGACGGTCACCAGAAGAATCTGTTCGAGTTCTCCAGCGAGGACGAGGATGGGCTCTGGCTGATCGAATTTGGCTTCATGACGCATGGTCGCGATACTGACGGCCTTCTCGACTATCTCCAGTCGATGGGAATTGTTGGTGCGAGCGCAACCATGACGGTTGACGGATGAAAGACTAGACGCGCCGACAAAAGGCGGCGATGATCCGGTAAGATAAGTAAACAAAGAGTTCTGAATCCTACGGGGTTCAGAGCTTTCCAAAGTCTCTTTGATAAGGGGACTCTGGAAAGCAAATTGACGACCTGTGCCTGTGGCACAAGTTTCAAAGCGATTGCTGTTCGCGCTTCTTTTGAAGCAAATCAGCACATTCAGGCGAAAGCCTTTTTTTCACCCTTGCGGGCACCATGCCCGTGGGGGCCGGTGCTCGTTTTCTACTGGAGAACGACACATGCTTAAATCAAATTCTCTCTGTGAGCAAATTGCTCGTACATGCGGTTGGACGCAGGTTAACGGGCAGATCTACAAGCTCCTTGAGAAAGCATCTGCAGATGGTGACGAGCCAAATGCTTTGTATGCCAACGACTGGGAAGAGGCTTATCTCCTGGCGTGCGGCAACTCAACTGCTGAAGATGGATCGCCTACTCAGCGTGAATACAGCTTCGACATCAAGCTCCTCGCAGCTGTTCGTGTCAAGGCAACTTCTCCTGACCAAGCCAGGCAGTTGCTGCACGAGCTTTTTGACAGTGCAGATTGCAACGGTGGCGCATGGCCAAGCGGTGATCCTGTGCTTTTTGAGGCGTCATTGGTTGAAGGCCAAGAGCCTGTACTCGTAACCCATGATGGCCACGATGCCCCGGTTGATCCCGCTGCCACAACCAGTCCGCAAGTGTTGGTCGTTGTCGCGGGTGGGTGTGCTGAAACCTACACCTCCGGTGAGGTCGATGTAACCATTTACGACAAAGACATGGATGATTCAGGGGAAGAGCCTTCGGGTGTTCCTCTGCGTTTTGCTCATCTCGCAGAGCCTTTGGACATTCCTGTTGAAGGCGAATCTACCTAATCCAGTTTTGCGTGAGCTGTAGCTCTAGCTTGCTGCTGTCCTGAAACCTCCGGGTTTCAGGGCTTTCCAAAGTCTCTTTGTTAAGGGGGCTCTGGAAAGCGATTTGATGATGACCGGCGTAATGCAGGCCATTTGAAAGCGGTTGCTGAACCGTGCTCTACCAGGAGCGAATCAGTATTTCAGGCGCAAGCCTTTTTTAACCCTGACGGGCACTAAACCCGTTTTGGGTCGGTGTCCGTCATATCCAATGGAGATTGATATGACATCGAACGAAAACAAAGCAGCCGTCCACCCAGTGGTAGCTTCATTTCTCATGCTTCTCGCAGTTGCGGATGCTGTGAATGTCGAAAGCCCAACTCTTACGAGCTGGAATACCGACGAACCGATTGGTGATCCTGAAAACACAGTTGCACGCTTCAGCTGGGTTGATGACGATGGCCAATCTTTTGCCTGCACCCTTGCTGAGGGTGGAATTGCTCAGGGTGAGTGGATCGGGGATAGCTTCTTCTGCAGCGATGCGGAAGGCGAACCTGTCCAAATAACTCTGTACAAGCACAACGTTCTGACCCCGAAGAATCTGGCTGCGGCGCAGGCTCCCAATTGAGCCACTACCAGCCTGCTGTCTAAGTCGCGGTCTATTTCAACCACCCTTACGGGCACCTGATGCCCGCTGGGCCGGTGTCCGTCTCTCTTTCAAAAAAGGAAACGGAAAATGTTGCGTAACCAAAAAATCCCGCCAATGGCGTTTGCGAGCCTTGGGTCCATGATGCTCGCGCTAAACGCACGACGATTGGTTGGGAGTTATTTCAAACAGAGAAAAAGCCCGCCCGCGCGAGAAGCATGTCGTGATTGGGTTTGTATCTATCGTGATTCTCGATTCCTAAGAATTAAGATTCTCTCTTAATCAAGTTAGGTTTCATCAAATTTGGGCGTTTTTGTGCTCAACTTACCCTGGCGGGCACCCGTTGCCCGATGGGCCGGTGTCCGTCTCTTTCAAAAAGGAAACGGAAAATGTCGAATTACATTGATCCTGTGGATCAGAAGACCGGATTAGACGCTAACGTTCCACCTGCCTCAAAGAGGCAGTCGAGCATAAAGGTTCCGATAGTTTTTGGGAAGAATCGCACTCGCGGTAATTCGGTCGGAGCCATGATTGATGACATGTATGGCGAACATGCCGTACTTCGGGACTTGCTTTCCAGAGAAGCGCGAGGTGTAGGCATTGATCCGTCAACGGAGTATGTAACGCAAGGGGTTTCTCGTGTGTTGCGCCTCTATGAAGAAGCTCACGATGCTTGGTTGAAGAGCAAAGGAGATACCGTAGGACATGTGCTTGAAGTAGAACTTCCATCCGGTCAAAAGCTATTGATGGGTTCTCGACAAACACTGTACGGGTATGAGTTGTCACCGGCGCAAGAGCGCAGTCAATATGACTGCCCGTCGCCTTGAGATTATTTAAATCACAGCCCCCTTTTACTTCGGTGATCGGGGGCTTTTTTCATTGGTGCTTTCGTATTACTTTCCTTGATGTTGAGGGTCGGCGCGGGATAAGATCGAAAAAGAGCCCACGCGGCTCCCTCTCTGCACTTCGTCACCATCATCGAATTACAGAGAGCCAAATGACTGAGATCACTCGCGCCAAGACGCTGCACCAAGGACAATTCGCCCGTCTCATCAAAATCACCCAAGCCACCTCACGCTACCCGGAGCGTGATGTCCTGGTGCTGATGTTGGGCCACCACTGCGGCATGCGTATCACCGAGATTTCGCGCTTGACCGTGGCCGATGTGATGCACGCCTCGGGCAAGCTGCGCAGCGAAATCAGCATGCGCGAGGCGATCACCAAGGGGTGTCGCCAGCGATGTGCATACATTGCATCCAAACCCGCGATTCAGGCCCTGGAGAGCTACTTGCAGTACCGGATCGAGCGCTGTATCGGTATCGTGCTCGGCCCAGGCCCATACAGGAGGCTGCTACCACACCAGCCGCTGATCTACAGCGGACGGGGCGACGGCATGTCGCAGAACACCAAACGGCGAGTGCTTGAGACGGGAGAGCGCCGCGAGTACCGCGCATGTGACTCATTGCAAGCCCATGTGACCAAGCTGTACCAACGCGCTGGCATCAAGGGTGGTTCCAGCCATTCAGGACGCCGCACGTTCGCCAGCAAGGTGCTGGCCACCACGGGCGACATGGAGACCGTGGCACAGCTTCTTGGGCACACCAGTATCGATTGCTCGCAGCGCTACGTGGATGTTGATCAGGCCACGCTCAAAGCCATGTTTGCCGAGGCGCTATAGGCTTCGCTAGAATGGTGTGCATGAACACTGATGATGCACATCCCGCCAATCCGAACAATGAGCGCCTGCGGTCGCTTGTGACAGGCGCGGGCCTCACACAGCCCGCAGCCTTGGCCCTCTTCAACCGCGAGATCAAAGTTCGCCCGCTGTCCGAATCGACTTGGAAGGGTTACTTCTGCGCCCCCGGCACTGCCCGATACCGTGGATTTGCCCCCGAGCTGCTGGCCCATGCTGAAAAGGTCTTTGGCCCTTTGCAAAAATAGCGCTTGCTCATGGTGTGCATGCACACTAAAATAAAGCCATGAACAATCAACGTCGCAAAGAGATTGAAGAAGTGCTCAACGAGCTTGCTGATTTGCGGAGCCGCGTTGATGCGCTGCATGGTGAGGAACAGGATGCGTATGACAACATGCCCGAAGGTCTGAAGGCGTCCGAACGCGGCCAAGCCAGCGAGGCAGCGGTATCTGCGCTGGATGACGCGCTGACTGCTTTTGACGATATTGAATCCTCGCTCAATGAAGCGATGGCCTGAAAGGAAAGACATGAAAACCGTGACCATCTACCTGACCGCAAGACCATGTTTCCCCGCCCTTGGCTACCGCGATGAATCTGGTGCGCTGCACATTGGTCAACCTGGCGGGGATTGTTCCCGCCCGCTGACGGCGCACGAAGTGGCCCGCGTGGTCGAAGACTGAGAGGAAACAGAATGTCTCTCTGTATCGACAAGCGTGACAACGTAGTGGTCAATGAAGGCGGGAAGGCTCACCGCACCGGATGGGTGATCGTCCGTGTTGTTAAAGACTTCAAGTCAAAGGAAGTTATCGGCCATTGCCTTTCCCGAGGCGAGGGCGTAGGTAGCTACCCTATTAAGGTGACTACTCATGGGCCAATGATTCGGTTGCAGTGCCCGCTGGACGAGTTGACTATTTCCGAATTCAAGAAGCTGACTGGGTGGTCAGTCGCTCAGCAAATTGAGTCGTGAGTTGAAGGCGGAGTGCGGCACCCCCAACACTGGGATATGCGCGGCTACAAGCCAATGAGGGCGGCACTCCAAAACCAGTGTAATCGAATAACCAGAGCAGAGGAAAGCAAGATGCCTTTAACGCGCAAATTATTCGAACATTTTCGTGGCAACATGACCGATTGGCGAAGTGAGGCCTTCGGAGGTGTTGTCGTCGCAATGGTGGCCTTCTTATTCGCGTCACTGTTGCTCAAAATGGCCGTCGTGCCAATCATCTTTTATGTAGTGAACGTTCTTTTAGTTGTTGGCACAGTGTCATCGATTTACGGTTGTTATGCAGCTTGGCGCATGGGGCGCATTCTTTAGTTTATGGCTCAGGCGTGACAATTGATTTCAAAGTAGAAGAAGAACGTCATGACATTTACGTGGATTTCATTGGTTGGGCATGCATCATTTCTTCTTGCCGCAATCTCATTTTTGATGCGGTCGATGGTGTGGTTGCGCTTACTTGCCATCGGTAGTTTGCTTATTGGAATTGCCTACAACGCTCACATTGCGCAGACCGAGCCTGAGTTATGGACAGTGGTTGGGTGGCAAGTAGTGTTCCTTGCTATCAACATCACCCAGTCAATTTTGTTGGTCATTGCAAACAGCGAAGTACCACTCTCTGAACAACAGCGCACATTACTAGCCGAAACGTTTCCAATGATGCGTGCTCGTAGTTTTGTTCGATTGATGGAAGCCGGTCAGGAGCTTCGACCGGCGCCCGGTACACCTTTAGTAGAGTACGGTGCATCCATGAATAGTTTGCTGCTGGTCACCAAGGGTAGTTTGGCGCTGATTGGTCCTCACAATGATGTGCAAATGATGGGTCGTGGACGCATGGTGGGCGATATCACCGCGACCATTGGTGAAAACTATGGAGGCTCACCTTATCAAATAATTGCCGGCGAGGGCGCAGAAATCATCACAATTCCGCACGCTGCGATCGCCAGTTTGCGCAACAAACATCCAGATTTCGCTTTTGCATTCACGGATGGCATCGTAAGAGGTATTGCGAAAAAGGTCGAACTTCTGATTCCAACTATCGTTGCTGGCTCGAATCGTCAGGAAGTTGTTTTAACAGACGAGCAACGATTGGCGCATGCATTATTGCTGTCAAGTATGCCGACATGTTTCGTTAAGGAACTGTTTTCGTTGGGTATTCGTGAGTTGTTCGAAAAGGGTGCAGTCATCACCAATGATGATCGCGTCGGCATCATCGTCAAAGGTATGGTACGCATTGCGCGGGCCGATGATCAACACATTATTTTGGAAGATGGTAATTTTCTTGGTGAAATTGGCTTTGTCGCTCAACAGGAATTCGCTGTAAAAAGTGTGACTTATGCCGAACGTGCAACTCAGGTAGTTTGGCTGTCGCATGTGGATCTCAGAAGTCTGGAACAAGCGAACCCAAGTCTGTACATCAGTTTTCTCAATTGCATTGCAAAGAATCTTGCTGTGAAGCTGACAAAACCGCTTATTCCAAATGCCTCGGGAAGTGAGGTTGGTATTTATGCGTTCGGACGTGGTGCCAGCACAAACTGTGCGTAGAGAAAGGAAAGTCACTTATGTTGAATGATCTTGTTACAGTAATTTTTTCATTGATTGCCATCACGTCTTGAATGTCCTGTCACTGTGGTGCGCCCGAAAGATCGACTTTCACACTGTCGTGCATGCCCTGAAGAATCGCCCGATTGCGGTGGCGGGTCGTGGCGGCTCGTACCAAGTTGATCCAATTGATCCCAACGAATGAGCGGAAAGCAGCCATGCCGACGATCACCGACGCTTCCAACGTAATGCACCAGACCGAGCCCAATGTGTATCGTTCAGAAAGCGGGTTTACTGCTCGCCTCGAAGACGGGCTGACTCCACACGGTAATCCGGTTGGCCAGCGATGGGTGTTGCGTGATGCGCTGGGGGCCTGGGTTGATGTGCACCAGTACAGGCATGACCTGTTCGAACACAACGGCCTTCGGACGGCCTATTGAAGGAAAGCACGATGGCACTTCAACTACCGGAACTCACCATAGAAGAGCGCAAAGCGGCGCTCCGATTCTGCGAGACATGCGAAGACGGCCAAGGGTTCGACGTTCCCAAAGCCATGATGCGGCGCCTTGCCGAATTGGGCCTCGTCACGCACAAGGGCGGTGGCTGGTACGAGGGCACTGCGATGCTTGACCTTGTGCAAGAACAAGCTGCAAGTTAACAGAGGAAACCAAGGGTATGGCGAGGCTGGTGCGAACTATCGAAATTTCAGTCCGGATATTTACGGTTCCTCAGTACGTCAATCGCACCGTGTCTGGTTGGCAAGTGGTTGTTCGAGGCCTGCCCTCCCGTCACTTTGCTGATCAACACTATGGTGACGCCACGCAGGCATTGATTGCCGCATCGCGGGCGGTCGGCCCACTACTTGACCAACGGGCGGCGAATAAATCTCAACAGAAGGAATACATGCGATACAAGCAAGAACTCGCAGCCGTGAATTCTGCACTTGGCCAAGATGCCAAGCAGATTGAGCGTGACAAGATTGATGCGGCTCGTTTTCGGCGTCTATGCGAGCTGCACGATAGCGTTGAAACGATGTGGCATGTTCGCGGTTCGGATGGACAGCCAATTGCAGTTGGTGGTCTCGCAAGCGCGCTTGATCAAAAGAACGAGTTGGCTAAGGCTTTTTGAAAGGAAACCTAGGAATGTCAAAAGCAGAACGCCACGTTGAAGCGCTTTCTCCAGAATGTGAAGAGTACCTGTGCAAAAAAGGCATGTACTCAATCGCTGATCACAAAGACGAAACGGACCCAGCTGATGTCTATACAACGGACGGTTATGTGGTCGTCATGCAGGTGCCTCGTGACATCGAGGCTTATTACTTGATGCGACTTGTTGAGCATGGCCAGGAACAATACGCCAAAGGGCTTGCAGCGGCTAAAGCAGCAATAGCGGCGCTCTAAAAGGAAACCATCGTATGCGTATCTTAGAACTTGTCATTGCTCTCGCAGTGCTGGCAATCTTGACGCCACCACAGTTGGTTCTCAGCCTGTTGGCAGCGATGTACGAATTCATGAACGCCTACTCACTGCTCGTTGCTTTTGCCGCAAGTCTTTTCAGTGTTGTTATGTTTTTGAATGCGTTGCGGCTGCGAAAGCGTCGGCTATCAAGCTCCCCCACCCGACCGTAAGGAAACCATGGCGATCACAACTACAGCAGCGCTTCCGGTCACGTCGATGCAAGAGGAATTCCAAACCACCTATGAGCGGGATTGGAACGATCCTGCTGGCGACGACATGAAAGCGATTTGGACCAAGGCCTGGGTGGCTTCACAGAAGGCCCAGGTGAACCGTTTGATGATGACGGCAACACAGCTTCGCAGCATGCCCATCAAGGGAAAGATTGGCGATTGGCACGACGCTCAAAGGGATGCCGATGCCTTCGATGCCTCTGCCCAGTTCCTCAATTCAAACATCTAGGAAACCACCGCAGGCCTCCTGGCCGCGCACAGGCTACAGCGACAAGGCCAAAGCCTTGTC